>Ga0315535_1001249_pt1 | contig 17048 bp, 17 predicted proteins | sample SalMarSW160220MG_2_FD_203092 | JGI IMG/M metagenome (GOLD analysis project Ga0315535, IMG submission 203092) | Salt marsh sediment microbial communities from the Plum Island Ecosystem LTER, Massachusetts, United States - Salt Marsh Sediment SW1602-20 ... | reverse complement strand
GTCAGGGGATGCAGTCCATCGGCTTCATTATGGGAAAGGTATTCACGCGTCATGGCTACTATACGTTCATAAATCAGGATGTGGAATCCAGAATTCGAGGCGGGCATAATTTTGTTCAGATAAGGATACAAAACAAGCCTGTCTATGCCATCAAGAATGAACTTAATCTCCTGATTGCCCTTGATAAACTGACAATCACGCAGGATCTACCTGATTTGATGGAAGATGGGGTAATGATATTCGATGGGCCAAAGACAAGTTTCGAGTCTGAGAAAGCTAACCATTTTTCCGTGCCCCTGGAGCAGCTTGCGCAGGAGATAGCCGGGAACAAGATCATGATTAACTCGGTGGCAACGGGAGCGGCATTTGCCCTGCTGGGATTTGATCTTGAGCCTTTATTAAACCGGCTTGAAGAGGAATTCTCCGGTAAGGGTAACGAAATCGTTGAGAATAACAAAGGGTGTGCTTCTGCCGGATACGACTATGTCCATGAAAAATTCAGAGGACAAATGGTCCATAAAGTACCCCCTGCACCGCTTACCAGGAAGAAAATGCTGCTTAACGGCAGCCAAGCAATGGCCCTGGGAGCAATTTTTTCCGGGCTCAAGTTCTATTCGGGCTATCCCATGTCGCCATCCACCCCGATTATGGAGTTTATTGCCTCCGTTGCACAGGAATACAACATCATTGTAGAGCCTGCTGAAGACGAAATAGCGGCGGTTAATATGGCCATCGGGGCATCTTTTACAGGTGTGCGAGCAATGACAGCTACTTCAGGAGGAGGCTTCTGCCTGATGACGGAAGGCCTGGGGTTGGCGGGAATGACTGAAACGCCTTTGGTTATTGTTAACGCTCAGAGGGCTGGGCCGGCTACCGGTCTTCCCACAAGGACCGAGCAAGCAGACTTGGGATTTGTCATCCATGCATCCCACGGCGAATTCCCGCGGGCAGTGTTTGCTCCCGGAAACGCCGAGCAAGCCTTTCATCTAATGACAAAGGCTTTTGACTTGGCTGATAAATATCAAACCCCGGTAATTGTAATGGGTGATCAGCACCTTAACGATTCCTATTTTACAATAGATGGATTGGATCTGGATCAGATAGAAATCAATCGTGGACGCATCGTTTCTCATGAACAGATTTCATCCCCAAAACACTATAGGAGATATGCGTGGGACGAATCGGGCATTTCTCCAAGGATTTTGCCAGGGCTAACAGATGCAGTGCTCTCTGCGGATAGCGATGAACACACGGAAGCGGGCCATATCACGGAAAGTGCGGATGTTAGAAAACAACAAATGGACAAACGGATGAGGAAATTTGAAAAAATGACAGAAGAGATCGAGCCACCCGAAGTCTATCCGGAAACGAAGTCTGATATTGTGCTCTTGGGTTGGGGATCTACCTATGGAGCGATCAAGGAAGCTGTGGATGTTATGAACCGGGAAGGCATTAAGGCTCAAATGATTTATTTCAGTGAGATCTACCCATTCCCTTCCCAGGAATTCTTGCGGAAGATTTCAAGGAATACGAAAATGTTTGCCGTGGAAAACAATTTTACTGGACAATTTGGGGATCTGTTTAGCAGCAAGACGGATGTTTCCGTTCTTCACAAGGTTGTTAAATATGACGGAAGGCCGTTTTCTCCGCAGGAAGTTGTAAAAGAGGTGAAAAATTCAATTGGTTGAAGGGATGACGACTTCGTTGGAAGACAAAGTCGATTGGGAGGAGAAGATGGCTACCTTAGAACAGTATCACAGCGATGATCCGATAGCATGGTGTCCGGGCTGTGGAAACTTCTCGATTTTAGACGCACTCAAAAACGCCCTCGTCATATCAGGGAAAGCGCCCAACCAGATCGTCATTGTCTCAGGAATAGGCCAGGCCGCCAAGATGCCTCATTATGTCCGGTGCAATATTTTCAATGGATTGCATGGAAGAACACTTCCTGTGGCAACGGGGGTCAAGTTAGCGAACCACGAATTGACTGTCTTGGCTGAAGGTGGAGACGGGGACGGCTATACCGAAGGCGGGAACCATTTTATCCATGCCATGCGAAGAAATATCGATATCACCTACCTTGTTCACAACAATCAGGTCTATGGACTCACAAAAGGGCAGGCTTCTCCCACGAGTGAGCTGGGTTTTGTATCAAAAACCACCCCAATGGGGACTCTCAATCCGCCCTTGAACCCTTTGCTGCTGGCAATAGCATCGAATTGCAGTTTTGTGGCGAGGGGGTTTTCGGGGGATACCGAACACCTTACCCACCTCATTAATCAGGCGCTTTCTCACAAGGGCTTTGCCTTAATCGACATTCTTCAGCCTTGCATTTCATTTAATCGCGTCAATACGTTCACGTGGTACAAGAGCCGGGTCTACAACATAAATGAAGACCCCCGGTATGATCCTCATGATCGGAGCTTGGCGTTTTCGAAGGCCCAGGAATGGGGTGAAAGAATACCCATCGGCATCATTTATAAAGAAGATAGGCTGACGCTCAATGAACAGGAATCCGCAATCAAAGACACAAGCCTGGTAAAGCAAAAAATTGATCAGAAGTCTTTTGAAAGTTTACTGGATAACTTCAAATGAAACATGGGCATGAATGGGTATGAAGCTAGAGCTTTTTTTCAATGACAAATAGCCCTCGGCCGACCCGTGCAGAGGCAATGGACGTAGCAATTGCGATTCTGGACGGAACTGACACACTCATGCTTTCAGAGGAAACGGCAGTGGGAGAGCCCGTTCCATAGAGGCAGCACAAATACCAGACAGGATTGCCGGTGCCACGGAAGCGCACATGCAGGGAGCATTATGTTGCAGATGAACCTGTTTTTGATCACTTGGGGATGACAGAGTCAGCTATCAGTCGATCCGCCTGCTTCTTGAAGGAAAGTTCTTAAGACAAGAAAGAAAATCTAATAGGAGAACACGGGCATGGCTGAAATAAATCCCGTACTGATGTTCATTATTTTGATAACACTATTGGGGCTTTCCGCGTTTTTTTCGGGCTCTGAAAACAAAAAAATCGATGCCTTGCTCCGCAGCTTTAAAGCAAGGAAACTCCATCAGGCAGTCGTTTTGGATCAACAAGGCAGTGTCTCAGGGCTTATCACCTTAGAGGATATCTTAGAAGAGCTCGTCGGGAGCACACAAGACGAACATGATCGAGATTAAGATTGTCCTAGCCATTAGACAGGGCTTCTTTACTGCGCTTGAAGCTGCCAAAAAGAGGAGGTTTGATAATGAAAATAGGAGAAAAAATTCGGACCATATTCCCGAAAGAAAAAGATATTCCAGAAGGGTGCTCATTGAAGCCCCCGATTAAACAGGATGTATATCTTGTCAACGGAGCATTACGACATTGGGATGGGCCTACGCAAGAAGTACTTTCACCAGTCTGCGTATGGGAGTCCTCTCATCTGGTGCAAAAAATCATTGGCGATTATCCTCTTTTGACGGAAAGGGAGTCATTAAATGTATTGAATGCAGCTGTCAGTGCATATAATCATGGCAGAGGAGCTTGGCCAACGATGTCCGTTGGCGATAGAATTGATCATGTGCAGGAATTTGTCTATCGGATGAAGGAAAAGCGAGACGAAGTCGTGAACCTCTTAATGTGGGAGGTGGGCAAGTCCCTCAAAGACTCCGAAAAAGAATTTGATCGAACGATAGAATACATGAAGTCGACGTTCTGGCCTTTATCGGTACCAGTGTTGTAGCGGATAATCTGAAAAACCTGCATCCCAAGCCACATAGGTTGCGGTGCGTTTTGGGCCTGGAGGCAAGAAACGCAGCCATTATACTTCCGGATTCCGATCTCGACTTGACGATAAAAGAATGTATTCTCGGCTGCCTGTCCTTCAATGGCCAGCGTTGCACAGCCTTGAAGATATTATCTGTTCATGAAGAAGTCGCCGATTTATTTCTTTTCAGATTTGTGGAAGCCATTGAAGGACTCAAATTCGGGATGCCATGGGAAGATGACGTCTTCATCACGCCGCTTCCCGAACCAGAAAAACCGGGCTATCTTGGCGGAATGGTTGAGGATGCAAAACAATATGGTGCCAAAATCATGAATGATCAGGGCGCCGCAATGAATAAGACTTTCTTCTATTCTGCCGTGCCTTTTCCCGTCACTAAAAAGATGAGAGTCCATAGTGAAGAGCAGTTTGGACCGCTTATACCTATTATTTCGTTTGGAGATATTGAAGAACCGATCCGGTACATCATCGAATCAAGCCATGGGCAACAACTGAGCATATTTGGTACCGATATTGATATGATTGCAAATCTTATTGATCCATTGGTAAATCAAGTATGCCGGGTTGACATTAACAGTCAATGTCAGCGAGGACCGGATACCTTTCCATTTACGGGGAGAAAAGATTCGGCTGAAGGTACCTTATCTGTCTCAGATGCACTTCGCGTATTCTCAATCAGAACTCTTGTTGCGGCTAAAGAGGAGGAAATAAACAAATCAATTATTACAAACATTGTGAGAGAGCGGAAATCGAACTTCCTTTCCACTGACTTTATCCTTTGAAGAAAAAAACACTACGCTATGAGTTATGTCGTCAAAGTAAATTCTGTCTTTGACTCCAGCATCGGTTTGAGCATCCGCTGGAGGAACACGTATCTCCTATAATCTCCGAAAACAGCTGAGCAACAGAGGTTTTGCCATGTATGCCTACCTATCTAAACTCATGAACACCTTAAGTATCCCCGTACGGATGCTCATAATCGCAGCCGTTGTGGCGGGGTTACATTTGTTGGTTATTTTGGTTCGTCGAATCAGTAATAAGTGGATGTCCTCGCAGGTTAGCGCGAAGCTTTCCAAGTCAAGAACGATCAGTAGCCTCACAACGAGTGCTCTCGTTTTTTTTGTCTATTTCAGCGCACTTGGCCTCATTCTGAGTGAGTTCGGAGTTTCGCTAAAAGCATACCTCGCCAGTGCGTCTATCCTGGGCCTGGCTATTGGATTCGGTTCACAGGGCCTTGTTCAGGATGTAGTAAATGGCCTGACCGTAGTCTTTTCGGGACTTTTCGATGTGGGGGACATGGTCGAAATTTCAGGTCAGACCGGAATCGTAAGTACTTTTGGTATGCGCTTCACTGTGATCAAGAACGCTCTTGGTGCAGAGGTCTCCATCCCCAACCGAACCATTACGAATGTCGTGAGGTACCCTCGCGGTTACATTCGGGGCCTGGCTGACATCACGCTTTCTGAGGATCCCCAGCTTGCAAAACAAGCAGAAGAAAAAGTTAAAACCATTGTCCGAGCCATATTCGAGCAGCTCTCAGGCACCTTTGTGTATCCGCCCTCCATTGAGGGTCGCATCAAAACAAGTTCGGGAAAGGAATTCCTTCGTGTCAAATTTCGCCTCTGGCCGGGCCGCGGGTCTCCCATAGAAACGGTCTTTAAACAAGAGGTTTATTATGCCTTAAAAGCGCTTGATTCCAATTATCAGGACTGGATGGTGACCGTGAACTACGAGGTTGAACGAAAAAGCGTTTCAGTGTAAGAGGGTGAGCTATTCGGCTACTACCCGGACGAATACACGTTCGGCGTGAAGATGTGCATTAAAGGGGGAGTGGGATGCAGTTGAAAAGATACCAGGCAGCGATATTTTTTTCCTTTTTGGTGTTTGTTGCGCTTTCGACAGGGGGAAAGGCTTATGGGCAGGGAAAGGAACAGATCACCGCAAAGGAAGCTCAAGGGGTTGTGGATCTCATCGAGGACCCCAACAAAAGGGCGGCCCTCGTTAAGACGCTGAAAAATCTCATCCTGGCCAAAGAAGCCGCCATGGGGAAAGACGAGAAGGCATCGGCAAAGCCGAACGAAAAAAAGGGGAGGAAATTACTGATCATCGAACAGTTCTTCTATGAGTTCGAGACCCTGTCAACGAAAGTTGTGGGATCTGCAGCCGGCACCGCCTCTCTGGTCGCAAAAACCCCTTTCGCCTATGAGAGGGTTAAGTCTTTCCTCTCTAAGCGTGAAAACCGTGTCAACTTGCTAAAATTAATGGCGAATATTTTAGCGGGAATCGTGATTGCCTTTCTCCTCAGGTTTTTCCTGCAAAAATTCATTCCCAAAACAGCCGAAGGACCGATAAATTTCATTAGAAAACTTATCACCAACGCTGCTCAAGTCTTGTTTACGCTGATCCCTTATGGGGCACTGTTGGCCTCCCTGTTTATCCTGTTTCAGCTGTTTCCATCTTTTTCCCTAGGGCATTCCCTGGCTCTTATTTTGTTCACAATCCTGTTTTTCTATCACCTGGCCCTCAAGATTCTTCGAGCACTGGTTTCACCTGATGCCGCGCAAACCCGGATCCTGCCCATTAACGATGAAACGGCAAACTATTACTGGATTTGGGGGCAACGATTTGCTTACTATACAGCCATTTATTTTGTGGCTGTCCAGTCCTTGAACGCCATTCAACTCGACCCTCCATCCCTTGCCTTTATCAGGGGGATTCTCCTTGTGGTGTTTCCCTTTGTAATCAGCGTGTTCATTATGCAGGTCGCCCGGGAATTACGGGCGAGGGACGAAAACTCCCGGGAAGAAGAGGGTGATAAGGCCCTCTTGAAACACAAGTACAGGCGTGTCCCCAAATCGGTAGTCCGTTACTGGGCAGTCCCGGCCATAGCCTATGTCTGGGCTGTCTTTCTTTTTGAGCTGACAAACTATGAGATGGGTTTTTCTTATCTCTTAAAGGCGACCTTCTTCACCGCATTAACCCTTCTGGCGCTCATCTTGACCCTGGATTTGCAGGAGGGACTGTTCAAAAAGTTCTTTGCCGTCAATGAAAAAGTCAAAAAGAGGTTTCCCGGCCTTGAAGAAAAAACAAACCGCTATATTGCCATCTTCAGGGAAGCCCTGAGGGCCATCCTTTTTGTTCTGGCTGTAGGGGTAGCTGCTGAGGTCTGGGGCATTCCTGTTTCAGAATTTGTCGCTTCAAAGGCAGGATCTTTGATCATCCTCAGAGCCATTGCTATCATCATAACCATAGGGGCGGTTCTTGCAGTCATCGAGATTAGTAACTTTTTGGGTGATTATTTAATAGAGGAAGAGAAGGAGGGGAAGAAAAAGAAACCGGTTACACAAAAAAAGAAGACCCTGGTCCCTATTGTCAGAACATCCGTTAATATCGCCGCCGGATTTATCGGCGGCATTGTGATCCTGGATCGCGTGGGAATTAACACCACTCCCATACTGGCCGGGGCGGGCATCGTCGGCCTGGCTGTCGGTTTCGGCGCGCAGACCTTGGTGAAGGATCTCATCAATGGCCTCTTCATCCTCTTTGAAGAGAGTCTTCGGGTAGGAGACTACGCGGATCTTGGGAAAAACGAAGGGGTTGTTGAGTCCGTCGGTCTCCGGACGGTAAAATTGAGAGATGTCAACGGGAATTTCCACGTAGTTCCAAACAGCTCCATTGATACTATAACCAACATGAGCAAGGATTTTTCGAGAACGGTTATCGATGTGGGGGTAGCTTATAGAGAGGACGTGGATGAGGTTATGGGGATATTGAGGGAAATAGGTGAAGAGATGCAAAATGATCCGGAATACGGCAAGAGTATTCTTGAGCCCATAGAAATATTCGGTCTCCACAAGTTTGATGATTCGGCCATCATTGTGAGGTCCCGGCTTACCACAAAACCGCTTAAACAATGGGGAATAAAGAGGGAATTTAATCGACGCGTGAAGAAGGTATTTGACGAGCGCGGCATCGAGATTCCATTCCCACACAGAACGGTTTATATGGGTGAACCCAAAGAAGGTGCTGCACCCTCTTTGAATGTCCAATTAGAACAAAACAATGGTTCGCCCGCTTAATCGAATAATCAACGAAGGTGATATGGGCGTTGGGTAGAACCTGACACCCTTTCCATCAATCTTAGGAGGACAGTTACCATGCTCAGGTTCATCAGGAAGCGCACAGAAAAGGTCGGTCTGGCCCCGGGGACCCTGGTCCATGTGGGAGAGAAAAAGGCGGACCATGTGAGAATACGGGTCATCGACTACGACCAGGAGAACCTTGAAGAGAGGGAACTGCAGTCCATTGACGAATGTATGCCATACAGGGATAAACCCACCGTGACCTGGATCAATATCGACGGGCTTCATGACGTGGATGTGATCGAGAAGATCGGCAAAACCTTCAACCTGCATCCCCTGGTGCTGGAGGACATCGTGAATACCGACCAGCGCCCGAAAATGGAAGATTATGAGAACTGTATCTTCATCATTTCCAAGATGCTGTCCTGTGACGACAAGGAGGGTCGACTGAATATCGAGCAGTTCAGCCTCCTGCTGCTCCCGAACGTCATCATTTCGTTCCAGGAGCGCATAGGGGATGTCTTTGAACCTGTCAGGGAAAGACTCAGGAAGGGAAAAGGGCGGATCCGTAAAATGGGGATGGACTACCTGATGTATACCCTGCTGGATGCGGTCGTGGACAACTATTTTATCGTACTCGAAAAAATAGGGGAACGGATTGAAAACCTGGAAGAGGAACTCATCGCCCACCCGGGCCCGGAGACCCTTCAGGCCATTCACCACCTGAAAAGAGAATTGATCTTTCTGCGCAAATCGGTGTGGCCCCTGAGGGAGGCAATCAGTGCCCTGGAAAGGGGGGAACTGGATCTGATCCAGGAAAAGACGACTGTCTTTCTCAGGGATGTTTATGACCACACCATTCAGGTCATCGATACCATCGAGACCTACCGGGACATGGTCTCGGGAGTGCTGGACGTGTACCTTTCAAGTATCAGCAACAAAATGAACGAGGTAATGAAAGTCCTGACCATCATCGCGACCATATTCATGCCCATGACCTTTATTGCAGGCATTTACGGGATGAACTTCAAACACATGCCCGAACTGGAGACAACCTGGGGATATCCGGTCGTATGGCTCGTCATGATTGTCATCGGGGGGGTCATGCTGGCGTATTTCAGGAAAAAAAAGTGGCTGTAAAGGAACTTTCCGAATAGCGGCTGATATTGTTCACCCCTTACTGGTCATCACTGCCGCAGCCAGAGATCGATACGGATGCCTTCCCATGTGCCCGCTTTTTATGGAAAAAGCAGAGGCGAAGAGGGGGGGCATTTTTTTGTAAACCAAAACCATTTTCCAGCCGTCATATGAGTCAAAAGCATGATAAAGGAGGATTGATGGATGAAGAAAATGAGTGTTTTTTTGGGAATCGGGATGGTTGTGTTGCTTTTTGTTTTTTGTGATGCCGCACTGGCCGCGAGAGTGGAAAACCGGCAGATTCAACAGCAGAAAAGGATTCATCAGGGCGTGAGGAGCGGTGAGTTAACCTGGGGAGAAACACGGATGCTTGAGCGACAGCAAATCCGCCTACAGCGAACCAAGCGAAGGGCTTTTAGAGATGGGGAACTGGCTCCTGATGAGCGTGTACATCTTGAAAGGATGCAGGACCGCGCCAGTCATCGCATCTATCGCTTGAAGCATAATGACGTGACAAGGTAAAAAAACTGTGAGACAGGTGCCCGAACGACTGGTATGATAAAGGCATGCAGCTGAACAGGGGAAAAGCGCATGTAGCTGATGAAAATCCGGGCACCGACTCCCGGAACACAGTTTTTGTCAGGAGGGCCGTCAAGGGGGACAGGGCCGCATTCGATCAGCTGGTATCGATCTTTCATGAGCCCATTTTCCGTATGGTCTATGTCCGGACACGGTCCAGGGTGGATGCGGAAGACCTGACCCAGGATATATTCATCCAGGCCTTCAAGTCCATCGGGAGATTGAGAGAGGTTGATCGATTTCGTTCATGGCTTTATTCAATTGCTGCAAACCGCGTTCGGGATTTCCACAGGAAAAAACGGCTGCGCTCCTTTTTTATGATATCCAGCGGGGAGGAGATCCCAGGAGCAGACAGCAATGACGCATATGACGACCCGGAGCCTCTCAAGAATGTGATGAGGAAAGATTTTTGGGGACATCTGGGAGGGGTTTTCGGGAAGCTCTCCCGTCTCGAAAAAGAAGTCTTTACGATGCGATTCATAGACCAGTTGACCCTGAGGGAAATTGCCGAATCCCTGGGAAAAGGGGAAAGCACGGTCAAAACGCATCTTTACCGGGCTTTGAAGAAATTCAGAAAAGAAAAGGGAATACTCAAACTGGTGGGTGGTGAAATCCAATGAAAACCAATTTCAAAAAACATCTTCATGAGGACCAGTTGATCCAGGCAATGGTGGATGTGAGTGCGCTGCCTTCCGAAGTACTGGAACACCTGGCCACATGCCCGGGCTGTAAGGAAAAGAAGCGTGCCTTTGAGCAGGAGATGGAAACACTGGGAAGCATGGCCCATGGATTCATGCCCAGTCCCCGAAGACGGGTGAGGATTCCCGAGACGAAGAAACCGGGTTTCGGGTGGTTCTCGGGATACCACTCCTGGCGGATGGCGTCGGCCGCTTGCGCGTTACTGGTGGTCCTTTTTCTGGGATGGAACGTCTTCTTCAAGATTTTGCCCGAAAGGCGGTTGGCGGGTTTGGAGGAGGAGATTCAAAGGGACGGGCAATTTATGGCCGAAATCAATGATCTTGTGGAAAACCCACTGCCGGCGGCCGACAGGGCGATTTCGGGAGAGGACTATGCTCGGGTGGATGACAATCTGCTTGATTTTATCATCCCCCAGGTGGAGGAAAGCGAAAACAGTCCATCTCCGGCCTGATGAACGTTGCCAGACGAATGGGGTTCGGAAAAGAAGAGATGGGAAAGGGGATGAATACAGAATGATGAGGAAAATGCTCATAGGGATTTTGGCCCTGACCTGGATATGCCTGCCTGTGCTGGCTTCTGCACAGGGAAAGGCTGCAGGGAGATGGTGGCGTCTCCCCGGGGTTTCAAAAGAGCTTCATCTGAGGCAGGACGAAAAGGATGATCTGGATGACCTCTTTACGGAAAGCCGACGAAATTTGATCAGGTTGAAAAGTGAGGTCGAACGGGCGCAATTCGACCTGGATACCTTGCTCGATAAAGGAGCCGTCAATGATGATGCTGTGAGGGCCCAATATAACAGACTGGAGAGGGCACGGGAAAATCTCTCCAAGGAACGCTTCCATTTCTTGTTGGGAGTCAGGAGGATCCTTGGTCCGGAGCGATTTGACCGGCTGAAGAGGATGCATAGGAACTTCCAGGAGCAAAAAAGGGGGACGGCCATGAAACGTTCTCGCCAGAAGTGATATGGCTTCCGAGAAGGGTCCGTCCGAAGCACAAACCATCCATCCGGAGGCCTTTCGGTTCCGCGATCTCCATCCCCTGGTGTCCCTGGGGACAGCCAGTGACCGCTATGCCGGGTGGATGGGACAGATCTACTCCAAAGAAAATTGCATCAACCGCATCAAGAGACGCATCAAGAGGGTGGGAGGAAAGAGCTTTGTTGAAGAGGTCCTGCCGGTGGAGAGCGTGGGGGAGTATTTTCAGCACTTCCGCACCCTGGAGCTGGACTTCACCTTTTACAATCCCCTCCTTGGAGAGAACGACACACCCACCGGCAGTTTCCACGCACTCCGAACCTACAGGGACCATCTGAAAAAGGAAGACCGGCTGATTCTCAAGGCCCCGCAGATCTTTTTCGCCCGGAAAATACGAAAGGGCAATACCTTCCTCAATAATGAGAATTACCTGAATGTCAGCGGCTTGATGAAAAGATTCTATGAGCCTGTCCGGGAACTCCTGGACCCCTGGCTCGACGGGATCATTCTTGAGCAGGAATATCAGCGAAAAGATGAGCGGGTGTCCGCGGGGGAGCAGGCTCAACGCCTGGATAGCTTTTTCACCTCCCTTCCCGGGGACCATCTCTTTCACGTGGAATTGAGGACCCAGAGCTATCTAGCCGAGCCGGTGTTCGCGGTACTTGAAAGGCACGGGGTTGGGCAGGTGCTCTCCCACTGGACTTGGCTGCCCTCTCTGAAGCAACAGTTCGCCATGGGTGGCGGCAGATTTCTGAACGCGGGCCGAAAAGGCATTATACGTCTCATGACGCCCCGAGGGGTGAGATATGAAGATGCCTATGCGCGGGCCCACCCCTTTGACAAATTGGTGGACGGCATGATGAGCGATGACATGATCAGGCACACCGTGGAGATCATGAAGGAGGCCGTGAATCAGGACACGGGGGTCACTGTGATCGTCAACAACCGCGCAGGTGGGAACGCCCCCCTCATTGCCAGGGAAGTCGCCCGGCAATTTCTGAAAACAGGCTAGGTCGGATTTCTCAGGGACAATCCACTCAGATGGCGAATTTGTCCGTGTCTACTTCGTTGCGCTTGGAAAACATCCTCGACATACTCTTCAAGTATGCCTGCGGGTATTTCCCCACACGCGCCTTGTATCCGCGGTCATCTTCACCATCTCACGACGAAGATCCGTGAGAAAACCGGGCTGGCCCTTTCACAAGAACCGAAAAATGCAAGGGGTGCGTACTTTCCACTCCTCACGCCCTACGCCTTAAGCCTCTAAATCATTTCCCTCCTGCGGACAACCAAAAGCATCGGCCCTCCCTTTTCTTACCGATGACCTGCCGGATCCGGTCTTTGGGTTTGACAATTCGGCTCCGCTGGTTTGTGAATGTCATTCAGACCGCAAACAATCTTCACCCCTTGTAACGGAAGTCATCATTATCCTAGTATAGATTTCCCTGTCGTTTTAACGCGAGCCTTGATACTAGACCTGGTAGTTGCCCGGTATCGGGGAGAAGACATTAGGCCACCAGCATCCTGAACCTTGCCACCGGTTCTTTCATGACTCTGGGGGCCTTTGTCTGTTTGACCATCCTGACCAGTTCCGGCGCCCCTTTCTGGATCGCCTTCCTGGGTACCCTCGCCTTTGCCTTTCTGCTGGGCATCGCCATTGAAAGGGTCATCCTGAGACAGCTCATAGGTGAACCCATCATCTCGGTTATTATGGTGACCATCGGACTGGCCTTTGTTTTACAAGGGCTCACCCATCTCATCTGGTCCTCGGACTATCGCTCCTTCCCGGAAATATTTCCGCCCGAACCCCTGGATCTCCATTTTGCCATAGTCCCCTCGGGCCTGCTCTGGGGGTTTATTTTTGCCATTATCGGGAGCATTGTTTTCATATTGATCTTTAAATTCACGCGAACGGGAGTGGCCATGCGGGCAACGGCCAACGACCAGCAGGCCGCCCTTTCCATGGGCATCAGCGTCAGATGGATTTTTGCGCTTTCCTGGAGCTTTGGCACCATTGCGGCCATCATCGGCGGCATCAGCATCTACATGGGGGACATAGGGCTTAAGTACTTGCCGTCATCATTCTGAGCGGCCTGGACAGCATCGCCGGGGCCATATTGGGTGGCCTGATCATCGGTATCCTGGAAAATCTGGCAGGAATCTACATCGATCCCCTCGTCGGGGGAGGCGCCAAGGCCGTGGCCCCTTTTTTAATTCTGGTGGCGATCCTGATGATCCGCCGGGGCCTCATGTCTTCGCCCAAGTTAATGCTTCTGGATGAGCCTTCCATGGGTCTCTCCCCGCTCCTGGTCGCTGAGATATTCAGGATCATTCAACAGATCGACAAGGAAGAGGGTGTCAGCATTCTTCTCGTAGAGCAAAATGCCCGCCTGGCCCTTAGCATTGCGGATCACGGATATGTGATGGAAAATGGTCTAATCGTCCTGGATGATACGGTGGAAAAGCTCAGGGAAAACGCCGATGTCAGGGAGTTTTACCTCGGCCTCAGTGATGTGGGCGGGAAAAAGAGCTACCGAGACGTCAAGCACTATAAGAGACGGAAGAGGTGGTTGACCTAACCCTCCGTGAACTTGGGCGGAAGAGCCTTTTGACCTTCGAGCTTCATGGATTCCAGGACCATCAAGGTGGAGGTCCCGTGGGCTATGAGCCGCCCCTTGCCGTCGTGGACGGAGGCCTCGGCCAGACAAATGGTCCTTCCCGCCTTGATGCATTTTCCCGTTGCAATGAGACGTCCTTCACTTATCGGGGATAGATAGTTGACCTTGATCTCCACTGTGGTCAATCCCACCACATCTTCAAAGCCGGCATAGACGGCCCAGAAGGCGGCCGCGTCGATGATGGAGGCGCAGACGCCGCCGTGGACGAGCCCGTATGGTTGCAAATGCTTCTTCTGAATTTCCAGCTCAAGGAGGGATTCGCCCCACCCGAGGGACTTGATCTCTGCGGAAAGGAGTTTGAAATAGGGGCAGTTATTGACCGTTGCCGCAACGGCCCGGATGTGCTCAGGATTGAATTTCTTCATTTTTTCTTCTTTCATTCACTGTTTCTAAGAAAGATACGGTTCCCACTGCCGTACCGTATCTCGGATATATCCTTCAGGGACTTGCTTCATAATTCGGTTGTGCCCTGGAAGAAGAATGCTCACGTCCATCTCCGCCAGGGACTTGAGGGAGTCCCTGAGCTGGGACCCGCTGGCCCCGTGGAGGTCAAACCGCCCTATGGCGTAATCGGCATAGACGGTGTCACCCGGAATGAGAATCCCGTCTTCGGAATGGTAGAGGGCGATGCTGCCGCTGGAATGCCCGGGGATGTGGATTACATCCCAGGTCATGCCGCCGATTTCAAGGCTTACGCCGCCTTCCAGTTTGCGGTCCACCTGAAATTGAAAGAGGCCAGGCTTGGTGCCATACTGGGCCTGACACATCTGCTGGAACATGTCTATCCCATAGACCGCTCGTTCATCCCCCTGTTCCAGGGGCATGGCCTCCTCCCTGTGGACCCAGAGCTCGGCCTGTGGGATGGATTCCAGGATCTCCGGTAGGCAGCCGATATGGTCCAGATGGGTATGGGTCATGATGACCCGTTTGATCGCGGAGGGATCAATGTTGTCGTTCTTTATGGCATCAATCTTATACTGTCCTTTGCCCATGAGACCGGGATCGATCAGGGTGAGATCATTGCTGGACGGCAGACCGATCACGTAGGAATGGGAATCGGGAATCATTTCGTCCTGTCCGGGTATGAAATAAACCCCTTCCGTTATTTGCATTTTGTCTATTCTCCTTTTGAGTTTTGGCACACCATATCCTATTTGGTACCATAGTTCAACATCAAGTCCTTTACCTCAAAGGACGCATGTAATTTAGGTAAAAGGCCCGAGAGATAGGAAAATGAAGAAAAAGCTTCAGGATTGAGAGAGAGTCAGAGTCCTGACGGGGCAGGCGACCTGGTGGTCTTCGTCCACGGCAATCAAATCGGGTTCATTGATGCGGCACTCGGGTTTTGCAAAATGGCAGCGGGGATGAAAGCTGCAGCCGGGAGGGGGATTGATGGCACTGGGGATCTCACCCGTCGGGATGGGTTCGGTCCTCCTGAACTTGGGATCCGGTACCGGAACGGCCGCAAGAAGCGTGGTGGTGTAGGGGTGGATGGGGTTCTTGAAGACCTTATCCAAGGGGCCGATTTCTACGATTTTTCCCAGGTACATGATGGCCACACGGTCACAGATGTACTTGCATGTGGCCAGGTCGTGGGTGATGAATAAGTAGGTAAGATCGAATTCCTCTTTGAGCTGTCCCATCAATTCCAGGATGAGGGCCCTGACCGATACGTCCGCCATGGCGATGGGTTCATCGGCCACCACGAACTCGGGCCGGGTGATGAGGGCCCTGGCGATTACCACGCGCTGCCGCTGGCCCCCGGAGAGTTGGTGCGGGTATTTCCTGTAGAGAAACGAAGCGGGCGTCAGACCGACCTTTTCCATGATCTGGAGGCAGATCTGTTTCCGCTCGACCTTGCCCAGGTGGCTATGGATCGCCAACGGGTGGGAGACGGCCTTGCCGATGGACATGCGGGGACTGAGAGAGGCATAGGGATCCTGGAAGATGATCTGCATTTTCTTCCGCATCCCTGCCATGTGGATGGTTGAATAGGAAGACAGGGGAATCCCCTGATACAGTATCTCGCCCGAGGTTGGCTCCAGAAGCCGCAGGATGAGCCGGCCCGTCGTCGTCTTACCGCACCCGCTCTCGCCAACGAGACCGAGGACCTCTCCTTTCTTGATGGAAAAGGAGACACCGTCTACGGCCCTGACAGAGCGCTTTTCCTTGGCCAGCAGATTGTCGAGAAGACCCTTCTGGAGGGGGAAGTGCTTTTTGAGATTTCTAACCGTTATCAATTCTTCCATCAAGATCGTCATCCATAGAGCCAGCAGGAAACCTGGTGCCCGTCTTTTGCGACCATCTCCGGTCTGTCGCGCATGCAGACATCCATCGACCGGGAGCACCGGGGATGAAACACGCAGCCCGTGGGCGGGTTCACCAGGTCGGGAGGGCTTCCTGCCATGGTTTCGAGCTTTGGCTGGTCCAGTTTGATATTGGGTATGGAGGCCAGCAGGCCCTGGGTGTACGGATGAAGCGGCTCCTCGAAAATCTCATTGGCCGATCCGACTTCCGCAATGCTTCCCCCATACATGACCGTGATCCTGTCCGCCAGTTGCGCAACGTTTCCAAGATTGTGGGTAATGAGAATAATCGTCAGGTTGTACTGTTTCCGAAGGTCATTCAGCAGGTCGAGGAACTGGGCCTCAACGATCACGTCAAGGGCCGTGGTCGGTTCGTCTGCAATCAGAAAATCCGGGTTCAGGATGAGTCCCATTCCGATCATAATGCGCTGTCGCATGCCGCCGGACATCTGATGGGGATATTCCAGGAGCCTCTCGGGGGAGATGCCCAGGCTCTCCAGCATGCTTTCGGCCCGTTTGAGGGCCTCCTTCTTGCCTATTCCTTTTTCATGGGTGAAGAGGGTCTCCATGAATTGTTGATCAATGCGAAAAAGGGGGTTCAGGGAGGTCAGGGGGTCCTGGAAAATCATGGCGATCCTCTTGCCCCTCAGGGAAAGGAGTTCGTGCTTGTTCATCCGGACGATATCCTGGCCATGATAGAGAATCTTGCCGTCCACGATCCTGCCCGGAGGTCTGAGAAGTCTGAGAATGGAGAACCCGAGGGTGGATTTGCCGCACCCGCTTTCACCCACGAGTCCCATCACCTCCCCTTGTCGCAGTTTCAGGT
>Ga0315535_1001248_pt1 | contig 17055 bp, 15 predicted proteins | sample SalMarSW160220MG_2_FD_203092 | JGI IMG/M metagenome (GOLD analysis project Ga0315535, IMG submission 203092) | Salt marsh sediment microbial communities from the Plum Island Ecosystem LTER, Massachusetts, United States - Salt Marsh Sediment SW1602-20 ... | reverse complement strand
TTTCAGCTCTTGGCGTTCTAGCATAGGTTGTACCAGAAGCGACAATTTCTTCTCTTCCTTCTAGATTGATACTAATTTTTTGTTGCTCTTTTTCTTTAACTGGTTCTTTTCCGCTTGGAGCCATAAACGAATCACTTAGAGCTTCAATCACATTTAGTGCATCTGCGATATTATCGAAATCATCTGCAGTGATTACACCACTTTCATTCCCACTCATAGCTGGACTTGATACAGGCTCTTTCTCTTTCACTCTTTTTTCTTTCTTCTTAGGAGGCGACTCCTCTTTCTTTGGTGTTTCAGGTACTGGCTCTGGAGGTTTTTCTACAACTGGGATTGGTTCCGGTTCCGGCTCTGGTTCAGGTTCTGGAATTATTCTTTTTGCCTTTGGGATACCGATTTGTGTTAAGACGTTCTCTAAAACTCCAGGAGCTAATCGTTTACCAAGATAGCGAAAGTATTTTTGTAATTCTAGAGCGAGATCATCGAATGACATCCCTTTCAATGATACCTTTTTCTTAATTATACCCCTATCTCGAACCTCAACGTATGTTGGTAGTAGTGTCAATGAAATTGTTGTACCAGGAACTATCAAGGTCACCCTTCTCCCAGCAGGTCGTATTATACAATTCTCAATATTGCTAACATAACTGTTTCGTGTCTGGTATCTATCCAAACTTGAGTGTAACTAATTATTATTACTAACAGAAAGGATTAAGTCTTACTGGTAGGTGTGTGACCTAGAGGTCAGACGATGACAGATGTTGACTTTGCAAAATACGTTGAAGTGATTAGGGATTGGCCAGAACCCGGGAAAGCCGTCTGTGATATTAGCAAACTACTTGAACACCCTCATATGTATCATGAAGCAGTTGTCAAACTCGCTAGACCTTTCTTAGAAGTAAAACCTAACAAGGTCGTAGGGATTGAACAACGAGGTCTCGCACTTGGAAGTGCAATTGCATACTATCTAGGTTGTGGAATTGTCCCAGCTCGATCAATTGCCTATATTCCAGAGGGATACCATCGTGAAGTGGAAATGCTTCCTTCAAATAGATTTGCAGATCGACAATTAGCAATAGTAGCTGATTCGATTGACCCTGGAGACCGTGTTGTGATTATCGATGATTGGTTGATTCAAGGGACTTCTGTGTTTGCAACTAAGAAACTGATCGAGAAATTAGGTGCTACTGTTGTCGGTATTGGTTGTGTCATCAATAATATGTCTGAAACCAGAAGGAAACTTCTTGGTAGGCCAGAAGTACAGGCACTTCTTGAGTATCACGAAACTGAAGCTTTCCAAGTTCGTGATTAGAAAAAAAAGAGTACAAACCGGAAGTGTTTACATACCTTCCGGTTCTATTATATGAACTTAGTCTGTTCCCGTTCGAAGTTCTCTTCGAAGGATTTTGCCCACCTGTGTTTTAGGTAGGTCTTTGACAAACTCGATATCGGTAGGTACCTTGTAGACAGCCATCTTTTCTTTCGAATATGCTCGTATTTCTTCTAATGTAGCTGTTTGACCTGGTTCAAGGACAATGAACGCTTTCACAGTTTCACCGCGTGTTTCATCAGGAATGCCAATGACTGCTGCTTCACGTATCTTTGGATGTTCGAAGAGGACCTCCTCGACTTCATTAGGCCACACTTTATAGCCACTAGCGTTGATCATATCCTTCTTCCGATCAACAATATATGTCCAGCCTTCCTCATCCATCTTAGCAATATCACCTGTATATAGCCATCCATCTTTTAAGACATCCGCGGTTTCATCAGGTCGGTTATGATAGCCAACCATGACCTGTGGTCCTTTTACAGCGAGTTCGCCGATTTCACCAACTGGGAGGACTTTTGTCTTATCATCAAGATCAACAATCTTACAATCGGTGCTTGGGAATGGCAATCCAATAGAGCCTATCTTTCTCTTTTCCTTATCTAGGGGATTGGCATGAGTCACAGGGGAAGCTTCACTAAGCCCGAATCCTTCAATGATGATTGAATTAGTGACTTCTTCATATTTGCGAGTAACCTCGGGTGGAAGTGCCATTGCTCCTGCAATAGCTAACTTCAATGAAGTTAGATCATATTTGGAAGCATCAGGATGACTATAGATTGATATTGCAAGAGTTGATACAATTGGGAACATGGTTGGTTTGAGTTTATCAATCAACTCTAGTAAATGCTTGATATCCCTCGCATTTGGAACCAGAATCATCTTACTACTCCATGAGATTGCTAGATTCATGGAAATTGTTTGACCAAAAATATGCTGTAATGGTAAAGCTGCAACAAAAGATTCCTTGCCTATCTCAGCAATTGCTTCCATCCAAGCTCCACATTGCGCACAGTTGGCCTTCAGATTGTTATGAGTAAGCATCGCAGCCTTTGCTATACCTGTTGTTCCTCCTGTGAACTGGTACACAGCGATATCTTTAGCAGGATTGATTTCGACCTTTGGTGCCTCAGGAATTGTATCTGCGATGAAGTCATTCCACATGATATCTCCTTCACGAAGTGGTGGAACATGTTTCATCTCTTTCTTGTACACTGTCTTTGGTGCTAGAATTTGCTTTATCTTAGACATCATATCCCAACCCTGAGCAACTATAACGTTTTCAAGATTGGATTCCTGACGAACAGCTTCTACTATTCCATAGAAGAAATTAAGCACCACGATTGTAGATGCTTTTGTGTCCTGCAGATATATTCGCAGTTCTTTTGCCATAGATAATGGATTGACTGCAGTGACAGTAGCGCCAGCTTTCAGAGCACCAAAGTATGAGATTACAAACTGGGGACAGTTGATTAGCATGAGCGCAACAGTGTCACCCTTTTTAACTCCCATCTTCGCAAAACCATTCGCAGCTCGATCTACAAGCTCACCTAGTTCGCGATAGGTCACTTTAACTCCTTCAAAAAACAGTGCCTGATTGTCTGGATACTTCTTAACAGCATCGTCAAGTCCTTTCCAAAGCGGGCCTTCAGGAATTGTGATCTCTTTCGGGGTTCCTTCAACATAATTTTTATACCATGGTCTGTCCAATTTTCTGTCTCCTCTCTTTCTCACTTAGTGAGAAGCGGAATACCTCATACTACTTTCACTCACATTTATTCCTTCTGGCTGATTTCGAAATGTACTTTTATTGTCTAAAATACAAACGATGCTCTAAGACAAACATATAAGGTTCGAAGAACTAAGCGCTTCAGGTCGACTCCTTCATCTGAAGACTCCGCCATTGCTTCTGAAACCATTTCTTGGATTTTGATATCACGACTACCAATTTCAAAAAGAAGGTCAGTGAAGGGACTTGTGAATATTTTTTGAGCAAGCAATTGATCATTAAACTCGTTTCCAAAGTCCCTTCGCCATAATCTGTCATACTCACTTAATGCCCTACTTCGAAGGTCATCCTTTTCCAAAGCGTTGGATAATACTAATGTTGCATGCTTTGCGGCTCTCATTGCATATGCAATCCCTCCTCCAGTAAGAGGACTCACCATTCCTGCTGAGTCTCCCAAGAGGATGCAACGATCAACATAAGATTTCGATAGTGGTCCACCGGTCGGAACCAGAGCTCCTCGTGCGCTAGAAACATCGGCATCCTTCATGAGTAATTTTTCATTTTTCAAATATCGAACGAAAGCATCAAAGACTCTTGGTAGTCCACGAGCATGAGTCCCAACTATTCCAAGTCCAATATTAATAGTATCTCGTTTTGGAAAAATCCATCCGTATCCAGGAAGGCCTCCTAGATTAGCATAGAAGTGATAGTCCAAATTCTCGCTATATCTGTCAATAATCTCATTATTCTTTGCGGGAACCTCTGCAACACGGCAAGCTGTTATCATTTTGCTTGGCCATCTTCTATTGAGACCTGTTTCTCTGGCAACCATACTTGAAACGCCATCTGCTCCAACAATCACACGTGCTTTGATAGGCTCTACTCCCTTGAGAACAACCTCTACATATTCATCATGAAATCTTATCGATTTTGTTCTCATACCAACCAGGGATTGCGCTCCTTCTTCAATTGCGCTCTCAAATAAAACATTATCAAAATCTGTTCTAAGTGTAACTGCCATGTCTACAGTTCCCCTTAATACAATTTTACGATTGGGTGAATGCAAGACTCCTACCTTTGCAACTCCTTTTAGAAACTCTTCTTGTCTTCTTCTAAGATAAGGAAATTCATCTAAGAGGCCTTCAGAGAAGCCTCCCCCGCATGGCTTGTCTCTAGGGAAGCAGTCTTTATCTATCATGCATACCTTTAGTCCCCTCTTTGCAAGATATCGAGATGCAGTCGCACCTCCCGGACCTGCTCCAATCACAGCAACATCGAACATTCTCTAACATCCAATAATGTCCCATTTTCTCTAACACTTCATCTTAACAGTTTCTAAGAGATTCATATACAGAAACTTATTCAGGAAAACAGCTCAGCCTTCATTGAGTACTATGAACAGATTCATTCAAGAGCGTAGAAAACTCAGAAAACGCATTAATTCCAATGAACATGTTGATAGATTTCTTCACCGATATATTACGGTCATTCTTGTAATCAATATGGTTTTGATTTTATATGCAATGCTCTCTGTCACGGTGAGAATGAGTCTAAGTGGAGTTGGAATACTTGATTCGTTGCCAATAGCGCTCTACATTCTCCCAATGATGATATTCCTACCACTCATTATTAAATCGTATTACCAGAGCCGAGCCGCAACATGGAATTTCTTCATTCTTCTCGTAGCAAGTGTATTCTTTAGCATGCTTTCGTTGTTGGTTCGTGGATTTGTTATTTTTGTGATATTCAATATATTCGCAGTCGGTTCAATTTTCATTCTAGGACGGTTCAGACCAAAAGAGAATCTTCGTTCAGTTGGCAAGAAAACCATTGCATACTTTCTACTCCTTAACTTGTTAAGCCTGACTTTTCCAATTTCAATTGTGGTTATGGGTCAATTACCAATTACTCAAGTATCAGGTAATTCTGATGCGACTATGAAACTCAGTATTCCTTTAGCAGATTTTGAATTTCCATATTCTAATGTAACACCAACTATTGAGATCATCTCTGGTCTGATGGAGAATCAATTTGGTGTAAATCTTAGAGTGTTGGAAGATGATACTGCTTCTTGGCAGAGACTAGGAGATTGGTTGGTTGCACTCAATTCTTCAAGTATACCTTACTCGATTTCCCTTTCATCTGATAGAGCTTCGATGGTTGGTTCTGAACCAGTAACATTAGGTTCGACAATTATCCTCCAACAAGTATACCACTCACATAGAAATGCTCTATCACAACTAGTCGTGGAGATGGAGAATATTTCGAATTTGCCTCAACAGGTACTTTTTGACATGACCCTCTCACTTCCAGAATGGCAACAATTAATGTTTCGTACACGAAGCCTTGACCTAATTGGATTTGCTGGTTTAATGAGGTCTTCAATTTACTCTATAGATATCCAGACCATTGATCTTGAGTCCTCCCTACTGGCACAGCAAGCTGACACTGCAGGTTTCTCTTCTGGAGTCATTGTAGAGTCTTTTGTTGTTGATGATCTACAGGACAATGATAATGTTGCAATGCGACTTAGTGGAGTTTCGACATCCTCTCTCAATCTGTGGGATTTCATTGAAGTTTCATGTAGAAGATCTCGATTCTCTCTAGAGATGAATGGAGATGTCGGTGAGTATCTCGTTGAATCCTATTCCAAGTCTCTCGGAATTCTTGGTCCTACATATTCTATGCAAATTGGTGAAGCTGGAAATGAGAGTGATATCCAAGGTCGATCAGAAGGCGTATATAAAACTCTAAACACACTTTGTACGGATATTATCCTAGCGACTGGGAATGGTGTTGGTAATCTAACAATCGATTCACTTCCTTCCCTTCTATCCAGTTTTGGTCCAACCGCACTTTCAGACTTACGTGAATTATTAGATACAACTACGACCGCAGTAGCTACTTACACTTTCAGAATCTATGCATTTCGAGCTGTCTTTATTGCAATTGATTCCTTTGATATTCTTATGTTATAATTAGTTAGTCTTCAAATCCTATTTAATAGGCGATTTTACGTACACCTCGAAGACTCCAGTCCATATCTCACTGCTTGGTTCTGCTTTCACGAACAAATCGCCGCCAAAGTTTACACCCACGGGTTTTGCATTTCCTTTTTTCCACACGTCCGCAAAAATGAGAGAATGCATACTATTCTGAAAGTCTTCGGTTATCCTTGATATCATGCCGTCAATGTAGGCTTCATCGATTCCTTGAGGTGTTAGATCGGTCGTTGATCTAAATAGCCGTCCCTCACTTACAGCTCCTTCGGTCTTATCAAAAGTGTATCCAATTCCCCCTACAAGATGGAACTCTCCTTGTGGAACTCGAAGTTCATCACCTACAATAATAATCTCTCCATTTGCGAGGAGGATATACTCCGGACCTGCAACCATGAACGGAATAGATGCAGCCTCAACCGATATTTCATCCATCTTTAATTTCTTAACAAGGAATTCTTCAAGCGTGGCAACAGTCCTATCAAAACGAAAAGGCGAGAACTCAGCCTGATGCATTACATTTTTAGCTTTTCGTACGATGACATCTATTGCACGTTGCGCTGTCTTCAAAAAATCAATACGATCCTCTTTACTCTCAAGTACTTTCCCTGCAGAAATCACTACTCTTAGGAAATCAAGACTTCGAAAGTTTGACAATATTGTTCTACTAAGGTATGTTGCATCATCTGTTTCTAGGAATCCTTCCTGCATGCAAACGTCTTGCGGGATTGGTTTTCCAAGATGGATTTGAACATTTCTAGTAGACCGATTTGGTTTGAAGAAAACACCAATGTCGTAATTCTTACGAGGCACGTCATTAAGTTGTCTAACAAATAGTCCATCTGGCACTATTTCCTTGGCTTGAGCTTTCGCATAAACTTGCGAATATCTTGCAAAGAGGTCCTTCCTTGACATCTGTTTTAGATCCCTCGACTTTTTAATAATAACATCAATCTCTATTATCTCTTAGGGTGAAATCCACCAACTGTTTTTACTTCTCCACAATGTATTTAGAGGGATTCTAGCGTGGATTTCATTGTAAGAGATGTCATCACCTTTCAACAATCTTGATTTGTGAGGAATGTTATACCCATGGAACGATCGCGTTTAGGTTTTGTCTTGATGTTAGTAGGTATCATCTTCTTCTTCCTATCACTCTTCGTTATTCTTTTGCAGTTTAATTATTACCTGATATCACTCGTGACTATGTTGATCTCAGTAATCTGTATAGCTGTAGGATTTGCATATATTAGGAATGAAGCATCTTCCATTGGCCATTCCGGTTAATTGCAAAGATGTGTGGTGCTCAAAATGGCGAAACAATTGGTTGTAGCACACCGTGGAGCTTCAGCAATAGCTCCCGAGAATACTCTCCTCGCATATAAGTTAGCATATGAACTTGGAGCTGACATGATTGAAACCGATGTGCAAGAAACAAAAGATGGAACATTAGTTTGTATTCATGATTATACTGTTGATCGCACAACCAATGGGCGTGGTACAATTGCCGAGTTAACGTATCGAGAGATTAGAGACCTCGATGCTGGAAATAGTGAGAAAATTCCCACCCTAGATGAAGTTCTAGATTACGTTCAGGGAAAGATGAAGATCAATATCGAACTAAAAGTGACAGATATTGAAAATAAAGTTCTTTCAGCTGTAAAGACACGAAACATGATTTCAGATGTTATTATTTCCTCTTTCCTTCATGGAACTCTCATCTCCATGAAAAACCTGGATGCAAGTGTTTCTACTGCAGTACTCGTTTCCAAAATTCGGAATGATATGATTTCATACGTGATTGAACACGAAGCAAATGCACTGAATCCAGACTTCAAGAACATCACACCCGATATTGTCGCTGAAGCTCATAGAAATAATATCCAAGTATTCCCATGGACCGTCAATGATTCAGGTCAAATGCAAGCTCTTTATGAAATGTCTGTCGATGGTATTATCACCAATTTCCCAGATGTTGCTCTTCTGGTTCTAAAGAACCTTAGAAACTAGGTACTTCCTGTTATCCTAGAAACAAATTCTTCGATGTAAGGATAGGCATCTTTTCGCGTATAATGACAGGTTATGACGTGCTCCCCACCTTCTATCATGAAGAGCTGTTTGTCTTTAGAACTAATTCCATTAAAAGCAAACTGGCCATTTTCTGGACTGATGGTTTTATCATCAGTTCCTTGTATAATAATCGTGGGAATAACGATCTTGCTCATATTTTTCCTTGCTTGATTTTGGAGCTTGAAGAGTTCATGATAAGCTGATACCGGTTCTCGAGCATATTTTGTCCGCTTGATATCATATTGTTTCTGAACTTTTTCAACATCGACCTCGCGATCTCTCATAACGTACTTCAAAATCGGAACAAGCTTTGGAAGAATTCCTTTAATCTTCAAAGCTGGTGCGATTAGAACGAGTCCATCAATTCCTTCATGTAATGAAGTGAGAAGTGTCGATAAAGCTCCTCCCATAGAGATACCTGCTACAAAGAGATGTTTAGGATGCCAAGACTTTACAAGATTCAAGCCCTCTTCAACTGAGGAATACCAATCTTTCCAAGTAGTACGTTTCAAATCCTCAGGAGTTGTTCCATGACCTGCAACTTGCACAGAGAATGACTCGATATTTCTATGCTCAAGAAATTCTCTCAAAGTTTCTAATTCATCAGGAGCTGCGCAAAAACCGTGTACTAAAAGAAAAGCACCATTGGCCCCTTCAACTCGGGTTTCGACACCCTTAATTTTAGAGGCCAATGAGATTTCACCACCTAGTTGAAATATAACTGGTTTATTGGATTGATCTCTGAATCCTGAAACCTTCCTTCAAGAGTCCTAGGCGTACACCCGCAATCAACCAACTGATGATAGATAGTATCTCGCTACCTACAATGAAGGTCACCATAACCGAAATTACTAAAGCAATTTCACTAGATGTCGGAATTCCACTGAAGTAAACTAAGACAAATAGCATCATTACTACTGCCATGATTACTTGTCCAATAGATGAATACTTGATTAGATTTCCTTCAAACTCGTGGCCCTGTTCTTCTACATCGCCAGCAAGATTGAGATTCAGTGATAGGATAAGAATCATACTGATTGCATAAAGTGCAACAAGAATTGCTGCACCTGTGCTTGCTTCATGAGGTACGGTGTTATTTCCTGCAATGACTGGAATCATTAAGGAAAATAGAACCGTCGCGCCCATGAGAATACCACCAGTCGTATATCCTCTTCCATGAGAGAAGCCAGCTAAGGCAGAATTTCTCAATAATAATGCAACGAATGGCAGGATAATGATTACTGGTGATTGGACTGCTGCTGTTACTCCTGGAATCAATGTGATATTGAACCATACATTGACTGGCCAAAGTGCAAGTGGCCCTCTTCCAAGAAGACCAAACATGAAGGTAATGATTACAATAGACGCAAGGATACTGAATATTACTGATAATGAACCTTGTGAGAACCCTGTAAGACCTCGCCATTTACTTTCTATCATCAAGAATGACTGTGTGATAATTACAAGTATCCAAGGTACAATTACTAGTAATGCAATTGAAAATGGATGCACCATTGTGAAGACTCCCGTTATGATTAGCGGAAATCCAGTTATGATGTCAGTTTTAGCAGTGTACATTGCACCAACAAGTATCATCGCTGCTGCAGGTCCAATGACCAGGAAGAATCCGAAACCACCTGGAGTTTCAGCATACACGCCAGATTGACCTGCTGCAAATATTCCAAGAAATATCATGAAGACTGCAAACCACTTGCTACCTCCTGTAATTATGTCTTCACCAATTTTTGTAGTCTTAAGTTCTCTTGCACCTAACCTCGGTGAAAGTAGAATCCATAATAACATCATTGAAAGGAAGGCGTATAATAGCACTGGATTTGTTAGCATATGTAGTCCCTCTGTTCCTTCAGGAATCGGAACTACTGTACTCCATGGATACCAAAGGCCTCCAACAAGTGGTCCTATGAAAACTGCCGCGGATCCAATTACGAATGTCAGAAATCCACTCAGTCCAAATGCAAACTTTGCCTTGTCTGGACTTCGTGCAAATCCTCTGATTGTACCTTTGGATGACCACCAATACTTCAGTGTCATTACCTGGCCTACTAGTAATATTCCATATGCACCGTAGATAAGCAGTGGACCTAGAGCTTGACCTAAGGCAAGTACTGGGATGAACAATCCATTCAACATGCCTGCTAGAAACCCGACCCAAGAAAGACTTGAATCAACATAAAACACTGATATCATTTGCCAAGCAATGACGAAAAATACTCCAATCAAATATATCAATGAAAGGAATTCTGGGATGTAACTATAATAATTGACACTGGCAAATCCGATGGTTGCAAACAGTGCTACTATGGTAGCTGTTATGAATCCTACGTAGAAAACGGATCCAAACATTCCACCAAGCCTTGAGCGCAGATCCTTAGAGCCTAATGCTTGGAACAATAATCCAAATGCAAGGAGCCCCATAAAGGCACCAGTATAGGTTGAATATTGTGAATTTCCCTCAAGTATCCATGCAAATGGAGTTGTTGATGTGAGTTCCCAAGTATAAGATGTCATGGGAACTAATGAAATTCCTGCTAAGAGACCTATGGCTGCCGCGACAATTCCTAGGATACTCCCAATACCTGCGAAAGCACCTACAATATCAGCCGGCTCTTCCTCTGGACTCTTTCCGCGTATCGCCGAGATTACAGAACTCAGTTCAGCCATTTCTAAATTCCTCACGTGGTGATGGTCACCATCAGTCGAATGACACGAAGATGAGGGATATAAATGCGTATCGGACTAGGCGGGTAGTTGTTTACAAGCCTTTTTCAGGAGCCCTTACTCTTATATCCTAACAGATTTCTTAGGTTTTGGTGAAAGGATTTTGACAGAAAAGTTCGAAGTTTATCTAAAGGGAAAGAGGCTACCGATGAATAAGTTTGTTGAGAGTATTATCAATGATGTTATGGTTGCTATACTCAGCAACCTAAGAGATGTGGAAATTGATAAAATCTCTAAGATAGTTATCGAGTAGATGATTGTACATCTTGATTGGAATGTGATGTCTATTGATAGACTATGGTTGGAATGGCAAGATACTCTGGGTTGATTTAACAAACAAGGCTTCTAGAATTGAAAAAATCCCTACGCAAATCTATGAGGATTTTATCGGAGGGAAAGGTCTTGGGGCGTACTTGCTTTATAAATCGCTTAAACCCAAAATTGATCCTCTGGGTTCTGAGAATATTTTATTTTTCATGACAGGTCCTTTGCAGGGACTACCTGCTCCGAATGTGGGTAGATGGACTATTGTGACGAAATCCCCACTCACTGGAGGTTTCCTTGATACCCATTGTGGTGGTCCACTTGGTAGAGAAATTAAGAACTCTGGATATGATGCAGTAGCTATCACAGGTAAATCCGACCGTCCAGTGACTTTAGTAATAGAAGACGCGGATATACGATTTGACGATGCTGAGGATCTTTGGGGAAAAGGAACGCAAGAAACCACGAAGATATTGCATGAGCAGAATTCGAAAGGTTCTGCCGTGTATGTTATTGGACCTGCTGGCGAAAATCTGGTTCTTACTGCGACTGGTTGCTGTGAGCTTGCACATCAGACAGGTCGGGGTGGAGCAGGTGCTATTCTAGGTTCAAAGAATCTCAAAGGTGTTGTCGCTAAAGGAACAAAGAAGATTCAGTCGAAGCACCCAGAATCACTTCGTGAAATTAGTAAAATGGTTGCAAAGCTTTGGAAAGAGAAAGAAGGTGACGATTTTAAGCACTTCGGAACAGCATCTCTCGTTGAAGTTGCTAATGAACGTAGTCAATTTCCAACCAGAAATTGGAAGAATGGGTTCTTCGAAGAGTATGAAGGTCTATTGCCAGAAAAATACCAGCACCTCAACAATGGATCTCATCTTTCATGCCCTCATTGTATTATGAGATGTACTCATGCCTACAAGATTGAGGATCCGAGTTGTCCAGGGTCTGAAGTCGAATCGACGATAGAATATGAAACTCTCGGTCTTTGTGGAGGAAATCTAGGAATCAGTGATCCAGTGGCAGTATTGCGTTTGAATTTCTTGGCGGATGACCTTGGCCTTGATACGATTAGCGCTGGTTCTGCAATTGGGTTTGCAATGGAGGCATATGAGAAAGGAATACTTACAGAAGAAGAAATAGGATTTCCAATCAATTTCGGTGATCAAGAAGCAGCACTCAAGCTCATGCGAAAGATTGCATATCGAGATGGAATAGGTGACACTCTCTCAAAAGGTGTTCGTTTGGCAGCAGAGGAGATTGGAAAAAGAAGTGAAGAACTAGCTGTGCATGTTAAAGGTCTTGAATTTGCTGCATGGGATCCTCGAGGAAAGAAAGGATTGGGGCTATCATATGCAACAGCTGCAGTCGGGGCGAGTCATTTACGTGGTTGGCCACAGACAACTGAAAAACCAGATTCTTCAGCACTCGATGTGATAGAATCAATGGTGACTGAACGAGATACAAAACATCTTACTGATTCGATGATTATATGTCACTTTACTTGGCATTTTCCTCTTAGTAGAGAAGATAAAATCACACTAGTTAATGGAGCCACAGGTCTCAGTTATGATTCAGCAAGTATATCTCAGTTTGGTCAAAGAGTCGATACACTTGCTCGATTGTTTAACATACGAGAAGGCTTTACTAGAGCTGACGATAGTTTACCTCCAAAATTCTGGATTGCTCAAACCACTGGAAATGCCAAAGGTTGTAAAGTGTTTGTAGATGAGGATGATTTCAACAAATCTCTTGACAAATACTATGAGTTGCGTGGCTGGAACTCTGATGGTGTTCCCTCTCAAGTAACTATTGAGGAGCTTGGACTTGCATCTATTGTAAAATTGTGATTTAAAAGATACGTGCTTTGAAGTCTCTCCTTAGATAGATTTCCTTACGATTTTCTTTGAAGCCTGATTCAGTGTAAAGACTAATCACATCTTGTCTTGATTCAGTTACAAGAGTATCTAGTGCTCTGAGACCTTTCTCCTCTGCAATCTCCACAATCTTATCAAGCATTTTGGAACCCAAGTCTGTTTCTTCTAGCTCATCCTCAATTTCAAAATGTTGAATGAAACCGACTTTTCCTAATTTTGGGTCTCTTCCAATATCCAACTTCAACGCTGCAACAACCAGCTCTTGGGTGACCGCAACGATGAACATTGTTTCTTGCTTTACTCCAAATGGAGTGCAAGATGCTTGCGTAGAAAATTCTTGAAAGTTCTTTCCTTCTCTTGCATAGAATTCTTCTAAGGCAGTTCTTTCTTGTGCAGTTGCTAGACGGACTTCAATATCCATTAGGAATCCTCCAATTATTTTGAAAATCTACTGACCTTATTAGAAGTGTTTTGGTAAGTCAATTCAAGGCAAAAGTTAATTCTCATTGCGTTAATATGTTATTGATGACAATAGATCCAGAGTCCAAATCAGATTCTCTACTATTCATTATGCTACTTACATGTTTAATTATCCTCATCTTAGCCATAATTATACTCCAAGCTCCGAATCTCTTTGGTAATCTTTAATGTATAATATTCAAAACATCTTGGATGTGCTTTGCAAACTCACTATCGGGATATCTAAGTGAAACAACAAATCGGCTTCCAACCTCAATCAATAACGGGAGTAGTGGAATTATTGTTGCTACTCGTGCTTTGAATTTTGACTCTACTTCAGAGATAATTGCCTTATCTTCATATATACTGGGCTTTTTATTGATGATAATCCTAATTTCTGGAACCTGTAATTTTCTCGCTACACTCAAAGTCGCAGCTGTTCCAAGGAGATCTTGCTCATCGATACGAGCTACAACAAACAGGTAATGGGCTGTGGCCATTGAGAGTAGTGTTTCTCTATCAAGTCCTGGATGAGTGTCGATGATAAGATAGTCGAGGTCTTTTCCTTTAATCACATCTGTGAATCCTTTCTTGAGGTCTCCCACCTCATATCCTTCTCTCAAAATTCTAGTGATATCGGTTGCTGTCATCGAACTTGGAATGAGGAATAATTTTCCCCTCTTAATCTTCAATCTGTCAGTTAGATCGACGCAGGTTTCAGTGATGTCACACGTACCTCTAAGATAATCATTGAGGGTATACTTCAATTTTTCTCTGCCTAAGCCAAAGATAACGTGGATACCCGGAGAAGCCATATCCGTGTCCATAACTGCGACTCTTTTTCCTTCAAGAGCCGCCATAGCAGCTAGATTTGCTGCAATGTTAGATTTTCCGGTTCCACCTCGAAAACTGTGTATTGAAACGATTTTACCTGACATGGCTTAACACTCTCTCATTTGACCACGTGACATTATTACCTAGTTCACCTAACACTTCAAGGATTCTTGCAGCAAGAACACCAGATCTATCAGAAATCTCTTTGATAGAGAGGGTTCCGTTACAATACTTCCAGATTGAATTTACAATATCATAGTCCCTTTTCTTAATTCCTATGACTTCGAGATATGCGGCGAATCGCTCATCTCTATCTTGGATGATTGGAAAAAACTTAGTAATCCGAACAAATCCTTTAGCTATAAAATTTGCCAGCATCTCATCAGATTCATCTCTTTGTAGACCAGAGGAATCGTGCATTTCTAGAACCGTAATCCTTTTCCCAAGACTATTAACCATTCTTAATGCTCCTGAACGCAGATTCTCCGAACATGAAGCATAAAGCATCTGAGTTTCCTGTCGAATTTCCTCAACAGGTGCAATCGCTTCTACACCATCATAATTGTAGAATGATATGGGGCCTTCCATTTTGTCCGGTTCGAATTTTCTTGCATTATCAAAGCTGGTCAGCTGCACTAGAGAGATGAACGGACGAAGAAGCTCCAAGTATGTTGTTTCTGAGAGGCCTTGAGTAATGACGAAAGAACAAACACATCTCTCATCAATTTTCTTCATAAATAATGCTGCAGCCTTATCCAGGCTAGAATGCTCTTTAATCTCTACATCTTTCCCAAGGGTAGGTATGTAATCAAGAGAAGCTTCTAGTTCATATGCTCTCAGATTAGAAGTAGCTACATACCCATCGTTAGTGATAACTGCTCCTCTTAGAATATCACGATTCAATTCGACTTCTGCCATACTTTTCTTCAGACGGTTGAGATCATCAGTGGGAAGAAGAATTGTCTTGTACCTTCTTGCTAAACCTGGTATTCCATCAAACTTGTGAAGAGTACTTTCCACTGTATCTGCAAATGGTCTGAATCTCCTCGCATCTGGAATATCCCTCATGAGATCAGAATAGTATATGCTTACAAATTGTTCTGCTAAGTCTTGAAGGATCACCCTGTGAATCTCTCCACTATCATCTTCGGAAACAAGAGCAATGAAATATAGGTCTCCTTTTCGTTCCCAAACTAATTTGTTTTTTTGAAAAGACATCACCGTGATTTTATCTTGGCTAACCTCTTGTGCAAATGATCCAACAGCAGAGAGAAATGCTGCAGCGAGCTCGTCCAACTTCCTTGTTCCACTAACACTATAGTGGAATAAAAGTATACCAGAGTCTCGAAGTACTACAATCTCTTTGACCATTGGGTGGCCTCCATTATTGCGGTGTTGATTCTGTTGTCCTAAACCTACTTAATACCTTCGAGAAGTGGCTAATTCTTTTCAACCATTCCAACTACTTCGATTAAGCACCACTCTACCTCATCACCAAGTTTTTCGAGAACATCGTACAACCTCTCAGGAACTACGCCAAGACGTTCACTAATATCAACAATGGACCGGTCACCATTGCAAAATGACTTAGCACGTTCTAGTAATTGGTAATCTTTTCTTGGCAACCCAATGAGATCGAGATATGCATCGAATCGACTGTCATTTGTCCGAATTAGTGGACATATTTTTGAAACTTTCAGCAAACCCCTTATTGCCAGATATTCAAAGACTTCTGAAATCTCCTCTACCGACACACCAAGATTTCTACATATATCATAGATTGATGTTATTCCATCAATTTCTGGCAAAATCCTATTCCCTGCACTTCCGAAATCTCTGTGAAACTCGTCAAGAAATCCTCCGGACCTAATGACCATATCCATTGTGTCTTTCTTGATCTCTGGGATGACGAAAGCGCTAAGACTAGACATTATGATTAAGATCCCCTCATAGTAGTTGAAGACCCCTCTGACCTCATTCTCAAAATCAAGAAAAACATCAAGAATCGGTATGGTCATTGCTAATTCAGCTTCATAACGCGACATGAATTTCTTACTAAGTTCTCGAAGAACTGCTCGTAGTACTTTCTCAGATGAATCAGTATCAACAAGGAAGATAAACAGACAGTCATCCTCAACTTGCTCGTATAATAATTCTGAACCTTCAAACGTGAGACTTTGAATCGAGCGTTCCCCAAACTCCGTAGCAAAATTCGTAATTGCACTTAGGAAACCAGAAAGTAGTTCATCTAATTTTCTGACGTCTGTGCTTGAAAAGTGAAAGATAGGCGCGCCTCCAGAAGTAAGAACCATGAATTCTTGTACACCAAGTTTCCCTGCCAATAATGTACTCTCCGTGTTCAGTTCAAAAATCTGAATCTCTTTAAGTATTCGCTATGTAACAGAATCTATTGCGTCATAATGTATCAATTCCACTTCATAGTCGAAACAATCATATGACGGAATTCATGGGATAACCTGCGTGAAAGAAAGGAGACAATGATTTGCTGGAGTATCGAGAATTTCCCTTTAGAACTGCAATAACTTTTCTGCTATTTTCTGTACCCTTAGCCCAGCTAATATATGTCATTGTGGGGCTCCTATCCGGAACCCTCTTTGATATGACGCTACTAGAACATCAAGGACTCCTAGGTTTCGGTGCGTTAGCCGCGGTCTTCACATTACCAACAATCGGAGTTATTGCGGATCGAATCAAGAAACTTGATCCATTGATGTATGTCTTTTCACTTGCTCCTGC
>Ga0315535_1001247_pt1 | contig 17070 bp, 15 predicted proteins | sample SalMarSW160220MG_2_FD_203092 | JGI IMG/M metagenome (GOLD analysis project Ga0315535, IMG submission 203092) | Salt marsh sediment microbial communities from the Plum Island Ecosystem LTER, Massachusetts, United States - Salt Marsh Sediment SW1602-20 ... | reverse complement strand
GAGGATTCTGATAATAAAGCTTTGACAAATTTCAAGCCAATTATTAGCTACACTTCAGATTCATTTGGAAATTCCTATCCAATATTATCAAACGAGTTTTCGATTGAATTTCGTGGCACTGAAGGGAAACACATTATGAATTGCACAATTAGTGATGTAATGTCTTCTCGGCCAGACGGATTCTCTCGAGGTAGTTACGGTTTCCAAGGATACTATGGGGACACTTATCTTCCTGGAGAAGAAGTAGATGATATTTTCGTGATGGTGGATATAGATAACATTCATCAAGCACTGAATGTTTCCTATGTCAACAAATTCTATATTGATATTGCTGAAAATGCGAATTATACTCGTGTTATGGCGGATATTGGAAAAATCGCGCCATGGAGTTTTTCAGAAATTCGGTCGCCTTTAACTGAAATAAATGCAATATTGGAATCCAGAGCTGGCCAAGCAGTTTATGGAGCTTACACTCTGAATGTTCTTTTTTCAGTCCTCTATCTTACTGCAGGGGTAATCCTTGTAGCAACAATGAAGATTCGGAGCATGAGAAAACGTTTCTCATTACTCAGAGCCCTTGGAACACAACCTCCATCAATTGTCAAAGTAGTTCTAATTGATTCCTCGATTGGAATGATTCTAGGTGCAGTAGTTGGAAGTTTTGTTGGAACTCTCTTGACGTACTTAATTCTGAGAGTCCCCTTGACTTATCTTGGATTGTCTACTTCTGTTGCATGGGAAGGTCTGCCTCTATACATTTCAGTGCCCGTCCCATTAATAGTGGGTTTAGTATCAATAGCAATCATTTTTTCACTACTGGCAACTTACATGGTTACACGCAGAGGGCTTCAATCTAACATTGCAAACGACATTCAGCATGCTGAATAGCTCCATCTCTAATTGTCATGTTTAGAAATCAAAGCTGGACTTATGAATCTCAGATTGAACCAAGGTTATTGGAATTTCAATTGCTGAGTCTAGACGTCGCGGAATATCTAGAGTTATTTTAAATAAATAGCGACATTCTATAAGAGCAGATGTAAAAGTCGGAGTCCATCTGGAATTTGTTTGGAGTGAGGATTCTATCCATGATTCTCGTGTTATCCCCTCGTCGGGAAAATATTCCTCTTCAAGCGTTCGCTTGGTATCCATCTTGTGCCCTTTCGGTGCAACATGTTCTTCTCTGATTATCTCTGCGCGAACACCTCTAATCTTAGCTGCTCTATCGACAGAAAACCTGAATGTTGCTGGGTTTCCAAGACCAATATGATCTTCATCAATATGAATTTTCAAGAGGGGTTTTCCGTCTATCTTAATAGTTCCGGATTTGGGATTAGAGATAGGTTCTGTCTGCGACACCGGTTTAAACGGTACAAATAGATCTACATCAGATTTCAAATCACGAGCCCAGGAAATCTCAGCTTTAGCATTTAGAGTAAATTTTATCGACCCGTAGGAACCAACGTAACTTCCGGGAATATCAGGAGGAAGTGTAAATGAAAAATCATATCGGGATTCACCCATTGGTATCACTAGATTTTCGCCTAATTCTATGTGACGTTCAATATATTCACGTTTTTCCTCATGAACAATCGTGACTTTGCCTGTATGAATTACCACTCTTGCAAGTTCGGTTCCCTTGAGTGAGATATGAATTCGTTCGCATTGAAAATCATTGTCACATGTTATAATTACATAACCTTCTACGCTTTCACCAGGATTGAAAGTTTCACTATCTAATTGAATCTCAATTTTCCTCATTGGAATTTCAATCTAATTCTATCGTGAAAGTTAATCAGGTCTTCGATTGGAGAAAGAAGAGAAATATTTTCTAACAACACTTTTGTAATGGTGCGTAAAATGAAAACCCATGAGAAAGTCAGCCATCATACTTGTACTACTCATTATTTCTGGAATTGGAATTGCAGGATTTCTTTATCAGAGAGGGTTCTTTAACAGCTTCTCCTTTGATACTGAAGGCCGATACGATCCAAGTACTCTTGATGACATGGGAGTTATCTATTCGAATAGATCCGACATTGAATCATTCAATGAGGGCTATAGTGAGTCCGTAAGTTGCCCTTGGGGATTCATACATAATGGGATTGATTATTTCTATCACAATGACTCGGATGTGATTGCAGCAGCACCAGGTCTAGTTGAAAGCATTGAGTTACGAGATTGGGGGGTTGAATCCTGGCAACGGTATACTGTTAGTGTGTCTATCAGATTCAATTCTACCGTTAGACTGACATACGGATTTGAACCGATAACGAATTCAACCGAAGACCAAGCTCAACAAGTGACAATGTTTGATTTTGAAATTGGTTCATGGGTCGCAAAGGGGGATGTGATTGCAAAGTTCCTCAGAGTCAACGATGGAGCTCACATTCACTTCGGAGTTTATCAAAATGATATTGCACGTGATCCAACGCCGTATATGTCAACTGCGGATTATAATGAACTCTTAGCAATGGTTCACGATTTCCATCCAACATGGAATATCAGTTATCCTTAATCGGCGAAAAAAAGTGTGTGTGTATCTCCATTAATCTGAAGACACACAAATCAAATTCTATGGAAAGATTCGACTTACTGTTCTTGGAAAGGGAATGCAGTCACGAATATGATCCAATTCGAGCATCCAAGTAATCAATCGATCCATCCCAACGCCGAAACCAGAGTGTTGTACACTTCCATATCTGCGTATATCAATGTACCATTTGTACTTCTCGGGATCATCACCGATGCGGTTCAGATTGTCAATGATGAGTTGAGCGTCGGTTTCACGTTCACTTCCTCCAATGACCTCTCCAAATCCACGGGGACCAAGAAGATCACTGTTCTTGTAAGTTCGTGGATCATCAGGGTTATCTTTCATATAGAATGACTTGATTTCCTTTGGATAGAACTCAACAAACAGAAAATTATCACTGTCCTTAGTAAGATATTCCTCAGCTTCGCTTCGAATGTCATCACCCCATTTAATCTCGAGACCTCCCTTCTGACAGGTTTCAATTGCCTCTGTGTAAGTCATACGGTCAAATGGAGGATTCACCGCGGTCAATCTTGTGGGGTCAACGCCTAATTCCGTAAGTTCTGCAACTCGGTTCTTTGCAACTGCATTGCACATGTAGCTGACGAGTTCCTCCTGCCGTTTTAGGTTGCACTCATGATCACACCATGCTTCTTCGACCTCAAGGTGCCAGAACTCGGTAAGATGTTTTCGTGTTCGAGACTTTTCAGCACGAAATGATGGTGCTAGGATGAACACCTTCTCCATGGCATATAACTGCGGCTCCAGATGCATCTGACTTGTTTGAGTCAGATACACCTTCTTCCCAAAGTAATCAACTTCAAAGAGGTCAGCGCCTTCCTCACCCATGGTTGAAACAAACATGGGCGAAGTTGTCTCATAGAACCCTTCTCCTCGAAGATACTCACGAGCAGCATTAAACACTTCATCCCTAATTTTCAATACATTGGTGAGCTTTCTGGAACGCATCCATAAGTGGCGATTATCATTCAGAAATTCGATGCTCTGGTGCTCTGTGATTGGAAACTCTTCAGCGAAATGCAAAACATTGAATTCTTCTACCTGCACTTCATAACCACCCTCTGCTCTATTATCAGCTTTGACAGTGCCAACCATAGTCACCAGGGACTCAATTAACATCTTCTCTGCATCAGCATATTCTTCCTCGCTGATCGTATCCTTCTTGATTATTGTCTGGACAACACCTGAAGGGTCTCTCAGCAGAACAAAGACCATCTTCTTCTGTTTACGAATCCGATGGACCCACCCTCTAAGATGGACTTTTTTCCCGTCCAACCCACCTTCAATGATGTCCTTTACGTGTATATAGCTCACTATAATCACCACAAATTCTTGCCAGGCCAAATATGGCTAACATATACGTTCCACTTAGGAATTGGATAAAAGGATAGCGGCCTAAGAAGACCGCTAACTGTTTATCGATATCTTACAAACCAGATGATACCAATAATCGCTATTACAGCAATTGAACCAATACCTATTGCTGTCATGTAGGCAATGATAGGTGCTTCACTGACGACAACAACTACTGATGATTGAGCGGAATTACCTCCCAAATCAAATACAGTTAGGGTGACTTCATAAGTGCCGACCCGTAATCCCGAAAAATCAAACTCAATATTTTCTGTCTCCCAATTTGCATGTACTATTTCTTCACCATCAATAGTGATTGTATAGCGATCCATGAATTCATCAGTTGCTGTCCAATTTCTAATAATGTTTAGGTCGCCTTGGCTGTAGTAGACATCATCAGGTGTGAAGACAATTACAGGAGGAATATCATCGGCCTTTACAGTTACGACTACAGTATCTTCTGCAGTATTGCCGCTAGTATCGTTTACATGTAGCGTGAAATTATGCACTCCTATCATGAGACCATTAAGACTTACAGTTATGACAGGTTCGTCAGGATTAATATCTCCAGATGAATAGACTTCATCATTGTCCATTACAGTGAACTTATTCAAATGGTCATCACTTACATTCCACGAAATAGTATGTCCCGGTTCAGTGTAATAAAATGATAAATCAGCAGGTCCTTCAATAACTGGTGAGACATCTTCATAGATTCTGAGAGTGATAATATCCTCCGCACTGTTGAGATTCTGATCATAAGCAATCAGCTTGACCTCGTACTCTCCAATGATTAGCTCATTAAAAGCTGCACTAACGTTGAATACATAATCGTAAGTCATGTTAGTCCACGGAACTGTTGCATTGAGTACATTATCGATATAGACCTTAATCAATGATGGAAAGGTGTCCTCGACATGCCACGTAATTGTGACATTTTCCGCATCAAACAGAACATCTTGATTGCCAGGACTTGTCACTATTGGGGGACGAATATCACTACTTACTGATGAGAAATTGTAATAGTAATCACCCAGACCAATTGGAGACCCTAGATAGGTAACAGTCCAGTTCATGAACTCAATAGGGAGATCAGGAAAGAGTACGGTACCATTAGCTGGTGTAGTCTTCACAGCATAAGCCGAACCATTCATGTAGGTCATATTGACAATAGCCCCCATTATTGGTTGATAGCTTGTTTCATAGTATGCGAATATCTCTATGTCGTAATAATCTGGATTTCCTGTCAGTGGACCTATAGTTTGATGAACAAGTTTCTGAGTACTATTTGCTTCGAGAATTCCCCAGTCAAGTAAATATCCTGCATAGACCGGATCATTCATGACCTGAAGTTTCCAGATATAGTTACCATCAGGTAAATCATCGAAATTGGCTTTACCATCAGTCACCACTGCTTGTGCCCAGATCGAGTCATTCCCACTGTAATGGATTGAAAAATTGAGGTTATTTGCTGGTTGACCTTCAATATCTGTAACTGTCACATTCAGGTCATCTTGATCGTTATCACTATCAATATTTCCAAAGAGAATGTGAACAAATGCTTCAGGACCATTAGATACTATTTGACCCGTTTTATCGGGAGTAAGAGGATCGGATGAATCAGATACATTCCATTGATACGTTCCTTTTGCTACGTTGAAAAATGTAACCACACCATTCCCATCAGTATGATCATCGTACAGTAGAGTCATCGTGGAGGCATTGAATAAGCGAACCCATGCATTGTTAAGAGGTGTGCTACCATTCAAGACGGTGAATTCAAAATCGTCATCATTGAAGGCTTGTAGCGCATTAAACACACGCACGCTAACAACATAATTTGTTGCAGCAGGAGCATGTGGTGCATCAACCATTGCTACAGTTGTAACTGGTTGGCTATTGAAAGCCATTGGAAGTGTTGCACTTGCAAGGAATATCATTAGAAAGATTGTTGCAAATGCTCTGTGTGATCTGCTCATTCAAAGTCACTCTCGATAGGGCTATAGACGGCAAATCCAAAGCCATCTAATGCTTGGCGGCGTCGAAATCGGACTCAGCATAAAAGGATTACCCTAGTCCTAATGGTGCACCAAGAAACATGAACCTTCACAAAATAATATTCTACGAAGCAGCTTTTCTATTTATCTTTATTAATCCAACCAGATTGAGTACTAAAGACATTCCAGTAAATACACCGATTAGAAAATCTAGTATCGGTACATCAACCAAGAGGAATCTCTCAACAAGTATAGCAATTGCTAAGAATATCCCGCCGAGAGGTAGTAGCCATTCGTCCTTTATCAATACCATATAAGTCACCTGAACTTGTTTTATTGTCAGACATTCATATTGTTTTGTTTTCAAGTAATTATTATGATGTATATTAGAAGGGAGGCTATTCATGATAGGCGTTGAATAGGATGTATGTTTATCAGTCGGAATAGATTTGATTGATGAATGGCACAAAATGCTAATCATCAGAACAAACGCAATTGCAGAAGCAGTTGAAATGGACCGTGGTTTGGAGAAGATACTTCAGGTACTGAATTTTATGATTGGGCATACTGAGTTCCACTTTTCAGCGAAGAAAAAGTGATGAATGAGAATGACTAGCCAAAGGTTGTAGAACATCACAAGCTTCACGAAGATTTCAAGACTAGACTGAATCAGGCGGTCCAAGATTTTGAAGAAGAAGGAGCAACATCTGGACTTAGTGAAGAAATCAGTTCCTATCTTGCGAGTTGGCGTATCAACCACATTAAGGACATTGATACTGAACTAGGTAAGATTCTTCTTGAGAAAGGTTTCAGAGGATGAGCTATAGATTAGCTACAATCGTTCCTCTATCCACGAAAACATATCTGCAAGAAATTCCGCCCCTCCCTCATCTTCAAATGGTTGATGATAGAGTCCGGGATAGAGTTTCCAGGTCTTATCCTCTGACCCAATTCTATCAAAATATTCCTTGTTCTTCTCAGGAATAGTAATTTGGTCTTCGCCAGCTTGTTGGATAAAGATTGGAAGTTTTATTCTATATGCATTTTCAGCTGTATCTTTAGCTGCAGCAAGACCCTCCATTGCATACCGTGGTGTTGCTTTATCAAATCTCAGAGGATCCTCTCTGTTCAACTTTACGACTTCTTGATTCTGTGCTATCAAATCGAAATCAAGTCCATTATCAATATACATCTTAACATTCAATTTTGACATTGCAGCTCCCATTGCCCTCGTTGCAGCATTGACTTTTAGTCGCTCAGATACGGCAGGACAAGGAGTAATGAGACCTGCGATAGGAGCATTTGGATATTTCATGACATAGCGAGCAGCATGGACTGCACCGAGTGAATGGCCAAACAGGAAAATCTTCGCATCGGGATGACCTTCCTGTATTTGTTCGACAAGCTGTTTGATGTCCTCATCATACTCATCGTAACTATCAACATGACCTTTCCGTCCCGGAAATGTTCCAAATCCTCGAAGATCAGGTGCATAAAAGATGAACCCTTTTAAAGCAAATTGTTTTGCAACAAATTCCTGTAGACCACTATGCGACCCAAGTCCATGCAAGCCAATAACAACTGCTCGTGGAGTACCTTCTGGCTTCCAAACTCGGAGCAACATGATCGTACCATCATATCCGGAGTAATGTTCTTCTTCGCTTGACATTTGTGCCACGCATCTATTCAGATGTACTGCAATATCACCTATTTGTCTTCCGACATCTACGATTTTCGTTCATCGATAAAGGAAATTTGTTTACTAGGATAATCTATGACCGTTTCAAAATTCTTCAGAAAATCATATCCAATGATTCCATTGTCAATCAGCTTTCCCTTTGGCGATACTTTACTCGAATCAAGAATTACGACCTGACTATTGGTGATCTCCGAATCGTCTACTGATAGACTATCAATTTTAGCCATCTGAAGTTGAACGTCGCCACCCAATCCACGAGCAATGCCATCCATTGCTTGAACATCAATATCCAGTTTCTTTGCTAATTCAGGAGACATCACAGTACCACCTGCACCAGTATCAAGTGCAAAATTGTATGGGCCATTACCATTGATGAGAACAGGGAGTCCTATGAGGTGAGAGTCGTATAGGTAATCGTATGGAATCCAATCGAGGTCTCTGTGCGATGCTCCTTTGCTCAGTATAAGACGTTCATCGGTATAACTAAGTGACATAGTACATTGTCTTAGAGTGGTGTATCCCAATGCTCCATCTCGAGAACCAAGACCACGGAATATAGCATCAAAATCCAACACATAGACTTCGTCTTTTTCAAATCCAAGTGTTCCTATACCGATTTCAACATCAGCATACTGCACTGGAATGCCACCGCCAACTCCGCGAGCCTCAATTCGGGGTCCTTCTCGAGGTTGGATACTTAAATCATCTGCTAGTCTTTTTCCAACAGTCGTAAGTGAGGCTCCAGTATCAAGAACGAAAGAGAATGGACCATGACCATTGACACTCACTGGAATGTTTACATGACCCATTCCAATTTCGATCTTGACTTCGGTCTCCATGAGAAATCACCTTAACACACAGATTTTGTTCCTGCAATATAGGCACTGTAAGCTCCGTGAATGCTTTCACCAGCCTTGCTGGTAATCTTTGCATCCTTGAATCCTGCATTTCGCATATGCTGCAAATATTCTTCATCGAGGATTGCTCCACCAATGCATCCTGTGTATGTAACTACTTCATCGCTGATTTCTTTGGGTAATAGTTTCGAGAGTACTATATCGGATACCATCACACGTCCGCCAGGTTTCAGAACTCGATAAACTTCTTGGAAAACCTTTCCCTTGTCAGGAGCCAAGTTGATGACACAATTACTGATTACAACATCAACTGAATTGTCATCGACGGGCATGTCCTCGATATCACCAAAGCGAAAGTCGACATTAGTGATTCCAAGATCCTGAGCATTTTTCTTGGCTTTCTCAATCATAGCAGGAGTCATATCAACTCCAATCACTTGTCCAGTAGTACCCACTTTCTTACTTGCAACAAACATATCGAGTCCAGCTCCACTTCCGAGATCCAGAACTACTTCGCCTTCTTTCAAACTGGCAAGGGCTACAGGATTTCCACATCCGGCAAAAGACTCCGTTGCACCTTTGGGCATACCTTCAGTGTCGTATCCAAGTGCATTTGCTAAACTTACGGTGGTTACCGCTTGCTGTGGACCGCAACAACTCGAAGATGTCTTCGCAGCTGATTCGTCACAACATCCGGAGGCGATTTGCGATTCTCGTCCTTTAGCGACTTTTGAATAGGCTTTCCTGACAGCATCTTTAATTTCATCAGGTTCCATTTCACTGACTTTTTTCGTCTCTGTCATACAATCACCGTTTTCGTTTTTATATCTCAGATGTACTCGATTGTACATGTTTCGTTTCATTTTGAGGACAGCAACTTGAGGATGTCGGAGTTGGTTTATCACAACAGCTAGTTGCTTCCTTAGTTTCATCAGTTTCTATTTCACTAATTCTTTTTTTATCTGTCATACTATCACCGTTTTCATGGGATTATTTCTAATTGAGTCTACATTGCACCCTAGCGATCTGATTGGTAAAGTAAAATTACAACTAGAGGATTTTTGATTATGCGTTTCTTTAGTTCGTTTTTCATCAATCATTCAATCACCAGCTATATTGGGTGTCCAATATTTGACTATTATTGGACATCCTATATATACATTTAAATGTATCGGACATCCAATAGAACAGTATGAATAAGAAGATCGAGGTTGCACCTTGCTGTCCCCCAGATTGCTGCGATATGAGAGGACTTCTTACCTTTCAGATTCTCTGGGAACTCGAAAAAGAAGCAATGAATGGTCAGCAAATCGCTGAGAAGATAGCGGTCAGGAGAGGAACAAAACCAACCCCAGGTACTATCTACCCTGCATTGAAGGAGTTGAAAAAAGGAGGTCTCATTAAGGGAGAGAAAATGGGAAGACAGATAGTTTACCATTTGACGCTCGAGGGAGAGAAGGGACTAGTTGAATCTTCAAGATATTTCCTTCAAGCATTTGGTGATATTGCTGATGATGTCAAGGTAAAAGTTATTGTTGTAAAAGGCGATGACTGTGGTTGTTGAGCAAGAAATTTCCTTCATAATTGCTCACATTTAAAAGGCGTTTTTATATAGAAAACCTTGTCCTTTTATCCCTTATATACTATATAAGAGATAGAATTTAGGCAGGAGCAAGAACAAATGGTACGTCCAGAGCCAAAAACAAAAATTGAGAATGTTGTCGCGTCAGTTGTTTTGAATCAACGACTGGACCTCGATGAGATTGCAGCCACAATGCCCAATGTAGAATTCGATCCTGAACAGTTTCCCGGTCTTGTGTACCGTTTGAAAAAACCCAAGACTGCAACCCTGATATTCAACAGTGGAAAAATGGTCTGTACCGGTGCAAAGAGCGAGAAAGAAGCAAAGCGTGCAGTCCACAAGATTGTTAAAAACATCAAAGAAGCTGGTATCGAGATAACCGGCAAACCTGAAATTATTGTCCAAAATATTGTTGCCAGCGCCAGTCTAGGTGCTGAGCTAAACCTTGAACTTGCAGCTATGAAGCTTGAGAACACACTCTACGAACCAGAACAATTCCCAGGTTTGATCTACAGAATGAGAGACCCCAAGGTCGTTATTCTTCTGTTTGGATCTGGCAAGCTCGTAATCACTGGTGCTAAATTTGAACCTCAGATTGATGAGGCTGCACTGAAAGTTATGGATAGACTACTCGAACTCGGTGTCATGAGAATCCCGGAGGGTGAAGACTGGGGTCAAATCGAACATGATAACGAAGACGACGACTGGTAATAATTAACTGGTTCTCAAGGATTGTTTCCTCGAGAACCTCTGTTTATTTTTCACGAGCTTTTCAAATAGAGAAATTAGAATAAATGAAACTTGATAAGAAAAATGGAGGTTGGAGTCCCCGAAAGTGGAGGAGGGAATTCCATAATCTCGGGGACTCCCTTCGTTCAGTGAGTAGTTGAACGAAGTCCTAAGTCTCAGACGCCGGGGGACGAGTGATATCTTGGGAAGCATGCAGTTCACTGTAATAGTCTTCAAGACTGAAGGATATTTTTCCGTGATTCAGATCTAGACATTATAGCCAGCCAGTTATCAGGGACTTCTACCCTCACAATGCGGAAATGAAACATAGGGGACCGAGAACAACTATCACAGGGACTTTGTTTCCAATAGTAGTATTTGCTGAGATGATGGCAACAATTGTGACATCCTTTTGAAAACGAACTCCTTACAGTTGGGCTGTTAAGATTCTTAACAGTTCGAAGAAATTTATGTTTCCTTAGTGGAATTGTGAATTGATCTTTCATTTCCACATGGATTATCCGAATTGAGTCATTTATTGCAGACATGTATACTACCGTATACATATAGTATACGAACTGTTATATACTTGTCTATATTACTTTATCAGGATATTAGAAGGTTGTACGGCAAAATGACAGATACTATGGTGAGAGTTCCAAAAGCGCTGCAGGATCGATATGAAAAGCTAGATGTCAAAGAGTCGTGGAAATCATTTCCTGCTTTTGTAAGAGAAGCCATACGGCAGGCTCTTGAAAAGTATGAAGCTTGATTCACTTCTTCTTAGGCTTTTTCTTTGTATCTTTTTTTGAATCGATATTTTTCTTAGCAGCAGGTTTCGTCTTCTCTTTATTCTCAGTCTTTCCTTTTACCTTATCTTTAGGTTTTATTTTGATACTCTTCTGAGTCATCACGATTTCCTTATTACTGGCTGCTGCATAGAGTTCCACAGTAGCTTTCTTATCTTCGTCATAAACATAGCTTAAACGTTTAATCTCCTGAATTCGTTCCTTTCTCACCATCTTAGCACCTAACCGCTGAGCAAGTTTGAGGATACGAACTGTAGAGCGAGCCTGCATTCCTTCATTTAGCATGACTACAGGTAAAACATAGGACATAACAAAGAATGGCAAACCAATGGTATATATTAACGCTATAGTGCCGCGGAAGAAAATTTCTTCGGGTAGGAAGACAGCACCTTGCATTATGGGCAAAATCAATGGATTGTAAAATTGGCTAAAGAACATGGTTATTGGAAATGCAAGCAAGGCGTAACCTCCAAGCATGTTGGCAATCCATCTGCCTACACCTTGAGTATCGGGACATTGTCTCAAATCTAGGATATCAGATTTTAAATGAGTAACAACTCCAGCATCATTTAACACCCATGTTGGCATAAACAGAAGTAGAGCTATGGGGGTAAACAATAAAGCTCCCATAAGTGCAAGACTAGCACTAAATAGTGGATCAGTTTGTTCTGTAATATCGTACAATGGAAAAAGGATAGTAAGAATAACTCCACTAAACATCTGAGATGATGCAACACTGAAAAGAGCTGGAGCTGCAGCTCTTCTTACCATCTGAGCACCACCAAAATTTCTTCCAATGTTCATAATGTTCATTTCATATCGGGTAGACTTGATAATCTTAGTAATGAATAGTATTACGACTGCAATGGGCACTGCAAATATTGCATATTCCAGAAAGAGAATAGGTAATGCTATTGCCATGATGATACTAATATCAGTACCTAAGGTTGGACTCAGTGTTTCTGGGAATAGTTCTGTTGCAGATACATCAATTGTTGCTGCTGTAATTAATTGGATAGCTACGAATGTTCCAGAAATAAACATGAATAGTGGAATACCAAATCTGGCCTTTTCCATATTAATTACCGAACAGGAATCTTGCATACGACCTGTTAAGGCTTCCGAGAATTCTCTCAGTATTTAGTCTATAAGATAATCTTCTAACTAAAACAGACCAACCAACTGCCATAGAGGGGGTATACATAGAACGAGTATCACCATAGATATCAGGAATAATGCGATTCGTCCATTGGAAACCTTGATCGTATCATTAAGCGGTCCAGGATGTCCACCACCTGAAGACAATACAAGAATTAGAATTGCCATCATATAGAATCCTGTAAGGAGCATTATCAGAATTGCAGCCCAGCCAATCTGCTTATGTCTCTGAGGGCTGACTATTGCTCTTAATGCGTGTCCACCGTCGAGTTGTGCGACTGGGAAAAGATTGAGAGATGTTACCAGCATTCCAACCCAGGCTGCAAAAGCTACAGGATGAATGTAGATAGTTCCACCGACTGGAATGAAACCCGCGAACAGGTATTCCATCAAAGTAAAAAGATAGGGAACTGGAAAGGAGCCAGTTTGCCCAGGATACGCTGCATTAATCGCGTCCATTTGTGTCGAAGTAACGGGTACTGACATAACGAATCCAATTACGAGGACTACAAGAGTAACTGCAAATCCTGCTAGGGGGCCAGCAAGACCCATATCGAGGAGGTCTCTTCGATTTACTGGGGGACTCTTCTGCGAGATGAATGCACCGAATGTCCCACCAATCTGAGGAAGACCTGGGAGGAAGTACGGTAACGACGCTTCAATTTCCAACCGTTGACTCATTTTGTAGTGACCCATTTCATGGGTGAAAATAATCCCCATGAGTGCTACTATGAAGATAATCGTTGTGAAAGCAATATCCCAGACTGTATAACCTGCAGGATAGAATAGGTCGAGAAAAATGGGACTCGTTGCTTGAAGGAACCCTGCTAATGCAATACTAGCAAGTGTGGTTATGAAAAGCGCATAATTGATCCTATTATTGCTAGGCTTAGATTGTTGTTTGGGAACAAACCTGATGATATATTCTCCTTCTTTCTCATTTCGCCATCTCACAAGTGGCCACACTTTCAGCGATTCTGTTGCGTTTTTAATTTCCTCGAAGACTGCCTCTTGTTCATGACTGCTTGGAGTACGACCTTCTGCCCACTGGGCGACGAATGTTGGCATCCCATATTCAAGAACGCTCATCTTGATATCGAACTTTCCAGCAAGGATCTCATTTAGTTCCGCAAACGTTGGGTATGTAATAACGCTCGTAGGTTCATCATCAAAAGCCACTAGTATCTAGTCTCCGAAGTTTGAAGTATATTCGAAATCTCAATCTGTATCATTTTAAGGGTTCCCGCTCAGGCAGAGTTGTACTAATTTTGCTATTGAATGTTATAACTCAAAGGCGTTGGAAAATTCAAACGAGCAATGGATTGTGTCCAACAAATCCATCGGTCTCTTGACAGAACCTACCTTCTCAAACCTCAGACCTTTCTTCTCCAATTGCTTTACCAAACGGTCTCTTGGTTGAGGTCGTGTTGCTAGAACAATCGTCTGAGCTGTGATATGATGGAATTGACTATCTTGATGCACTATGACTTTCTTGCTCTCAATCTGAACGACTTCTGTGTTCAGGTGAATTTCTATATCTCTCTCTTTCAGAGCTTTCAGAATTACCCATCGTGTCGTACGACCAAGATCCACTCCAAGAGCTTCATCTGCTTCAACTATCTGAACTACATCTGCTCTTGATGAGAGGTACAATGCAGCATAGCAACCCAAAGCTCCACCGCCTAAGACCACAACATTTCCTAAATCATCTTGATCCAATGAGATAACATCATAGGCTGTGGTTACATGGGACATTTCTACACCATCAATTGGTGGGGCTCCTGCAATAGTTCCTGTGGCACAAATTGTACAGTCAAAATTCTCAGCTGCAATCGTACTTGATGAGACAAGAGTACTGAGTCTGATGTCTACATTGAGATTCTTGAGTTCGCGAACCATGTAACTTACATATGCAGCAAATTCACCTCGCCCAGGAATCTTAGCCGCCAAATTGAGAAGTCCACCTAAGCGATTCTGTTCTTCGAATAGAGTTACGTTAAAACCTCTCAGAGCAAGGACCCGAGAAACTTCCATCCCTGCAGGACCACCTCCAACAACAGCTATCTTTCCAGAACTGGGAGGACCGATTGATTTTGCTCCTTCATATCCAACAATGGGATTGATAGCACATGTCACAGGTTCAATCATAAAGACTCGATCTAAGCATCCTTGATTACAACCAATGCATGGTCTCGTTAAATATTGAATTCCCTCTCGGGCTTTCTGTGGTAGTTGTGGATCAGCCAGGAAACCTCGTGACATTCCAATGAGTTGGGCTTTTCCCCTTTTGAGGATGTGTTCTGCAATAGTCACACTGTTTATTCTGTTACAAGCCACAACTGGAACGTCGACCACTTCAGCAATGCCTTCAGCGAGGTAGGCATAGTGGCCTCGAGGAACATTCATTGTTATTTGAGGAACACGGGTCTCATGCCATCCTCCAGTGACACTCAAACAATCTACTCCTGCTGCAACTAATCGTGGAGCAAGTTGTTGATTGTCCACTAGAGTCAGTCCATTGGGTACAAAGTCTTCACCACTCATTCGATAAAGAATAGGAAATTCTGGCCCAACTGCATCCCTAACAGCACTAACTATCTCAAGTGGAAATCTAGATCGAGATTTCAAATCTCCACCATACTCATCTGTTCTTTGGTTGGTTGCTTGAGCAAGAAATTGGTTGATGATGTAGCCAGCAGATCCAATTATCTCAACTGCATCAAAGCCAGCTTTCTTTGCTCTATTAGCTGCATTGCCAAAGTTGCGTACAGTCCCCTGAATATCATCGATTGAAAGCTCGCGAGATGTTTCTCTGGTAAGCCGACATTTTGTTGCGGAGGCAGAAACTGCTTGTTGTCCAAGAACAAGTGAATGAGCATATCGACCAGCATGATAGAGCTGTGCTGCAACTGGAACAGTGAAAGCATGAATACAATCAACCAACTCTTTGAGACCCTCTATATGGTCATCTCGAGATATGCCAATCATCGTTGGTCCACTCATACCAAGGTGCTCGGTGTAGCATCCTCCAACAACAATCAATCCAGGCCGATACCGTGCTCGCTCTTCGTAAAACTTGATAAGTCTGTCAGTCACAATTCCATCTTCGCCACAATAGCCCAAATGAGTTGCAAGCATAACCAAACGATTTTCTAGACTCATGTTTCCAATAGAAACAGATTCCCACAGTTTCATTTTCATCCCTTATCTGAAGAAGCTGAACCAGTGATTTAGAGTAACTTCTCCAAATCTCTCAAACCCGGATGAAATAGCTTCAGGAACCATTTCCCTTGCAATAAAAGACTCAACACTTAACCCAGTCTTCAAAGCGTTCTTTACATTCTCTCGCAAATCTGATAGAGCTTCAATATATTCTGCTAGTTCGTTCTGTCCGCATGTCGGTCCATGTCCAGGAACAATGATTTCAAGTTTGAGAGCATGAATCTCCTCAAGAGCGAGTATCCATCTATCAGGGTCACAAGTGGGGTCGCCTCCATACGGGAACTGGCCATTGAAAATGAGGTCACCAACAAACACAGTATTGCATTGGGAAACAACGATAATTGAAGACCCCGAAGTGTGTCCACCAGTCAACCGTATGCTGAGTTCATCATTCTTGCCGATTCTAATATGTTCTTGAAAAACACTATCAGGAAGTCGAAGGGATAATGTCTGGACAGCATTCCATAAGTCAGGACGTTGGCTCTTCATCTCTGAATATCTCTTTACCAGGGACGTGAACTCCCAGTCCCCTTTCAGGTTTTCTCTAAATCTATTCATCATTGGTTCTGAAGCAAACATCTCTATGGGTTCGAAAGCTTGAGCTCCAAATACATGATCACTATGTGAATGTGTAAAGACAAGTTTGCGGATTGGTAACCCTGTTTCAGATTCGAGGAAACTTCGGGTTTCAGCACTCTTCGGGTGAATCATTCCAGAATCTATTATGACTACTTCATCATCAAGAACAACTGCTCCGTGATTTCCACCATTAGAACCGTCATCACAAACGTAAATTCCTTCAGTGATTTTCTTGAGCGCCATAAAAGAAACATACGCCATCATGTAAATATAGTTGTTCACCAATAGTAGAGCAAACAATTATACCGACAGGGTACGCAATATTCCTTCTAATGCACCCTCAGGTCCTTTGAAAATTCGTTCTCGAAATTCGACTCCCAATCGGTCAGCAATGCTTCTGCATGCATCCATATCCACACCGGGAATGCTAACAGCAGATAGTTCTACCCGCATCAGAGGTTTGCATTTTTCAGCAAATTCAAGAATGGAATCAAATGCCATTCTCCCAAAACTGGGTTGACAAAGTCG
>Ga0315535_1001246_pt1 | contig 17080 bp, 16 predicted proteins | sample SalMarSW160220MG_2_FD_203092 | JGI IMG/M metagenome (GOLD analysis project Ga0315535, IMG submission 203092) | Salt marsh sediment microbial communities from the Plum Island Ecosystem LTER, Massachusetts, United States - Salt Marsh Sediment SW1602-20 ... | reverse complement strand
GAATACGAAGGCCTGGATGATGCTGACCAAAATGCCCAGCAGGATGATGAGCGGGCGCAGAATCAACGGCACCACGCTCAACGCTTCCTGGATCACGTTACCGGACGGAATGAAAATAATGACCAGGAGCGCCAGCACGCCCAGCAGGATCTCCTTGGCCAGGATATTCCCGAAGAGGCGGAACGAAAGCGACAGGGGGCGCGCCAGCTCGCTGATCAGTTCGATCACCAGCATGAAGGGCTTCAACCAGGCCGGCACCGGGCCGAACCAGTGCCGGAGGTAGGGCAGCAAGCCCCTCTCCTTCACGCCGAAATAATGGGTTGCGAAAAAAACCACCAGCGCCAGCCCGACGGTGGTGGACAAGCGGCTGGTGCTGGAAAGCAGTCCCGGGATGAGTCCCATCAAATTGCAGACCAAGATGAAGAAAAACAGCATGGCGAACAAGGGGTAATAGCGCGGTGCCGTGGGCCCGACCATGTCGTCCGCGAATTGATAAATCAGCCCCAACAGCCACTCCAGAAAATTCTGCCAGCCCCGGGGCACCGACGACATCCGCCGGGTGGCCAGCCAGGACACCAGGCCGATCACGGCCGCGGCCAGCAGGCTCATCGCCAGGCTGGCGTCGAAGGGCAGGTGATAGACGATGGATTCCGGTACCGCACTCATGCCGGGCCTCGTTCCTTGCGCGCGGCGCGTCCCTGCCACAGGGACGCAGGCAGGTGCACCAGGGTATAGCCCAGGACCACGCCCCAGATTTCGATTTCCCGGAAACGCAGGGCCGCCACCAGCACGGCGGCCACCAGGGCCAGCCGCAGCACACTGTGGACCAGCAGGCGCCGGCCGTCCGCCCGGTCGGGCCGGGAGGCAAAGGCCCGGCGGACGCTGAAGCGAATCCAGCTGAATGTAACCGCGCCTAAAACCAATCCCAGCGCCAAGCCGAAGGCCCAGGAGGCGTAGCCGAGTCCGTACAGGGCTGCCAGGCCGGCGAGCCCCGCCAGGGCCAGGATCCACCCGGGATGGAGCTTCATGGCCGCTTGCTATCCCGCTGCAGGGCGGCCAGCATCCGGAAAACATTGTAAAAACCCGCCGCGATTCCCAGCACCAGCAGCAAGAGAGTCAGCCAGGGCCTGGTTCCCAGCCAGCGATCCAGCAGCACGCCCAGGCCGGTGCCCACGAAAATACAGGCCGCCAGCATGGCGCCGACGGAACCGGCTTGGCCCAATTGCCGAAAAAGCCCGGAAGATCTTGCAGGCATGAGGATCAGCGGTTAAAATCGGCGGGTTTTAAATCCTGGAAAAACTTTTTGAATTCCACCTTTTCTTTCTCGTATTTCGACTTGTCGGTGATGCTGGCCTCGATGACGACCTTCTCCGATACGAAGATCGGGCACTCCGCCCGCAATCCCAGGGCGATGGCGTCCGAGGGGCGCGCGTCAATTTCCCATTCATCCTTGTCGTTGGTGAGGGTGATGCGGGCGTAAAAGGTGTTGTTTTGAATATTATGGATGAGAATGCGTTCAATCCGGATGCCTACGGTCTCCAGGATCGATTTCAGGAGGTCATGGGTCATGGGCCGCGGAACGTTGATTTTCTCCAGCGCGATGAGGATCGCGTCCGCTTCGTAGATGCCGATCCAGATCGGCAGGTAGCGTTTTTCCTCCGGATCGGTCAGGATCACCACGGGGATTTTGGAATTGGCGTCCACCGCCAAACCCTTGACTTTCATTTCGATCATGGTACCGGCCTCCTTACAAGCCAGTGAATTATACACAATGCCTGCGTTGAAAACAAGGCTATTTTTCCCGCGGGCGCGGCCCGGACGCGCGCGAAAAAACCGGGACTTGCGGTTTATTCCTGCAGGATTTCCACGGTAAAAGTCGTCAGCTCGCTGGCGGGATCCTTCCAGGCATCGGCGGGCAAGCCGGCCTTGCCGGCGCATAATTCGTTCAAAAATTGTTCCTTGTTCCAGCCCATCTCCTCCGCCACCTGGGGCAGGAAGACGCCGCAATGGGCGCCCTGGCGCACAATGACGCCGTCGCGCCCGAGCTGAATGTCGTCGGCCGACGGCACCTGCTTGAGCGGCGAGAGGATGGAGATTTCCAGCTGCAGGTCGTCGAGTTCCTCCGGCCGCACCATCGGAAAACGGGGATCGTATTTGGCCGCGGAAACCGCCATTTTTACGACTGTTTCGGCCAGCGGGTACAGGTCTTCAATCAGGCCGATGCAGCCGCGCAAACGCCCCCGAAGCATAAGCGTGACGAACGCGCCGCGCTTCTCGTTCAGGGCGGGAGGCAGGTCCGGAGGCGGCTGGACCAGGGGCCGGCCGCAGACGGCCGCGCTGACGGCGGCCCGCGCCAGCTCCAGCAGAATGCGTTTTTCCTCCTCGGCTAACGGCATGGGTCACTCCCGGCGTGCGGTCCGCAGGGGCGGGCCGCCGCGGTCAATACTGGAGTTCATAATGCGGATAAAACGCCCGGGCGATGGCGTCCGCCAGCTTCTGGATGACGGCTTGAACCATTTCATGGTCGGTTTTCACGCTCAGCGACTCGCCGCCGCCCGCGGACAGAAAGGTCGAGTAATCGCTGGACTCCCGCGTGCCCCAAAGCACCCGGCCGGTTTCCGTGTCGATGAGGCGGACGGTCGCCTGGCCGGTGGCCACGCGCTGTGAATTCAAGGGGGTCGGCCGGATGTCGCCGATGGAAACCGAGACGCTGCCGGTGAGGATGGCCCGCACGCCCAGCATCCGCCCCACGGCGATGGCCGATTCGGGATTGACGTAGCCGCTCCGCGCCAAATCCTGTTCGCGGATCAGGGCGTCTACCCGGGCCCGTTCCACCACCTCGAGGCCGGGGGCGCGTTTCAGCAGTTCCACGACGACATCGTCCGCCAATTCGTTTCCAACCGTGGACAGGAAACTGTCTGTCTCGAAGGGCAGCACGGCGATGCGGTTGTAGCGCGAGATATCGACCACGGGCTGCACCAGGACCCGCTTGGGGCATCCCGTGAGCGGCACCGCCAGAATAACCAGCATGAGAATGCCAGGGAAACGTTTCACGCGTAAACTCCTTTTGCCTGCGGGGTCATTTTCCAGCTCGATTATAAGGACCAGCGCCCCGGGCGTCAACCAAATAGCCTGCGGCGGCCGCCGCGGGCTTACGGCAGGCTGAGGCGCAGGCCGTCGTAGGCCAGGCGGATGCCCGGAGGCAGGTTCCGTTCGGTGCGGCGGTGACCCAGCAGATGGCAGAGATGGGTGAAATAGGTCCGGCGCGCGCCGATGCGCCGGGCTTCGGCCACGGCCCGTTCCAGATGAAAATGGGTTGCGTGCGGTTCCGGGCGCAGGGCATCCAGGACCAGCAGCGCCAGGCCGTGCAGCAGCGCGTAGGAAGCCTCCGGAATGGCCGAGACGTCCGTTAAGTAGGCAAACCCGTTCACCCGGTAGCCGAAGACCCGCACGCGCCCGTGCCACAGCGGCACCGGCACCACGAGCAGCCGCCCCACGCGGAAGGGGCCGGAGACCGGATGCAGGGCCAAGCGGGGTTTGCCTCCCCCCTCCTGCGTGCGGTGGAAAATGTACTCGAACCGCCGGCGCAGGGCGGCCAGCGCCGGGGCCGGCCCGTAGACCGGGAAGGGCTGGCGGGAGCGCTCGGAGAAGATGCGCACGTCGTCCAGGCCTCCGAGATGGTCGGCATGCGCGTGCGTGAGCAGCAGGGCGTCCACTCTCCGGATGCCGGCGGCCACGGCCTGGAGCCTGAGTTCCGGGGCGGCGTCCACCAGGAGTTTTTGCCCCGCGGCCTCGACATAGACCGAGGTGCGGGTACGGCGGTCTCTCCGGTCGCGGGAACGGCAGACCGCGCAAGTGCAGCCGATAACCGGTATGCCGTGACTGGTTCCCGTGCCGAGAAAAGTGATGCGCATGCTTCCCATCCTGGGTGCGGAATGAGTTCCACTGCTGGCGGTGATTCATTATAGCCCAACCGGCTCCGGACGCCTACGCGGAAAATGGCGTCCCGTACCGCAGGCCGAATGCCGGCCCGCTGATTTCCAACTTGCGCCCCGCGCCAAATTGGTCTATTTTAAAGTCCGCGGATTTTTCCCCCGGCCTTCGCCGGCAAATCCGCGCTGGCGGGTCCGGCTCGGGACATTGCCCCGGGTTTTGAAAAGCCGGCCTTTCGACTTCCGCCCCCCTGGAGAGTGAATGCCCCCGGTGACACGCCGCTATCTGCCGTTCGTCCGTCTCGGCTTGCTGGCCGCGTGGCTCGCCGTCCCCGCATCGCCGGCGCGCGCGGCCGAACCGGCCGCACCCGATCTGTGGAAAAACATCGCTTGCGAACTGGCGTATTTGCCCGCCGCCCCCTGCCACGCTTCCTGGGAAGGCTATGCGCTGACCGCGGCCTTCGGTGCCGCCCTGGCCGCGGCTCTGCGCTATGACACGGACGGCTATGCCTGGACGCAGGCGCACCGCACGCCCTGGCAGGACAAGGTGATGCCGCCCGTGACCCTGCTGGGCGATGCCTGGCTGCATCTCGGCGGCTACGCGGCGCTGTACCAGTTCGGTTCGGCGGCTGACCAGCGGGCAGCGGCCATGGCCGTGGAAGGCCAGGCCGGCGTGGCGGTGGTTTCCCTGGTGTTGAAGGCCGCCTTCACGTCCCCGCGCCCGGATGCCTCCTCCGGCCCGCAGCAGCGCCGCTGGTTCACCCTGCGCTTCAGCGATGCCAGCTTTCCCTCCGGCCACGCCATGACCGCCTTTTGCGGCGCCGCCATTCTGGGCGACGCCTACCACGCGGAATGGCTCACCTATCCGCTGGCCGCGCTCGTGGCCTATTCCCGGGTTTACACGCAACGGCATTTCCCGGCCGATGTCGTCGCCGGCGCCGGCTTGGGCGTGCTCATCGGCCAGGCGGTACTGGCCTGCCACGCCCGGACGGATTCCGAGCCGGCCGTGCATTTCACCCTGGACCCCGGCTCGGAACGCGCGCGGGTGGAGGTCACATGGCATTACTGAGAGCCGCCGCGTTGTCCCTCTTGCTGCTGTCGGCCTGGGCCGGCCGCGGTAGCGCGGAGCCCGCGTTCCTGTCGGAATGGGACTTCGACGGTTTCGTACAGGGACGCCTGACCAGCCTGCCGGGCGGCCTGGCCAAGCCCGCCGGCCCGCTCAGCACCGCTTCCCAGCCCGCGCGGGCGGGTGGCGATGCGGATACCCCGCTGTCGCTGAAAAGACTGGAATACGGGTTCAGGAATCACCTGCCCTGGACCGGCTGGTCCTTGAAGGTGAGCGCCGGCATCACCGGCTCGGGCCCGGATGTAAAAGACGCCTACCTGGCCTACGAGCCGTCCGCAATTTCCTCCTGGCGCCTGGGGCGCATGCGCGTTCCCTTCGGGCTCGAGCCGCAGGTTTCCTCCGGCCGCATGGACACCGTGGAAAGACCCTTGGTGTACGGCTTCGGGAATTTCGGCTGGGCGTCTTCGCTGGGCATGGACTTCGTGGGCGAGCGGGACTACGGGCTCCGGGCCGACTGGAAGTGGCCGGCAGGATTCGCCGGGTTCGCGCCCGGGCTGTCGGCCGGCGTCTTCCTGGGCAACGGGCATGATGTCCTCCCGGATGTGCCCGCCCAGATCATGGCGCGGCTGGGAACCGTCAATCGCATGGCGCTGGCGGCCCTGCGCAATGAAATCTCCCTGGGCGTTTCGGCTTCCTATGGCAGGAACCGCCTGGACGCGAAAGCGTACGATTATCTTCCCATCGGCAGCCGCGGCGACTTGGAATCCGATCCGGAGGCGTCCGTGCCCGCCGACGATTTGGGCGGGCACGCCTGGGTGGCGGTCGCGGGCGGCGATGCCGAAATCCGCATGAATGATCTGGTGTTGAAAGGCGAAATCCTCGCGCGCCGCGTCGCCCGGCGCCTGTCCCGGGGATATTACGCCACCTGCACCTTGAACCTGGAGGCCATGGGCCTGCCGCTGACCCTGGTCGCGCGCTGGGAGGAGGCCGAACAGGGATATGCCGACGGCGCCCACCGTCCGGGACAGGTGTATCAGGCGGCCACGGCCGGCTGCACCTGGCGCCCGTTCCCGGCCTGGCGCCTGCAGGCCGACTACCTGGCCCTGCTGCTGTCCGGCCGGGCGCATGCCTTCCCGGGATCGGATCTCTTCATTCTGCAGGCCCAGTGGGATTTTTGAACGGGAATGCCGCCGCGAACGCGCAGGAGCCCGCTGCGCCGCGTGCCTGCGCCCGGGAAAGGAACCGGACATGAAGAATTCAGCCCGCGTGGCGCTGGTGCGCTGCGGGGATTATGATCAAACCGGCGTCGACCAGGCGCTGGCGCGCGCCTTCAACCTGCTGGGCGGCGTAAAAAAATTCATCGGGCCCGGGGAGGCGGTCCTGTTGAAACCCAACCTCCTCGCTCCCGATCCGCCATCCAAGGCGGTCACCACTCATCCGGCCGTGTTCGCTGCCGCCGCCCGGCTTTTTCAGGCCGCAGGCTCCGCCGTGAGCTACGGGGATTCGCCCGGCGGGGGTTTTCCGTCGCTGACCGCGCGCCGGGCCGGGTTGGCGTCCGAGGCCAAACGCCTGGGCGTGGCCCTGGCCGACTTCGTCACCCCTCGCGAAGTCTCCTTTCCGCAGGGCAGACAAAATAAGAAATTTCTCCTGGCCCGGGGCGTGGCGGAGCATGCCGGGGCCCTGGTCAACCTCCCGAAGCTGAAAACCCACGGACTCCTGCGCGCCACGGCGGCGGTGAAGAATCTTTTCGGCTGCGTCCCGGGCTGGCTGAAAGCCGAGTTTCACCTGAAACTCCCGGACCCCCTGAATTTCGCCCGCATGCTGGTGGATCTCAACCTCCTGCTCAAGCCCCGCCTGCACATCCTGGACGGCATCGTGGCCATGGAAGGCAACGGTCCCCGCAGCGGCCGGCCTTTCCCCCTGGGCGTACTGCTGGTTTCAAGCGATCCGGTGGCGCTGGATGCCACGGCCTGCCGCCTCCTGGCTGTCAATCCGGAATATGTGCCCACGATCACGGCCGGGGCGGAGGCCGGCCTGGGGGTGTACCGCGAGCGGGACATCGAATTGTTGGGGGAGGACTGGAAATCTTGGCGTTCCCGGCGTTTTCAAGCCGTGCGCCTGCCCGTGCCGGGGCGAAAAACCGGGGGGCGTCTGAGGTGGTTGCGCACGGGGGTGGTGCCGCGTCCCGCCATTGATCCGGGACGCTGCACGCGCTGCGGCCTGTGCGTGCAGGTCTGTCCGGTCAAACCAAAAGCGGTCGCTTTCCGGGCCGGACTGAACGTTCCTCCGGTCTATGATTACCACCTGTGCATCCGGTGTTATTGCTGCCAGGAACTGTGTCCGGAACGGGCCATCTCCCTGCGCACGCCCCTGCTCGGCCGGCTCATCCGCCGGCGCTGATGCTCCGCAGGCTTTTCAGGGCCTGGCCTGCGCGGCGCGGGCCCGCCATTTGTCCCTCAGATTATTGTTGCCCTCCTGCGCGTAAAGGTCCGCAATCCGCTCCATGGTCGCCACCACCTCGGGGGCGTGGGCGCCCAAATTTTTCTCCTGCCCGTCCAAGGCGTGCGAATACAAATTAATCGCCCAACCGTATTTTTTTTCGGCGGCATAGAGGGCGCCCATGGCTTCCAGGGTGTCGACCACGTCCGGGTGGTAATTGCCCAGAAGCAGGCGCTGGCGAGGCAACAAGCGCCGGTAAGCCTCGAGAGCCTGGGCGGAATCCCCTGCGGCTGCGTAGAGCTTCGCCAGTCTCCGCATGGTTCTGAGGACCTGGGGGTGCTGGAAGGCGTAAAAGCCCTGCCGAATGTTCAGGCTTCTTTGGCACAGAGCTTCCGCTTGCTCGTATTCACGGCGGGAAGCATGCAATTCCACCAGCTGGTCCAAATACGGCAGCAAGCGGTAATCCCGGTCTCCGAACCGGGCCGCCTGAATTTCAAGTTCCTGCCGGTACACGGCCGCCAGCGCGTCGAAGCGCCCTTCCTGGCGCAGGACCTCGGCCAGGGGCGCCAGCAGGGATTCCACCTCCGGATGCGTGGGGCCGAGCGCGGCGCGTAAAATATTCAGCGCCTGCTGGTATAAACCCTCCGCCCGTTCGTAATGCTTCCTCAAGGTTTCAATTTTCGCCAGCTCGGCCAGGTCCAGCGCCACCTCCGGATGAGCGGGTCCGAGATTTTTTTCATTGATGGCCAGGGCTTTCCGGTACAGCAGTTCGGCCTGCGTATCCTGGCCTTGCAGCAGGTACAGCGCGGCTAGGTTGTTCAAGGCGACGGCCACTTCCGCATGTTGGGGGCCGTATTGGATCGTGGCTGCCTCCAGGGCTTTTTTCGCCAGCGCGCTGGCCTGAGCGTATTGGCCGGCTTGGCGGTAGCGGTCTGATTGGGCCTGGTAGGTTTCCGGAGAATCTTCCGGGGCGCCGACGGCGGATGGGATCAGGAACAGCGACACGAGGAGGACGGCCAGCGGTCCCGCGGCCCATCGCGCAGGGGGCAACGCCAGCCGGAAAACGGGTGAACCGCGCATGGAGCCAGTCTACCGGGAAGAAAATTTCACTTTGAGTTCCTCGCTGAGTCCGGTCTCCTGGCCCGCAGTGTCCAGGGCCGAGACGGCGAAACGCCAAGTGCCGGTGCGCGGCTTGCTCAGGTAAATAAAATTCTTGTCCAGCGGATCCTGGGTCAATTTTTTCATTTTCGCCTTTGAACCCCGGGCGCCGTAAAGGAAATATTTGCGCCGCACGGGCGGATTGGATCCGGGCTGGTCTCCCGGGTCCTGCCAATAGAGAATGACCCGCTTGCCGGATTTCTCGGATTTCAATCCCGCGGGCGGCTGGGCCCAGGCGGTCTGGTACTGATTTTTCAATTGCTGGTACTGATCCTCCACGGAGGACAATTCGGCCAGATTCTGGTTCAGTTGCCGCTGCAGGTTTTCCACTTGCCGCTGTTGTTCCGCGGCCGTCTGGCGTTGTTGCAGAACCAGGTAGTAATAGGCGCCGCCCGCGCCCAGCGCCAGGCCGAGCAGCAGGCCCATAAACCAAGGCAGGAACCTGCCGCCGCTCCGGGGCCGGTCGGCGCCGGGGGCGATACTTTCCGCCGTTCCCCTTTCCTCATCCAAACTGAACGGTTTGGCCTCCGCCTGCGGTTCGGGCGTTGGCGGCGCGGGAGGGGCGAAAATCTCCCTGTCCGTCAAGGGGGCCTCCTCCGGTTCGGCGGTTTGCGCCCGCTCTTCTGCGGCGCGGACGACAGGTTCGGGTTCGGTCCAGGACGGGGCGGGTTCCGGGCCCGCGGGCGCCGGCCGCGGGGCCTCCTCTTCCCCGGTCAGGTAATCGTCCGGCACCGTGATTTCCGCGGCGTCCTTTTTCTGGTCCGCGGTTTTCTTGCCGCGCCGCCGGGCCGGTTTGCGTTCCTGCCCGTCTTCGCTTCCCGCGCTTTTTTTACGGCTGCGTTTTTTCTTGGGCGGTTCCGGGGCCAAGGGTTCTTCCCGGCCGGCGGCGGGCCGGTCGGCGCGGGGCTCGTCCGGCCGGTCCGAAGTGACCTCGGTTTCCTGCAGCAGGGTCGCCCACATCTGGCTTTCGTCCGCGGAGGCCCCCTTCGCGCCGAACGCCGGGCTTTCGGCGGCAGGTTCCGCTTCCGGCTCCGGCGCGGCTTCGGACTCGCTTTCCGGCATCACATCCGTGTCGATCTCGTCCGCGGCCGCCGGCGCGGGCTCCGGGGTGGATTCGGGAACTTCCACCGGGCCGCCCTCGTATCCCAACAGGTCCATGACGGCGGGCGAGACCATGGCCGGCTGCCCGCCGGCGCGCGAAAGCAGGTAGTCGCAGATTTCGTTCACGGCCATCTGCAGGTTCTCGGGCATGTCGTACACCTGGGCCATGCCGTCGAGCATCATCTTGATTTCATTCAGCTGTTCCACGCTGGGATGCTCGAAATCAAACCCCCGCTCCCAAAAAACGGCCCCCATGAAACCGCTGATATGCTGCTGCAGGCCCGCCTCATCCTGCTTCAAGCCGACGTCCGGATTTCCCTGCGTCTGGTTGAGCCGGCTGATCACCACATAGGCGGAAATGATGCCGTCACGGGCGTCTTTGGGTGACAATTCCCTCTGGCCGAGATACCGCTGAAGACGCTGGATATGCTCCTGCATTGCCACACCTCCATCAGCAGATGCACCGTTTTCATATAATATTACATTCACTCTCCCTGCGCAACCCTATACCGCAGGCCCGCCCAGATTCTCGATGCGTTGCGCGATGACGGTCACGCCGCCGCGGTCGTTCTCGACCACGCCTTCCACCCAGTAGGGCCCCTGCCCGCCGAACTTGCGGCCCTGCTCGCGGTAAACCTTGGGGAACAGCGTGACCTCGAAGGTCGCCGTGAAATCCTCCAGGGTCACGAACTTCATCATCTCGCCGGTTTTGTGCACCCGGGTGCGGCGCCAGGTGACGAGCCAGCCGTAGAGGCGCACCCGCCGGCCGGCATACCGCTCCAGGTCGCAGGCGGCCACGGTGGAGCCGGCCAGGGCCGACAGTTTCGCGCGGTGAAGCATGAGCGGATGCGCGCGCGGGGAAAGTTCGAGCCGGGAAAATTCCTCGGCCAAGGCCTCGTCCGGATCCGGCCCGGCCACCTCCGGCAGGGCGGCTTCGACGCCCAGGGGGAGTTCCGGCGCGCGGCTGCCGCGGCGCGAAGACGCCGCGCGCCGGGCAAGCAGATGCAGGGCCCACATCAGCCGGGCGCGGTTGTTCCCCAGCCCGTCGCAGGCGCCGCAGGCGATCAGGGCCTCCGCTTCCTCCGTGGTCAGGGGCGTGCGGGCCAGCAGGTCCCCGAGGGAGACGAAGGATCCGCCGCTTGCGCGCGCGGCCGCCAGGGCGTCGGCATGCTCCTGCGCCAGTCCCTTGACGAACAGCAGTCCCAGGCGCACTTCTCCGCACGCGCCCGCGCAGCGCCAGGCGCTGGCGTTGACGTCCGGCGGCAGGATGGCCAGCCCCAGCCGCCGCGCCTCCTCCAGGTACACGGCCGGCGCATAGAATCCGCCCTGGTTCGAAAGCACGGCGGCCATGAACTCGGCCGGGTGGTGGGCCTTGAGGTAGGCGGACTGGAACGAGAGCTGGGCGTAGGAGGCGCTGTGCGCCTTGCAGAAGGCGTACCCGCCGAAGCTTTCGATCTGGCGCCAGATCTCGCACACCGCCGGCTCCGGCACGCCGCGCGAACGGGCGCCGGCGAAGAAGCGTTCGCGGTAGGTCTCCATCCGCTCCCAGTGCCGCTTCTTGCTCATGCAGCGCCGCAGCTTGTCCGCCTCGCCCAGGCTCATGCCGGCCACGGCGTGGGCCACCTTGATCACGTCCTCCTGGTAGACCATGACGCCGTAGGTGGCGCCCAGGATGGGCTGCAAGGCCGGGTGGGCGTAACGCACGCGCTGGCGGCCGAGGTGGCGTTCCACGAACATGCGCATCATGCCGCTGTTGGACACGCCCGGCCGGATGATGGACGAGGCCGCGACCAAAAGTTCGAAGTCGCCGCAGCGGAGCTTGCGCAGGAGCAGGCGCATGGCCGGGGATTCCACGTAGAAACAGCCCAGGCTCCGGCCCTCGCGCAGCAGGGTCCGCGTCGCCGGGTCCGAGCAGGGGTCCGCGGCCCGCCAGTCCACGCCCGCCGCGCGCCCGGCGTCGCGGATCACGGCCAGGCCGCGCTGGCCCAGCAGGTCGATCTTGACCAGGCCGGAATCCTCCACGCCGTACATGTCGTACTGGGTCACGGCCACGCCCTTGGCCGACATTTCGCGCGGCAGGCATTCGTCCACGTCCCGGGGCGCGATCACGATGCCGCCCGGGTGCACGGACAGGTGGCGCGGCGCGCCGTCCAGCTTGGCCGCCAAGGCCAGCACCGTCTTCCACGGCTCCTCCGCAACGGGCAGGTCGCGGGCCTCGGGAAGCTGCTGCTTCGCCCGCAGCAGGTCGGCCACGCTCCCGTAGTGCGGCAGGCGGCGGGTGAACTCGGAAATCTCCGCGTCGGAAAGCCCCAGCACCTTGCCCGCCTCGCGCACGGCCGAGCGGCCGTGCAGGCAGGCGTGCGTGCTGACCATGGCCACGCGCTCGGGGGAGAAGCGGGCGTAGGCGTAGTCCAGCATCTCGTCGCGCTGGTCCCAGGGAAAGTCCAGGTCGATGTCCGGCGGGTCTTCGCGCTCGGGATTCAAAAAGCGCTCAAAGAACAGGCCGTGGGCCAGCGGGTCCACGTGGGTGATCCTCAGGCAGTAGGCCACGATGCTGTTGGCCGCCGATCCCCGGCCCACGGTCGGAATGCCGCGGCGCGCGGCTTCGGCCGCGATGTCCCACACGGCCAGGAAGTAGCCGGCGAAATGCTTTTCCTCGATGACGGCCAGCTCGCGGGAAAGCTGCGCGAGCGGACGGGGCGTCAGCGGGCGGTAGCGCCGCCGCAGGCCCTCGTCGCACAGGCGCGAGAGATACGAAAACTCCGTCTCGCCCTCCGGGCAGGGATAGGCCGGGAACCGGAACCGGCCGAGTTCGGGCAGCCCGCGGCAGGTCTCGGCCAGGTCCTGCGCGCGCGCGAGCGCGGCCGGCAAATGGCGGAAGCGCCGTTGCATCTCGCCCGGGGATTTCAGATAGGCCTGCGCGCCGGCCGCATCCCCGCTGCGGAGCGCGGCCAGCGTGGAACCCAGGCGGACCGCGCAGAAGGCGCGGTGCGCCGCGTGCTCGTCCGGCCAGGCGAAGCGCACCGCGTTGCTCGCCACCACGGCCAGGCCGGCCAGGCCGGCGGCCGCGGCCGCCAGCGAAAGCGCTCCCGGGTCCGCGCGCTCGGCGGCGTCCACCAGTTCCACGTACACGCCGCGGTTTCCGCGCCCGGCCGCCACCGCGCGCGCCAGCCCCAGATCCGGAGTGAGAACGGCGACATGCGGACTCGAACCCGCCAGCGCCCGGGCCAGCTCAAAATCCGGCCCGAGCTGGCGGCGGCTGATGAGCCGGCACAACTCCGAAAAGCCGGCGGCATCCAGGGGCAGGACCACGGCCGAGGATTCGCCCGGCCGGGGCGGCAGGGACGCGGTGAGCTGCGCGCCCAGGACCGGACGCAGGCCGTGCGTCTTGGCCGCTTCCAGAAACTTGAGGGCGCCGTAGAGCCCGTTCGTGTCCGTAAGCGCGAGCGTTTTGAAACCCAGCTCCGCCGCCCGCGCGCACAAAGCCTCCGGGGCGGACGCGCCCTCGAGCAGGGAATAATGGCTGTGCACGTGCAGGTGCGTGAACATGCGGCCTCGTTCCCCGGGTTTCCCCCTGCCACAAGATTCTTCTCCCTTAAGATGGGGTTTATTGTTATAGGCGAACAAACAGCGAAAATCAAGTAAAAAAATATACTGACCTATTTATCCTGTATTTAAAGGATTTTTCAAACGAATACCATGCGGTGAGACAAAAATCTCCGGAAGAATTTCGCGTTCCGCACCACAAAAGCCGGCATGCCGGACTTCCCTTCCGCGGCTTCAGCCGAAGGTGAAAAGTCAGGTATTTTCATTTGGCTGCGGCCGGATTCAATTGTATACTTTTAGGTAGCCGGTCCGGGGCAGGGGGTGGCGCCGTGATGAATCATGACGAACATGCCGACCCGCAAGAGCGGCGGCATTATCTGCGCATTCCCTTCGAAGTCGCCGTACAGTGTCATCTGATCCGCGAGGGAAAACCCGAGGACGTTTTTGACAGCCGCTCCTTGAATTTCAGCGCCGGCGGACTCTCCCTGCGCGGTCCCCAGGCTTTGCAGGCCGGCGAGACCCTGGTGGTTTCCTTCTCCCTGCCCGAGAAGCCGTCCACCGGCGGCACCAAGGATCCGATGTTCCTGTTCCTGCAGCACAAGCCCCGCCTCCTGGCCATGCGCGCCCGCGTGGTCTGGTGCGCGCGCCAGGGAAGCGACGATTACGACCTGGGCCTGCAATTCATCACCGCCAATGATTACGCGCACCGCCCGCTGATCTATTTCCTGCAGGATTACCAGCTGTAGTCCCTCCCCGGATTTTTCACCCGCCGCTATCCGGCCTCGAACGCTTCCACATCCTGTACATAGCGCAGGGCGATCCCGGCCTGTTCCGGGGCGGTGTAGAGTTCCGGCCGGGGATGCTCGATCAGTCCCGCGATCTGCGCGGCCACGTCCTCCGGGGTTTGGGGCCGGGCCGAACTTCGGGAACCCGCCGGCAGAGTTGGCGTCCCGCCCAAGGCGTTCCGGGGAAAATCGGTCAGGACGACTCCCGGCATGACCACGGACACGTGAATGCCGGGATAATCGCGCCGCAGGTCCATGCGCAGATTGGCGGTCAGGATATTGAGCGCGGCCTTGGCGGCGCTGTAGGCCGAGCGGAAGGTTACGAACGGAACGCGGCTTAAAAAGGAGGAAACATTGATGACGTGGCCGTCGCCCCGCTGCTGGAAATGCGGCAGGATGGCCTGCATGCCGTACAGGGCCGACTTCACGTTGACGGCCATCATTTCGTCGAAGTCCTGATCCGTGAGCTCCAGGACTTTCCTGCCGATACCCCGACCCGCGTTGTTGACCCAGACGTCCACGCGGCCGAATTCGGCCAGAGCCCGGTCCCGAAGCCGTTCCACGTCCTGGCGGCGGGTCACGTCCGTCGTGACCGCGACCGCCGGCGAGCCCGCGGTCCTGGCGACTTCCGCCAGTTCCGCCTGCCGGCGCGCCGCCAGTACCAGGCGCTGGCCCCGGGCTCCGAGGTGTCTGGCCAGCGCGGCCCCGATGCCGCCGCTGGCGCCGGTAATCACGATGACTTTTGAATTCATGGCTGACCTCCCGGATTCCTTGGACCGGCAACCGCCGGCGGCAGACCGGCGGCCTTCCCGACCGTGTTTTTTCCGCGGGCCCGGGCGGAAGCCGGAGGAGCCGCGGGGACCGGAGTTTTCCCGGACGGCCGCGTCTAGCGGTTCAGCAGGCGCAGCATGCTTTCCGGATAACGCGTTCCGGCCACGGCCTCGGGAGGCATGGCGCGTTCGATGGCCGCCAGCTCCTCCCGGCCGAAGTGAATCTGCAAAGCGCGGATATTTTCCTGCAGGTGCCGGCGCCGGGTCGTACCGGGGATGGGCACGACATCCCGGCCTCGGCTTAAAACCCAGGCTAAAGCCAACTGCCCGGGGGCAAGCCCCTTGTCGGCGGCGATGCCGGACACGACATCCAAGAGGTCAAGATTCTTGCGGAAGTTCTCAGCCTGAAAGCGGGGCTGATGGCGGCGGAAATCATCCGCGGGCAGGTCCTCGAATTTCCGGAAACGGCCCGTCAGAAAACCCCGCCCCAGCGGACTGTAAGCCACCAGACCGATGCCGAGCTCCCGCAGCACGGGCAGGACTTCTTTTTCGACATCGCGGCTCCACAGGGAATATTCCGTCTGCACGGCGCTGATCGGATGTTCGGCGTGAGCGCGGCGGATGGTCTGCGGCCCGGCCTCGGACAATCCCAGGTACCGCACCTTGCCGGCCTTGACCAGCCGCGCCATGGCTCCGACGGTCTCCTCGATGGGCACGTCCGGGTCAACCCGGTGCTGGTAGTACAGATCAATATGCTCGACCCGCAGGCGCCGCAAGGATGCGTCGCAGGACCGGAGCACGTATTCCGGCCGCCCGTTCACCCCGCGAAAAGCCGGGTCCTCGCCGCGCACGATGCCGAATTTGGTGGCCAGCACCACCGCGTCCCTGCGACCCTGGATGGCGCGCCCCACCAGTTCCTCGTTGCGGTAGGGGCCGTACATGTCCGCCGTGTCGAGCAGCGTGATGCCCAGGTCCAGGGCGAGCCGGAGGGTGGCCAGCGACTCCTGCTCGTCCGCGGAACCGTAAAATTCCGACATGCCCATGCAGCCCAGCCCCAGGGCCGGCACCTTCAGCCCCTGCAAGCCCAAGGCGCGTTCCTCCATCACGGCACCTCCTGCCTTCGTCCCGCGGCTCACTCCGCGGTCTGGATCAACACCTCGACCCGGCCCGCCAGCCGTTGCTGAAAGTTTTCCGCGTCGCGCCGGGAACCGACCACGGAGCCGGAGTGCATGGGAATGGCCAGCTTGGGCCGGATGTCCCCGGCCGCGGCGGCCGCTTCCCCGGCGTCCATGGTGAACCTGCCCCCGACCGGGAGCAGGGCGATGTCCACCCGAAGGCCCTGCATTTCCGGTATGCGGTCCGTGTCCCCGGCCGTGTAGAGCCGGACGCCATCCACGGCGAAGAGGTATCCCACCCACTGCCGGGAGCGGGGATGAAAACTTTTCGGGGGAAGATTGTATGCCGGTACGGCCTGGATCTCGACGCCGCGGGCAGTGAGCGTGTCGCCGGGCCGGAGGAAGCGCACATCTCCGGTCAGCTGCTTCCGGCATTCGGGATCGTCGGGCGCCACGATGACCGTTGCGGGCGTCCGTATTTTTTCAATATCCGCCGGGGACAAATGGTCGCGATGGGAATGGGTGATGAGAATCAGGTCGGCCGCTCCCGCGGCTTTCAGTTGATACGGGTCCGTGAAAACCACCGGGCCGTCCCCGACCCGAAAAGCGGCTTGCCCCAGCCAATGCACTTTTTGTTCGGCAAACGTTTTCACGTCCCGGGCCTCCTCCCGTGCCCACAGAAGCGAGGGTAAAAGCAGGCCAAGAAAAACAACCGCAGCCCAAACCCGCTTTCCCTTCACGGACTCGACCTCCAATTTCAGATGGCCGGCCGGAAGCCGCGCTGATTCGGAGGTCGGACCCTGGCTGCCGCCGTCCGGTGCCGTATTTTTTCCGCAACATTGGATTTTTGGCCCCTCGCGCGCAGGGCAAGGCGCTCCGACGGGCCTTCCGTTCCCTCACGGTGAAAGCCCGGACCGGGCGGAAGCAACTGCCGCCTGGCGCCAGCGGCTACTGGATCAATTGCACGTTCGGGAATTTGGACAGATCCCCAACCTTCAGCTTCTGCACCAGAATGGAGTTGACGTAAATCACGACTTTGCGGGGATACTCGACCTGCGGTTTGGTCTTGCCGGCTAAAAGCCTTTGCACGTAGTTGGCCGTCTGCGCGCCGACATCGTAATAATCCGCGGAAAAGGCCAGGAGGGCGCCGGCCTTGACATGGTATTTG
>Ga0315535_1001243_pt1 | contig 17090 bp, 16 predicted proteins | sample SalMarSW160220MG_2_FD_203092 | JGI IMG/M metagenome (GOLD analysis project Ga0315535, IMG submission 203092) | Salt marsh sediment microbial communities from the Plum Island Ecosystem LTER, Massachusetts, United States - Salt Marsh Sediment SW1602-20 ... | reverse complement strand
TGGGCTTCCTGGAGGAGGCGGCCGTGGCGCGCTGGCACCGCGAGGCGCTCATCACCCCCATCTGGGAGGGGCCGAGCAACATCCAGGCGCTCGACATGCTCGAGGCGATGCACAAGAAGGGAGCGCACCTCACCTTCATGGAGGAGATGCGCACGCTGCTGGGGAGCGTCCAGCAGCCCGAGGCGCGCCTGGCCGAGCACGCGTTGTCGAGCGCCGTGGCGTCGCTCGATATAGCCGATGCCGAGCAGGCGCAGTGGCTCGCCAAGGACGTCCTGACGCGCCTCGCCGACGTGGCTCAGGTGGCGCTCCTGTACGCCCTCGATCGCGGCCGCTCGGAGCGCTACGGCCGGCTGGCCGCGCTCTACGCGGTGCGCTTCCTCGCCCGCGAGCCCTTCCCGGCCTGGGCCCTCGACGATCCCGTGCTGTACCCCGGCCTCACCGTCAGCGGCTGACCCCGGGGCGGCCGCGCCCCCAGCCGCGCACGGCCCCGGCAACCTCGCCAGCTCTCGGCGGCGCCGGGGACGCTGGCGAGGTGACCGGCCTAGTCGGCTTTCGCGACCTCGCGCCTGAGTGGCCTGAGGGCCGCCTCCCAACGCGCCAGCTCGTCGAGCATGGCGCTCGCGGCTCCCTCCATCATCTGGTTGGCGTGGATCTCGCCGTCGTCCCCCATGAACTGCGTCACGAACGGGATGGTCACCGCCTCCGCCATCGGCATCATCTTGAGGGCGGTGACCACCTGCTTCGCCATCTGCACGGCGCGCGTACCCGCCGACACGCCGCCGTAGCTCACGAACCCCACCGGCTTGTGGTGCCACTCCAGGTGGAGGTAGTCGAGAGCGTTCTTGAGCGGCGCGTTGAAACCGTAGTTGTACTCCGGCATCACGAACACGAAGGCGTCGGCGCGCTCGACGCTGGCGCTCCAGTCACGGGTGTGCTGGTGCCTGTACTGGCGCAGGCGGGGAGGCGCGGGCTCGTCGAAGAAGGGGAGCCCGACCTCGGCCAGGTCCACCCACGTCACCTCGAAGGCGTCGTGCTCGACCGCACGCCGATAGAACCAACGGGCTACCGGCAACCCCACCCGTCCGGGACGCGTGCTGGCGACGATGACGTGGAGCGTGGGACGCGAGTCCCCGGCGGGCGTCGGTGTGGAAGGGGTCATGCCGTCTCCTTGTGGTCCGCTCCTGGGCTGCCACCCCAGCGCCAGGCCGGGGCCGGTGCACGGACACGCGAACCTACCGCCCAACGCCGATTCCGAGGTAGCGGACGGAACACGGCGCGCGACAGCGCGTGCGAGCCGCACTCTGGTAGGTTGGCAGCAACGAAGGTGCGCGCACGCGCGTCGCCCCGTCGACCGCCGGCGCGGTTCTCACGCCGTTAGCGACCTCGGGTCCGCCTGGCGCGCTCCCCAGGTCCGACAGGAGGCATCGATGGCACGCTCTCGGATCCCGCAGGCCCGTCCCCCACGCATCACGGGCCCGACGACGCCGGCCGCGAGGCCGGTCAGGGGGCTTGCCGCGGCCGTGGTTGCGGCGCTGCTCGCCACGCTCGCTCCCATGGCCCTGGCGCAGTCCTCGTGCCAGACGACGCTGACCTACCTGACCCTGTCCGAGTTCAAGACGGCCATGCAGCCGGTCATCAAGGCCTTCGAGCAGCAGCACCCGGGCGTGTGCGTGACGATGCAGGGTCAGTCGTTCGCCGACCTGTTCCAGACCACGCAGGTGCGCATGCGCGCCAAGGACGACACGCTCGACGTCCTGCTGGTGGACCAGCCCGTGGTGGCGGCCTACACCACGCTCGGCTACCTGGCACCGCTCACCGGCACCTTCAGCCAACAGGAGCTGGCGTCGACGTGGGTCGAGCCTGCCTTGCGCGCCGGCAAGGTGGCAGGGACGCTGATGGCGGCCCCGCAGGACAGCTCCATCCAGCTCCTCTACTTCAACCGCAGCCTCTTCGCCAAGGCCGGGGTCAGCCCGCCCGAGGGCCTGGTATCCGGGAAGACCGTCAGCTATGCAGACGTGCAGGCGCTCGCGCAGCAGCACCGCTGGTCCTGGGAGCAGGTGGTGGCGGCCGCCAAACGGCTCACCGTCCGTCAGGCGGGCAAGACCACCACCTGGGGCTTCACCTTCGACCAGCCCGATGAGCTCTACCAGCTGCAACCCCTGGGCCTGTCGCTCGGAGCGAGCATCCTCAGCCCGGACGGCAAGACGGCAGACGGGTACCTCAACGGCGCGGGCTGGCTGAAGGCCGCGAGCTGGTATCACGACCTGTTCAACGTCTCGAAGGTGAGCCCCAAGGGGGTCCCCTACGGGCAGACCGCCGATCTGTTCGCCGAGGGCAAGGTGGCACTGTTCGCCGGCGGTGCGTGGTGGCTCGGACGGTTCGAGAAGTCCGGCGTCGACTTCGGTGTGGCCCCCTACCCGGCGTTCGCCGGGGGCAAGGTCGCGACGCCGACAGGCGGGTGGTACCTCGGCGTGGCGGCCTACTCCCGACACAAGCAGGCGGCACGCGCGTTCATCCACTTCCTGACCGCCGGTCAGGGCGCTCAGCTGTGGTTCACCTCCTACGGACACTTCCCGCCTCAACAGGCGGTGCTCGACATCATCAACGGCAACGCCCGCTACACCGTCTTCCCTAACGACGCCTACCTCCTCGGCGTCTACCAGTCGCGTCACACCGCCGTGCTCCGCCCCTTGACGCCGGCCTACCTCCAGCTCCACAACATCTTCGATAGCGCCTTCAGCGACATCCGCAACGGCGCCGAGCCCAAGCAGGCGCTGGACGGCGCGGTGGAGCAGGTGGATCCCTACCTGAAGCGCTTCCAGTGACGCGCGCGATGCTCCACGGTGGCGGCGCCCGGGTCCACTAGCCCGGGCGGGGGCTCGCACCGAACGAAACGCCGGCGCCTGTTCCAGGGCGACGAGCGGGCCGCATACCTGTTCCTGCTCCCGGCCGCGCTGGGGCTGGCGCTGTTTCGCGTCTACCCCATGCTGGAGGCGGTGGGTGGCAGCCTCTACGGGCAGGTCTTCAGCGCCAGCGGCCCGCACACGTTGTTCGTCGGCCTGGGCAACATCACCGCCCTGCTGGGCAATGCCGTGTTCTGGCACTCGCTGTGGGTGACGCTCGAGCTGAACCTGGTGCTCAACCCCATGCAGGTCGTGCTGGCGCTGGCGCTGGCGCTCATGGTGCAGGGCCGGTCGCGCGCCATGGCTGCCTACCGGGTGCTGCTGCTGGTGCCGATCGGCGTCTCGCTGCCCGTCGCCACCATCCTCTGGCGACTGATGCTGGACCCCAACTCCGGGTTCGTCAATGCCCTCCTGGCCTTCGTCGGGTTGCCGCCCCAGCCGTTCTACACCAGCGCCTCGCAGGCACTGTGGAGCATCATGCTGATCGCCAACTGGAAGGGCGTGAGCTACTGGATGGTCTTCGTGCTGGCCGGCCTGCAGGGCGTCCCGGGCCAGCTCCTGGAGGCGGCCGCCATCGACGGCGCCACGGCCGTGCAGCGCTTCTGGCACGTCACCCTGCCGCTCCTGCGCCGCCCGCTGGCATTCGTGCTGGTGGCCGACACGGTCATCAACTTCGTGATGTTCGTGCCGATGTACTTGCTCACGCGCGGCGGGCCCTCGGGAGCTACCAACGTGCTGATGTACCAGGCGTACAAGGTGGGGTTCGCCTTCGGCGACATGGGCGGGGCCCTGGCCATCGTCAGCGTGCTGCTGGCCGTCATCCTGGTGGTGGTGGCGCTGCAGTTGAGGCTGCTCGAGCCCGGCAGGGAGAGCTGGTGACGGTCGCCGGCCGCTGGCTCGGGCGGCTCGGGCTGGGCGTTCTCTACGCCGCGGTGGCGCTCTTCTTCGTGGTGCCGCTGTGGTGGGCGTTGGTGGGGTCGATGACGCCGTTGAACGCGGTGTTCGCGCACCTCTCACCGTTCGACCTGCACGCGCTGTGGCCCGGCCAGCCCACCTTGCGGGCCTACGGCCAGCTCTTCCGGCAGCACGACTTCGCGCGCGTCCTGCTGAACACCGCCTTCGTGGCTCTCGCCACGGTGGCGGCGGGGCTGGTCGTCAACGGCATGGCCGGCTTCGCGTTCGCCGTCATGCGGTTCCGCGGCAAACGGGTGTTGTTCGTCATCGCGCTGGTGTCCGCCATGGTGCCGGCCGAGGCCCTTGCCATCCCGCTCTTCGAGCTGGTGGGGCAGCTCGGTCTGCTGGACAGCTACGCCGCACTCATCGCGCCCGCCGTGAGCAACGGCATGGCGATCTTCCTCTTCCGCCAGTTCTTCGCCGAGATCCCCGTGGACCTGGCGGAGGCCGCTCGCCTGGACGGCGCCGGTTGGGGCACCATCTTCCTGCGCCTCTACCTGCCCCTATCGCTGCCGGCGACGATCGCTGCAGGCTTGCTGCTGTTCGTGTTCCAGTGGGAGTCGTTCTTGTGGCCGCTGATCGCGGTGCACTCGCAGCGCTACACCGTCATCCAGATCGCGCTTGCCAACTTGCAGCAGCAGCACGGAACCGAGTGGACGCAGATCTTCGCGGCGTCCACCTTGGCGGCGATGGTGCCCCTGCTCCTGCTCCTGCCGCTGCAGCGCTTCTACGTGCAGGGGCTGGTGCGCTCGGGCGTCAAGGGCTGACCGCCGGCGCCGGGGCCACGGCCCGTCACACGCGCTCACGGTGCGACGCCGGCGGCCGCGCGAGCGTCAGGATGCGTAGCGCGCCGCGTGCGACCAGACCGAACACCACCGCTCCGATCGCCAGGTCGGGCCACCGCGAGCCGGAAAGCGCAACGAGCGCACCCGCCGCGATCACGCCGACGTTGACGATCACGTCGTTGCTGGTGAAGATCACGCTGGCGCGCAGGTGCGCCTCTCCACTGCGGGCGCGCGTCAGCAGCCTCAGGGTCGCCACGTTGCCCGCCAGCGCGAGCGCGGCCACCAGGATCATGGTGGCGACGTCCGGCGGGGCCGTCGCAGCCAGCGCCCGGCGCAGCACCTCGACGAAGCCGAGCGCGGCCAGTGCCAGCTGAAGCACCCCGCTGACACCGGCGATGCGGCGCTTCAGCGCAGCGCTCCGCCCTACCGCGACCAGCGCCATGCCGTAGACCAGCGCGTCGGCCAGCATGTCCAGGCTGTCGCCGAGGAGCCCCATGGAACGCGCCAGCCAACCGGCGGCCGCCTCCAGCGCGAAGAACCCGGCGTTGATGGCAAGTACCGTCCACAGCAGCCTTCCCTGCGCGCCTGCGTCCTGAGCGGGGTCGACGGGACCGGAGCCGTGCTCCGCGGCGGCCGCGTCGAGCGACCGCGACCCCAAGGCCTGCAAGCCCAACGACAGCCCGGCGAGACGCTCGGCGATCGCCTCGGAGCCGCCCTCGTGCACCACGTCGACGCGGCGCCCCTCGAGATCCACAGCCAGGGAGCGCACCGCCGGAAGCTCGTCCAGCGCCATGCGCACCAGGCTCTCCTCCGCGGCGCAGTCCATCCCCGCCAGGCGGAAGCTCGAGGACCGCAGCCCGCCGCGGCTCACCAGCCCATGCGACGTCGCAACGCCTCGATCTGGGCGACGTGGTGCTCGCCGTGCCAGGCATAGACCCCCAGGGTGAACCCCAGGCTGCGCTGCTCCCCGGTCTGCGGATTCAGGTAGCAACGCTCGAAGTCCTGGGCCGCCATGGCACGCAGCAGACCGTCCCAGCGCGCGTGTAGCGCCTCGTAGAGGCGCAGTGCCGGCTCGATCGGCCCTTCGAGGCTGTCCGGAAACGCAGCCCAGCCGGCCTGATCGTAGCCGGCGATGGCTGGAAGCTCCTCGGTCAGAGCCCGCTTGAAGCGCAGGTAGGTGTAGAGGTGAGCGTCCGGCAGGTGGTGCACCACCTGCCGGACGCTCCACCCGCCGTCACGGTAGGGGGTGTCGAGCTGCGCCTTGTTCAGCCCGTCCACGGCCTGGCGCAGGCGCCCCGGTGCACGTGCCAGGGCGTCACGCCAGGACGCCAGCGCGGCCTCGTCGATGCGCTCGGGCGGGGTGAAGCGGCCGATCGGGTAGCGGGGATCGGGTATCATCCGTGGCCTCCCGCGCGAGTATAGGCGAGGTCCGGTCCGGCCGGGCCTCGAGCGCCCGCCAGCCGAGGTGCGCCCGCGGGCCGTCGCAGGTCGGGCCGCCCGGACGTTCCCTCAGCCTCCGGCCATCGCCCCGACCACCACGAACGGCTCGCTCCCGGCTGCGACGGCTGCAGGCAGCGGCGTGTCGGCGGGCTGGTGCGAGAGATCCAGCCCCACGGCGAAGAATCGTACGAACGCGCGCCTCGCAAGCGTGTCGTGGTCGCGGATGGCCCCGCGAAGGACCGGATGTGCCTCCTCGATGGCGTCGAGAACGGCACTCAGTGTGACCGGCGGCGAGACGGGCAAACGGATCTCGCGCCCGATGCCGGCCAGGGTGCGCAGATGCTCCGGCAGCACCACCCGCACGGTGGCAGCGGCCTCCGCCGGCGCCGTGTCGCCGGCCCGCCGACCCGCCGCCGGCCGCGACCCCCCGGTGGCGTCAGGCTCGCGCTTGCGCGCGCCGCTCACGGGATCGTCTGCACCTCGACCGACAAGACCGACGGCAGGTCGCGCGCGATGGCGGTCCAGCTGTCGCCGTCGTCGCTGGAGGCATACACGTCGCCACCGGTGGTGCCGAAGTAGACGCCGCACCGATCGAGCTGGTCGACCGCCATGGCGTCGCGCAGCACGTTGACGTAGCAGTGCTGCTGCGGCAGCCCCTTGACCAACGGCTCCCACTCGTTGCCGCCGCTGCGGCTGCGGTAGACGCGCAGCTTGCCCTCGGGCGGGTAGTGCTCCGAGTCGCTCTTGATCGGTACGACGTAGACCGTCTCTGGCTCGTGCGCGTGGACCTGGATGGGGAAGCCGAAGTCACTTGGCAGGTTGCCGCTCACCTCCACCCAGGAGTCGCCGCCATCGTCCGAGCGCATCACGTCCCAATGCTTCTGCATGAAGAGGGTGTCGGGCCGTGACGGGTGCATGGCAATGCGGTGGACGCAATGCCCCACGTCGGCCTCGGGGTCGGGAAGCACGCCCTCGGAGTTGAGCCCGCTGTTGGCCGCCCGCCAGCTCGCGCCACCGTCGTCGGTGCGGAACACCCCTGCGGCGGAGATGGCGACGAACATGCGCTCGGGCCGGCTGGGATCGAGCACCACGGTGTGCAGGCACATGCCCCCGGCGCCCGGCTGCCACTTGGGGCCGGAGCCATGCGTACGCAGTCCTTCGAGCTCCTGCCAGCTGGCCCCGCCGTCGCGGGAGCGGAACAGCGCCGCATCTTCCACGCCGGCGTAGACGGTGTCCGGATCATCCAGCGAGGGCTCGAGGTGCCACACCCGCTCGAACTTCCAGGGGTGGGGGGTGCCGTCGTACCACTGGTGAGTGCCGGGCACGCCCTGGTAGCTGAACTCGTTGCCCACCGGCGACCAGCTCCTGCCGCCGTCGTCGGAGCGCTGGATCTGCTGCCCGAACCAGCCGAGGCTCTGCGAGGCGTAGATCCGGTCGGGATCGACCGGCGAGCCCTTGAGATGGTAGATCTGCCAGCCCCCGAACTCCGGCCCTTCCACCGTCCAGTCGCGCCGGCGGGCGTCAGCGGTCAGGACGAAGGCCCCCTTGCGCGTGCCGACCAGTACCCGTACTCCGCTCATGCCGCTCTCCTTCCCGAGCTCCCGGGCGACCGGGTGGCTCCACACGCGCCGGCAAGGGCGCTCCCTGCCATCGCTACGCCGTGCCGTCCGAAGCGTCCGCCCCCTCCGGACCGGCGGCGATCAACGACTCGCGTACCTCGTTGACGCGCCGCGCGCCGGCCAGCAGACCTGTCCAGGCGTCCACTCCCATCGCGTCCACCACTCGCCGCTGCGCCCGCTCCCAGGCCACCACGGCGCGTCCGAGCCGGCGCTCGCCGTCCGGGCTCAAGCGGGCCAGGCGCTCGCGCCGGTCATCGCCGGCACGCGTCTCGATCCAACCATCACGCTCCAGGGGCCCCAGCGCGCGCGTCATGGTGCTGCGGTCGGCGTGGATCACCTCTGCCAGGCGCGACACCGTGGCCTGCTCCAGGAGGGCGGTCGCCACCAGCACGGAGAACTGCGTGCCGCGGAGCCCCAGGGGGCGCAGCTCGCGGTCGAAGGCCTCGCCCAGGATGCGCGTTGCGCGGCGCACATTGAAGTACGTGCAGGTCTGCGCGATGCGCTGGCAGGTGGTACGGGAGACCGGCGCCTCCGCCGTCGTCATGGAATTAAGTGTATATGCAACTATGCCCGGCGTCAACGGCAGCGGCCGGCAACCCGGGACGTTCGCACTGGCGGCACGTCGGCCGCGCGCCTAGGCTGGATACAGCGTGACAGCCGCGCACCGCCCTATCCTCGACGTCGCACGCGAGCTCGGTCTGGATGCACGTGTCGTCACGCCGCTCGGCCCCGCCAAGGCCAAGGTCGACCTGGACGCCGGCCACGCCAACGGATCTGGGAGACTGGTGCTGGTCAGCGCCATCGAGCCCACCGCCGCTGGCGAGGGCAAGACCACCGTGAGCATCGGGCTGGTCGACGGGCTGCGGCGCTTGGGCAGCCGCGGGGCGGTGTGCCTGCGCGAGCCCTCGCAGGGCCCGCTGTTCGGCATCAAGGGCGCGGGTACCGGCGGCGGCAAGGCGCACCTCGAGCCCGCGCTCGACATCAACCTGCACTTCACTGGCGACATGCACGCCATCACCAGCGCCCACAACCTGCTAGCCGCGCTCATCGACAGCGATCTCCACTTCGGCGGCGCCAGCGGCCTCGACCCTGCCCGGGTGACCTGGCCTCGCGTGTTGGACGTCGACGATCGCGCGCTCCGCGATGTCGTGGTAGCGGCCGGCAAGCGCGCCGAGCGCCGGACGCGGTTCGACATCACGGCGGCCAGCGAGGTCATGGCGGTCCTGGCGCTCGCCGCCGACCAGGAGGACCTGCGGCGCCGCCTGGCACGCACGGTCGTGGGTTGGGGGCGGGACGGAGCCCCCGTGACGGTCGCCGATCTGCACGCCACCGACGCCATGCTGGCGCTCCTTCGAGAGGCCCTGAACCCGAACCTGGTGCAGACCGCCGAGGGCACCCCGGCGCTGGTGCACACCGGCCCCTTCGGCAACATCGCGCACGGCTGCTCCAGCGTCGTCGCCACCCGCCTCGCGCTCAGGCACGCCGACGTGGTGGTGACCGAGGCGGGCTTCGGCTTCGAGCTGGGGGGCGAGAAGTTCCTGCACCTGAAAGCGCGGCAGTCGGGTCTGTGGCCGCGGCTGGTGGTCCTGGTGGCCACCACCCGGGCCCTGCGTGCCCACGGCGACGGCGACCTGGGTCGAGGCCTCGCCCACCTGGACCGGCAGGTCGCCAACGTGCGCGCCTTCGGCCTTCCGCTGGTGGTGGCGCTGAACGTCTTCGAGAACGACGAGGAGGCCGACCTCGAGGCTGTGGAGAGGCATGCGGCCAGCCTCGACGCGGCGGTAGCGCGCATCACCGCCTACGCCGACGGAGGCGGCGGTGCCGAGGCGCTGGCCGCCCAGGTGCTGGAGCTCCTCGGCTCAGGTGACGCGCCGGCGCAACCGCACTTCCTCTACCCTCTCGATGCTCCGCTCCACGACAAGCTGCGGATCCTCGCCCGCACCCTCTACGGCGCGGCGGACGTGGTCCTCTCCGACGCCGCCTGCCGCGACCAGGAGATCCTGCGGGGTGCCGGCATGGGCGAGCTGCCGGTGTGCGTCGCCAAGACGCACCTGTCGTTCTCGGACGACCCCAAGGCCGGCGGTCTGGCCAGCGGCATGACGCTGACCGTGACCGGGCTACGGCCGGCGCTGGGAGCCGGCTTCGTGGTGGCGCTGATGGGCCGCATCAGGACCATGCCGGGGCTGCCGCGCGAGCCGGCGGCGCTCCGCGTGCGCGTCAGCCCGGACGGTCGGGTCAGCGGCTTGAGCTGAGGTCGACCACCCGCTCCTCGCGAGACCCCCGTCAGCCTCGCCCAGGCACACGTCCGCTTGCCGCGGCGCGGCTCCGTCAAGCATGGCCCCGGCTCCCCCGGTCGGGGACGCGAGCTGCGGTAGCGCTGCTCAGGCCCAGGCGGGCGCAGCCTCGCCGAGCAGCGAGCGCGCGATGCTGCCGGCCCAGGCCGCCACGGCGTCCAGGTCGCGGAAGTCTCCGGCGGGGGCCTTCACGGTGCGCACGATGAAGGCGTCGAAGGGGTTCAGCGCATCCCGTTCGAGCGCCCCGTGGAACACCGCGATATCGCGCGGTCCGATGCGGTCCGCTACGGGTTGTAGGGCGATGGGGAAGCGCCAGCCGTGAAGGAGCTCCTCGAGCCCGCCCTCGCCGGTCGGGCCGCTGGAGAAGAGCCACACCGGCAGCCGCGCCAGCTGCCCCTCGGCGTTCCGCAGCAGGTCCGCTGCCTCGCGCCGCCAGCGCCCCATGTAGACAGCGCTTCCCAGCACCACGGCGCCGTAGCCGTCCAGGCCCTTCACCTCGCGGCAGGGGCGCACGTCGACGTCCAGCCCCGCCTCGCCCAGCGCGCGGCCGATCGCCTCGCCGATCCCTTCGGTGGCGCCATACTTGCTCGCGTACGCGACGAGCACCTTGTGATCCATCGTCGCCCCTCCTCGGCTGACACTGTGGGAGACGGCGCCGTTCGGCGCCAGGGCCAAAGGCCCCTCGCAACGCTATGCCGGCGCTCGAGGGGGCCGCGCCGAAGCACGGGAAATGCGATCCCGAACGCATACGCACGCCGGGCGGCGGAGCCCGACAGAGACCTTTGGCCCTGGGAGGATGCCCACGGGGATGAAAGGCTTGACGGCATGGAGCTGCCAGCTCCCGACGACGACCTCTCCGCCTCGCCACCCGCCCTCCACGTCCTGGGTCCGTCGGCCCGGCCACGCCCCTACCGATCCGGCCTGCGTGCAGCGTTCGGCACCGACATGGTGTTGCTCCACGCGCCGTCGGTCTTCGACTTCCGCAAGCTCAGCATCCTGCTGGGACCGTTCGCGGACGTGGTCCCCTCGACCGGCCAGTTCGAGATGTACCCGGTCGGCCTCACCAGCATCGCGGCCTACCTGGAGCGGAACCACTACAACGTGCGCATCGTCAATCTCGCCTACCGCATGCTGCGGTCCTCACGCTTCGACCCCGAAGCGCAGTTGCGCCGGCTACGCGCCCCCGTCTTCGGCATCGACCTGCACTGGTTGCCCCACGCCCAGGGCGCGTTGGCGGTGGCGGAGCTGGTCAAACGCTTGCACCCGGACGCGGCGGTGCTCATCGGCGGCCTGTCGGCGAGCTACTTCCACGAGGAGCTCGTCCGCCTTCCCTACGTCGACTACGTCATCCGGGGGGACTCCGCCGAGGAGCCCACACGCCTGCTGCTGGCAGCCCTTCGCCAGGGCACGCCGCTGTCGCAGGTGCCGAACCTCAGCTACCGTGACGCCAGCGGCGCCGTGGTGGTCAACCCGCTCACCTTCGTTCCGGCCGACCTCGACGGTATCGACGTGCCGGGCTACGACTACGTGCTTCGCTCGGTGCTGAAGTATCGCGACCTGGCGGACGTCGTCCCCTATCTGGAGTGGCTGCGCCATCCCACCACCATGGTGCTGAACTCGCGCGGCTGCACCTTCGACTGCGCCATCTGCGGGGGCTCGCGGAGCGCGTACCGCCTCACCTCGAATCGGAGCCGACCCGCGTACCGCTCGCCCGAGCGCCTCGTCGACGACATCCGCACGGTCTCGAGCTTCTCCAGATCGCCCGTGTTCATGGTTCACGACCCTCGCATCGGCGGCGTGCCAAGGGCGGAGCGCTTCTTCGAGCTGCTCGGACACTCGGGGGTGCGCAACGAGCTGGTCTTCGAGCTGTTCTATCCTGCCGGCGACGGCTTCTTCTCCATGCTGGCCGGGGCCACGCGAGCCTGGAGCCTGCAGATCACGCTGGAGTCCTCCGACGAGGGCCTGCGGCGGGCCAACGGCAAGTTCCCCTATCCCAACGCCGCGCTCGAGGACACCATCGCCAGCGCCATGGCCCACGGCTGCCGCAAGCTCGACCTGTTCTTCATGGTCGGGATCCCTCACCAGACGCCGGAGCGCGCGCTCGCCACCGTCGACTATTGCCGCCACCTGGCCGACCGCTTCGGGAACGACCCCCGCCTGCAGTTCTACGTCGCCCCGCTCGCCCCGTTCCTCGACCCCGGCAGCCGAGCCTTCGAGGACCCGGCGCTCGGCTACCGGCTCCGTTATCGGAGCCTCGACGACTACCGCCGCGCCCTGCTCGAGCCGACCTGGGGCGACGCCTTGTCGTTCGAGACGGACGCCATGACGCGTGCTCAGGTCGTCGACCTCTCCTACGCCGTGGCGCGGGGTCTCAACGAGCTCAAGCACGACCGTCGCCTCATCGACGATGCCACCTACCGTACGGTCCGTGCCCATCTCGACGCGGCCGAGCGCGCCATCGAGGGAGTGCGCGCGATCACTGCTGGCGGAGGCGCCGGAACCGTCCATCCCCACATCACCAAGGCCGACACCACCTCCCTGTGCGGCAGCGACGAGCTGCGCTGGTCCGGGGCGGACGGTCTGCGCATCTCGTGGTCGGTCGCCGCGACCCTCGCCCGCGCCTTCGTAGCGGAGGCGCGCCGCGGGGTGGCGCGCTACCGCGGCCGCTTCGACGGGGCCGTGTGGACGCCCGAGCAAATGGCCGCGGTGGCGGCGGCGGGCAGCCGTGCGGCAGACGAGCCACCCCGCCTGGCGCCGCGCGCTACAGTGTCTGCACGCTCCTAGCAGCGACTTTTGAGACCCTGGAGGCCGGCATGGCGACCCTTGGCGATGCAGCAGCGAGCGCCTCGAGCCTGGATGGCTCGGTGCGCGCCGCCTGGGACAGGAACACGGCGGTCAACCGTGTCCTCCTCGACCACCTGGAACCGGCGATGCTCAGCGCCCGCAGCCCTGGCGGCGACGCCACGGTGGCACAGCACCTGGCCCACATGGTGATGACCGTCAAGTTCTGGGGCGACCTCATCGACCCGCAGCGGATGGCCGCGCTGCCGGACCTGGTCCGTAGCCAGCCGACCGGCGGGGCGCCCGAGCACCTCGATCCCGAGACCGACCTGGCGCGCATCGCGACGGTGTGGCAGCAGACGGCGGCTGCCGCGCTCGCGACCGCCGTTGCGCATCCCGAGGGCGGGCCGGAGTCGCCGCACCCAGATGGCGCCGCCTACCTGACGCACATGCTCGCCCACGACGCCCACCACCGCGGGCAGATCCTACTGGCGCTCAAGACGGCCGGCCACCCCCTGCCCGACGCGGAGGCGATGTGGGCGCCGTGGCGCAGCTGACGCACGTCGAACCGTGACATCGGCCCTTGACCGGAGCCGCCTCCTCGGTGCATCTGTAGGGTCTCGAGGAGAGAGGGGACGGATCATGGCCGAAACGCCACCGATGAAGCCGACCATGGGCGCGTTCAACGTCGGCGAGGTGCCCACCATCGCGGTCTTCAACCAGGCCACCACGGCGCTGGGCGTGGAGCTCGGCGCGCTCATCGCCGCCATGCAGGCGTACGTCGACGCGAGCGTGGTACCGGTCTGGGGCACGCCTGCGCACCTCGTGGAGACGACGGACTTCAAGTCAGGCGCGTGGGCGATGGTGTTCCTCGACGACGCCGACCAGCCGGGCGCGCTCGCCTACCACGACCTCACCCCCGACGGCTGGCCGCTCGCCAAGGTGTTCGTCCGCACCGCCCAGAAGAACGGCGACCAGGTCAGCGTAGCGGCGTCGCACGAGCTGGTGGAGATGCTGGTCGATCCTGCCATCAACCTCATGAGCACCGGCCCGGACGCCACCACCATGTACGCCTACGAGAGCGCCGACCCGGTGGAGCAGTTGAGCTTCGAGGTGAACAACGTCGCCATGAGCGACTTCGTCTATCCGTCCTACTTCGAGGTGTTCCGCAAGCCCGGCTCGAGCCGCTTCGACCACCTCGGCCAGGTGGACAGACCGTTCCAGATACTCGCGGGTGGCTACCAGATCGTGTTCAAGGACGGCAAGTGGAGCCAGGTCTTCGGATCGGAGGCGAAGGCCCGTGCCTTCGCGCGCGAGGACAGGCGCGGACACCGCAGCGAGACGCGCGGGAGGGTGTTGGAGCCGGCCTCCCCCGAGGCGATCGCACGTGCAAGGCGCGCGGGAGGGTGACCGCGGCACGAGAGCTCGCTCCCGCCTCACGTGGCTCGACACGTCGGCGCCGCCCTTGACCATCCCCCGGCGCGGGATTAAGCTTGAGGAGGTTCCCCCACCCCCGGGGGGTGGGTTTGCGCAAGGCGAGGAGTCACCATGACGACCGTTCAGATAGGCGTCGAAGGCATGACCTGCGCGAGCTGCTCGGGGCGCGTCGAGCGCGCCCTCAACAAGGTGGCAGGCGTGAGCGAAGCCACCGTCAACCTGGCCACCGAACGCGCCAGCGTCACCTTCGACCCCGCGCTCGTCAAGCCGGACGCCTTCATCGCGGCGATCACCGGCAGCGGCTACGGCACCACCACCGCCCACGCCGACCTCGGTATCACCGGCATGACCTGCGCGAGCTGCTCGGGGCGCGTCGAGCGCGCCCTCAACAAGGTGGCCGGGGTCCTGGAAGCCACCGTCAACCTGGCCACCGAACGCGCCAGCGTCACCTACCTGCCCCAGACGGTGACCCCCGCGAAGCTCAAGGAGGTCGTGCGCGACACCGGCTACGACGTCCTCGAGGAACAGGCCGGCCAGGACGCCACCGACCTGGAACGCGAAGCGCACGAGAAGCACGTGCGCGGCCTGCGCCGTGACCTCATCATCGCCGCCAGCTTCGCGGCCCCGCTGGTGCTGTTCGTCATGCTGCCCATGGCCGTCCCCAGCTTGCAACGCGGCATCGACGCGGCCATCGGCACCTTCGCCGCCAACCTCATCGGCTTCGCGCTCGCCAGCGTGGTGCAGTTCGGCCCGGCCAGACGCTTCTACACCACCGGCTGGGCCAGCCTCCGCCACGCCAGCCCCGACATGAACGCCCTCGTCATGCTCGGCTCGAGCGCCGCCTACGGCTACTCCGTCATCGCCACCTTCCTCCCCGAGATCCTGCCCGCCGGCACCGCCCATACCTACTTCGAGGCCTCCGCCGCCATCATCGCCCTCATCCTCGTCGGCAAGTACCTCGAAGCCATCACCAAAGGACGCACCAGCGAGGCCATCAAGAAGCTCCTCAACCTCCAGGCCAAGACCGCCCGCGTCGAACGGGGCGGCGCCCTGCAGGAGCTCCCCATCGACCAGGTCGTGCGCGGTGACATCATCGCCGTACGCCCCGGCGAACGCCTCCCCGTCGACGGCACCGTCACCAGTGGCAGCAGCTACGTCGACGAGTCCATGATCACCGGCGAGCCCATCCCCGTCCTCAAGAGCGAGGGCGCCGAGGTCGTCGGCGGCACCATCAACCAGAACGGGGCCTTGCGCTTCACGGCCACCAAGGTCGGCGCCGACACGGTGCTCGCGCAGATCATCCGCATGGTCCAGGACGCCCAGAGCGCCAAGATGCCCATCCAGGCCCTGGCCGACCGCGTGGTGCGCTACTTCGTGCCAGTGGTCATCGCGCTGGCGAGCATCACCTTCGTGGTATGGCTCCTTGCCGGCCCCTCCCCCGCCCTCACCTACGCCCTCGTCAACATGGTCGCCGTCCTCATCATCGCCTGCCCCTGCGCCATGGGCCTCGCCACCCCCACCAGCATCATGGTCGGCACCGGCAAGGGCGCCGATCTGGGCATTCTCTTCCGCCGCGGGGACGCCCTCCAAACCCTCCAACAGGCCAGGGTCATCGCCCTCGACAAGACCGGCACCCTCACCCGCGGGCGCCCCGAGTTGACCGACCTGGTCACCGCCGATGGCGCCGACGGCAGCGCGGAGCTCGGCATGATCGCCGCGGTGGAGCGACACTCCGAACACCCCATCGCCCAGGCCATCGTCGACGCTGCCAACCAGCGCCAGCTCGACATCTCCACCGCCGACGGCTTCCACGCCGAGCCCGGCTACGGCGTCACCGCCACCGTGGGCGACCACACCGTGCACGTCGGCGCCGATCGCTACATGTCCAAGCTCGGGCTCGAGACCAGCGCCTTCCAGGCCACCGCCACACGCCTCGCCGACGAAGGCAAGAGCCCCATGTACGCCGCCATCGACGGCAAACTCGCCGCCGTCCTCGCAGTAGCCGACCCCGTCAAGCCCACCACGCCCGCCGCCATCGAGGCCATGCACGCGGCCGGGCTGCAGGTCGCCATGGTCACCGGCGACAACCGTCGCACGGCCGCGGCGATCGCCGCCCGCCTGGGCATCGACACCGTCCTCGCCGAGGTCCTCCCCGACGGCAAGGTGGACGCCGTCAAGCGCCTCCAGCGCCAGGGCAACAAGACCGCCTTCGTCGGAGACGGCATCAACGACGCCCCCGCCCTCGCCCAGGCCGACATCGGCCTCGCCATCGGCACCGGCACCGACATCGCCATCGAAGCCGCCGACGTCATCCTCATGAGCGGCGACCTCCAAGGCATCCCCAACGCCATCGCCCTCTCCAGGGCCACCATCACCAACATCAAACAGAACCTCTTCTGGGCTTTCATCTACAACGTCATCCTCATCCCCGTCGCCGCCGGAGTGCTCTACCCCGCCTTCCACATCCTCCTCAACCCCATCATCGCCGCCGCCGCGATGGGCACCAGCAGCATCTTCGTCCTCACCAACGCCCTCAGGCTCAAGACCTTCCGTCCGCGCCGCCCGGCGTCCGTCCCGGATGCCGCCACCGTGGGGGCGCAGCCGGCGGCCGCCTGATCGGAACTCACGGTGACCGCCATCACCCTCTACACCAGCCCCGGCTGCCCCGATTGCGCCGCCGTGCGTGCCTGGCTGGAGCGCCACCACGTCCCCTACAGCGAGCGCGACCTGAGCCAGCCCGGCGTGGCCGACGAGGCCAAGCGGCGCTACGGCGTGCGCATCGCCCCCATCACCGTGCTGGACCGAACCACCTTCTTCTACGGCACCTTCGACGAGCAGCGACCCAGGCTGGCAGCGGCCCTGCTCCCGCAGGGCTGA
>Ga0315535_1001241_pt1 | contig 17119 bp, 15 predicted proteins | sample SalMarSW160220MG_2_FD_203092 | JGI IMG/M metagenome (GOLD analysis project Ga0315535, IMG submission 203092) | Salt marsh sediment microbial communities from the Plum Island Ecosystem LTER, Massachusetts, United States - Salt Marsh Sediment SW1602-20 ... | reverse complement strand
ACATCGCGCTATGGGTCATAGATGCCTATCCCACTCATTTCGGCATACTTACGGGCAGCTCGCGTCCGCTGAAAGCGAATATGCGACGCATCCGCCGGGCGCTCGAAAACCGGTCCGTCAGAGCCGACCTTCAAGAAATCAGCCTTGACGATGCTGCCAGGCTGGCCTCGCTCCGGCACTTCGATGACCATACCTTGAGGAGCTTTTCTAAGGGCGCCGTTTTGCATACGGATGATCGACCGCTGATCGAATTTCTGGCGCCCGGCGAATCCGGAGACGATGCAAGCGCTTACGACTTTCTGCGCTACGTTGGGCGCTCGTGTTCATCCGTGTCCTTGTCTCACATCCAATCCGGCGATCTGGCTTTGGTGGGCTTGCAGGTCTTGGAGCGGCCCTGGATGCTTGCCGGACACAAGGCGTACCTGGAAGGCAAAGAGCAAGACGCCCGGGCGCTATACTTGCGCGCCATGCTTCTTGCGCCCGCCGATCCCGCCCCGCGAATGCTTGTGGGCCTCGATGATCGGCAAATCGAGCGGATTATGAAGCGGCCCGGCATGGGCGCGGCCCTTGTGTTGCAAGGACGCCCCCGCAAGGCACTCGAGACGCTAAAGCCCACACTGGCGTCGGATCCAGAGAATCCGCAGGCGAATCTGGTCAGAGGCGAGGCTCTTTTGCGCCTGGGGCGAAGCGGCGAGGCTAGTCATGCTTTCGAGCGTGTATTAATAAGAGCGCGACATGGAAGACTCTCGGACTGGGCTATAGGGGGGCTGGTGCGGGCCCGCTTGCCCGGGCCGCTGGAAATGGTCATTTGGGCCTTGACGTTTGCAGGACTATGATTATTTTCAGTAACTTGAGGAGAAAAACAGGGAAATGGAAACTTGTCGTAAGGGAGCAAAGACATGAGCCGGCAGGATGACGACGCTGAGAGCAAGGGTTTTACGGTCAATGATCGGCGCTGGTGGCTCGATGACGAGAAAATGGATTCGTTCGCATCCGACCAGTCGCAGGAAAAGAAACCGAGCTTTGTCGAGAAGTTGCAAGAAGAGATCGAGCAGAAGAACCGCACCCTGCAGAACTATATCCAGGCTCACAAAGAGTCCAAGGCCGACATGGACGAGGCTCGCGGGCGGCTCGAACGCGAGCTGGAAAGGCGCCTCGATATCGAGAAGGCCAGGTTAGCCGAGCCGTTCATCGACGTGCTCGATAGCCTGTACAGGATGCGCGAGGCATTGCAGGAAGCCGCAGCCTCGGAAACACTAATCGAAGGCATGAGCCTTGTCGTCAAACAACTCGAAGATCGTCTATCCAGGATTGGAATCGAACCCGTTGTTACTTCCGGCGAGCGCTTCGATCCTGTCAGCATGGAGGCGCTGATGACCTGCGAGGTGGAGGACGAACGCGAAGGTCTGGTCGTACAGGAAATCCGCCCAGGATACAGGCTGGGTGACCAGGTAGTCCGCCCGGCCGGCGTTCGAGTCGGCGTCGGCAAGCGGAAAGGTTAGCGGAAGTGGAGCGCGACTACTACGAAATCCTCGGCGTTGAACGCAGCGCCGGCGAGGTCGAGATCAAGAAGGCCTACCGCCGGTTGGCGGTCGAGTATCATCCCGATCGAAACGAGGGCAGCAAGGAAGCCGAGGAGAAATTCAAGGAGTTGGCCGAGGCCTATGGAATCCTGAGCGATCCTCAGAAGAGGCAGATGTATGATCGTTTCGGCAAGGAGGGCCTGCGCGGAGCAGGCTTCGCGCCCGGTTTCTCTTCGGTCGAAGACATCTTCTCGAGTTTCGGAAGCATTTTCGACGATCTGTTCGGCTTTGGCTTCGGAGGGCGTCGGGGCAGGAGCCAGGATCCGAACGGCCCCCGCAGGGGAGCCGACCTGCGTTACGACTTGTCGATTTCATTTGCTGAGTCCGTGAGGGGAACGGAGCGCGAAATCTCTCTGGCGCATCGGGTAACCTGCCAGACCTGCTCCGGCTCCGGCGCTGCTCCGGGCACCTCGCGCAAGACCTGCTCGCGCTGCGGGGGTAGCGGACAGTTCATGCAAAGTCAGGGCTTCTTCACCATCGCCAGCACTTGTCCCGAGTGCCGCGGCGCGGGCAGCATCGTCGAGAGCCCCTGCCAGGAGTGTCACGGAGCGGGGCTGGTCGAAAAGGAAAGCAAGGTGACGGTGACCATTCCGGCCGGGGTCGACGACGGGATGCGCATGCGCCTTGGCGGAGAGGGCGAGGCCGGCCAAAACGGCGGACCGCAGGGCGATCTGTACGTGTTTCTGCATGTCGAGCCGGACGAGCACTGCCTGAGGGACGGCTACGATCTTCACCTCGAGGCGGACATCGATTTTGCCCAGGCCGCGCTGGGAGCGACCATCGAGGTGACTGTGCTGGACGAGGAGCACGACGTCAAGGTGCGCCGCGGTACTCAGCCCGGCGATAGCGTGGTCCTGCGCGGGGAGGGAGTGCCCAGATTGCGCGGTCACGGCAAGGGCGACCTGGTCGTGCACCTGAACGTGAAGATCCCGAAGAAGCTTTCAGCCGAGCAGGATCAGCTCTTGCGCCGCTGGGCCGAACTGGCCGACTTCGAAGTCAAGAAGAAGAAAAAAGGTCTTTTCGGACGGAAAAGCTGAACCGCTATCGCCGTCGTCGCACCAGCGCCAGCGGCAGCAGGAACAACAATGCAGGCAGACCACTCGCGGGTTGCCCGCAACCGCAACCCCGCTCCCCGGAGACATCGGTTTCGATATAGGCCGTAGGTTGCAGGTTGACCCGCTTGGCGAAGTCCACCGCGTTCTGCTTGCCGCCCTCGACTATCCAGAAGACCCATGAGACCGCCTCGTCCGGATCGAGTGTATCGTCGATGAAGCGCACCTTGCCGTCGCCGATCACGAAGGTGGCCGCGACGTGAACCGAACTGGTCTGTTTAACCAGCCACAGGTCCTGGCCGATGCCGACCAGCCCGTTGGCAACCGGCAGCGAGATCCGGCCCTCCTGGAAATCGAACTCGGTAAACGGCGTGTAGACCGCATCCTCCTCCACCAGGCCGGGCGTCAGGTAGAAGCCGTTGAGGTCGAGTGGGAAATCGACCTCCAGTGTGCGCTCGCCGCCCGAGGAGGCGTCGACGCTGACCTTGAGCCGGGTCAGCCCTATAGCGGCCTTCCAGTCAATCGTCTGGCTGCGCCCGGGCGAGCTGACTTCGAATCCGTCGTCGGCGCTGAAGTAGGGGTCGCTTTCGGTGAGCGTCGACGATGGATGATCGTCTAACGTGCCGACCTCGCCGGTGAGGTTGTCCACCCAGACGTACGGACCGCCGATCTTGGGGGCCACCTCGGAGATAATAGCTTCGGCGCAGGCCTGTGCCGATGCGGCGTGATCGAGGCCGTACTGCACTTCTCTTATGAACGGGTTTATTCCGGTAGCGTCGCTGACCTGCCCCAGAAGCGCCGTACGCCAACACTCCTGCAGGGCATCGTCCATCGATCCGGATTCGATCAGCTCCTGGGCTTCGGCTCTGGCGACCAGCGTCTCGGCCGTCAGGATCCAGTGCCGGGCCCTGACGTTGCCGCTGATCACCTGGTTGTCCCGTTCGCAGGCGTAGGCCAGGTCGACCGCGCCCGAACCGCCCAGCCAGCGGCGCATCGAGTTCGTGCTGGGCGGCTGCCAGGTGCCGTCGAGCATCGGCGGCAGGGGAGGCTGCTCGATATCGTTAGCCTTGGCCCATTTTACGTACTCGCTTATGCTGGCGATGCGGAAACCAGCGGCCTCGGCGTCTGTAAGCTCCTGCTCGTAGCTCGCAACGGCCTGCGGGTCTTTCTTGAAATTTGTTCCCATGTAAGGAGCGTTGCCGCCCGTGGCCATAAGTTCTCCGTCATCGAAGTTGTTCCACTGCACTTCGACTTCGGGAGTCGAAAAAGAGCGGGCGCCGATGACAATGTCCAGGCCGTCGAGATCGTATAGCGCGGCTGCCGTGTCGTAATCGGCCTGATGCTGGTATTTGAAGAGGTTCTTGGGCAGTACCAGGATATCGCGATCGTGATTCGCGGCGAAGGGGTTTATGCCCACCCCGAACTGACCCTCCTGGCAGAAAACCACTCCGGAAGGGGTCAGGCCGGCGTCTTCGAAGACCTTGTTCATGAGCTGGTGCGAACGCTCCATGTCCAGGCGCGGGTAAGCCAGGAACAACTGGTCGGAGTAATGGAAGCTGACCAGCTCGGCCCGCCCGGCGTCCACGAGTTGCTTGAGCTTGGCAAGCACGCCGGGATGGCGCAGCTGCATCACTTCGACCATGTAGGCCTGCATCTCGAGCGTCACTTTCCAGTCCGGGTGGGCCAGGAACAAATCGAGCACCGGTTCGAAGCTCTCGCTGATGATCAGGTCCTGAACCTGGTCGTCGTCGAGGTCGAAGGTCTCGTTGCTGTCCGTGCCCGACGGGAAACCTGTAAGCCCGCCGGCCACGTACTGGACGTTGTAGTGAAACATGGACAGCGAGAATTTCTCCTGGGCCTGCGCCGGAGCGGCGGTAAGAAGCGCCGCGTACACTATCAAGATTTTCGTGCCTGCCTTCATGGCCACCTCCGCTGCGGATCAGCATAACTTCAATAGCCATAGCTTGCAATCTCGCAAATCGTGGCTATCATGTGTTCTACTCGGAAACACGCCTGGAGGATCTCGAAATGACGGATATTGCGAAGATTCATGACCTGGTCGTCATCGGTGCCGGGCCGGCCGGGTTGGCCGCGGGCATTTACGCCGGGCGCGGCGGTTTGGATGTCAAGTTGCTCGACATGATGGGCGGAGGCGGACAGGTGAACGTCATCGACCGGATCGAGAACTACCCGGGAGTGATGGGACTGGAGACCGGCATGGCGCTGGCCGAGATCATGAGCAAACAAGCGGCAAGTTTCGGGGCCGAGATATCATTCGACGAAGTCACGGGCATCGATACCTCTGGAAAACACCTGGTCGTGAAAGGCGGCAATACCAGTTACAGCACCAGGTCGGTCCTGGTAGCCAGCGGGGCAGGGCACCGCCTGCTCAAGGCGCCCGGCGAGGGGCGCCTTTCGGGCAGGGGAGTCAGCTATTGCGCTACCTGCGACGGGAACTTCTTCCGCGGCCAATCCGTGGCCGTGGTCGGAGGAGGCAGTTCGGCCGTCATGGAAGCGATCTACCTGACCAGGATCGTCGGTCAGGTAACCTTGATCCACAGGCGAGACAAGCTCAGGGCCGAGAAGTTCCTGCAAGATCGCTTGTTCGCCGCCGAGAACAGCGAGGTAATCTGGGATTCGGTGGTAGAGGAGATTGTCGGCGATAAAGAGGTGACAGGCGTCAGGATCAAGAACGTCAAGTCCGGCGAGTCGCGCCTGCTGGATGTCGCCGCGGTGTTCATCTTCGTCGGGCTGACGCCCAACACCGGTTTTTTGAAGGGAGTGATCGATCTCGACCAGAATGGTTTTGTAAAGACCGACATTAACATGTGTACTTCCCACCCAGCCATATACGCCGCCGGCGACGTCAGGGCCGACTCGGCCCGGCAGATAGGAACGGCAGTCGGCGACGGCATAACGGCCGTTGTCAAGATCCACGAGAAGCTGGATACCAGCACGCCCGAGCGCCAGCACGACAAGATCTGAGAACCCGGTTGGCTCTTGCCCAGATTCCCGGATAAACGGGTGATGACTTGGCCGTTGGCGACCACCCCCGTCGTGCTCGCTAAAGCTCCGCGCGCCGGGGGGCCCCCGCTCGCCACCACCGCATTTGGCTTGCAACTTCTTCCGCCAAAAGAACTGTTGTTGCTTATCCGGGAATCTGGGCTCTTGCCAAACGGGTCTCGAATATCGCATATTTGTATTATGGGCATTGGCGGCACAATCGGATGTATCCTGGTGGCGATTGCGGCAGCCGGCCCGGCTTCGAGCGTTCGTCCGCTCGAACCACGGCCGGGAGCCGCTTTCGGGTACGGCGAATCGCAGCCTCTGATAACCTTGCGCTGGGAAGACTCTCAGCCGTCGATGCTCTACGTCTTGCAGATTTCCAGGAAATCGCGCGAGGGGAACGTGGTGGCCACCTACGAGATCCACGGCCGGAAAAGCTTCGCTTTCAAGCCCGATGCCTGCGGCAGATACAGCTGGTGGGTGACCGGCCTGGGCACCGGCGGCAAGTCCGGACGGCCTTCGAAAATCAGGACCTTCAAGGTGTTCCTGCCCTCCCCGGTGCCGATAGCGCCAAAAGAGGGGCAAAAACTCGTCGCCGCTAAAGATCGTTCGCGGGTCGAGTTCAGCTGGAGCAAGCGGCCGGTCGCCGGTTACCGCTTCGAACTTGCCCGCGATCGCGGCTTTCGTCACAAGGCAAAAAGCCTGATCGTGACCAGAGCATCGATTTCGACGTCTATCGCGCCCGAGGGCAAGTACTACTGGCGCGTGCGCGGCACCAGGCCCGGCACCGCCTGGAGCCGGGTTCGAAGCTTCCGGGTAGGTTCCACAGGTTCCAAGGTCGGCGTCTCTTCCACGAACGGCGAAGTGCAAAAACCAAAGGAAAATTCAAACACGGCCGTTGTAAAAAACGGGATTTCTAAAAAGCCCGAGCAAAGCGCGGCGGACGAATTTCCGGCCGCCCCGAAATTGCAGGCGCCCCGCGACGCGGCGCGGATCACCTCTGTCAAGCCGCGCACGATTACCTTGTTCTGGAATGAGATCGGGGGCGCAACGGCCTACGAGGTCGAGATCGCCAAAACGGCCGAGTTTTCCAAGGTCAGCAGCAGACGCAAGGTGAACTCGCCCGTGCTGGGTCTGCCGGATCCGCCCCGGGGGCGTCTTTTCTGGCGGGTCAGGGCCGTGAACGCCGCCGGCAAGAGCGGCAACTGGTCGGCGGCGCGGCAGTTTGATTACCAGGTGCAACCGCTCTGGAAGAACTGATATTTATTAGACTGAAGCCCACAGGTTACACCTGCTTCTTCCTTACTCTGAAAATAGTTCAAACCCGAAGAGAGTCGCTTTTTTCGAGTTTAGGATTTTCAAGGAGTTGCGATAAGCGGCGAATGGCACGGCGATTGCTTTAGAATATGAAATTAAGGGATAGGGAGAGGAGGTTCGTACAAGCAGAAAGGCTTGGGTAAGCGCTTCCTGTAATTCAGGTTCCCGGACGGTCTGACGGGCCTTCCTCCCCTTTTTTCGACTTGGGCGTGCTGCCGGTAACGGCCGGCCGCACAGGAGGAGTGCGAGATGGCTTACGATTCCCGCAGATCCCGGAAAAGATCGGTTCTGCAGGTTTCCTTTTATTACGATGGGGATTTCTACGGCACCGAGTGTTTTACGCAGCGCCGCCTGGTGATCGGTCGCGGTCCGGACGCGGACATCAGGATCGAGTGTGATCTGATCTCACGGGTACACGCGGTGCTGAGAATCGTCGGTGAGAGCGTCATCGTCGAGGATTTGAGCAGCCGTAACGGGATCCGCGTAAACAACCAGGCGGTCAAGAGAGCTCCATTGGGTAACTGGGATTCGCTGGCGCTGGGGGCCTACCTGTTGAAGTTCCATCTGCTGAGCTACGGAACACGCCTGCCGACGAGCCAACTCGAAGTGTTGCAACTGCCGTCCGATCCGGACTGGGAAAGCACGGACGAAGTCACCGCTCTGCCGTTGCAACTTGAAGCCGAACCGACTTTCGACATGCCGATGTCGTTGTTGCCGCCGGTTGCGCGCCTGCCCGAGCCCGAGGACCGGGTGCTAGAGGCGCCAGAGGCTTGCTGCAAACTCTTTCCTATGGCCGATATGCTCGAGCCGGATCCTTACGATACGATACCCGAGCTACCGGTAGTGCGACACGGGCAGCCGGAAAAACCAGCAGCCCGGGCCGAAATAGTGAATGTCGAGCGCTTGACCAATACGCTGATCACGAAAGTGAGCCTGGCGCCGGGCCGCAGGCTTTCGCAGGCGACCAGCCGCCCGCCAAGGAAGATCGTTCAGGTCATTGCACAAACCGGGTAGTTTTTTTTCAGCCGACCTTCTGACCGCAATTGTCGCAGAACTTGGTGCCGGGTTTGAGTTCCTGGCCGCACTTGCTGCAATGTGCCGGAGCGGCCGCCACGGGCGCGCCGCAGTTGGGGCAGAACTTCGAGCCCGCGGAGACTTCGGCGTTGCATTTCGGGCACATGCTGGCAACGGTCATCTTGCTGCCGCAGTTCGAGCAGAACTTCGATCCCTGGGCATTGGGGGTGTTGCATTTCGGACAGGTAATCATGGCAGCAGAGTTGGAGGCCTTGGCGCCTCCCGGCTGCATCGCCCCGGCTACCAGCCCGGGCATCATCATGCCCATGCCCAGGCCCACCCCGGCGCCCATCCCGGCCCCGGCAATGCCGCCGCCGCCCTCGGACTTGGCGGCGTCCTGTAGCGCCTGGGCCGCCTTGTACTTCATATAGTCGTCCAGGTTGCCCATGGCCGCCATGCCGGAGCGCTCGTCGATTTTCTTCTGCACTTCCTCGGGAGGGGTGATGGCGTTGATGATGAAATCCTCGAGGGCCAGACCGTACTTGGCGAAGTCGTCCTTCAGACGGGTCTTGGTTCCGGCGGCGATCTCGTCGTAGTAACGCGGCAGGTCGAAGACGCTCTTCAGGTTCTCTCCCAGAAAGTCGGTCAGCCGCCCGATCACGATGCCCTTCAGATAGTCGGTGATCTGCTCGCTGCTGTAGTACCCCTGGGTGCCCACGATCTTGTTGACGAACAGCTGTGACTCCTCGACCTTGAAGGCCATGATGCCGAAGGCGCGCAACCTGACCAGCATCAACTCGGTGTCCCTGAAGGGAATCGGCTCGCGCGTGCCCCACTTTATATTGGTGAACACCTTGTGATTGACGAAGACGACCTCGGCCTTGAAGGGCGTCTTGCCTCCGAACGGCAGCTTGATCAACCCTCCCAGGAGCGGCAGGTTGGCGGTCGTCAAAGTGTGGCGTCCAGGTCCAAAAGTGTCCAAAGCCTTGCCGCCCCTGAAAAACACCGCGCTCTGGCTCTCGCGCACGATGACCTGAGCGCCGAGCTTCAAATCGGCTTCCCCGCTTCTGGGAAATCTGGAGACGATCAACTCTCCACTCTCGTCCAGACTTTGCACCACCTCAATAGCCATTGTCTCTGTCCTCCGGGAAGCAGTTTTTACTGGGCCGACTCGGGCTCGCCGCCGGCCGTGCGCAGGATCTGCTCGCGCTGGTTGAGTGCCTCGTCCATCTCGCGGATTTTATGAACCAGGGCCGTAAGCGCTGCGCCAAGCTGTCCGTCATCGTCCAGCAGATCTAGCGCGGCAATGTCTCCGATAATCTGTTCGATTCCCTCAACCAGCTGGCTGTCGAAGGCATGCACCTTTTCCAGGCGTTCGATGTCGATCTTGTTCGTACCGAACCACTTGCCGCTGAATCCGTAGTTCGCATAGCGTAGCCGGTCGATCACCCGGGAAAGCGTCTGGGTCACCTTCTCGGCCGGATTCAACAGATCGAGATTTCCGCGGTTCGCTATTTCGGCCTTGGTATCGTCGTAGTGAGCGCGGGCTTGCTTGAGCTTGGCTGACAGCATTTCTCTCAGAAGCTTGTCGGTGTTACGACTGTCCTCGCGCTGGCGATAACCCTTGTAGCCCGGCAGTACTTTTTCTAAAAATCCCATTTTCGCCTCCTGTGTTTACGGCGCCCGGTCAGGATGAGTTTTCTTGGCCGCGGCTCGCGATCGCATGTAGCCCACCACCACCAGAAGCGCGATCCAGATCAAGGCGAAGGGCCAGCTTTTTCCGAAGGGAGGAACGACCGCCATGTTGGCAAGTAAAATAAGCAGGAAAAAACCCATCACGGCCAATCCCAACTCGACATAGGAAGCGGCGGCCAGACACAGGCCGACGGCCATGGGCAAGACCGGCCAGCTGTCTGCGAAGCCCATCTGGCCGAAGTTATTGATCAGAAAGACGGCCGCCACGCTTCCCAGGATGATGACCGCCGATACGACTCCGACAGGAAAATCAGATTCTTTCTTGGCCATCTCAACCTCCCAGCAGAATCAGACAAGATGCTTGCATGCTTGTCAAGCAGAACGGCTATGGTGCCGGGATTAACAAATCCTTGCAAAGCCACAGTGGATGCGATAATCAGAAAATTGCACCGCTCTTGACTTTGTTCCCGCAACAAAGGGGTTTCAACCAAGTGGCAGGAAAGGGACAGTCATTCTGGTTCAAATTCTGGGGCACCCGGGGGTCACTTCCGGCGCCGCGTCCCACCACCAATAAATACGGGGGCAACACGCCCTGTATGGAAGTTCGCGCCGGTGGAAATATCCTGATATTCGACGCGGGTTCCGGCATTCGCTCGCTGGGCGCGCACCTGGACAGAGAGTTTGGCGGAAAAAAGCTCAATGCCACCTTGCTTTTTTCGCATTACCACTGGGACCACATCCACGGGTTTCCATTTTTCAGCCCGGCTTTCCGCAAGGGCAGCAATTTCGTCGTCTATGGAGAACCGCGGGGTTCTCGCAACGTCAAGGACATTCTCTCCGGACAGATGGCTATGCCCTATTTCCCTGTTCCGCTCCAGGTGATGCAGGCGCGCTTCGAATTCAGGGACGTTGGGCCGCGTACGACTTTGCAGATCGGCCCGGTGAAGGTTCGCACAGAGGCGCTCAACCACCCGGGACGTTGCCTCTCGTACCGCATCGAATACCAGGGCAAGTCCATCGTCTACGCCACCGACACCGAGCATGGTTTCAAGATCGACGAACGCCTGGTGCGGCACGCCGCGGGGGCGGATGTCCTGATTTATGACGCGGCCTATACCGATGCCGAGATCCGGGGCGGCAAAAAGGGTTTTGGACATTCCAGTTGGCGAGAAGGAATCAAGGTGGCCAAGGCGGCCGGAGTGAGCAAGCTTCTGCTTTTTCACCATGAGCCGAGTCGAAATGACAAGGCCCTGGACGCAATCGAGGCGACCGCCCGACGATCATTCCGGGCCTGCTCGGCCGCCAGGGAAAACAGAAAATACAAACCCTGAGGTTCGGTGCCAGCGATTAATTGAAGGTGCCGTCGACAGATCCGAGCAGCGTGCAGATGTTGTTGTCGGTATCCGTAATTCTGATGGTCAGCGTTGCCGTATAAGAGTAACTCGAACTGTCTCCCTCGGTTGCAACGACGAAAACGCCGTTCATGTAATAATTAATGCTGGTACCGTCTTCTGAAGTCTGGGTGTCTTGCAAAAGGAACGGATAGCTTTTGGGATAGCTGCTTTCCTCGGCGTTGCAAAGCCACCCGGAAAGGGTGCCCCAGATTCCACGCAAATCCTTTTCCTCGGCTTCCAGGGCCACATCTCCGTTTTCGTCCGATGTCTGGCTGAGTATTCGCAGGTAGTGGTCTCCGACCACCAAATCATAGGTATCGCAGTTGTCCGTGAGCGACTTCATATTGCCGTAGTATTCGCCGGACAAATCGGGGCAGGGATCGCCTTCGCCGCAGGAAAGGCACTTGTTACTGTCGCAGGCAGATACGAATACACAGCCCGCCAGACAGGCTGCCGCCAGAAACACTTTAATAGAATTTGCGTGCATGGCCGCCCTTCCGTTGATCGTTGTGTGAAAAACAATCGAATGATAGTATCGTGCCCGTTGGTTGTCAACCGAGGCTCTTTGTGCGATGAAAAGCAAACAAAATACGAAAAACGGCTCGCTGAACGAGAAGAAGGTCAAGTCACGCGGAGAACTCGTCCACCTCGATCCGCTCAAGCTGTATCTTCAGGAGATCGGCCAGTTCGACCTGCTCACGCCCGAAGAAGAACATGAGCTGGCGGTTGAATTCGAAAAAACCCGGGATCCAAAGCTGGCCTATCGCATGGTCACCGCCAACTTGCGCCTGGTTGTCAAGATCGCACTCGAACACCGCAACTACTATCAGAACCTGTTGGACCTGATCCAGGAGGGGAACATCGGCTTGATGCAAGCGGTCAAGAAGTTCGATCCTTATCGCGGGGTTCGCCTGCCGTCATACGCCCAGTGGTGGATCAGAGCTTATGTTCTGAAGTTCATTCTCGAGAACTTCAGCCTGGTCAAGATCGGCACGACCCAGGCGCAAAGAAAGCTCTTCTACCGGCTGAAGAAAGAACAGCACAAGCTCATAAGTGAAGGGTTCACGCCGACTTCCAAGCTCTTGGCAGAGAGGATAGATGTCTCCGAGAAGGACGTAATCGAAATGGAGAAGAGGCTCTCCGGCCCCGAGGCGTCGTTGGATGCCACCCACCCGAAGACCGGCAGGCCCTTCATCGAAACGCTGGTGGTGCCGCGCGAGAGTCCAGAGGAGCAGGTGGCAACCGAGGAATTGCGCGACCGAGTGCACGGGGCCATGCTGGAATTCAGGCAGACACTCGACGAACGTGAGCGGGCCATATGGGATGCGCGCATCATGGAGGAGCGCCCCGAGACTTTCCAGGAACTCGGCGAAAAGCACGGCATCACCCGCCAACGGGTCCAGCAGGTAGAGCGGCGCTTGCAGCAGCGTTTCAAGGCTTTTTTGATGGCAGGCATGTCGGAAGAAGACAGCCGGCCGAGATTCTGAATCTTGTCCCAAAGGGAGCTTATCTCATGACCGACGCGGCGTCGGAAGAGCACAAGAGGGAAATCAGTTGTTCGAATTGCGGGGCGCCAATCGGGTACATCGAGGGAGAGTCGGTGTTGACCTGTGCCTACTGCGGCAGTTCGTCGATGCTGGCCGGATTCGACAAGATCGTCAAGGTCGAGGCGCACTACGTCTTGCCTGCCAGGATGTCGAAGCAGGAGATCAGAGACGGGGTCGTCGAATGGATGAAGACAGGCTGGCTCAAGGCGGCCGACCTGGCAGACAAGGCCTCGTTTTCGAGGTTCGACGGGATCGTCTTGCCCTTCTGGGTGGTCAAGGCCAAGGCGCGAACTTTCTGGTCGGGCAAGAACAAGCGCACGCGAACGACCGGCAGCGGCGACAACCGGCGCACCGAAACCTATTGGGAACCGGTCAGCGGAGAGTTCGACGAAGATTACAACTGGTCGGTCTATGCCCGGGAGAATCCCGAGGAGTTCTGGGGAATGGATGCTCTCAACCCGGGAAGCAAGTCGGTGAGTGCCGACTGGGGCAAGTTCTTTCTTGGATTCGGGTTCGGCTCGAAGACCAGCGGCGAAAGTGATCTGCTGGCCGGCAAAGAGAAGTTCGATCTCGAGGCGGTCAAGGATCTCAAGGTGATCAACGGCCAGATAACGCAGGAGCGCGCCGAGCAGAAGGGGCGCAACGATATGATCGGCTTGCATCGTCACATGGCCGACAAGAAGGCCAGCCAGATCACCGATTGCGACACCACCGTCGACATCCAGGGAGTCGATCTGGTCTACGTCCCTCTGTGGGAAGTGATGTACAACTACAAGGGCAGGGCCAACCGGATGCTGGTCAACGGGCACACCGGCGAGGTGATCGCCGGCGAGGCGCCGGTCGGCAAGTGGGACAAGGTAGTCGTGCTGTCGATCATCATGCTGATTCTGGCCGCCGTGTTCGGCCTGCTGGCCCACTTCGCGAATCTGCCCAAGATGTGGATCGGAACAGGGGTAACCGTCGGCATTGCCGTGCTATACGGCGTCTGGACTGCGCTTTTCAGCAAGGGCTGAGCCGAGTCCTGAATGCTCTACGCAGGCATACTTGACAAATAGTAGCCTAAATGTAAAATACGGTTATGTTTAGCCGCCCATTTTGGCTGGAGATGGTGAGCAATGGTTGGCAGGGACGATCTATCGTCTGGCTTTCCGGTGTGAGACGGGTTGGTAAGACAACGCTTGCCAAAATGCTGGGGGATGCCGTTTTTATCAACTGCGATTTGCCTTCAAGCGTTCGCCGGTTGGATGATCCGGAACTGTTTTTTGACGGATTGGACCCCGGCACGCCGGTTGTTTTCGACGAGATCCACAGGCTGGAGGATCCGAGTCGGGTGCTGAAAATATTAGCCGATGAGTACCCGAAGTTGAAGGCGCTCGCGACCGGCTCTTCCACCCTGGCGGCTACCGGGAAGTTCAAAGACAGCCTGACCGGGAGAAAGCGCTCGGTCTATCTGTGTCCTGTCCTGTGGGAAGAGTGCCAAGGTGAGTTCGGCATCGGCGACATCGACAGGAGATTGTTGCACGGCGGTTTACCCGAGGCCTTGTTGGCGGAAACTCCCGACCCGGCATTCTACGCCGAATGGCTCGACAGCTTCTACGCGCGCGACATCCAGGAGCTTTTTTCCATTCGTCAACGAACCGGTTTTCTGAAACTCTTGAGGCTTGCGTTGAGACAAAGCGGGGGTTTGCTGGATTTTTCGAAAGTCGCCAATCTCTCGGGTTTGAGTCGTCCCACCGTGATGGCGCACATTGAGGCTCTTGCCGTTGCGCATGCGGTATTTCTTCTTCCTCCATTTCACGGGGCCGGCCGCGGCGAAATAACGAAAAGGCCCAAGGCGTACGGGTTCGACACCGGCTTTGTCGCCTATTGCCGGGGCCTGGATTCCCTGCGGAACGAGGATCGAGGTGATTTGTGGGAGCACCTGGTTCTCGACACCTTGAGATCCCGGCTACACAACAGCAGTCTCCATTACTGGAGAGACAAATCCGGCAGGGAGATCGACTTCGTTGTGGTGCGCGGCAGGGGCGTCGTCGATACATTCGAGTGCAAGATGAGCCCGGATGCGATCGAGGGTAAGAACTTGGAGATCTTTCGCCGGCTGTACCCGCATGGCGACAATTTCGTCGTCAGTCCGGCTGTAAAGAAGCCCTACTCGAGGCGCATAGGCGAACAGCTGGTGACCTTTTCGGGCCTGGCCGGATTGCGCATCCTGCATCCGCCGCCGAGCGACCCTGCGAAGCCCGCAAGAGAAGAACAGGGTGAAACCGATGAACCGGAATGACCTCGCGGCATTCAAGCACGTCGTCAGGGGGCTCGGGTGGGTAATCCGGGCCAACCTTGGCTGGCTGCTTGCCGCCGCCTCCTTCGTGCTGCTTTTTCCCGTACAGATCGTATCGTGGCTGCTGGGACCGCGGACGTTTTTGCAAACAGAGCCATATCGGGGATTGGGCCGGCTGGCCGAGCGGGGCATGTCGTTCGAGCCGGCCAAGATTGACATGGTTCTGCTCGTGCTGCTTGTGGTTTTTCTCGTTTGCGTCTTGTTCCGATCGTTCTGACCTGCCTTGGATCTACCCGGGGATCATATAGACTCCGTCCTTCTTTTTAGAAAATTGTTATTATGGTCAATCGAACCAATCTTCTTCTCCGTCATCCCCGCCAACAGCTGTCGTGTTTGCACAAAACGCCTCGCTTGCACGGCGAACTACGCCGAAGCCCTCTGTGAAGCTCTACTTAAATGAAACGTGTTTGCCTTTACAAGTGTCTAGCTGAAAATATCCTCGATATCGACGCTCTTGACCAGCACCGTCGTCGGCAGGTCTTCCATGAACGAGGTCATGCGCGACATGAAGGTCGATTCCTGGCCTTCCTCGGGGGCGCGCAGGCCTAAAACCACCAGATCGGCATCGGCGCTCTGCTTGCGGATTACTTCCTGAATGGTGTCCTGCGGGCCCATGGGAGGAAGGATCACAATCTCGGCGCCGATGCGCGCGTCCTCCAGCATGTCTGAAAGCTCGGCTTCGGTCTGGCGGATTTTGGATTCGTCGGAGACAACCTGCAGCAGGCGGATCTTGCAACCCCTCCAGGTATCGCTCTTGCTGACCAGGTGGGCTATCAAAACCATCAGGCTGCCGTTGTTCTCCAGGCCGCCCCACCAGACGTCCAGTTGTCTGTGGCGCCCGAAGCCACGCTGCTCGTCGTAGTTCAAGAGCAGCACACTCATGTCCAGGTAGTTGAAGTCCCTGACCAGTGATGCGAACTCCACCGCATTTATGTCGCTGTCGCTCCAGCCGAAAACGGCCACGTTGGCTTTCAGCCCGGCGATACCGTGCGATTGGGCCACCACGCGCGCGTCCTGGTAGAAGTCTTTTACGGCTACGACCTTGCCGAAAGCAGTAAGGCCGCTGCCTTCCAAAAAGACGTCCAGCTTTTTTTGCGCTTCCGCGGCCGAACCGCCTGCAATATTCTCGTTCACGTCTCCCGGCAAGAGGGTCATTAAAGTGACGATGCCCTTCTCCTGTCCCAGCCAGCTCGAGAAATCCAGCAGGTGGGCCTGTGAGCCCGTGCCGCGCAAGAACAGCAGGATGTTGGGTTTCCAGTTGCGCGGATGGAATGAAGACTGCTGGAGCTTCAGCAGGCAAAAACGCAGGGCGGAAAACCAGATTCCGCTCCTGAGATCCCCGAAGGTGACGCTGATGTGCTTTCTCTTCAAGACGGCATAGATGATGGCCACGATGGCCAGCGCAATCACCGTGGCCTGGGCGTTGATCAAAAACATCACCCAGAAGCATCCCGCGGCGCCCAGAAGCGAGATCGCCCAATGCACCTTGAATCGCGGCCGGTAGGACGGGTTGCCCACGACGCGCTCCATGCCGGCCACCAGGTTGGTGACGCCGTAGGTCGTCAGGAAGAACATGGTGATCACCGGCGCCAGCATGTTCAGATCCAGAAGTAAAATGCTCACCTCGGCGATGGCGAAGGTCAAGATGGTCGCCAGCCTGGGCTCGTTGGCCGGTCCGTGGCCGCGGGCCAGGATCTTGGGCAGCACCCCGTCCATGGCCAGCGCCTGCATGGTTCGCGGGGCGGCCACCAGGCTGCCGAGCGCGCTCGACAGGGTCGCGGCCCAGACCCCGAGCACGATCAGAAAACCGACGCTGGCGATCTTCTTCATGATCATCGTGTCGCCGCGCAGATCGGCAAGGCTGGCGTTGTGAGTGAACCAGTACACCTGGGCCAGGTAGATCACGAATGTGACGCCTACCGCCAGCAACGTCCCGCGCGGAATATTCTTGCGCGGCTCCTTGAGATCGCCGCTCATGCTCAGGCCGGCCATGATTCCGGTGACCGCCGGAAAGTAGACGGCGAAGACGGTCCAGAAGTTATGGCCCTTCGAGTAGCTGCCGAAGGCCTGCAACTGAGGGTGAGTGTCGCTGCCGCCTGTGAAAAACGACAACAGGGCCAGCGCCAGGATGCCCATGATGAAATACTGGGCCTTCAAGGCAACGTCCGCTCCC
>Ga0315535_1001240_pt1 | contig 17124 bp, 10 predicted proteins | sample SalMarSW160220MG_2_FD_203092 | JGI IMG/M metagenome (GOLD analysis project Ga0315535, IMG submission 203092) | Salt marsh sediment microbial communities from the Plum Island Ecosystem LTER, Massachusetts, United States - Salt Marsh Sediment SW1602-20 ... | reverse complement strand
CCAAAACCAAGTGACAATGAAGGAAAACCTTGCCTTCCCGAATCGAGATGTTGCCTGTCAGTGATGCGATCTCCATGCCTTGTTCGAAGCGCAACTTGTGGTACTCGGAGGCGGCCTGGTCGAAATAGCCGACCACGCCGTTTTCCACGGCGCCAATGGCGCTGATAGTGCCGGCCTCGATGTCCTCCTGGTTGCAGAAATCAGTCAAACCCGCCAGGATGTCGTCGCCGCGTTCCAATCGTCCTATGAAATATCTGCATTTCTTGAATGCGAACGACTTCATAATGTTCTCCTTTGTAGAGATGTTGCCGCCTCAAGTGCCTAGCTTAATGATCAGCGTTTGACAAGACACATATTTGACCAGACACATATTTGACCATTCGCCCCTGTCCATGCGATTTTGAGCCGACCCGTATATGCAGGAGGCAGCGTGTCGGAGAAAGCGGCGCATTATTCATGGTTCGGCCGCAACAAGGAGAACCTGGCGGCAGGCGGCGGCTATCTCATCATGAGTTGCCTGTATGCGTACCGGGTGCTTCAAAATTTTACGACACACATCGCCGGTCACGGCGGCGATGGTTTTCAGAACCTGTGGAACATGTGGTGGTTCAAGCATGCTCTGTTTACCGGGCAAAATCCCTATTTCACCGACATGCTTCATTATCCTAACGGCCATACATTATTGTTCCACACGCTGAACCCTTTCAACTGCTTGCTGGCCCTGCCTCTCGACTTGATTCTCGGGCAGCCTGCCGCCTACAACCTGGTTTTCCTGTTTTCCTTCGCGGCATCGGGATTTACTATGTATCTTCTAGCGTACGAACTTTTCCCAAATCGCGCGGCCGCCTTTCTTGCCGGTTGTGTGTTTACCTTCTCGCCCTTTCATTTCGCCCATGCGCAAGGCCATCTGCAGTTGGTGGCCATGGAGTGGCTGCCACTATTTTTGCTTTTTCTGATCCGAAGTTGGCGCAATCGCAGGATCGCAGATGGAATCTGGATGGGCCTGTCTCTCGCACTGACGGCCTTCTGCTCGTTCTACTACTTGCTGGCCGGCTTGATTATCGCCGGACTCGCCACATTCGCAAAACTAGTAACTGAACGCAGGCGCGTGTTCGAACGAAAACTCTTGTTTTCGCTCGGGGCCGGGGCCGGCGTCTTCCTTTCGACCGCAGGCGTGCTGCTTACGGCCATGCTGGTCAGTTACCTGCGGCTGGATCTCGTTCCGGCTCACGATGCGCGTTTCTGGTCTGCCGACCTGCAGTCTTTTTTCATACCCCCGTGGGTGTCCGCTTACGGTCCGCTCTTTATTGATACCTGGAGAAAATGGACAGGCAACTCGGCAGAGTGCAACCAGTACCTTGGTTATTCGGTCATAGCCTTGGCAATAGCGGCTTTCGCGTTGAGTAGGCGCGGAGAGCGCCCCTGGGGATGGGCCGGAATAGCTCTTTGCGGAATGTTTCTATCTCTGGGTCCCGTGCTTCACTGGGGAGGACACATCTACAATAGCATTCCGCTGCCTTACAAGTTTCTTGATTGGATCTTTCCCATTCTTGGCATGAGCGGCGCACCGGTGCGCTGGCATATCATCACCCTGATAGCCGGCTCGATTCTGGCTGCAGGAGGTCTAAATGCCTTACTTGCTCGTATTGGCGACAAGAAAATCCTTGTGCTGAGTCGGCGCCATGCAGCTGCGCTGGCCGTGACCTTGCTGGTTTTGCTGGAATTTCTTCCCCATCCGATCGAGTCACGTACCGTGGCGCTTCCCGATTTCATACGATTGATCGAAAAGTCGCCGCTTGACTCGATAGTCTACGACATAGGTGACCCCAATCAGGCGCTCCTGCGCCAGACGGGCCACAAGCACAAGATGATCGGCGGATACGCGTCGAGAACGACACGCTCGGCGCTCGACTTCATTAGTCGCACGCCCGTCCTGAGGGCGCTACGGGGCGAGCTGAATCTTGCGCCCGAGCAGGTCAAGCAAGAAGCTATGGGCCTGCACCTGCGCTTTCTTATTGTTCCCTCCGGCCACCGGGTGGTCGGGCATTTGCGGCAGCTTGGCCTTGATAAGCTTGCAGAACAGTGGGGCACGCAACTATGGGAGATCCCATGAGCGGGATCATGCGATCACGGCTTGTATCGCTTTTAATGTTGGTCTCGGCGCTGGCGGTCTTTCTGGTTCGCCCCCGGGCCGACGACGGCCACGGCCTGCGAGCGAGTTTCTACGCCAACGCCCGCTTTCAAGGATCGCCCGTGCTGGTCAGAGATGTGAGCAAATTGGAGATATCGCTTGACGGCAACCTCGCCTCTTCGAACCAGTCGAATTACTCCATTAACTTCGAGGGTTTCATACAAATCTTGACCCAGGGCAGTTACGGCTTCTTGCTCGACTCCGACGACGGCTCAAACCTGTGGATCGACGATAAGCAGGTGATAGCCAACGGCGGCGTACATGTCCGCCGGCGCAAAGAAGGCTCATTGCAGCTTTCACCCGGGGAACACGCTATCAGGTTGCAGTACTCCCAAGGTGTCGGAGATAGCTTCTTGCGCTTCAGGTGGAAGCCGCCGGAACATTCGTCCTTTCAGACGATTCCCCTCGATATCCTGACGCCGGTACCCTGGAAGAACTTCGACCAGGCTGCCTCGATCCATTCCAACCTGGTTCGAACCCTGCTGAGTCTTATAAGCCTGCTCATATTGCTGGCCGCAGCGACCCTCAGGCTATGGGCGAATTGGGCTGGAATTCGCAATCTTATGCGCGATCGGAAATTACGACGTGAGCTATTCTTGAAAATTGTTCGATCACCCATTGCTCTCGACGTTGTCTGCGTTTTGTTGTGTCTCGGTTTCTACGTACAGACAATTGCGGTCCGCTTGCCGCACGAGCCGTACATGAAGGGCGATTCGCCCTACTACGCCAACATTGTGATCTCGATTCTATATGATTTCGACCTCGACCAGCGCAACCAATCCGATCCGTCGATTTTCGAAAATCCGAAACCCTGGACGAACATCGGCATGTACGACAGTAACATCGCTCGGGGATCACGGGGTGAATGGTATCCCAAGCACACCCTGGTGTTGCCTTTCCTTTCGCTTCCGTTCTACGCCGCATGGGGAGGGTTTGGCCTGTTGATCTTTAATTTGCTGGTGCTGCTGGCTTTGATTGTGGCAATCCGCCGGGTGGCAGCCTTGTATGCTAGCGCCGGAGCCTCCGGCATCGCGGCGGTTCTCATAGGCATCACTCCCCTGTTTCACCATTTTGCCTACTCCTATTCGGCCGACATCCTGGCGGCCTTGTTGCTGGTCTGTGCCGTAGGCGCGGTTCTTACTAAGAGGGGCCTTTGGGCAGGGATACTCATGGGCCTTGCGGTCTGGACCAAACTGCCTAATGCCATAGGCCTGCTTCTGGCCGGAGTGATGCTTATTGTAATGCGTGACTGGAAGACCTGTCTGCATTATTGCGCAGGATGCGCGGCATCGCTGGGAGTATTCGCCGCATTCAACTGGTATCAGTTCGGCGCGCCGTGGATCACATCTTATTCACGGGTGTGGGTTATTAAACACGGTCAACCGCAGATCGGAGATCACTTGGCCAGCTTCGCCTACCCTTTCTTTGGTGGCCTGCGCCTGCAGCTTGCGGATCAGGTTCACGGCCTGGTCCCGACCGCGGGAGCTTCACTGATTGCCGTACTCGGTTACGGTCGGCTCTATAAAAAGAGCCGCCCCGCCTTCGCCTTGATTCTTCTATTTTCGGTGCTGACGTTTCTGTTTTACTGCAAGTACGATTTCATTACCGGCTCTGACTACTCCAACCGTTTTTTGATGCCGCTGGTAGCCCTCTCGGCCGTGCCGCTCGCATGTTTGCTGGACGCTGTTATTCATTATTCGGATGCACCTAGTGTTTGAGGATTACGAACTCCACGCGTTGATTGTGGGCGCGGCCGGCCGCCGTTCTGTTGGTGTCAATCGGAACTGAGAGTTGATCAGACCGTCAGAATCTGTGAGATGAGAAATACGGATAATAGTAAACTACTTTCTCAACTTGGCGAAGAATGTCAGATCGACGCCGGGCACCGGCCTGACGGTTCGATTCCAGATCTTGTAACCCTTCAACTCGACTTCGAGCTCCGATATGTCCTTGGCCAGCATCTTGACAGCTAAAGGTGTCTTTTTACTGAGTGGGTAGCCGTTTACCGTTACCTTGGCCCCTTCCGGTTCGGATTCTACGTGCACCAAAATTCTCCCATGGGCTTCGTCTTCGCCTTTTTGCAGAGCCAGGTCGACCTGGGCAGTCTGGCCCTTGGCCAGTTTGAGGCGTTCGAAGGCCGACTGAACACCCTTTCTCTCGAGCAGGATGACGTGATCGAGCTCGGCGGCCACCTTGGTGAACGTGTGAGGAGTCTTTTTACCGGTGGATACTCCGTCTAAGTAAATTAGCGCCCTAGATGGTTTGCTCTTGACCTGAATTTCACCAAGACCCTTCCCCTCGGCTCCGGCTATTATCGGCGCGCCAGACATCCTGGCCTTCTGGGCGGCTTCCTTGCTGAGCACGGCCTCAAAAATCAGGGGCTTGCGAGTGTCCTGGAGGGTGAACTTCTTCTCCCAGGTGGGCATACCGGGCAGTGATACTTTCAGAGTGTGCTCTACTCCAGGTTCCAGGCTGCCTATCTCAGTTGGTGTTTGGCTAGGCAGGCGACTGTCGTCGAAATAGACGTCCGCCCCCGAGGGGATCGAACTGATCTTCAATCGGCCTGTCTTGGGAGCGTCAGAAATCTGTTCGGTACCGCGGAACATGTATATCAGGCCGCCCGCCAGGGCAGCGAGTACCAAAAAGACCAGCACCAAAAAACCCTTGCCGCGCTTACCGGCGGGCATGATCTCCTCGGCGTAGGGATCCGGTTCGCCCGGAAGTCGCTCGCCTGCCATCGGGTCGAAGATCTCATCCGCTTGGGAGAAACTCCCGGGCTGGGCACCGGCATTGAAAGTCATGAAAGGATCAGGTTGCTCCGCACTGGACGGTGCCTGCGCGGGCTGTGCCTGTGCGGGCGCGCCTTGCAAAAGCTCCATGCCCGGCGGTGGCCTTGGCGGTGGCGCCTTGGGCGGCGGCCGGCCGCTGTCGGATGAAATCTGCATGACAGGATCGGTCCGCTTCATTTTGGGCACCGGCATATCGGCCTGCCGGGCGGCCGGCGTATATTCTGCTGAAGGAGTGAACTCAGGCCCCGCATCGGATTGCGTGCCGGCCATACGGCCGGTTTCGCCGGTCGAGTCGCTGCCACTGCCCGCGTCGCCGAAAAACATGTCCAGAAAGGCCACAAGGTCTGGCCCCTCTTCCTTGGAAGCTAAAACCGCCCCTTCGAGATTAGCCGCCTTGGCGTGCTCGAGAGCCTTGTTGCGCGCCTCTAGTTTATCGGCGAACATGTTTTCCATGAATCTTGATATCAAGATCGAATTCGATTTGAGGCTCTTGTTCAGCAGGTAGTCATCCAGGGCCATCTGCATTTCTTGGGCCGTCTGGAAACGTTCTTCCCTGTTTTGAGCTAAAGCGCGCATTACGATATCCTGCAAATCGGCGTCGATTTCGGGTCTCAAATCGCTCGGCGGCCTGACGTCTCCGGCCACGACCGCCTTGAGCGTGTCCAGATCGCTCTTGCGCTTGAATAGCCGTGTCCAGGTTAAAAGCTCGTACATCACAACGCCTGCGGAAAAGACGTCTGAGCGCCCGTCGATATCCATGCCCCGGCATTGCTCGGGAGACATGTAGGCGTGCTTTCCCTTAACCCTGCCCGGGATAGTCGTTGATATCTCGCTGCGTGCCTTGGCGATGCCGAAGTCCACCAGCTTCACGCCGCCCTCGAATGAAACGATTACGTTGTGCGGGCTAACGTCGCGGTGAACGATGCCACCCTTTTGCCCATCCAGATCCGTCTGCTGGTGTGCGTAGTGCAACCCGTCCATTACCCCCGAAAAAATCTTTACAATGTGCTCGATTGGAATGCGCTTCTTCTTCTTGGCGCAGCGCCTGACCAGCGACTTGATATCCTCGCCGTGGATGTACTCCATGGCGATGAAAAAAACATCCTGGTCCTGGCCGAGATCGAATATCTGGACGATGTTCGGATGGTTGAAACGTGCGGCCAGGCGGGCCTCGTCCAAGAACATCTGAACGAAACGCTCCTGGCTGGCAAGGTGTGGAAGAATCTTCTTGATTACCAGGACTTTCTCAAACCCCTGGACGCCCGTCTGGCGAGCGAGGTAAACCTCTGCCATGCCTCCTACAGCCAGGCTTTTTAAAAGCTCGTACCTGCCAATATGATCGAGGGACACCCTTTCCCCTCCGATTAGCCTCACTTATCAACTACCCAGCCAGCGAGAATAATAGTAGCTATCGACTAGTCTGTCAAAAAAGCAATTTTATCGCGCACCTATTCCTGGATGCGCTCGGCAAGTCTGACACCTTTAATCTTTTCGATCTTCCTGACGATTGAGGTCAGCTGATCCAAATCGGTAACTGAAAGCTTGACTATGCAGTTAGCCAGACCGCCCATTTCCGCCCTGGCATTTACCTGGCTGATGTTGATACCTGCTTCCGATAAGACCGAGGTCACGTTGGCCAGCAACCCGGGACGATCTTCGCATCGGATTCTGACACCTACGGTGTGGCGGGCGGAATGATCGGCATCCCAGCGCACATCGATGCGTCTATCGGGATCGGAATCCTGCACCCGCTTGCATTTGCCGGTGTGAACGGTTATTCCGCGGCCGCGAGTGATCACACCGACCAGGTTGTCGCCCGGGATTGGATTGCAGCACTTTGCGAATCGGACCATCACGTCATCCATTCCCTCTACCAGTATTCCGCTTCTGGACTTACGTCCCGGCCTCTTGAAGACCTGGGCGATCCTGGACGGACGCGTATCCTCGATGGCCTGGCTTGCCTGGTCTCTCTGCTCGGGCGGAAGCAGAAGTTCGACCACTCGGTTGGCGCTTATTTTCCCATAGCCAAGCGCCACCAGCATCTCGTCGGTGTTCCTGAAACGGAGTTCTTCCGCTACATTGCCGATTTCGCCATTTCGCCATTTCCGATTGAGATTGATCCGATGACGCTTGCATTCTTTCTGCAGCAACTCGCGGCCGATCTCCTCCGAGCGCTTTCGTTGTTCGGCCCGTACAATGCTGCGAATTTTGTTGCGCGCCCTCGAAGTCTTTACGAACGACAACCAATCCTTACTGGGGTTCTGGCGAGGATTCGTTAAAATCTCAACGGTGTCTCCGTTTTTCAACTTGTGTCTAAGCGGGGCGATCTTGCCGTTGATGCGGGCACCGACGCAATGGTGTCCCACTTGGGAGTGTACGGCATAGGCAAAATCAAGAGCCGTTGCGCCAAGCGGTAGAGCCTTGACGTCTCCCTGGGGAGTAAAGGCGAATACTTCATCGCTGAAAAGATCGACCTTGACGTTTTCCAAAAACTCGGCAGGGTCCTTGACGTCGCGTTGCTGGTCGAGCATTTCGCGCAGCCATGCGAATTGTTGTAGCTCGTTGTTCTGCCTGAACTTACCGCCGGCGCCTTCTTTATAAGCCCAGTGAGCCGCGATGCCGTGCTCTGCGATTTCGTGCATCTGCCTGGTGCGAATCTGTATCTCGACCCGCTCACCGTAAGGCCCCAGAACCGTAGTATGAAGCGACTGGTAGCGATTGATCTTGGGCATGGCGATGTAGTCCTTGAACCGCCCCGCAACCGGCTTCCAGAGGGCATGGATCAATCCCAGGACCCGGTAGCAATCTCCCAGGCTTCCTACGATAATGCGAAAAGCGATGATGTCGTAGATTTGGTCGAAGTCAATGCTCTTCTTGTTCATCTTGCGGTAGATGCTGTATTGATGCTTCAGGCGACCCGAAATGCCGGCCTCGATATTGTTCTCGTCTACGATGGTTCGGTGCAGAAAATTTGCCACTTCCTCGATATAGTTCTGCTGTTCCTCCTCCATATTCGCGAGTTTTACCGATATTTCCCGGTGCTGCTCCGGATGCAACCACTTGAACGAAAGATCTTCGAGTTCCCGTCTCATCCAGTGAATGCCCAGGCGGTTGGCCAGGGGGGCATATATCTCGATCGTCTCCGAGGCAATCTCTTCACGCCGGCCGGTCTCGACGAATCCGAGCGTGCGCATGTTGTGCAGACGGTCGGCAAGCTTTACCATGATCACCCGCAAATCTTCCGACATGGCCATCAGCATCTTGCGCACGTTTTCGGCCTGGCGTTCTTCACCCGAGGTAAAGGTTATTTTCGACAGTTTGGTTACGCCTTCGACCAGGAAGCGAACGGTCTTGCCGAAAAGATCCTCGATCTCCTCCGGCTTGGCCAGGTCGTCGTCCAGAGTATCATGCAGCAAGCCGGCCACCACGCTCGGTTCATCCAGGTTCAGCTGAGCGATGATATGTGCAACTCCCAGTGAGTGGGCCAGATATGGTTCACCCGAGTACCTGACGCGTCCCTTGTGCACGTTGGCGGAATAGACGTAGGCCTTCTTGACGAAGTCCACATCTGTCTCCGGGCTGTGCGACCGCATCTGGTCGATTATGTCCTGAACCCTGATCATCAACACCCCAAGCTCGCGCCATGTCTAAAACATGCCGGCACCAGGAGTCCAGTGTTTTTTCACTGAAAGAACTTGTCTGCGTTGATGATACATTTTTCTTGATTGTTTCCGGCCGCCGTAATATTCGTCTGCGGCAATTGTTGCAGTCCCTATTCTTGGAGATATCGACATGCCTATCGTGCCTCGTAAGGTTTTTCTTACCAAGGGAGTCGGGCGACACAGGGAAAAGCTGGCTTCATTCGAATTGGCTCTGCGCATGGCCAAGATCGAGAAATATAACATAGTCAACGTCTCCAGCATCCTGCCGCCGAACGTAAAAGTCACTTCGCGCGAAAAAGCAGTGAAGGAGTTAGAGACGGGTCAGATTCTCTTCTGCGTGGTAAGCCGCGCCCAGACCAACGAACCCAATCGCCTGATAAGTGCATCTATCGGTGTTGCCATACCTGCAGACAACAAGGCCTATGGGTACATCAGCGAGCATCACGCGTTCGGTCAAACATCTCGTGCTGCCAGCGACTACGCGGAAGACTTGGCCGCCTCGATGCTGGCTTCTACGCTAGGCGTTCATTTTGATCCCGATCAGGCCTATGACGAGAGGCGCGACATCTTCCTATTAAGCAAAAAGATTGTGCGCACCAGGAGCATAACCCAATCTGCCCGGGCCGACAAACGCGGGTTATGGACGACCGTCATGTCAGCAGCCGTCTTGCTCGATTGATCGTCAGGCTATGCCCGACATGCCTGCTTACGTATTCGGAGCGCTCGACGACGAACTATCCGAGTATTCCTCGGCTCGCGCTGTTGTGTTGCCGCTGCCCTATGACGGCACCACCAGCTACAAGACGGGCACCCGCGAGGGTCCGGCGGCTATTGTCGCAGCCTCGGGGGCCTTGGAACTGTTTGACGAGGAGTTGCATTACTCACCATCCACTGCAGGCATTGCCACCCTTGCACCCGTCGAGCCAGACGCACGCGGGCCGAAGGAGACGATAGCGGCCATCGCTCGAGCCGTCGCACGGCCGCTAGCCGACGGCAAGTTCACAGTGGCAATCGGGGGCGAGCACACGATCTCGATTGGTTGTCTGCGTGCCCAGCGTGATCTGAACCCCGAATTGCACGTCCTGCAGATCGACGCCCACGCGGACCTGCGTGACAGCTATCAAGGCAGCCCTTATTCCCACGCCTGTGTCATGCGCAGAGCGTTGGAGGATTTCCCCATAGTCCAGGTCGGTCTGCGATCATTGTCTGCTGAGGAGCACGAGCTGATAGAGAAGCGGGATCTGCGACCCTTCTCAATGAATATAATCCGCGCAAATCCAAACTGGATGAACGAGGTAATAGATCGCCTGGGCCAGAAAGTATACTTGACGATTGACCTGGATGGCCTCGACCCCTCAGTATGTCCCGGGGTCGGAACACCCGAGCCGGGCGGGCTTGGTTGGTACGAATTAATCGGGCTGCTGAGGCGGGTGTTTTCTGCGCGCGATGTGGTCGGGGCTGACATTGTCGAATGTTTACCGCTACCGGGCCAGAATGTAACTGAGTTTACGGCCGCCAAACTGGTCTATAAATTGTTCGCCTATCAGTTTGCACCCAGATTGAGCCCAGAGGGATAAAAGTTGGTCCGGATGCACTGAACTGGTCTTTTTTATTAGTTGTCCTCTTGACAACCATGATCACGGTGCTTATTTACGCTGCCAGGATCAAAAACCAAAGATGGAAAGGAGAGAATTATCATGAAGATCAGGCCGTTGCACGATCGGATACTGGTCAAGCGAGTGGCCAGTGAAGAAAAAACAAAGGGCGGAATCATCATCCCGGAGTCGGGTAAGGAGAAACCCGCCGAGGCAAAGGTGGTTTCTGTCGGCCCGGGTCGACGAAACGAAGACGGCTCGCTAATCAAGATGGACGTCAAGAAGGGTGACAATATCTTGTTTGCAAAGTACTCGGGAAACGAGATCAAGCTCGACGGTGAAGAGCACTTGATCCTGCGCGAGGACGAGGTTCTCGCTGTAATCGAGAAGTAAAGGAGACCAGTCATGGCAGCAAAACTAATGAAATACCGCGAGGATGCGCTTGCGTCATTGTTGGCTGGAGTCAACAAGCTGGCTAACGCCGTCAAGGTGACACTCGGACCTAAGGGTCGTAATGCCCTGCTGGAGAAATCCTGGGGTTCACCCAACATCACCAAGGACGGCGTCACTGTCGCCAAGGAAATCGAGTTGGAGGACAAATTCGAGAACATGGGCGCCCAGATGGTCAAAGAAGTGGCGTCCAAAACGTCCGACGTCGCCGGTGACGGAACGACAACTGCCACGGTCATTGCCCAGGCAATTTTCCGCGAGGGCTGCAGACTAATCGCGGCCGGCCATGATCCGATGGATATCAAACGCGGCATCGACGAAGGTGTAGGCACTCTGGTGGACGCCCTTCATAAGTCGTCTCAGAAGATCCGCAGTCCCAAGGAGATTGCCCAGGTCGGGACCATCTCGGCCAACGGTGATTCCACCATCGGGGCTATTATCGCCGAGGCCATGGACAAGGTCGGCAAGGAGGGCGTGATCACGGTGGAGGAGGCCAAGGGCCTCGAGACAACGCTCGACCTGGTTGAAGGTATGCAGTTCGACAGGGGATACCTGTCCCCTTACTTCGTAACCAACCCGGAGAAGATGATGGTCGAACTTGAAGAACCATATATCTTCATCCACGAGAAGAAGCTCAGCAACATGAAAGACATGCTTCCGTTACTGGAGCAGGTGGCTCGTACAGGCAAGCCGCTTCTGATCATCGCCGAGGACATCGAGGGCGAGGCTCTGGCAACGCTGGTGGTCAACAAATTGCGCGGCACGCTCGCTTGCGCTGCTGTCAAGGCGCCCGGCTTTGGCGATCGACGCAAGGCCATGCTGGAAGACATTGCCATTCTCACCGGCGGGCAGATGTTTGCAGAGGAACTGGGCATCAAACTCGAGAATATCAGCCTCAAGGACCTGGGCAGTTGCAAGCGAATCACCGTCGACAAAGACAACACGACTATCGTCGGTGGCTCCGGCAAGCAGGCTGATATTGCAGGGCGAATCAAGCAGATCCGCACACAGATCGACGACACAACCAGCGACTACGATCGCGAGAAATTGCAAGAGCGCCTGGCAAAATTAGCCGGTGGCGTGGCTGTAATTAGGGTCGGTGCAGTTAGTGAGGCCGAAATGAAGGAAAAAAAGGCCAGGGTCGAGGATGCACTGAATGCCACCCGGGCAGCAGTCGAGGAAGGTATCGTGGTTGGCGGTGGCGTGGCCTTGCTCCGGGCACAGGGCAGGCTTACGAAGATGGAAGTCGGAGCAGAGCGACAAGCGGGCGTCAATATCCTTGCTAAGGCCATCGAAGAGCCTCTGCGCCAGATTGCCATCAACACGGGTTTGGACGGTTCCGTGGTGCTCGAGAAGGTACGCGAGGGCAAGGGTGATTTCGGATTCAATGCCCAGACAGAGACATACGGCGATCTGATCAAGGCCGGTGTACTCGATCCGACCAAGGTTGTCAGAACCGCTTTGCAAAACGCTGCCAGCGTCGCTTCCATGATGATCACCACCGACGTGATGATCAGTGAGAAACCAGAAAAGAAAGACCCAATGCCCGCCGGCGGAATGGACGGCGGCATGGGCGGCATGGGCGGCATGGGTGGCATGGGCGGCATGGGTTATTGACCTAGAGCCTAAATTAGCAGTATTGTCCGGGAAGACAAACAGGTCTTCCCGGTTTTTTTTTTGTTTATGCTTGCACGGAAGTCATATGTGAACATATTAGTAGTTGTAAGTAGTCTTTTTGGGGACTGGTAACGGAGAGGCATGGATGAGCGACGAAGAGAAAAAACCAGAGGAAATTTCAGATATTACAAATAACGCGGGGGAAAAAGTGAGCATGCCGACGCAGCTTGCCATTCTACCAGTACGCAACACTGTGCTTTATCCGTCGGTTGTTTTACCCCTGATGATTGCCAGGGGCCGCTCGGTGAAACTAGTCGATAGTGTTCTAGGTGGCAGCCGTTTGCTGGGAGTTGTAGCCCAGAAAGATCCGGCCAAGGAAGATCCGGGAGAGGACGACCTGTATCACATGGGTTCGGTTGGAACTATTCTGAAAATGCTGAAGTTCCCAGATGACAGTATCAGGGTGTTGGTGAGAGGAATCCAGCGTATCAGGATCAAGCGCTTCACTTCCAGCGATCCTTTCTTCATGGCCGAGGTTGAGCCATTGGAGAATATCCTGGCTCCAGGAGTCGAGGTCGATGCGCTGGTTCAGAACATCCGCCAGCAATTCGGCAAGCTGATCGAGAACTCTCCCATCTTACCGGGCGAAACCCAGGTAGCCGCTCAAAACATTGACGATCCCGGCATGCTGGCGGACTTCGTTGCCACCAATCTCAATCTCAAACTCGAAGACATGCAGTCCGTTCTGCAGGTGCTCGATATCAATGAGCGCCTCGAAAAAGTAGCGCACCTGCTCGGACGAGAGATCCAAGTGCTCGAATTAGGCAGTAAGATTCAAGACGAGATAAAAAGCCAGATAGATCAAAGCCAGCGCGAGTATTACCTGAGACAGCAGATGAAGGCCATCAAGAAAGAACTTGGAGAAGATGAGTCTTCTTCTCGTGAAATTGAAGAGATTGAAAAGCGTATCCTGGAAGCAGCCATGCCCGAGGAAGCGCGCAAGGAAGCCGACAAGGAACTCGCCAGGCTCAGCCGCATGCACCCGGAAAGCGCCGAGTATACGGTTGCGCGCACATATCTCGACTGGTTATGCGAGCTACCGTGGTCCAAAAGCACTAAAGACAATCTCGATATCGAAGAAGTCCACACGGTACTCGACGAGGATCACTATGCTCTCGAAAAACCCAAGGAGCGAATCCTAGAGTACCTGGCCGTGCGCAAGCTGAAAGACGACATGAAGGGGCCTATTTTGTGCTTCGTCGGACCTCCCGGCGTGGGTAAGACCTCTCTGGGCCGCTCGATCGCCAGGGCCATGGGCCGTAAGTTCGAGCGTCTGAGCCTGGGAGGAGTGCGTGACGAAGCCGAGATACGGGGACACCGCAGAACCTATGTCGGCGCCCTGCCAGGCAGGATCATCCGCGCCATGCGCAAGACCGGTTCGAACAACCCGTTGATCATGCTCGACGAGGTGGACAAACTGGGTGCCGACTTCCGAGGGGATCCCACTTCGGCGCTTCTGGAAGTCCTGGATCCTGAACAGAACTTTACATTTACCGACCACTATCTAGATCTGCCTTTCGATTTGTCGAAGGTTCTGTTCATCACCACGGCCAATTTGCTCGATCCGATTCCCAGTCCTCTCAGGGACCGGATGGAGGTTCTCGAACTTCCCGGCTACATCGTCGAAGAGAAAATCGAAATCGCCAGGAGACACCTGGTACCCAAACAACTCGAAGCTCATGGCATCAACCAAGATCACCTGGTTTTCTCCGATGCCGCCATACAGAAGATCGTCGAGTCATATACGCGTGAAGCCGGTGTCCGCAACCTGGAACGCGAAATTGCCAACGTTTGCCGTAAAATTGCCATGCGAGTGGCAACGGGCCACGAAGAAAAGGTCAACGTTTTGCCGGACGACCTGTCCGGGTACCTGGGCCCTGAGAAATTTTTGCCCGAGCTGTCCGAAAGAACCGATATTCCGGGTGTCGCCATCGGACTGGCCTGGACTGCCGTCGGCGGTGAGATCCTGTTTATTGAGGCTACCCGCATGCCCGGGGGCAAGAAGCTTTCGATCACCGGCAAACTGGGCGAGGTGATGCACGAGTCGGCCCAGGCAGCTTTCAGCTACATCCGCTCGCGTGCCAGCGAGCTGGGCATTGACGAAAATTTTTTCAACAAGTACGACATTCACGTGCATGTTCCGGCGGGGGCCATCCCCAAGGACGGCCCCTCGGCGGGCATCACCCTGGGAACGGCTATGGCGTCGCTGTTGACCGATCGTCCGGTGGTGTCTGATCTGGCTATGACCGGTGAGATAACATTGCGTGGCAAGGTGCTCCCGGTCGGCGGAGTAAAAGAGAAGATCTTGGCGGCGGCCCGCAGCGGAATATCGCGAGTGATTCTCCCGGCCCGCAACAAGAAGGATCTGGAAGACATTCCCCCGGAGGTTCTAGAAAAGCTGCAGATTCTATTCGTCGAGAACTTTCACGAGGTTCTCGAAATAGCCTTACAACCCAAGAAAAAAACAGCGAACCGCCGCAAGGCTCCCCCGGGACATGCTCCCTCGGGGCCCAAGAACCACCCGCAGCAGCCTACAACCTGACAAGCTCGTAATCACTCTGGCCGAGGCCGATCTCTTGTGCAAATGCAAGGATTCGCCTGTAGTCGACATCATATACCGCAAGCCAAGGATCTCCCTGGCATCCCGCAGCCTTGCTCAAGGGTGAAGGTGGAGTTTTTGCAACCAGGTCGATCGAGGCCGAATCCAGCGCCACGGGATCGAGAGATGCGGCAAAGCCTACATCCGGCACGAAGGCCGAGTCGTTCCAGTCACAGCAGTCGCAATCGGGAGTTACCTGTATGATAAAATTCAGGTAGCCTACCCTTTCTGGCTTATCACGAACCGCGGCATACGCATACTCTGAGGTCTTACGTTGGATTGCTTCCGCCGAAGTTTTCCAGTTGATCGGAATTGCACCATGCGGACAGGCGGATGTGCATTCTCCGCAGCCGATGCAGTTCTCTTTGTCTATCAGGGCCACTTTCTTGCCCTTTGGCCGAGAAGGGTTGCGTGGTACCATATCGATGCAACTCTCGGGACATTTCGATGCGCAGATCGCGTCTCCCTTGCAAAGCTCCGGATCCACGCAGGGAAGCAGATCGGAATGCAAAACCTGTTTGCCGGCCGGTGTTGCGCATCCCATCCCCAGGTTCTTCAAAGCACCGCCGTAGCCGAAGAGCATGTGGCCCTTTACATGACTACAAACAATCATTGCGTCAGCTTCAATTATCGCGCTAGCGATCTTGGCGTCTCCTACAGACGATCCCGGTAAATCAACCTTGCGAGAGTCCCGTCCGAAAAGGCCGTCGGCTACTATAAGCGGTGCTCCTAGTGTCTCTGCGGTGAAGCCGTTAATGGCGGCGGCTCTGAGATTTTCTACTGCATTGTGCCGCATGCCCGAATACAGGGTGTTGGTGTCCGTTACGAATGGTAACCCACCGGCATTCTTGACTAATTCTACGATAGCCCTGATATAGGGTGGAGACAAGAAGCCAACATTGCCTGGCTCGCCCCAGTGAATCTTGACTGCTACCTTATCTCCAGTGTTTATCAACCTGCTGAAGCCCGCGCGTTTGAAGAGCGAGCGAACTTTGTCGATCCTGTTCTTTTTTGCGTTGGATCTGGCGTCGTGAAAAAATACCTTGCTGGACATGGTTGCCCTCCGTATAAATCTATCGAACGATACCTTATGCGCCTTTTTGCCCGAGTTGCAAACATGAAAAATAGCCTTGACATGACTGACAACATGCTTATTTTTACCATCGTAGATTGCTTTAGCTGTAAATGCACAACTATTCCGGAGGGTTAAGATGAGCAAGTGCATTGGAATCGACCTCGGTACGACAAACTCGGTAGTCGCAGTAATGGAGGGTGATGCCCCTAAGATCATCACCAACGAGGAAGGCAACCGCACGACTCCTTCAGTGGTCGCCTATCAGAAAGATGGCGAGATTCTTGTCGGTCAGGTCGCCCGGAGACAAGCCATCACTAATCCCGAAAATACGGTTTACAGCATCAAGCGATTCATGGGCCGCAAGTTCAGTGAGGTCGGCGAAGAAATCAAGCTAGTGCCCTACAAAGTAATAAAGGCATCTAACGGAGACGCCCAGGTTCAGATCATGGACAAGACTCTGCCTCCGCCCGAGATCAGCGCCAAGATTCTCCAGAAACTGAAGCGCGCTGCCGAGGCTTATCTGGGCTCGGAGGTCAAGGAGGCCGTCATTACCGTACCGGCCTACTTCAACGACAGCCAACGCCAGGCCACCAAGGATGCCGGCAAGATCGCGGGCCTCGATGTCAAGCGGATAGTCAACGAGCCTACCGCGGCTGCCCTGGCCTACGGCCTTGACAAGAAAAAAGACGAGGTAATAGGAGTTTACGACTTCGGCGGCGGAACTTTCGATATCTCGATTCTCGAGGTAGGCGAGAATGTCGTCGAGGTCATATCGACAAACGGAGACACCCATCTAGGAGGCGACAATATCGATCAGCGCATCATCGACTACCTGGTCGCTGAGTTCAAGAAAGACCAGGGCATCGACGTCTCGGGCGACAAGATGGTCATCCAGCGTCTCAAAGAGGCCTCCGAGAAGGCCAAGATCGAGCTCAGTTCGGCTCTCGAGACGGATATCAACCTGCCGTTTTTGACCGCCGACCAGAGTGGTCCGAAGCATATGAACCTGAAGCTCACCCGGGCAAAGCTGGAATCCCTCTGTGAAGACCTGATTATGAGCTCATTCGGCCCGGTTAAAAAGGCCCT
>Ga0315535_1001239_pt1 | contig 17128 bp, 16 predicted proteins | sample SalMarSW160220MG_2_FD_203092 | JGI IMG/M metagenome (GOLD analysis project Ga0315535, IMG submission 203092) | Salt marsh sediment microbial communities from the Plum Island Ecosystem LTER, Massachusetts, United States - Salt Marsh Sediment SW1602-20 ... | reverse complement strand
TTAGAGTATCGTGGTTCTGAACTGCAACCTTTCTTTGAGAAGATACAAGCAGGGACAATCATACCAATACACAAACCTCAGACAATTACTGATTTGCCCAAAATCAAGGCCATCGCTGACAAGCCTATCAGTGATTTACTGGAGAATGCAGACACATCAGGTCGTCTAAAAGAATTGAAAGATGATATGAATCTTACAGACATCTGGGACAGACCTGTTAAGTTTCTCTCGGGGGGAGAGCTGCAACGTGTAGCAATGACCGCAGCAATCGTGCGTGACGGTGACATATACTTCTTCGATGAACCGACAGCTTACCTTGACGTTCGTGAACGTCTCCGCGTTGGCCGTGCAATCAGACATTTATCTGACCAAGGGAAGACCGTAGTTGTTGTAGAACACGACCTCTCAATTCTGGATTATGTATCCGACCTTGTTTGCATGTTCTATGGAGAACCTGGTGTCTATGGTATTGTATCTCATCCTCACGGTACTCGAATAGGAGTGAACATATTTCTTGATGGTTTCATTCCTGATGAGAATATGAGATTCCGCGACACATCAATATCATTCAAGGGTATGAGAGCAGAAGACGAGGAATTCACCTCTGGAGAGACCCTTCTAGAGTATGGAAACCTGCGAAAGAACTTCGAAGATTTTACCTTGGAAGCAAAAGGTGGTCGCGTATCAAAGGGTCAGGTCATTGGAATTCTAGGTCCTAACGGTATTGGAAAGACAACATTTGTCAGAATGCTTGCAGGTGAACTAGAACCAGATGAGGGTGAAGTTCCAAAAAAGACAATGACAGGTCTCGATTTGAAGATTAGTTACAAACCACAATACATTCCAACAGATTTCGATGGTAATCTACGAATGTATCTAAGAGAAGCTGGTGGCAACACCATTGATTCATCTGATTTCAAGACTTCAGTTATCAAAAAACTGGGGCTGGAAAACCTCTTGGAACATCAGTTTAAAGATCTAAGTGGTGGGGAGATACAACGCGCTGCAATTACTGCTTGCTTGGCCCGTGAAGCCGATATCTACTTGTTAGACGAGCCATCCGCATTTCTTGATATTGAACAAAGGCTTGCGAGTTCAGCAGCGATTCGCAGACTTATGAGAAACAACTTGAAAACCGCGTTCATAGTCGAACACTCAATTCTCATGGCTGATTACCTCAGTGATAGCATGATTGTCTTTAAAGGCGTGCCTGGAAAATCTGGAAAGGCATCATCCATTCGAACCCTTAGGAGTGGAATGAATTCATTTCTGAAAGATATGGGTGTGACCTTCAGACGAGACCCCCAGACAGGTCGACCAAGGGTCAATAAAGATGGTTCACAGCTTGATTCTCAACAGAAAGCTTCTGGAGAATACTACTACGTTGGAAAAGGCAAGTAATAGAAAAAGAAAACAGAGAGGTCGAGCCCTGAAATGCATCAGGACTGACCTTCATTATGATTGAGTTTATGGTCGTTTTTTAACGATAAGGACTACCGCTATGATAATTACTCCCGCACTACCAACAATGATGATAATAGTAGGAATACCGAGAATACTTCCTTCCCACCATTGTTGAACATCAACTCGTCTATCAGAGAATATTGCTGATGTGGTGTACATGGCTGCTCCATCCCAGTTCTCCATGTCTCCTGGATTGAACGAATCAAGGGTAGCATTGAAGTAACAGAGAATTGCAGGGACCTCTACGAAGGTGCCCATTGATTCTGGAGAATATATGCAGGTCACTTCCCAAGTGTCTCCTGCTGCCAAAGCTGGTCTGTTCCAGTAGTATTGTTTATCGGTATTGAAACCTGTAGTGACTCCATCAAGTATTTTGAGATCGTATGCCGTAGCATCACCAAGGTTCTCTACAGTTATGGTGACTGTGAAGTTGTTACCTACAGTCATACTTTGCGGTACGGATTTTCTGATAGTACAGTGTGGCCCCTCAAATTCAAGACTGGAGATGTCCAGATCAAATGTTAGGACAACATCATCGGTTGATAGCCAAAGTAATGGTGGATCCCATGGATCTACTGATTCCATATCTGGCAGTGCAAAGTTGATGTACATTCCATAATCATACTCAGATACTACACTAGCATACATGTTTGCCATAAAGTATGGCACTGTTTCCTCCGAAAGATGATTAGGATCTATCATCGCCTGAACAGCTGTTTTGATATTGGTCGTATCACCTGTGAAGTCAGCCATAGCATCCCAGAGACCCTGAAGGACAAGTCCAAAGTGGTCCTCAATAAGGGCAGCAAAAGCCTCCTTGGTTGAATAGGATGATGGTAGGTTTACACCGGTAAAATTCGTAATGAGTGTATTAATATCATCGATGTAATCATTCAGGAATCCTTGTAGAGCATACGGATTTGAGTATGTTGTATTTTCCAAGATATCCAGTAAATGATAGTTATCGATTGTCTGAATAAATGCTTCAACTAATGCCTGCATAGGATTCTCTTCAAGCAGTGTTTCATTGACTTGAGTCAAGAGTGAATCTGGAGTGATTCCCGCTTGTTCCATGATCATTCTCAAAGCATCTTGATTGATTTCCTCATATGGTTGACCAGTGAAGACCATCGACCAATCCATATCTAATATCTCCTGACGGAAATCCGGGAATGGACCTGAAGATGACCACAGACTATCAATGATATAATCGAACATATCCGGATACATTTGTGAAATAGACATGTTCAGACTTGTTGCAAATGACATTGGATAACTAACCATCATTGCTTCAATGATTTCATCCGCGGTTGCATCTCCCGGAACTGATCCACCAGTTGGAAGAATAATTGGAGATGAAGAATTGAAGGCGAAGTCCTTACTAACGAAATCCCAATCAGTTGCGACGCCATTGATTTCTAAAAGAGTCGGTGTAACTGCAATAATCGACGAGATTGAATTGATAGTCAAATCTTGGAACATTTTACTCTCAATGTCACCAGTATATCCTATATGTTGCTTCAAGGAATAAGTTTCATTACCAACTCCATCAGTGACGTAGTCTGGAGTATCAAAACCTGCTATTCCAAGAATTCCTGTATAGACATCCTCTACATATTCTGGATGTGAGGTATCAGCTCTGACATAGGGTGTGAATACCGTTGGATACATGTACACCGGATTGAGACCCATATAAGAAAACCCGGACTCTTCGGATTTGTGATCGAAAAATATCGTTTCTGCGAAACTAGTTCGCTCTACGGGCCATCCGGTCCCGCCTAATAGGTCCATGAATCCTCCAAGACCACTTAATCTAGTTCTTATTGCTGACATTGCTGTATCTGCATCACTAGTAGCCGGGAAGCTTACATATTGAATAGAATAGCTGTCACCACTAGAAAAGGTGCTGTTGAAGTACACTGAAACGAGCTGCTTTATTGATACCAATCTTTCAAATTCAATAGATAGGTCTGTTTCATATAGTGAAACAAATTCATCTGCAAGAACTTGAGCTTCCTCAAGAGTAGGTTCACTTAGAAGCCAAGCTTCTGGACTTGCAGGCAGCACAATTATTGGATTTACTTGAATAGTCAACGTAGCAAAAGCATCACCAACTCGACCAGTAGGATAAACAGCCCTTCCAGCTATTTCAAGTTGACATGCCGCAACATATCCTGTATCGGTTGCCATTTGCCCTTCAGCTGCTGCCTGGTAGGCGGCAGTGTAGGAGATTCCATAATAACTTGCATTTTGGAAAGATCCTATAGCATTTCTGACACTACCCTCTGGATCTATTTGGGTGACTATACCCTCTATTGCACCAATTCTACTGAAGTCGTTAACCATTGCTGGAACACTTCGACTTTCAATTGGCGCACTAAGATCTGCAGCGGGAGTGGTAGCTGTCATTGGTGCAATAGGAATCAGTAGCATACACGCTAAAATGCAAACGAATAGTATATTGCTTGATTTCATCTAGAGCCCTCTAGAAACATCATTTCATCGATGCGATATTTATCAATCAAATTTTTACCAATAAAAGGTATGTGGGATATCTCTCGAAGAAGCTTTAATTACATAGACTGAAAAATCACTGCTTGTACTAATCTACTGTGCTCTTGAGCTTGACAGTTGGTGTGAAATGATGGGCTATGTTGGTCTTGGTGTAAAGTTTGCATTGAGACGAAGAAGAATAGCTATATTCACAATCATATCGATAGCAATCTCGGTCAGTCTCCTACTCTCTTCATTCTCAATTGGAACATCAATTCGAATGAATACTAATGATTATGTTCAGGATTCTACATCTCCTGTTGACATAACAATTGCATCCACAAAATGGGCATCGCCAATAACCTCAGAGATGATGTCTAGAATATCCCAGTCACAATATGTTGAAAAAATAATACCCCGAATCGAGGAAACAACTCAGGTACAAAATGGGTCTGAATGGCTCCATTTCATACTAATCGGATTAGATCCTGCACGCGAGAGTGATCTAGGAAGCTTTAGCATTTCTAATGGATCATCGGCTATCAATGGTTCCTATTGCTTCATATCTGATTCTGCGCTACAACTAACGAACTTGACAGTTGGAGATACCATTGAGTTACACACTTCGGCAGGAGTTCATTTCTTTGAGATTGTAGGATCTGGAAATGCTCTTGACAAGGGTATCTTCGGACCAACTGTCTTTATCCACCTTGAGAGTGCGTGGGATATCTATGGTTTCCGCTACCCGGATAATTCAACGAATAAATTACTAATTGAAGTGACTAATGTCTTCGCAATTCCTTCACTTGTAGATGAATACAGTTCATCTTTTGGTCCTGATTTTATTATATCAAATCAAAAATCTCATAATCTCTGGTTTGTGTCGCTCTTTCTTGCTCAGACTGATCTCATTCTAGGTGCGCTGAGTATGGGCGCAATCTTTGTTGCTGCACTCAGAGTGTTTTCATCATATTCAATGATATTTGCAGAAAGAAAGTTCGAAACAGGATTGATGCGTGCATTTGGAGCATCAAACATTCAGATAGTCATCGTTCTATTAGCGGAGATTGGAATAGTTGGTATCATTGGGTCTATGGTTGGTCTTGTCATTGGGGCATTAACAAGTACGTTCGTATCGCAGCTTGTTAATTCCATTCTAGTAATTCAAAACCCATTACAAGCTGATCTCTTCTTCCAACCAGCAATTATACTCGATCCAGTAATGTATTTTCTAGCTGGACTTCTTGGAGTTCTTTTATCCATCGTTGCAGGTTCTATTCCTGCAATCTCAGCAACGAGAGAAGTGGTAGCAGAAAGTCTCAGAACTGCTCATTCTGGTGTAGCTAGTCCCGCATCAATTCCATCAGGGTTCAGTAGGCTCTCAATACGAGCACTACAGCTAATCGGTATTCTCATGACTGCATTTGTTTTAATCCAGATTGCTTCGGACTACTTCCGATTGGGTTTAATTCGAAATGACTGGCTTCGATCTTTTGCTCTTCCTGCATTCATTCTGCTTGCAGCAGGTTTCTCTGAACGGGTTGCACGCCCCTCATCATTGGTCAATGCTATAAAAGATCGCACTAATCCCGTTGTAAGTAAGCTATTCTCCACGAGTCTTAGACGGCGATCTACTGGGGCTCTACTTGTCTTCAATCTATTCTTAGCAGTTGCAGTAATCTTACTGTTTTCCTCCAACGTTACATATTCAATCACCAACTCTTGGGAGAACACATTAGGCTGGCAAAGCTCCTCGACCAATGTGGTGACGTACATTGATGATTCTGCAAGCAGTAGTGCAATTGAACAAATAAAGAACCAGCAGAACATCTCTAGCTACAGCGAGCTTGCGAGTGTGTATAGATTAATGAACTATCGAGACCACGTTGACCTAGGGCTTATCTTTGGAATAGATCCTGAATCCTTCCAGAACTTGGCATCATTAGGGCTTGTCGAAACAACACAACCGTCTCTTGGTTTCTCGGTAATCAATCAAGCAGTAAATTCCTGCATCATCTCAAAACATACCTCTAACGTTTTTGGTGTGTTTCTCGGTGACCAGATTGAGATTGCAGATGAAATCAATCTGACAATTGCTGCTATCTGTGAGTCCTCTGCACCTATCTTTCTTTTCACCTTCATCAGTCCCATCTTTGTCTTTGTGAATTATGATACTTGGGCATACATTGCTCATGAACCCTTTCAACCAACTGGATTTCTGCTCGAAAGTCAAACTCCTGAAATAACTGTTTCAAATCTCTCGAATATCACTGGTGTATATCCTGTACTTGTATCAACTGTTCTTCTTGACTACACTCAAGCACTAAAATCGTTTAGATTGACATTAGACATCAGTATTGGTTTTCTCTTGGTTACAGTCATGATCAGTGCTATTCTTAGTGGTTGGTCAGCTGCTACTGCGAGAAGGCGTGAGATAGGAATGATGCGAGCACTGGGAATGGATGGCGAGGATGTCGCAAGGATATTGACTTTGGAAGGAGCAGTACCTATGATCAGTGGAGTTCTTGTTGGAATCCTAGTCGGTGTCATTGCCAATCTCTCTCTTGCTGATGTTATTATGAGGCTGTCTGGTGGGCAATTTACTCTGATTGATTTCCGAACAATTCTGATAACTGCAGTTTCTATGATTATTTCTTTCATTGTTTCGTACTATGCCAGCTTAAAAGCTACCAGAGTTCCTACCATCGATTTGCTCTCAGATCGATAGACTCTCATGGCGTCTATGAGCGAGTGCAGGTATATACTTGACTACTCGCTATGTCTGATTATCATGAGATTGCAATTAGGGCATCGCTTTCATCTAACTCTGGTCAATTCCTATCCAAATACATTTCGAGCGATTTCGATTCTTCGTTTTTTCAATATTTGGTTATTTATTAGTTCACTAGAGAACTTTTAATCCAACACAATATTCATCTTCCAAGATGGAATGACAATCAGGACAGATTCCTGAATCCCTTAATGGTGGCGACTCCAATATCTTTTCCCTTCTTTCTCCTTATCCATGTCTGCTAGTATTTTGACAGCTTCGTTTCCACAATTGATGACATCTGATTCTCCCTTTACCTCAAATTCATCTCTAACTCTATTTGCATACACTGCACATGCTGCACCAGTCCGAAATCCAAAGATATTGCCAAGTGTGAAGAGTGTTGCAGTCTCCATCTCGAAGTTTGCAACATTTGCCTTTGTCAGGTCTTTGATCAAGGTTTCACTCATACTCTGAGTATACCCACCAAAACCTGGACGTGACTGACCCAAATAGAATGAATCAGTGGATGCTGAAATACCTAGATGATACGTGAGACCTAAGATTTCTGCCGCCTCAATGAAGGCAAGAACCACCTCATAAGATGCTGAGGCTGGATATTCAGGTCTTACATACTGCTTGCTTGTGCCATCCAGTCTGACTGATGCAGTTGAAATGATAATGTCTCCAATCTCTATGTCTTCTTTCAAAGTAGCACATGAACCAACTCGTAGAAAGGTGTCTACTCCTACGTTAGCTAGTTCTTCGATAACTATCGCAGTACCCGGTCCCCCAATTCCAGTAGAACAAGCTGAAATGTCTGCACCTTTGTACTTCCCTGTATGTGTAACAAACTGTCGATGCATTGCGACCTGTCTGTGTGAATCCCACAGTGAACTTATTCGCTCCACTCTTTGGGGGTCACCTGGAATCAACACGGATTTAGCGACATCGCCCTCTTTCACTTCGAGGTGATATTGTTCTCTATCCTCGGTCACAGGTCTGGTTGCGGAAACCTTTTTGTCTGTCATTCTATCCACTGTTATAGGAATAACATCGAATTATTTACCACTTTCGCATCCGTAACTTTAACTTGATAAGTTTGTACCCATAATGCGCTGATTGAGGTTGGATATAATGACAAAGCTTGATGATTTACACCACCTGAACCTGGGGAAAAGAGTCCGTCTACACAGAATGATGTATGAGCACGGACCTGGCAATGGAAAACTAATGATTCTCCCGATAGACCAAGGACTAGAACATGGTCCTGTTGATTTCTTTCCTAATCCTCCTTCTGCAGATCCTGAATTTCAGTTCAAACTGGCAGTAGAGGGTGGATATTCTGGAATTGCACTCCATCTCGGCTTAGCAGAAAAGTATGCACCAAAATACGCTGGGAAGGTTCCTATTGTTCTGAAGATCAATGGCAAGACACGTATACCCTCCGGAGCTCAACCTGTTTCTCCAATGACAGGTTCAGTTGAAGATGCAGTACGTATTGGCGCGGATGCGATTGGGTACACACTCTATGTAGGAAGTCCAAATCAGCATACTGACTTCACACAATTTCGTAAAGTAAAGGCAGATGCTGAGAGATATGGAATGCCAATTATCATGTGGGCATATCCTCGCGGAGAAGCTGTAGACAAGAAAGGTGGTCAAGATTCGCTCTTTGCCATAGATTATGCAGCACGTGTTGCAGATGAATTAGGAGCGGACATTGTGAAACTGAATGTACCTATTGATGATCCTAAGACTAGATCTCAGCAACGAAGCCCCTATGACAAAATGGAATTGAGTTATGAGGAAGGAGTGAAAAAAGTAGTGAAAACTGCTGGTAAATGCCTTGTTCTCTTCTCGGGTGGAGGAATGAAGAGCGATGAAGAAGTCGTTCATAGAGCCAAAGCGTGTCTCGAACAGGGTGCTACAGGTCTCATTTTCGGAAGAAATCTCTGGCAGAGGGAATGGGATGACGCTCTAGCGATGACCAAGAAGATACAGGACATGATGAAGGCATTTTAGTTCCGATTTGTAACATTTATTCAGTCTGACTTAATGATAACTATTATATGGGTAAAGAATAGTATGACATCACAGCGGGGGACTGTTTTTACGGCTCTTGCGAACGAAAAAAAGAATGATTGAAGGAGCAAAATGCAAATGGTTGAAACTACCATTAGCGTGATCAAAGCAGATATTGGATCGCTAGCTGGACACGTTATAGTTCCCGACTTCCTGTTCGAACTTGCAAGGAAGGAGATGAAGGAAGCAGTCGAGAAGAAGATTATCAACGACTTCTATGTTACCAACGCAGGTGATGATCTCGAACTTATTATGACTCACAACAAGGGTGAAGGATGCGAAGAAGTTCACAAGCTTGCATGGGATACTTTCATCAAAGGTACCAAACTCGCCCGTGAAAAGAAGATTTATGCAGCTGGTCAAGACATTCTTGCTGACACATTCAGTGGTAATGTAAAGGGTATGGGCCCTGGTTCAGCTGAGATGACATTTGAGGAGCGTAAATCTGATCCTGTTGTTGTGTTTATGGCTGACAAAACTGAACCCGGTGCATACAATTATCCACTTTTCAAGATCTTTGCAGACCCATTCAATACTGCTGGTCTTGTGATAGATCCTAATTTACATGATGGATTCAGATTTGTTATTCAGGATATTCATGCACAAGTTCCTTGTTTCATCGAAATGAAGGCACCTGAAGAGATGTACGATATCCTAGCGCTTCTTGGTAGTACTGGTAGGTACACCATCAAGAAGGTCTATCGTGCTGATGGCATGATTACAGCTTCTGTTAGCACTGACAAACTTCACGCAGTTGCAGGTAAGTACGTTGGAAAAGATGATCCTGTTGCAATAGTACGTGCACACTCTGGCCTGCCCGCTATGGGTGAAGTACTGGAAGCATTCACCCTTCCTCATCTTGTATCTGGATGGATGCGCGGTTCCCACACTGGTCCACTTCTACCTGTGGGCTTGAAGGACTCACGATGCACACGATTTGATGGTCCACCCAGAGTTGTAGCTCTTGGTTTCCAAGTTTCAAATGGAATGCTAATTGGTCCAGTTGATCTATTTGATGATGTCGCCTTTGATATTAGTCGACAACGCGGTATGGAGATGGCTGACTATCTTCGCAGACATGGTCCATTCCAACCCCACAGACTCAGCGATGACCAGATGGAATACACAACTCTACCAAAGGTACTCACTCGTTGTGCAAATCGGTTCGTGGAAGAAGAAATAGTACCAAAGGGTAAAGTGAAGGATACTTCAAGCTCTGCTGAGTAAGTGTTTAAGCGGGATCACTGATCCCGCTCTTCTTTTCTATTAGAATAAAACATATCGTCCAGTTCTTTTAGTAATTAGTTATTAATATTTTTTAGATAAGTTTATCACTTAGTAAACAAATCTAATCTTAGAGCCCCTTAGCTCTTAGGGATTATTTTCGTAATTTATAAAAAGAGAGGTTTTTGAAATCGTTAAAATATCAGACAGGATGACGAATATACTTGAACTTTTTCTCGTTATGACAGCACTTATCATTCAAGGTTGGATGAGTATCTTTCAACTTGCTACTGATGATATAACTTATGCTTACACATTTTGGTTTGATGTTGGCTTAATCCTCCTTGTCACTGGAGGTGCTATGCTTGCCACTCTAAACATTAATCGGATATTCGCTATCCATCACAGAATAAATTATGTGATCATCATGACTGGTCTTGTTGGATTGAGCATACTCCTCATTTTCAGCAATTATCTTGGGAGCTTACTATTTCCAAGGACATTGATTATTACTTTCTTGATTCTTGATTTCTTCTGGATATTCTTGCTTGGATTGATTTTAAAGTGACTCCAAACAAAATCAAATACTACAAGTGCCACAAACTGAGGGAATTAGTCCTCAGTTTCTTTTTCCGTGACTATCATCCAGTTCTTTTGATGATATGATATCCGAACTTTGTTTTCACTGGGTCCATTGTCATAGCTCCAACATTCAGGTTGAATGCTGCTTTTTCAAATTCAGGAACCATCTGCCCCTTACCGAAGAATCCAAGGTCTCCTCCCTTTTTCTTAGATGGGCATGTACTATAATCTCTTGCAATTTTAGCAAAATCCTCACCTTCAGCAATCCTACTGATAAGTGCCTGAGCTTGGCTATGTTTATCCACTAGAATGTGGCTAGTGCGAACCTGTCCTGGTTTTCCTTTTGCCATTTTATTCACCTGTAACTTGGTATTCTAATTTCTGTTTGAAAAACAGACTGTCTTAAACTTGTGGAAATATGATGTTGGTTTCGGTTCAATCCGAGGCTTTATGTTGTTTTGTACAGTATCTTCTCCAATCTATGGGTGAAACCAATGAAGGCAACTGTATTCCATGAACATGGCGGTCCTGATGTCCTTTCATACGAGGATATCGACACACCAAAGGTTGAAGATACTCAGGTTCTAATTAAAGTCAAGTATGTGGCACTAAACCATCTTGACCTTTTTGTGCGACGCGGTATTCCTGGATTAAAACTTGAGATGCCCCACATACTTGGTAGTGATATCAGCGGGGAGATTGTGGAAGTTGGAAGCAAAGTTAGCGTTCCATTTGAAATTGGTCAGAATGTAATCGTAGATCCTGGTATCTCATGTGGCGTTTGTGAGTTCTGTATACGAGGCCAAGAATCACTCTGTTCATCCTATGGAATTATTGGAGAACATTACCGAGGTGGATATGCAGAATTTTTCAGTGTAGCTGCAAAGAATATCATTCCTATTCCTAAAGAGAGCGGTCTTGACATGGCTGGTGCAGCTTCTATTCCTCTTACTCTCATGACTGCATGGAGGTTGCTAATGACAAAGGCTCAGATCAAAGCTGGAGATGATCTTCTCATCATTGGGATTGGTGGTGGTGTAGCTTTGGCCGGACTTCAGATTGCAAAAGCAGCTGGAGCTAGAGTGATTGTCACAAGTTCTTCTAACGAAAAACTCGAGAAAGCATATGGTATGGGTGCTGACATAGGCATAAACCATAATGACACACCCGAATATCATAAGGAAGTCTTTCGACTCACAAACAATCGTGGAGTTGACATAGTTTTAGACTCTGTTGGCCAGGCAACGTGGGATAGAAGTTTGAAAAGTTTGAGAAAAGGTGGGAAACTCGTAACCTGTGGCGCAACATCTGGACCGAAAGCTGAAACCAATGTGAACCTTCTCTTCTGGAAGCAACTTGAGATACTTGGTTCAACAATGGGAAGTAGGGACGAACTTCGAATGGCACTCAAACTAGTATGGAATGGTACTATCAGACCTACTGTCGATAGGATTCTCCCTCTCTCAAGAGCTCAAGAGGCTCACGAAATCCTCGAAGAAGGCGCACAGATGGGCAAACTCGTTCTCAAACCATGAAAAGTCAGTAATACGGGGATACGCATCACAATCAGACACTGTTTCATTATGGTGTTTGTTGTGAATGATGTTGGTGTACAATGAGAGTCGTTACTATCTGCATGCCTGAATCATACGTTGATGGCGTTGACAAACTAATTGACCAGAACAAATATCCCAATCGTTCAGAGGTCATTCGAATTGCGATTCGTGATCTTCTTGTGGATGAATTGTGGGGTGAACGTAAAACATCAGGTGGTCTCCCTTTAATTGCTCAATTAGAACAAATGGCACTCCAGGGTACTCCAAAGCCGAATCCTCAAGTGTGAGGTATACAGCGGAACTACCTTTTTCTATATCCGAGTAGGATTTTTAGAAGAGCATAGGATACTAGACGTGCGCAAATCTATGTCCAAGAGCTCATTCCTCAATTAGGAGCCAATCTAAAAATGTCAAGATTCTTTCGACGTAAAAAAGATGAAGAACAGGATGAAGGGACCGCTGAAGCTAAATCCATAGATGATGCTGAGGCTGTGACTACTGAAGAAGAGACCGTTGATGCTCCAGAAACTGCGGAAGCAGCAGCTGAGGAAGTTACTGCAGGTTCAGGTAGAGGAGAAACAATACCCTATCACTCAGAGATTCAGGACCGACTCATGTACTTGTTCAATAACTCCAGCATTGGTGGTGGAATCGAAGGTACAGACGAGTTCTACATCGAATTCATGGCTATGGGTGAACGATTCTGGATTGGAAAAGCACCACTTGGTAAAATTGAGTTGAAGACAGGTTCAATGACGGACCAGGACGCTCACATACGAATCGCAAATGATGTTGTTTCTGATCTTCTATCAGCAGCTACGTTTGCTGAGTTCTCTAAGATCTATATCCAGTACTACAAATCTGCTGAGGCTGGCAAGTTCGTCAAGATAGAGGTACGAAAGCCCATAACTGACCTAAACAGACGAGGTTATGCTCGAGTACCAATTATGAAACTTCTCATTGGTGCTGCAAGATAGATTCTTTGCTATGTCCCATTCAGATGTCTAGCAATAGTTAAATTCAGGCTTATTGTTACTTGTCATAATCAGGTGGGATATGACCAATGAAAATCGAAACTCCTGTTGTCATTATCAATCTGAAAACATACCCACAAGCTACAGGTGAGAGGGCAGTTCTTCTCGCTCAAGCTTGTGAACGGGTATCAAATCAATATGACGTGCCAATCGTCGTTGCGCCTCAGATTCCTGACATTTATCGGGTAGCAAAAGCTGTTGAGATTCCTGTATTCTCTCAGCATATGGATGCCGGAGAACCGGGGAGATTCACAGGTCATGCTCTCGGGGAAACTCTTGTAGAAGCAGGGTGTGCAGGGACGCTCCTGAATCATTCTGAAAAAAGAATGCAACTGGCAGATATCGAGGCATCTATTGACAAATCAAATAAACTCCATCTCTATACAGTAGTTTGTACAAACAACATTTTGGTGAGCGTAGCCGCAGCAACCATGAATCCCTGGGCCGTTGCAGTTGAACCCCCAGAGCTCATTGGTTCTGGAATTTCAGTTTCTCAGGCTCAACCAGAGATCATCTCAGGTACGGTTGAGAAGATACGTGCAGTAAACAAAGATGTTGTAATCCTCTGTGGTGCTGGAATTAGTAACGGTGATGATGTCAAATCTGCTATTAAACTGGGTTCACAGGGAGTCCTTCTTGCTTCTGCAGTAGCTAAGTCTCCTAAACCAGAAGTTGTTCTGGCTGACCTCGTCACACCTCTAAGCAAATAGTCCCTTCCGAGTCATTTTTCATTGACTCGGACTGATTTTTTTCAGGCGAAACTAAATGAAAGTATCACTAGAGTGCGCACACTGTCTACTTGAACGAGCAATCAATCAGGTTCGTTTAGCAACAGATGATAATGATCTCCAGATGGAAGTCATCACAGCGATGACCAAGTTTCTCGGAGAGAATTTTAACAGCGACTCAGTACCAAGTCACATAGGAACAGATAGAGATCTGATAGTTCAGCGGATGACTGGGAAAGATCCCTACAAGGAACTAAAACATGAATCCAATGTAATGGCACTAAACATTCTCCCAGAGTTAGTCCAATTAGTCGATGAGGCAAAAGACCCGCACTCTAAGTTTCGTACTGCTACACTCATAGCAGCTGCAGCTAATGCAATCGAATTTGATGTATCTGGACGTGAATTCAGTCTTGATGAATTACGTAATATTCTAAGTAATGTAGAATCCGATTTAGCAGTTGACCAAGTTGAAGAGTTTCGGAAGCTTTGTGAAAACGCTAATGAAGTTCTCTTTCTGCATGATAATGCTGGAGAAGTCGTCCTTGACATGATTCTCATCAGAGAAATCAAGCGTCTTGGACCGAAAGTTATCGCAGTTGTAAAGGGTGGTCCTGTTCTGAATGATGCAACGATGATTGATGCAGATGAAGTCAATCTTGGAGATTATGCTGATACGGTCGTAGATACTGGAGCACCAGCTATCGGTATCAATCTTGAACGTAATTCTAAGGAGTTTCTGGATCTCTTTAATTCTGCTGAGTTGATTGTAGCAAAGGGAATGGGTAACTTTGAGTCGTTGACCGAGTTCGAACCCAAATCTCCTACAGTCCATATCATGAGAACAAAATGTATTCCTGTAGCAAAACATGTTGGTGTTCCTAAAAACAAGAATGTGGTCATGATCAGGTTTCCTCCAGAGTAGAGTGGACATGGAGCTACGCCATGTCATTCTTATACGGTTTCAGACCTTGAGCTAATGGCATTGCTGCAATAAAATCAACTTTCAATTCTGGAAACTCAAGACTAATACTATCTCGTAGTCGTTTCATCCCTGGGTCCTCAGATACAAACGCACCAAGTTCGAAAGTATTCATACCCTCCTCTTTTGCTAAGAGTCTGATTTCCGGAGACAGTTCTCCTGTTACAAGAGTCTTGATATCTCGTTTTCCTGCATTGATGATATCCGGCATATCGATATGATAACCTGCACTCACAAGCACATCTCCGACTTCATCATCGAGGTCTCCTGAGAACATCACCATATTGAGATTTAACTTTGATGCGACATAATTCGCAAATCCCGAATGGTTCTTTACTCCTGGTGGTTTACAGACTCTACCTATAGATGCAAGTTGTCCAAAATCACTTTCTGTTGAGAAATCTCCAATCTTCTGTAGACCTAGGACGTCTAGGAGTGCATCATTTAGACCATCTCTTGCACATAACCATCCGCTACCAATGACATAGGTTGAGATGTAGTTCTTAGTTAGAAGACGTATTCTTACAAGATCTAAGCCTGATAATCTATCAACTGCAAATGGGAATAGCGGTCGGTATGTGACTAAAAGGTTGGACTTATCCTGTGAAGCTTTTGTGACCACTCGCGCAGATGGATAAGTAGCAATGAGCAATCTATTCACAGTAGTATTGGTCTGATCAGTTTCTGTTTGTGGACCTATTTCAACTCGGCTTTCTAACCCTTGGACAGTCATCTCTCGTGGGGCTAGTTCTTGTAGACGCTTGACTATCTGAAGAAGAGTGGTCATAATCATACCTTCTGCTTAATCGGTTGATAGACTGCATAGAATACTTTCATCAGTCTTATTCTTTTGGATGTATGAGTAACTAGTTCTTGCGAGATTATTCTGAGGTTTCTTCGTCTTCAGTATCTTCATCAAAGTCATCGTCATCGGAGTAAAGCTCTTCTAGTTCTTTATCAATCTCAACTTCTTCGATTTCTAGCTCTGGCTCTTCTTCAATCTCTTCGATTTCTGGTTCTTCTTCAATGACTTCGAGCTCTGGTTTATCCTCAATAATTTCAATTTCTGGCTTTTTCTCTTTCTTCTTCTTATCTTTCTCAGGTTTGGCTTTCTTAGATTTCTTACTTTCTGCCTTCGCAATTGATTTCTTAGCTTCGAAATTGTCTCGCTTCTTCATCTTCCAGAACTCTGTCTTTACAGATCGAACGCGATCCATTTTTTTGTAGTCGACCTGTTCTGGATTCTGGCTCTTTCTGAGTCTGATACGTTCACGCTTGAGGGTTTTCATTTTATTAGTCATCGACTGTCACCTGTGCGTTCAAAGCAACGTGCCTCCGTTTTGTTTTATAACTATGTCGTAAGCAACATAACTTGAGGAAAAATACACTTGGAACAAATTCTTTAAGAAACCACGGACTCTAGGTTTCTTGGGGCCGTAGTCTAGCCAGGATAAGGCACTAGCCTCCGGAGTTAGTTATCCCCGGTTCAAATCCGGGCGGTCCCGCCATTTTTTAATAAAATCGGACTTTATATGCCCCATTCCAATAGTAGAGTTTGAATTGAGGTTTGAACTATGAGCATAATTGGAGACCCCAGAACTTCTGAAGAAAAAGTAGTGACTCGGTTCACACGTTACCTGAACGGTCCTATGGGGAAGACCGTTCTAGACAATCTTGACGAAGGTGAGAGTTTTATTCTGCAGACCTCTGAACATACTCTACGCATTACAAAACGACAAGGTCGCGCTGTAGTGGTCCCACTCCCATTTTCACTTGCTTAAGTATACCTATGCAGAGATTGCGAATAATTTTACCACTTTAGTTAATTTACAGAAACCCTTGTTTTAGATTAGCGGGTGCTGGATGTGAGTGACCCTCGTAATTATACTGACGAACGCGGGAAAGAACTTGCAGATCGTTTTCAAACGAACCTAAATGGTCCTAGGGGAAAAGCCGTTCTCGATAATCTTGATGAGGGTGAAACTGTTACCATTGAAAATCAAGAACACATTCTAAAGATAAAGAAGGAGAAGGGCAAATGTGTTGTAGATTTTGTTGGTTATGTTCATGACAAAATCAAATACTGAGTCTTCATATGTTCTAGGTTTCTAACGAAGACTCTATAAGTCAAAATTTGCTCCATGAAAAATGGGGCCGTAGTCTAGAATGTGGTATGAGGATGGCACCATCAAGTATCAGCTTGAGGCAGG
>Ga0315535_1001238_pt1 | contig 17131 bp, 13 predicted proteins | sample SalMarSW160220MG_2_FD_203092 | JGI IMG/M metagenome (GOLD analysis project Ga0315535, IMG submission 203092) | Salt marsh sediment microbial communities from the Plum Island Ecosystem LTER, Massachusetts, United States - Salt Marsh Sediment SW1602-20 ... | reverse complement strand
ACCAATCTTCAGATCACTTAGACTTACCATCAATCACACGTCTCTGCAAAGTGAATTAGAGCCTTCTTTACTATTTCATAGTCTTCGAGGTGCATAAACTCGTCAAGTCCATGATAGTTGTTATCTTCCCTTAGTGTTCCAAAACAAGCGGTTGGGATTCCATAGCTTGTGAAATAATGACCATCATTTCCACCTAGGTCCGCTGAAATTGGTATCTCTGGGTTTACTGCTTCATGAACTGCGGCATGGAATGCTTTGATGAATTTATTCTCAGGATCTGAACCCCATCCTGCATGTTTTGTTTTGAAGGTCAGCGTGGCTTCTACACAGGTCTCTTCTTTTGCTTTCGCAAAAAACTCTTCAATGTCCTTCGCAACTGTTTCGACATCCTCTTCTGGTATTGTTCTGCAGTCAAAGGATATCTCAGCTTTCCCTGGAATAGTATTTGTTTTACTTCCTGCTTGATAGACAGTCATGGAAAACCTTCCCCAGAGTGTCTTGTGAGGGCTTCCAGGTGGTGCTGGGAATTCTGACTCGACCTTTCTTCGGACATCTACGTAGTCAAGCATGACCTGCATCAGGGGTATTGAAAGATGAATTGCGTTAGCAAATTTGAAGGGATATCCTGCATGACCTTGAGTTCCGTGGACTGTTATTGTACCTGCAATAACTCCACTGGCTCCAATACTCACATATTCCGGCCCAGAATCGACTACGAGACCGAAGTCTCCTCGTATCTTTGGTGGGCCATTCATCAGGTAGTCAATTCCATATTCGCCCCCAATTTCTTCATTCGGACTAATTAGAATCTTCCAGTTCACCTTGGAACTGCCCTTCTTGATGAGTTCCTTAGCAGCGCTCACTGATGCAACGACATTACCCTTGTTATCACTGACCCCTCGGCCAAACGCCTTGTCCTTCTGTAGAGTAAGTTTGAAAGGTGGATATTTCCAATCCTCTACATCCCCGGGAGGTACAACGTCATAGTGTGTGCAGAGAAGAACAGTCGTTTTTGCACCGACATCCATTGTTGCAACCACATTAGGTTGTGGGATCCCGTCATGCATTGAATCAAAAATTTCTACATGAAGACCCGCTTCTTCACAGTATTTCTTAATGATACCCGCACAGATAGCATAGTTCTTTTTCTCATCGCTGTTAGTATCCAGTTCGACTATCTCTCTAAGGAAACTTTCTTCCCATTTATCCATCTCAGATTCTCTCCAAGTAGGTTGTAGAGGTATGTTATCCTCACTGATTAGTATTATTACCTTCCGTTATTTTTGGCAAGTCTGACAATAATTTGTCTTGAAACGGTTAGCCTTGACCTCTGAGACTCTCCCACCGCAGAGAGGGCAGATTCCTCCTCCCCTGTTGTGAACCATTAGGAAGTCTCTCTTTTCAATAGCAATCTCATCAAGAGACCTTCCCGACAATACGTCTCTGATACGTGAAAGGACCTTTGTCATAGAATCATAGAGTTTCTCAATCTCCTCATCGCTGAGTGTCGATCGCTTTCGAAATGGAAGAATCCCTGCATACACTAGAATCTCATCAGCATAGGCATTACCAATACCCTTTACAAATCGCTGATTTCGAAGGATATTCTTGATTTGTCCGTTATAATGCTTCAGACGCGCTCTGAAGACGTCAAGGGTCAAATGAGGATCCAATGCAGATGGTCCTCTATCACTGAAACCTGCAACGTTTGAATAGTCACCATGAGGAACCAAGTACACTCGTCCCATCTTCTTAGCATCAGAGTACCAGAAGGTCTCTCCAGATGTCTGTATTGAAATCATATCGATCTTTGTTGGCTTCTTATATCTGGACACGGTTCTAAACCTTCCAGTAAGCATGGGATTGATTACAAAATCATGCTCCTCAAGAATTATAATGATGAATTTTCCATCAGCTTCGACTCTTTGGAAGACTTCTCCCACAGGTCCCTGAGTAAATTCATCTATAGGTGTGCCATGAACCACAAGATGGTTGTGTACAGTGACTTTCTTTACACTATGCCCAGCCAATATATCAGTTAATTCTTTACTAATGATTTGTAGTTCAGGTAGCTCGGGCATAGTAATCCTCCGTTGTATACCTAACGCATGTTATGAACAGTACTGTCTACATTTAGCGTCTATGCAAAGTCCTTCTTTCTCACTACCACCAATGCGATGACAAGAACAATTGACAATCCCGTGATTCCTCCCACGAGAATTGGAACTAAACTTATTGTAGCAATCGTAGATGTTGTGATTGTACTGGTTGTAGTAGAAGTACTTGTTGTGCTTGATGTAGTAGTTTCTGTTTCAGTATAATCGGTTATTACTTGATGTGCATAGTAAATATCCATCTCATTATCTCTACCATCAGTCCAGACTACATGAGGAATATTGTTCGAATCTGTGCGCACTGTAAAATAGTCCCCTGGTCGGGTAAAGTTGGATAGAGTCGGAGTATTAGTTATGGCATACCCTTTCCCTATTGCCATATATTCTCTATGTCCTCCACCGATGATAACTTTATGATAATATGGTCTATATAGGCCAGCTATCTCGCTGTAGTATACTATGTGCAAATTATCTTCAGAATCTATATCCATATCTGGCATCCATTGATCTCCTAGAGTTTGCGCATTGATTAGGATTCTATCGCTCCAGGTAAAACCGAAATCATCGGAGAATCTAAGATATACATCAAAAGACCTTGTTTCAGGCTCAAACCTATCTGCCCACAGGCAATATAGACGATTGTAAGAATCAAAGCGAATGACTGGAAGTGTGGTTTTCGCTGGTCTTCCATCCGGGCTCGTAGTAAAATCGGAGTAATTACCATCATCATTCACAAAACGGTCCTCGCCAAAAGTCAGGCCAAGATCCGAGCTATTGTCAAGGAATAGGTTTCCACCCTCTTCCATCAGGTATGTCCAACAAACAAAGACATTACTCTCATTATCGAGAGTGAGGTACGGCCCTACATGGCCATCCGCAGGTTCTCCAATCACAGAGACCTCTTCGAAGCTGTTTCCCCCATCAACGGAGCGGGTTAATCTGACTGTTGCCAAGCCACTTCCCTCTGTATCAACATCATCGTAAGCAACGAATATCGTACCATCGTTGGATATCGTCATGGTCTCTTTGTCTGCAAAATATGAACCATGACTTGCTGCGGCTCTGCTCCATGTTGCACCATAATCAGAACTCTTTGCAACCGTGATCTGACTGAACTCACTTCCAGTAGCAGAGAACTCAAGATAGGCATAGTAAATGGTACCATCATGCCACACCAACCATGGATCGGATTTTCGTGTTGTCATACCTTCGAAATTAGACATATCTCTAGGGCTATCCCATGTTTCTCCACCATCAACAGACTTAGTGAAGCTCACCTGCGCTCCCCCGCCAGTATGGGTTTCCGAGTTCTTCCAACCTGCAAATAGCGTTCCATTATCACTAATTGCTAGGGTTGGTTCCACATGGTGATTGTATAACGCATCTATTGTGGAGAGAAGTTTAGCATCGGAAAAAACTACCACTGTTGACTGTGCGGTTGATGAACCTATATTCTCTACCTGTCCTGGAGAATGAGTGGGTTCGTTCAGTTTATAGAATGAGGGACCTATTAGTAAAACGGCAAACAAGATTACTGCAGCTGCGTACATTTTCTCTTTCAAGTGCTCATTCTCCTTTGGAATCCAGAACTACGTTTACAACTATTCTCAATTATAGTTGAGGTCAACGCAATCCGTCGTCTGAGTGTACGTGACTTCGAAGACACGCAGGTATAATTTAAGACGGAAAAACATGAATAATGCACCATGCCCGAACCAATTGTTTATCATGTGCAAAAAGGCCGGCTTGTTAGGATGCCAGATCCAGGTGCGTTCGGACGAGGTGATTGTTACCTTGTTGATGCAGGAATGAAAATCTACCTGTGGATTGGTCCCAAGTCGACTGTTGATGAGAAATTTCTAACAGCTGCATCTGCTGTAATTGCTGATGAAGCAATAGAAGGTAAAGGTGACATCGACCGTATTGAAGGCGGCAATGAACCTGATAATTTCAAAGCGCTATTCGATGACTTTCGACTAACAGATGAGGATACAGAAGGAATTCTGAAGAAAGTCCATCTTGAGACCCATGAGTACAAACTCTGGAGGGTCCATAGAGAGGGTGACGATACCTTCTTTGCCGAAGTCCCAGTGAGTAGAGACTCACTCAAGACAGATGATGTCTTTATTCTTGATACATGGGATAATATCTTCATTTGGCGAGGTAAAGATGCAACCGCCAGAGAGAAGTTTGATGGTACTATCCTTGCTAGAAGGTACGATGCTGAACGAGTCGGTGTACAAGAAATTGAGATTATCGAAGAAGGTGAGGAACCAGAGGAATTCCTCAAAGCCTTTCCTTGAAATTCTATCAAAATAGTGAGTGAGGGATATCCCCTCACTTCAATTTCATGTAACTACTCACCTAGAAGTGCCATGAACTCTCTTTTTGCCTTTATCAATTCCTCAATTTCCGCCTTCTTCTCCATCTGCCCAAGTTTTCCATGGATCTCAGCAACTTCTTCCATTACTTCTGTCTGCTTTTTGGATTGCTGAGTATTAGTGTAGACTAAGGAGAGAACATTTAGAGCTTTGAGTTTCAATTCTAGTAAATTTTGTTTATACGAAATCCTAATCGCTTCCGTCGCAAAAATAATCGCTACATCATAAGCACGTGCATTTTGATACATTAATCCTAAATTACAGAGTGTGATGATTTGAGACTCGTAATCTTCCACTTCATAACTCAATTGGAGAACTGAGAGGAATATTTTACTTCCGGCAATTAGATCTAATTTTCCTGCTTGATAGTCCTGTTGCGCCCGTTCTCTTGTTACATGTAATGCACCTACATATTGATCCGGTGTCAGTGTAGCAATTGCTTTCTGAGCTTGTTGATAGAGTTCTACTAGACTGAATCCCATATCTGTTCGAATCGATTGGATAAATTCGGGAATTGAGTTATCTGCCATTTATAATGCATTCCTGTTCCATTATTAGAAAGAATGGTCCCGGATACAGAACAATTCAATCGGATGCAAAGAATTGATGTTAATGAACCCACTCTCTTAGAATTAGACTGTAATTTTGGATAGTATATTTCTTTCTGCGATTATACCAACCTGAAGTTGCCTGGACGAGGTTCATAGAGGACGCCACTGTCTTTCATCTTTGCGAGTGTTTCTGCTGCGATATGTTTCTCCACTCCCGCTTCATGAGCTATCTCTTCGAGAGTTGGCCCTAGAGACCCTGATTTTCCTGAATCTAATTGCCTTATTGCTCTGAGTACCTTGGTATTGAATCTATCAAAACGTGCATCCTTTCCCCACCTCTCTTCAGCACCTTTCTTGAGATTGGTGATCTCCATGAACTCCTTTAATGCGGGTTCGAGTATCTTGTCCCAGGCACTCTTCATTTCCGTTGCAGTGACCTTCTCTTTCCAATACGCCCTTGCACTTGAACGGGCGAGTTTGAGAACGCTCAGTGGTCTTCCCAGAGCATCAGCATCAAGAATCTGCCCCCGAGCTAGTGCGTTTTCTTCAAGTCCGAAACTCTCTTGTAAGGATTCAAGTCGCGATAGAACGTGCTTTGTGCTTGCTTCAATGCTTCGAACTGAAGTAGTTGGAGTCATCAATTGATAGGTAATTGCTGATTTTAATATTGGGAGCTGGAGTTGGGTTGGATTACTTGTTTCTACCCAGAAATCCTCTGATGCAAGAGCCAATGGAATATCGGGCAAAGCTGCACTGTCGGTCTCCGTAAGGGTGCCGATTGAGACTTCGCGAAATCCTGCTGGATCTTTTCTATTAATACATATATTCTCCAGTCTTTTTCTTGAGATTGTTCCAACGTCTATTCTGAATAAACGAGGAGTCTTTACTTTGACACCTCTTACATTGTGGATAGCTGGAGTCTGTTTTCTCATTGATGGTGGAAGTACTCGTCGCACGAATGAAAGGAATCTCCTTATCTGTGCCTGAGAAGCAATCGCTTGAATTCCTGTTGTCAATCCTCCAACAGCTTCGAGATATGGTGGACTTGATACAAAGAGTCTGGCAAATACCCTCTTACTTGCTTCTGCCATCCCAACGTGTTCAAAGAGCAGATTTGATAATTCACGCAGTTTCATCGGAGGCGTAATCTCTGTTGTGAAATCCATCGGTAGCTCTTCGCATGAGTCCACCGCAAGAGCTCGTTGGGTGATCTTTGTTTCTTGAAGAATGCTTGGAACTGCAACACGTTTTCCAATCACTTCTACATATGCTCCATCTTCAGGAAATTTCTGGTCTCGCCCAAAGATGATGAATTCGCCTTCCATTAACCATGGGCTGGGAGTCAGTAGTATTACCGAATTATTTCGGGTGTGTTTTACAAAACCGCGATAGAGGAACTTTTGACCTGAAATACGTTGACTGAATTGTCGCATGAAAGTGGATTCCCACTTGGTAAGCTCGGTTCCATATTGCCTACTGAAGACATCAGTCGAGCTTGTAGCATCAGACAGTCTGTCAAACTCAGCGCCATGCTGTCGAAGTAGGTCTTCAGAATCCATTAGTCATCACATCTATTATGAATAGGTATCCTATTTCTCTCCCTTTTGTTTCAGAAACTCACGATATGCTCTTGGATATTTCTCTGCCAATTCTTCAATACTAGATAGTCGTTCCTTGTAAGGTGTGTATAATTCTCCCGGTGTTACAGATTCAATCTCTCTCTTGAGTAGGGATTTCAGCTGTTTGTTGATCTCGAATCCAGTGAAGTGTCTGAATGATGATTTGGCAGCAACTGCAGTAGTACCGTTCCCCATGAATGGGTCTAGGACAATATCTCCTGGTCTTGATGAGAAGTCTATGCACTTGGACACAACTTCTAATGGTAACTTTGTACTGTTCTTTGCCCGACCTGTTCTATATTTTCTTTTAACAATCCAAACATCTTCTGGATAGTTCTCTATCTTGTTGAAGTAGTATGCTTTTGCGTTCTTGACCAAGAGAATGATATGGTAGTGACTGGTTACAAACTTCCTCTTTGTATATACACCAAAAGGATAGTGCCAAATCAAATGATTCAGAGTTGTGAAACCTGCCTTACTGGCACCATTTAGGATTGCATCAAGATTTGTCCATCCACTGAAGATGTATGCTGATGCACTCTTTTTCATTATTCGTGGAAGCTGAGCAATCCAGTCTTTTGTGAACTCTTCATATGATCCCTCCGCCTCTTGATATCCTGGTACCACCAAAGAATCATCACGATTGTATACACTACTCATGCCATCGAACTCTATGCCAAACGGCGGATCTGCTATGACCAAATCAATAGAGGATTTTGGTAGTCCTCTCATTCCCTTTATGCACTCAGTGAATTGTATAGTATCTAACTCTAATCCATTGAGAGAGGCATCTTTCTTTTCATAGAGTTTCTTTGCCTTATCATGACTCCAATCAAAAGTTGGTTCGAAGGAGAACTCTGCTAGGTTTGGAATATATGGCTTGGACCTTTGTTTCTTTGATTTGGTCCTACTCTTGCTTTTATCAGTGTCCGAGGTCATGAACAGTCCTGTGTTTGGTTTACCTTTGTTGTTCTTAAGATTGGCTATCTCAATCTCTGAGCTATAGCAGGTCTGATGGATCTACCCCTCTATTCATAGCACGTTGGGTCATCCAGTCCATTTGATTCTCTGGTGATGGTGGTTTCTCTATTGATGGGCTCTTTTTGATCTCCAATGCAGACTCAGGACACACTATCGCACAGACTCCACAACCAATGCATCTGGTTTCATCTACTACCGTTACATCCTCTGGGATACTCAATGCTCCAAACTGACATCGATCTGTACAGGTTCCACATCCTGTGCAGAGGTCTGCATTTACTGTCATGATGAAATCTGTCTTGATATATTCACGAGGTTTCTCTAGATTTTCTACTCCTCTTAGGATTCCACAACAACACGTACAACAGTTGCAGATGTAGGTATGCCCCGCTTGAACATTATAGGTACAATGCACAAGTCCTGCATCCTCTGCTTCTTTTAGAAGTTTCAATGCTTCTTCTTTAGAGATTGGTTTAGTGATCTCATCATTATCAAAGTAATTCTCAGCCTTTGGCACAAAAGCTAAACAGACCGTTGTTGGATACGAACAAGGTTCTCCGATGAGTGCCTTTTGTTTTTTGCAGATGCATTCCCTCACACCCCACGAACTAGCAGATTCAATCATTTGCTCCGCTTTCTGATATGGGTGAATCTCAAGCTCTGTGCTGATACTTTTATTGACAGGCAATACTTGGAAGATGACAGGCTCAGTTGTAGCCATTTTTTTGAAACCCTGCTGATAGTATCTTTCGAGCAGCTGCGCGAATTCTCCATCCATGCGGTTCAGCTGGTCTTCATAGATACCGACAACAAAAGGCATGAGCCCATACTTTCGTGCCCCTGCACTCTTTGACATCCACGAATTGATTTGCCCTTTAGAAAGCATCGTGTCTAAAAGTGGTTCCAAATCTGTTTTTGACCGATTTAGACGTTGCGCGATTTCAGCAGCTGTTTCACCACTGAGCTTAAGCTTACTTGTAAGTTCAGCCTCTTCAGGTGTGAAGATCCATTCGAGGATACGTAAATGTGTTCCATCTTCAACTGCAGGAAATCCATTTGGGATTGTGTCGAGGACAACAGCTAATTCTTCGTACGGATTCAAGGCAATCACAAGATGATGAGCTTAACAAGCCGCTTGAATAATGCTTCTATCATCAAGTTTTCTATTTTGGACAGCTGAGTACGATACCTAATGGGCTGAGCTCTGAATTCACTCTATTGATAACGCTAGTGCAATCAAATCCCTTTCCAATAAGTATGTGAGCTAGTGACATTTGGAAAGGAGGTAGGAATGGAATCCCACTTGCATTTAGGATGTCTTTGTATGTACTTCTCACAGTTTCATCCAAGAGGACTGATTCCAGTTGTTGAAGTGTGGTTCGCGTTTCAAGAAGTACCATTGATATTTTCTTCATAAATGCAGGTTTGGGAACGTTCACGGACTCACCAAATAACCGTTTGACGTTCTCTTCAAACCAAGTTCTCATTCTTTCGGGACTATAGACTGGAAGGATAATTGCCCCCTTGTGTTCATCTTCTGTAGGCATGATTCTGATGAGTCCTCGTTTCTCTGCAGATAGAACGAAATCAGAGAATCTGCTATATCCTACCTTTTCTACTTCCAAACCTCTTTCTCTTAGTTGAACCGCCAAATCCCTCAGGGACGGTGGAGGGCCTTCATTGAGGTCTTCTTCGGTGACCATCGCAAGGAAATCAAAAGCTTCCCTCACATCTTTTGAGATTTTAACTGAATGCGGTGTAAGCACTTTCGGAAGTGCAAGCACAGTGCTGGGTAACTCTCCTTCTTGATCAATATATCTCTGCTCTTCTGCCCATTTTAAGAACTCATGCCAACTCGCAAATTCAAGTTCTTTTACGTTGAAATCGGGATTTAAGGAGTTCATTACGTGTTTTGCATGACCTACTCCAGGTTTGTTACCTGTATTCATTATTGTACGAACAACTTCTTGGAGCTGAACTCCCGCAATATGTCTTTTTTGAACGATACTCTGGACTGATTTATCACAATCTTCTGGATGAACACAGTCTAGGGAGGGCCTGAATGAGAAGATATCACTGTACATTGTGGCTAAATCTGGAAGATCTGATGCTGTGATTATTGGATTGCTGATGAGCCAGAGTTCAACACCGTGTTCTTTGAGTGAACCAGCAAGCAGTTTGAAGTCTCCATCTCCTGTAATCATAACATAACGAGTAGTTTCAGGATAGTGCATTAGATGGTCGAGAATGTAAGAGGCCATCTTATAGTCACTTGCATTATCCCTGGGATCAGGTACATGGATGAGGTCATACCCGAGAGCGTAAAGATCTTCAGCCATATTTCGACGAGGGTCCCAATCTGCAAATGCATATGCTTTCACGACATGCCCAGATTGGTGAATCTTTTCAGTCATTGCTCTATGAGTTAATGATTCATCGGAGACATTTTCAACATCCCAAAATATTGCTAATTGCGATTTTACCTCTGAAGTCATTTGATACATCTCTCTGATTGATTGCACTGAAACAGAGTCCTATAAGAGCATACTGAATTCAAATGTCTGCATAGAGGAAAACTCATTACTACCATATTGAAGCACCACGACTGCTACGATGCTCTAAAGATGAGAATATATGTCAAAGTCTCAGGTTCAAAAGGGATGCTTGAATGCCACGCGACTCACGAATAAAAAGAGAAGAATTCCAGCTTGATGAAAAGGATTACAAAGATCTTCTCATCTATCTTCCAGAAGGTGTCGGAATTACCGATTTAGATGAAAATCTCGTTTTCGTCAATGATGAATTTGCAGCTATGCTTGGATATGAGTATCAAGAACTTCTTGGAAAGAGTATTTACGATCTAATCCCTGAGCGCGAGAAATCCCAATTAAAGAGAGAATCTGCAAAGCGCGCAGTTGGAGTTTCTTCTGGGTACAATATGGATATGGTCAGAAAGGATGGTGGTGAAATTACTGTCAGGGTATCCGGTGTACCACGGCGTGATGATGAAGACAATGTGATTGGTACTATGGCAGTCATCATCGATATAACAGCAGAACGGGAGAAAGAAGTAGAACTTCAAAAACTATCACGAGCCATCGATGCAAGTCCCGCCTCTGTTGTTATCACTGATCTTAGTGGAACAATGGAATATGTGAACCCGAAATTTGCTGAACTTACGGGTTACACATCTCAAGAAGCATTAGGTAAGAATCCTCGTATTTTGAAATCAAATCGAACTCCCTCAGAAACTTATGATGATTTATGGAGGACGCTAGTAGATGGTAATGTATGGCATGGTCGATTTGTAAATAGAAAGAAGAATGGTGAATTGTATTGGGAAGACGCAGCAATCTCTCCAGTCTTTGATTCTGATGGAAAGGCTACTCACTACGTAGCAGTTAAGGAAGATATTACTAGGAACGTGATTGCTGAGGAGAAATTACAGCTCTCAAATAAAGATCTGGAACTCTACGCATCTTTCTTGCAGCATGATTTACGAAATGACCTCCATGTGCTCATGAGTCACGCTGAAGCTGCGCTCATGATGATGAAAGAAAACTCTCGTGCTTCAGAATACATCTCTATTGTACAAGCCGCTTCAGAGAGAATGGTCAGTTTGCTTGATATTTTTGGTCATCCAGCTGAGATTGACGATGTGGATATTGTAGGAATTCTTGAAAAATGCAAATCCCAAGCAGAAAGGACCCACTCAAATTTGACTGTGAAAATAGTTGTCAACACCGCGGAAACACAAGTTCAGACTGCAAGGCTCATCCCCATGGTATTTGACAATCTAATGCGCAACTCTGCAAAATATGCCACGAACGATGTTACACTTAAAATCGAACTTACAAGTAAAGGTGATTTTATGTTCATAACTTTAAGTGATGATGGCCCTGGTGTTTCCAAAGAGATTGAGTCCAAGATATTTGAAAAAGGTGCATCCACATCAGGGGGTGGGTTTGGACTATACCTAACAAAGAAAGTCATCGAAGGTTATGGCGGGAAAATTGAATATCTCCCTGATGAAAAGCGTTCTGGCGCAACATTCAGGATACAGCTGCCCATCAAGCCATCCTAGTTTCTACAATGTACTTCCCAGCAAAACTCTAAGCTTCAAGATGAGTTCCAGATAAGGGACGCAAGATGAAAATATGTTTCATCTTTTGGAAAGGCGGTCAAATCTCCCATGGAATTAGCCTGATGAGTAGCTGGATTAGAAAAATAGTACGAGAACATCTGAAAGTCACCTCAAAACCTGAATTCGAAAACCTTTACTGGTGATGATGTGCTTGTTAAACGACGCGTGAATCACTGGGGTTGATATTCTCCATGAGAACCTGTGCAAGTTGTGGAAAGGCAAATAATCCAATACGAAAATACTGTGTCCGATGTGGAAAACCACTCATCATAGTAAAAGATGACAAACCAAGTCCAGCTCCAACAAGTGTCATCACTGAATCACCTATCCCTGATATTCAACCATCAAAGGGTGCTCCAGAGAATCAATATATTCGATCTGACTCTATGAAAGCAACAACCGATGATGAATGGGTTCGGCCTAGTCAGGTCTCTCGTGACAGAATGCGCTCTACATCCTCAAGTAGCGGAAAATCGGAAATGGAAAAGGCCAAGGAAGCATTTGCTAGAGCAGAAGGCGTTGGTATTGATGAGGCTAATGGCTCTGGTATTGTCGAACCACGAATGCTTCGTGCAAGTGAGGTTCGTGAGTTGATGGGTGAAGGAGCAGTTATATCTCAAGACCCCAAACCTGCTGCTCAACCTGCACCAAGTATTACTCCTACTCCTCCTACAGCAACACCACCACACGTTTCCACTCCCGCACAAGCTCGTCCTATCCCTACAGCAACTCCCCCAGCTGCTCCCTCTATGCCTCCCGGCGTTGACGCAACAACTCAACCCACCCCTACACCTAGACCATCTCCAACGGCTGCTCCTACAACAAATAAGCCTGAACCTGCGGTTATATCGACACTCCGCGTAGAAAATCCACCACCTCCAGTACCTCCAAATATACAAGTAAAACCACCAACTCCAGCTCCAATCGCCAACTCTCCATCATCGATCAATCTTGATGCTCGAGTTCCTGAAATAGAAGAAATCCTGTCACAAGTTACTGAACCTGAGGATCTTCAAGATGGCAAGATCAAAGATTTGGTCGCCAGTCTAACCACGCAACATGCAGAATTGCGAAAGGTGAAAGAAGATCTTGCGAAAATCTCTGACCGCCTTGATGAATTTGTTCGAAGTTGCTTTAATGATGCTGAGGTCAAGAGAATTCATTACGAAAGTCTGTGCGAGCAGGAGCGTTTTGCCAAACAAGAATATGACTCCTCAAAGAAGGAATATGAACGAGTAGACAAGAGAAGAAAGAAAGAGGTCACCTCGCTTGAGGATAAGGTCAAAAATGTTGAGAAGAATATCACAAAGACCGAAGATGCTGTGCAAAAACGCATTGAAGAACTTGACAAAGTGCGGGAGAAAATTACTCAATTGCAAGAACAAAAATCGTAAACCATTTGCTCTTTTATGTAATAATATCCATTAGTCAATAACTAAGGGCATAGTATGGACAGACTGATACACACATTCCACACCCCTCACACGTTTCTGCATCAATAACAAAGAGATTTTCCTTCTTCTTTACAGTAATTGCCCCATATACACAAGACTTCTCGCAGAGACCACAACGTATGCATTTGTCAAGGTCTACTGAGGGAGGTGGATCTAGCGACACTCCTGTTTTCAGATGAGGAAGGGTTACTCCTTGAATATCTTTGATTGAATCATACCCGTGACTGTCAAGCCAATCTTCTGTTTGACCTGCGATTTTTCCGTAGATAGTATCTCCCTCTAGGATTGCTGCTGTACATACCTGTACTGCTGAAGCTCCCGCCATCATGAACTCAATGACATCTTCTCCAGAGGTCACTCCTCCAACTCCAATCACGGGTAATTTGACAGTGCTAGCTATCTCTGCTACACAACGTATTGCAATAGGTTTCAACGCTGAGCCGCTCATCCAGCCGAATCCATTTTCACTTCCTAACATTGGTTTTCCAGTTTCAATGTCTATACGTAGACACGGACCAAATGTGTTGATTGCTGCTATTGCATCAACATATGGTTCTAGAGATTTCGCGACCGCTGCTACATCGACCTTTGGGCTTAATTTTGCAATGATTGGAATATTTACTGCATCTCTCAGAGCTTTCGCAATTTCTACATGCCCTCCTACATAATGAGTACTAAATTCGATAGCTTGAACTCCTACTCTCTCTAATTTCGGAGCTATCTCACTCACATCCTCAGGAGTGTATCCAATACTCGCAATCAATGGTAGTCCAGCACTCAAGGCAATTGGGTACTCTCGCTCTAGCCAAGTTTCCAGAGGAAGTTCACTCCAGAGTTCGGCATTTAGAATCCCTCTTCTTGAACCAACTCTACCTTCTTTGAGAGCTGCCATATTTGGTCTAGGGACGTCTGCAGGTTTTATACTGACAGTCTTTGCTACAAGGCCTCCTACACCACCTGCAGCGGCATTCAGAAGGGTCATCCCATCTCTTGATGTGGGTCCTGCTGCAGTCAAGACGGGGTTTCTGAACTTGAGTCCTAGGAATTCGACGCTGATGTCGGCCATACAGTTGCATATCTACCCGACAACATAAACCATTCTCTCGAAATATCCACTGATTTCTTATGTCGGATTAATCTGACAGATCGATAATTTCCGCAGGAGTAATATCCTCCACATCTATCCCACTCTTCTGAAGTCTGATTATTGCAATCTCATAAGCCTTAAGGACATCTGCCTTTGTGATGTATCCAATCATAATAGTTGGCTTTAGCGGGTCCACAACTACTGCATGTCCCTCATCTCGTTTCATCATTGCTTGTAGTGCACCATCCATCGTACACTCGCGTGATATATGTAAGAAGTCTGGATTCATCAGATCTCTCACATGAATCTCTTTTCCATCTTCTACCTTTGGACCCTGAAAGAGATCTTCTGCAATTAAGATTCCAACAACTTTTCTCTCCTCCGTTACTACTGGGAACTTTGTGTGATGTGTAGTATCTATGACTCTGTAGACTTCTGAAATAGACATATCCGGAGTTAGAATAGTTGGATCCTTGGTCATGATAGATTCGACTTTTATTGATTTCAGTGCTCCAATGTGAGTTCCAGCACTTACGTGGACTCCACGACGAGCAAGTTTCATAGTGTAAATACTCTCAGGCTCAATCAAGGATGAAACAAAGAATGATGATGATACTGCAATCATCAATGGAAGGATAAGTAGGTAATCACCAGTCATCTCCATGATGATCACAATACATGTTATTGGGGCTCTTGCGGTACCGCCAAATAGGGCTGCCATTCCTACCAGTGCAAATACCATTGCAGTATGCGTTGAAACAATTCCAGGCGCCACGTATGCGAAGATCCATCCCATCGCTCCTCCGAGACCTGCCCCCATGAAAAGAGTTGGAGCAAAAACTCCACCAGATGCTCCAGATCCTAGTGTGAAACTTGTTGTGAGTGCTTTTAGGAGACTGAATATGAGCATAGTTGCCAATAAGACAATGCCTCCAGCTAGTATATCCGGGGTATTAAGTGTCGAATCAATGAAAGCATATTCCACACCCATCACAGCAGGAAAATACGGCTGGTCACCAAATAATCCATGGTATGCAAATGCATTTTCAAAAAATATCGCGATAACACCAATGACTCCTGTTAGGAGACCTCCAATAGTAGGTAATGCATATTTTGAAACTTTGATCTTCTCGAATAAGCCTTCTATAACATAAAAGCCTCTTATCCAAATTACACTGATGACTCCAAGAACTATTCCTAAGATCAGATAAAAGATCAATTCTCCTGGGTTACCCATTGCGAATGCTTGCGGTTGGAATGAAAGAGTGAGTTCACTTCCAAAAAAAATCCTGTTTACCATGTCTGCGCTGGCGGTTGCTACAACACTAGCGAGAATTACAGGGAGAATTGAAAAGCCAAGTATTCCACCAGCAACTACTTCGATTCCAAAAAGAGCGCCTCCAAGTGGAGCATTGAATGTTGCAGCAATTCCTGCAGAAAGTCCGCAGAGTAGGAGAGTCTTTGTTTCGTTCTTGTTTAGTTTGAATGTTTCAGCAATTCCAGAACCGACACCCGCACCAATCTGAGCAATTGGCCCTTCTCTTCCACATGAGCCTCCGGTTCCTATTGTTATTGCTGATGCGACGCTCTTGAGGACCGGAACTCGATATCGTATTCTACCAGCACGAAGGACGTATGATTCCATGACCTCTGGTACTCCATGTCCTTTCGCTTCTGGTGCATATTTAACAACAATGACTGCGACAAAAACACCACCAATTGCTGGTGTGATGATCCATCCTATGGTTCCTAAGTAGTAAGGAATATTCAAGAAAATGAAGTAAATTCCGTTAATCAACATCCTGAATATTATCGCTACAATTCCAGTAATTGCACCAACAAGAGCACCTAGAGAATACAGGATAATCTGCCTTTTCACGTCACGTTGTTCAATCATATGAGGGTGTCGCCTTCTGTTTCGATACGAGTAAAAGGAATCCTCTTTTTCGTTGCCAATAGAGTCCTATATTAAAGTTAACGTATGAACCGAGTGCTTGATACTACCGTATCATACCTTTTGGTTTAAGTTCATCTATGACAAAGTCAAGTTTGAGTTCTTTTAATTTCATTTCTTTTGGATATCCTGTCTCTCTATCACAACCACGAAAATCGTAATACTCATCTAACATTATATCAAGATCAGGAAGGCCTCCCTTTGCTGGACCTGTTGGCATTGGTTCCGAGAGGAGTCTTGGAGGTAGGGTCTCATCTTTTCTTGTTATCCCGATTCTGTGATTGAACGCACGTCTTAGATGACTGATTCGTTCAGCTGTTGATCGTACATATTTCTCATCACCCCATTCGACCATGCCAGTAAGGGCTGGAATGACATTCACAAAGGTATCAAAATAGAAGACTGGGGGCCACATCGTTGCGTACTTACAAATCACTGCAGAGTCAACTAAAGCATACAGGTTCTCGACATCCCACACAACTTCTCCCTTGTGTTTTGGAGACATTATTTCTAGAATTGCTTGTGCTTTTTCCGCACCAAATCTATCAGCTGCTATCTTTGGATATCCAAGTTCCTCAATACATGATATGCTTCTGAGATGGTCTGCGCCTCGTACATTAGTAGCATAGGTAAGTCCAATACTCTGATGAGCTCTTGGGTCCTGTCCTGACGCCTCAAGACCCTTCACATGGATTGCATATTTCCAGGCATCTCCACCAATCTGTTCTGCAGCTTTTCGAACGCCATTAGCAAGTATTTTTCCAAATCCTTCTCGTTTCGCAATCTTCTCAACGAGTTCTGCCTGCACTTCACTATTACCCCAGGTCAATTCTAGACCATCAGTAT
>Ga0315535_1001237_pt1 | contig 17135 bp, 10 predicted proteins | sample SalMarSW160220MG_2_FD_203092 | JGI IMG/M metagenome (GOLD analysis project Ga0315535, IMG submission 203092) | Salt marsh sediment microbial communities from the Plum Island Ecosystem LTER, Massachusetts, United States - Salt Marsh Sediment SW1602-20 ... | reverse complement strand
TGTGGACCCGCTTCGGAGCGGTCGAGGGCTACGAGGATGCGGACGCCACCTGGGTCTGGAAGGCCATACCCTATGCGGCGCCGCCCACCGGCGAGCTGCGGTGGCGCGCCCCACAGGATCCGGCTCCGTGGACAGGCGTCAGAAGGTCCCGCCGATTCAACGGCGGATGCACTCAGTTCAATCCGATTTTCAAGAGGACAATTCGCGGAACAGAGGACTGTCTCTATCTCAACGTTTGGCGCCCGCAGAGCGCAGAGACCGACCTGCCGGTCTACGTGTGGATTCACGGAGGCGGCAACTCGATTGGCTCTTCGACTTTCGTAAAGGACTACTACGGAAACCGCGTCGCCTCGCGATCGAAGATGGTGTTTGTTTCCATGAACTACCGTCTTGGACCGATGGGATGGTTCACGAACCCGGCGCTTCGTCAGGGCGCCTCCGCTGAGGATGCATCGGCAAACTATGGCACCCTCGACATCATCAAGGCGCTCAATTGGGTTCAGGAGAATATAGCCGCCTTTGGCGGCGATCCGGAATCGGTAACCATCGCGGGGGAGTCGGCGGGTGGTATGAACGTCCTCTCGCTCCTCATTTCTCCGCCGGCCGAGGGCCTCTTTCAGCGAGCGATCTGTGAGAGCGGCGTGCCGATCAGCAGCGCCGTCGAAGAGGGCGACGCCAAATCGCTGGAGATTCTCACTGCGTTGGTCGTCGCAGACGGCAAGGCGAAGAACGAGAAGGAAGCGTTGAACCTCGTCTCACGGTGGAACGGAGAGCAGACACGGGACTACCTCCGGTCGAAGAGCTCGCGCGAAATACTCCGCGCCTACTCAGAGACGGTTGCCGGAATGATAGACAATCCGGCGATCTTCCGGGACGGATACGTTCTGCCCCGCGAAGGCTATGACACTTTCGACTCCGGCACCTATCCGAACAAAGTGCCACTGGTCATTGGCAGCAACAAGGAGGAGGTCAAGCTGTTTCTTCTGCTGTCGTCCATGAAGTGGCGGAGCGAGCTCTACGCAGCTGCAGCCAGGTACGGCAGCATGAGGTGGCGCGCGCGAGGAGTTGACGAGATTGCCGTAAAGCTCGCCGCGCTCCCCGACCAACCGCCAGTGTATGCCTACCGCTTCGATTGGGGCGCGCCCGACACGGATGGTCTGAGCGTGCTACCAGGTAACTGGGGAAAGCGGTTGGGAGCGTTTCACTCCCTCGAGGTTCCCTTCTTTCTCGGGACCGACACCGTCAATGGCGCGTTGAATCTTCTGTTGTACACATCATCGAACAAACCCGGTCGACTGGCTCTCTCGGCGGACATCATGGAGTATCTGTCGAGCTTCGCTCGCACCGGAGACCCCAACAGACTCGCAACCGATTTGCCGACATGGGAGCCGTGGACCAATCAGGCGGGCGGACCGAAGACCTTCGTTCTCGACGCTCGCGGCCAAACAAGCGAGTTTCGCACCCTGACCGAGAAGATGACTCTCGAATCGGTAATGGACTTGCTGCGAAGTGAGCTGACCGAGCCGCTGCGAAGTGAGACGCTCACCTATCTCCGAGATTCGTGGCTGCCGTAGCGGACGAACGCGATGAAGGACGTGCGGGATTCCCTCGCGCAAGAGACGATTGCCGTCGCCGGAGTCTCTCGTGACGCGAACGCGTTCAGCACGAATGGATACAGAGGCGCCGAAAGCGAGGAAGCGCAAGGTTTGCCGCACCTCCAACGCGCCACCAATTTCGATGGAGTAATAGTACCGCGGAGACGCGCCGATTACCTAGAGGCAGTCGCACGAGTCATTTCGTCGCGGGCGGGGGGCCCTGAACTACCTCAGCAAAATCCTTTACTCGTACCCATTTTGCCATTGCGTCCTTGACCTTCGCCGGCGTCAGATGCAGGTAGGCGTTGGCGGCCCGCACCGGCTCGTCGAGGGGGAGATCGAGCCTCGATCGGTCGAGCAGTCCGTGTGCAATCTCGCCGAAGCTCGTCTCGGACAACACGAGGGACAACAGAAGCGATCTGCGGGCGTGATCGAACGCCGTTCTACCGGGTGCTGCATTCTGCAAGTCGGCAATTCGCCCGAGGATTAAGGCTGCGACCTGAGGTACAACTTGTGGGTCGGCGGCAAAATCGATGAGATAGAAGGTCCTCGAACGACCGGAGATGTAGGATGCCGATAGGAACGAAACCGGCAGCTGCTTTGAGTCGAGCTCGGTCGCGAAACGGCCGGGGTAGGCTCCGCCGGAGAGGATCTCATTGCCCAACTGGAGGGCATAGTAGTCAGGGCTCGAGCGGACCATCGGAATGAGCTCGGCCATCCTGACCTGATCTATCGGGCTGTTGGGATCCTTGATGGTAGAGAACGAGCTCCTGTTCGGTGTACCGGAGGGCAGCAGTATATTTGGTTTTTTCCCACCACTGCGCCAGCCCCCAAAGTACTTCTCGATGACGCGTTGGGCGATATCCGCATCGACGTTGCCTACGACGACGATGGTAGTCATATCTGGACGATATACGGAGCGATAGTACTTCTCGACATCCGACAAAGTCAGCGCCTTGACCTCCTTCTCCGTGGCTTGACGACGTGCGGGATCACCCCGAGGGAGCACGGCCGACAAAAACGCCTGACGGGCCTTGATTGCGGGGTTCTTGCCGCGCGCAGCCACGATTTGTCCGACCAACTTCTGTTCGACATCGAAGTTCTTTTTCGTTAGCACCGGATGGAGGATATTCTGCGAAAGAAGGTCGACCCCGCGAGAGAACTCGTTCGACAAGACGGTCAGACTGAAGCTCGTACCCCCGGATTCTTCGGCTCCGATCTCGCTGAGAGCTGCACGGAATTTCACTTTGTTCATCGAACCGGCTCCGTCGGACATGATCTGACCGAGAATCTCGTCGACCCCTTCTTCCCCTTTGGGAACCTGCATGTAGGGGTTCGAGTTGACCAGACCGTACAGCCCAACAACGCCGCTCCCCTTCTCGGGTACCACTATCAGCCGAAGTCCGTTTCCAAGATGTGTGTCCTCGGGCTTCGACGCCGCCGGCGGCTGGACAGGCGGTGCCGCTGATCGCGCCCACTCCGGAAGAACGGAAGAGGGGCCCGAAAGATCGATCGGCTCGGGTCCCCCAAACCCCTGGCTCGACAGCGGAACCGTCGGACCGGATTTTGCCGGGGTCAGAGTGGCGAAATCGGCCTTCCCGAGATCTATGTAGCGCTCGGCAACGCTGTTCACCTCTGCGGTTGTCACATTTGCCACCGCATCGAGAACCTTCACGGGCGATCCCTTGCCCGCGGCCACCGATTCGGCCCAAGCGAGCGCACGGCCCTCGACACTGTCGAGCTGTTTTTCCAGGAACATCTCGGTACGCAGCTGGGCGGCCTCGACCGTGGCCCTCGAAATTCCGCCGTTCATGTATTTCGCGAGTGATAGCTTGAGCTGGTCCTTGACGGCAGTTCCGTCCTGCCCCTGTGGGAAGGCTCCGACCATGATTCCCAACCCCGCGTCTGGAAAGGCATCATAGGTAAACCCCGCCCCAAAGGCGTTTCCCGACGAGACCAGTGAATCGAGCCCGCCTGGTGCATTGCGGATGATGTCAGAGAGCACGAGCAGGGCGGGATATTCCGGGCTGCTCGAACCGGGCAAACGCAAGGCGATACCGGCGGCGCCGTAGGCGAGGTGACTCGTCAGCGCGAGCGACTCCGGCCGGACAGGGTCCGGCTTTGCGATCTGCTCTCTTGGCAGGGGGCGTTTCGATATACCTCCGAAAAGCCTCTTTACGTTTGAGACTATCGTCTGAGGATCTACGTCGCCGGCGACCACCAGTACCGCGTTGTTCGGAACGTACCAGGTATCGTGGAACTTCTTCAAATCGGCGAGAGTCAAGCTGTCCAGTTTGGCTCCTGTCCCAAGGGCATCGTGGGCATAGACCGAACCCTGGAATAGATCGGCCCGCAGTCGGGAGTAGAGAGAGTACTGGGGGTTGGATTTGTCCGAAGCGATCTCCGATGCGACGGCTGCCTTCACTCCCGCCCATGTGGTCTCGTCGGCAGTTACGCCCTTCATGCCGATTGCCTGCATGCGCAGAGCGACGTCGATCTCGTTGGCGGGTACGGTAAAAATAAAGCGGGTCTGCGACTCGATCGTGTCGGAAGAAAGGTCCCCGCCGATCGCCCGCGCAACGGCGGAAAACTGACCCGCAGGGAGACCGGGGCCGCCGGACATTACAAGATGCTGCAGGGCGTGCGCGATCCCCCGAGTATCGTTCGGCGCCTGTTCCGAACCTACCTTGTAGGTAAGTACGCTCGTCGCCACCGGTGCGAGCTTGGAGGGCACGACGACGACCTCGAGACCGTTTTCGAGCCTAGTTCTGACGACGTCCCGGGAAAGGCTCGCGAATGAGCTGTTACCACCGACTCCGGCATGATTGGAAAAGGGATTGCAGCCGGCGAGAACGCCGGCCATCGACAGGACAAGAATTGTCGTTGCATATTTTCTCATCAACTTTCTCACTTCAAATAGAGACACAAGCCTATCAGGAGGAATGGCTTCGCTCAAGCCCCGTGCCGGTTTCGCCGAGCGCCTGTTCGTCGAATCTGACAGCCGCCGTTCTTGCGAACAACATCGATACGTGGTAGCTTGGGTTATCCCTCCCATGTAAACAAGGCAACAAATCATCCACACCGACAAAGAGGAAGAACCATGGAAGAGTTGTCCGTCGAGCAGGTCATCCAGTTCGCTCAGACGATCGAAGAAGAGTCCTACACATTTTACACTGAGGCGAACCGCCGCCTCGACGATCCAAACCTCAAGGCCCTGACTGAAGAGCTCGCATCGGCGGAAGTGGATCACCTCAACCGATTGAGAAAGCTGCTCGACCTCACTGCTGTCGCCGAGGACCAGCTGAAGCGACGAGTGCGGCTGGACACTGCGGAATACCGCCGTGTTGTTGCCGCCAAGCCTATCGAGAACGACTCGAGCGCTCGCGAGATTCTCGAACGCGCGCTCGCCCGAGAAACTGCCACGGCCAATACCTACAAGATGCTCGTGTCGATGACGAACCTCGGGCCTGAGGTGGTCGAGCTCTTCACGTACCTCACCGCGCAGGAAACCGGGCATGTAACGACGATCAAGAACAAGCTCAACAAGCTCTAGCGACCGTCTTTGCGGCCTCGTCCTGACCCCGCTCGCGGACGAATCCGAAAACAATGATGAATTCGCCGGTTTCGCGAGAAGTCTCTCGGTATCGTCTCTCGTGTGATGTCCTCGATTTCCAGGTCGGCGAAGGCGTCGGAGTCGATCTGGAATCGGCGGAAGTTCGTCGAGAAGATCAGTGTGCCTCCCGACGCGAGGCGGTTTGCCGCGAGACGAATGAGCTTGGGATGATCCCGCTGTACGTCGAGGGTCGCACGCTTGCCTTTGGCATTCGAGAAAGTCGGCGGGTCCATGAATATCATGTCATAACGCTCCGTATCCACGTGCAGCCACTCCCAGCAGTCTGCGCGGAGCAGTCGATGCTGCTGTCCGGCAATTCCGTTGGCAGTGAAGTTCTCGCGCGCCCAGCGGAGGTAGGTGTTGGAGCTGTCGACCGACGTGGTCGAGATCGCGCCGCCTTTTGCAGCGCAGACGCTGGCCGTACAGGTGTAGGCGAAGAGATTGAGAAAGCTCTTTCCGGTGGCAGCGCCTCGAATCTTCTCACGCGTGAGGCGGTGGTCGAGAAACAAACCGGTGTCGAGATAGTCGGTGAAGTTGACGAGGAAAGAGCAATCCTGTTCGTGCACCTCGTAGAACTCCCCCTTCGCAGCAAGCTTCCGGTACTGCTCGCTACGTCTTTGACGTTTCCTTCGTTTCAGAAAGACATTCTCGGGAGGAACGCCAATCGTGTCGGGGAGCACGGTCATGATGTCTTCGAGCCGGCGGGCTGCCCGATCCGCATCGATCGATGAAGGGGCGACGTATTCCTGAACATGGAGCCACCGTCCTTCGAAATAGTCGACCGCTACGGCGTACTCCGGCAGGTCGGCGTCGTAGATGCGGTAACAGCTGATTCCGCTACGCGCCGCCCACTTGTCGAGAATCTTGCGGTTCTTCCGAATCCTATTGATGAATGAAAGGATCCCGCCTGTTGCATCCGAGTTTCCGCCTTCCGGAGCGCCGCGCGGCTTCGACGGAAGACGAGCCGAAAGTGGCCGAGCGGCCCGAGAAGACACGCCTGCATCTCTGCGCTCCTCTGCTCCGGTCGGCGCTTGGGTTCGCTCAGCCTGTTGTTTGCCCCCCGATCGCTCCGGCCGAACGGGCCTCGGAATGAAGCGATTGCCCTCGCTGAGCTCGAAATGGGCAAGAACACACCGAATCGGCCCGTTGAACAGTGTGTTGACCTTCGACGCCCGCAGCCCGATGCTCCGCGAGAGGCGCTCGTCGGAGGTGATGACGCAGGCCCTCCAGCCTGCGAAGCGATCGTGCAGCACCCTTCCAAGCTCCTCGTAGAGCTCCTCGACAGGTTGCTCGGTTCCGATGCGTTCACCGTAGGGCGGATTGACTGCCACGAGGCCGGGGGGCCCGGAGGGGGCCTTCAGCCGGGCGAGCTCTCCACGCTCGACCGTGATCTTCGCCTTCAGGCCGGCAGAAGCCGCGTTTTCCCTCGCTGCAGCAACCGCTCCGCCGTCATGGTCGAACCCGACAAGATCTGGAATTCGGGAGAAGCCCGCCAGGCACCTCTCGGCGGCTTCGAGAACGACCGCTCGCCACACACTCGCGTCGTTTCCCCTCCATCGCTGCGGGAACTCTGAGAGCCGAGTTGCGGAGAGCCCATCGTGTGAACGGGAGGCCCCGCCGAGCTCGCGCGCGCCCGCGAGCAGCCCGTCGGTCGCTCGGCGCTGCTCGTTCGTCAGAAGGCGAAGCAGGCCGGGGGCGACATCACCGGCCATAAGGGCACCTTCGATGAGCAGCGTACCCGATCCGCACATCGGATCGAGCAGCGTTCCACCTTCGCGTACGATCTCCGGCCAGCGGGCGCGCGCGAGCATCGCGGCTGCAACGTTCTCTTTTATCGGAGCGGCGACCCCTCGTATGCGATATGCCCTGCGATGAAGGCTCTCGCCGCTCAGATCTATGTTCACAGTCGCGATATTGTCAACGATTCGCACACTGATACGCACCCCCGGATCGCGCGGTTCCACGTTCGGACGTCTTCCGACCTTCGCCCGGAAGTAGTCGGCGATGCCGTCCTTGACGACGAGCGCGGCATAGTCGGAATGGCGGATGTTGGAGTCAGAGGTGCTCCCCTCGACCGCGAAGGTCTCGTCCACATCGAAGTGCTCGTCCCACGAAATCGATCGAACCCCATCGAGGAGCTCGCCGGGGGAGGCGGCGGGGAACTCACTTATCGGAAGCAGGATCCTGCTCGCAAAGCGCGACCAAAGGCACATTCGATAGGCGGTTTCGAGCGTCCCGTCGAATCTGGCACCCGCCACCGTCTCCTTGATCCGGGCGGCACCGGCCTCTGTGAGCTCTGTCACCAGAAGATCTTCGATTGTCTTGGGGCAAGTGGCGAAAAACGTCGTGTGCGGCATTGGTCCCAGTATAGCCTGCAGCGGCTCCTGCGGCCAGCCGCCCCGCCGGCTGGCCGTCAAGACGCCCGCTGCGCTAGAGCTCGCCCGCCTGCGCCGACTTCTCCGGATCATAGGATAGGAAAGACCGGAAGTCCGCGGAGAGCAGCATCGGCGCCATAATCAGGATCACGATGATCCAGGAGGCCACCATGACCGTCCGAATGGGTAGATATTGCCCGAGCACTCCTCCCACGCCCATCGCTATCGGTATCAACCCCATTGACAGGGTGTTCAGCAGCCCGTAGACCTTACCCCGCAGCTGCTGAGGTACGGTCAACTGGGTAATCGTGTCGATGAAGACGTTGATCACAGCATTGCCGAATCCGCCGACGAAGATGAGGGCGACCATCAGTAGGTAGCTTGACGTCAAGGGGAAGAGTGCCCAGACGACGCCCATCACGAGCGCCGCTACCGCAAAAACCGGCAGTCGCCGGGAGGCGGAAACCTTGACGGAGGCGATGACGATCATTCCGGCGAACATACCGAGAGTCATTATCGCCATGGCGATCCCGTAGCGGCCCGGACCGAGGGATGGAGTCCGCTGGAAAAGGGGAAGCATCAAGACGAACGATATCGAAGCAAAGAAGTTGATGATGGCGGCCCCCAGGAAGAGAAAACGCAGACCGCGATAGTTCCAGGTAAAGGAGAGGCCCTGACGCATATCCGCCCAGAAACGAGTGCGTCGAGCCCGGTGATGAATCTTCGGTACCCGAATGAAGATCTCCGTTATCGACGATACGAGGTAGGAGACGCCGTTGATCAGAAAGAGGAGCGGTGCTCCGAGAACTGAATACAGAACCCCGGCGCCGCTGTTCCCGAGAATGCCCGATCCTGCACGGATCATCGCGAAGCCGCTGTTGGCACGGACGAGATCCTTCTTCTCGACGAGATCCGGAATGATGGAGCTTACTGAAGGCTCGAAGAAGGCGGCACCGATTCCGATAATCACTCCGACCACGAACACTATCCAGATTTGGAGCACCCCGAGAATAGCCATGACACCGGCGAACACGACCGCGACTCCTCTCGCCGCGTCCATGACAACGAGTAGCCATTTCCGGTCCAACCGATCTACCCAAACGCCGGCAAACGGGCTCAGGACGACGCGAGGCAGAGTCGAGGCCGCCATCAGAGCTCCCATCAGAGCTGTCGATCCCGTGACCGCGAGGATCCAGAATCCAAGCGCTATCTCGTAGGCCACATCCCCGATGGCCGACACGAGCTGCCCCTGCCACAGGAGCAGGAAATTGCGGTTGAGAAGTCTGAGAGGTCCTCCCTTGTGGGTGGATTTCGTCTCCGATTGCTCGAGGTCGACATCGATTTGACCGACCTCTTCTGTAGCCTCTGCGGCAGTCTCGGGCCCCATTGCAGCCATTTTCCTACACTCCATGATTCCATACCGGTAGATGATTTATATCGAATAGTTAATTCATTTTATTCATTCAGTCAAGCAAAAAGATCTATTTTTTTAATATATTGGTCACTATTTTGAATTTCCGGGATTGGCTCGAAAAGGTGGGAGCGGTTTATTATTCGATCCGATTGTGGTATTCTTCGCACATGGTGGAGGGGCAAGATAGGTGAGTGATCCCGTCAAATCGTTTGTGATCGATACGAACGTCTTCATCCACAAACCGGATGCCATTCTTTCGTTTCGCGACAATGAGGTCATCGTGCCGCTCTGGGTGTTGGAAGAGCTGGACAAGCTCAAAACCTCAGGGGATGAGAAGGGCCGAAACGCGCGACACGCGATCAGGATTCTCGAGGCGATGACCAAGAAGGGCAATATCAACGAAGGCGTGAAGATGGAGAACGGTTCCATCCTGAAAGTCGTGCTGACACACGAAAAGGACGTGCCGGCCGACCTTCGACAGGACAGCGCCGACAACAAGATCCTGCTGACCGCGCTGACCTTAAAGAAACGGGGCCGTCAGGTATTCTTCGTTTCAAAAGACATCAACGCGCGAGTGAAGGCGACTGCGCTTGGCATCAAGGCTGTCGACTACGAGAAGCAGAAGGTCAATCTGAGCGATCTCTACTCAGGATACCGGCAGGAGGTGGTCGCACGTGAAACCATCAACGAACTTGCCACGTCCGGATGTATGCAGCTCAATCAGGAGCTACGCCCAAACGAATACATGATCCTCACCGAGAAGGGAACCGAGACGACGGCCATCGGCCGATTCGATGCCCGGGAGGGTCTACTGCGTTACGTAGATCACATCGGAGAAACGGTCACCGGGGTCTCACCTCTCAACGACAACCAGCGTATCGCCATCAATCTCCTCCTTGACGACTCGATACGGCTCGTGACGCTCGTCGGAAAAGCGGGAACCGGCAAGACCCTTCTTGCCATCTCCTCGGGGCTGAAGAAGGTGCTCGAGGAGAAGATATACACCCGCGTTCTCGTAAGCCGCCCGGTTATACCGCTCGGCAAGGACATCGGCTATCTGCCGGGAGCCAAGGAGGAGAAGCTTTCCCACTGGATGCAGCCACTGTTCGACAACCTAGACTACATCATGAGCGTCTACAAGAGCCCGACTATCAAGAATACCGACTGGCTTCTTCAGAACAAGATGATCGAAATCGAGGCGCTGACCTACATCCGTGGCCGGTCGCTCCCCAATCAGTTCATCATCATCGACGAAGCGCAGAACCTTTCGCCACACGAGATAAAGACCATCGTTTCCCGTGCAGGAGAGAACACGAAAGTGGTCCTAACCGGCGACCCGTACCAAATCGACAGCCCCTATCTTGATTCAAACAGCAACGGCCTTACCTATCTCGTCGAGGCTTTCAAGGGACGCGAGATCTTTGGCCACGTGACTCTGGAGAAGTCCGAGCGGAGCCCGCTCGCTGAGCTCGCGGCGGAGCTTCTTTAACACCGAGATTACGGCTTGGAGAAATGGGGAAAGAGGAATTCCGAACAGCAATATTCGACACGATCGAATACATCACCCAGATGGAGTTGCGTGTAAGCAGCAAGCGGCTCATCCTGGGCTACTTCAACATGTCGCAGATGCAGGACTCGGCCCAACGCGCCAGGTCGGCGGTGGAGCGCTACACGCAGAACGAGCTGCCCGCCCTCCAGTCGATACTCGCCCGGCGCCGAACGAACACGATGACCCGGCTCGACCGGCTCGTCCTCGCAATGGAAAACGAGGCTCGGCGTTTCGACGCGGAGCCCCCCGAGAGGGATTAGGCGAGGGCCGGCCCAGGGCGAGCTTGAGAGGTGGAGGGCGCCAAAACTTCCGTTGCCTTCTCGCAATTCCGTGCTATAATCAACCGATATTCACGTCGACATCTTCCAGATCAACTCAGTAGCCGATAAAAGGGGGCAGAAATGCAGGAATCGATTCCGAAACTCCTGAGAGAAATCGTCAACATGAACGCCGACCAGAATATTCAGTACAGCAAGGACGAAGGCGGCGTGTTCCAAGCGACAACCTATCTCGCTTTCTACCACCTCACCGAGACTTTTGCGGCCGGACTTCACTCACTCGGAGTTCGACACGGCGATCACGTCGGATTGATCTCGGACAACCGCAAGGAATGGCTGATCGCAGATCAGGCGATTCTGGGGCTCGGTGCCGCGGATGTACCGCGCGGTTGTGACTCGATGGCAAAGGAAATCCACTACATCCTCGGATTTTCCGACTGCAAGATAACGATTGCCGAAAACTACCGGGAGGTCGGAAAAATTGCCTCGGGCCTCGATGAGTTGCCGAAGCTCAAGACCATAATCGTCTTCGATCCATCAGGGGAGCCGGTGAAGAGCGGGCTCTTCTCGCGCGTAAGAATCATGACCTACGACGAAGTCATGGCCAAGGGAGCCGAAGTGCTCGAAAAGGAGCCTGGGTTCTTCGATGAACAGTTGGAAGGGGTCGTCGGCGACGACATTGCGACGATCATCTTCACCTCGGGCACCACCGGCATTCCGAAGGGCGTCATGCTTACGCACGAGAATTTCCTGTTTCAGTTGGACTCCGTGCCGACCATTCTCGAGCTTGGACCCGGAGAGGTCTTCTTGAGCGTCCTGCCCGTCTGGCACTCCTTCGAGCGAATCATTCAGTACATGGTGCTCGCCGCCGGCGCCGCAGTTGCCTACTCGAAGCCGGTCGGACAGATCATGATGGCCGATTTCGCGGCCGTCCGCCCGACGTGGATGGGCTCGGTGCCGAGAATTTGGGAAGCGGTCATGCAGGGCATCTATCGTACGGTGAGCGAGAAGAGCGGTGCGGCGCAGTCTCTGTTCCGGTTCTTCGTCGCGGTCGGCGGAGCTCACGCGACCCTGAAGAACATGCTTCGAGGTTTGATGCCCCAGTTCCACCGTCGGTTCCGTGTCATCGATGCTGTTCTCGCAATCATCCCCTTCCTGCTGCTGACCCCGCTGCGTCTCCTCGGCAATGTCCTTGTATTCAAATCGATAAAAGAGAAACTCGGCGGAAGGTTCGTCGCCGCAGTCTCAGGCGGAGGCGCGCTGCCTCCCGCGGTCGACAGGTTCTTCGCCGCCGCAGGCATCCTCCTTCTCGAGGGATATGGCCTGACCGAGACTGCCCCGGTTCTCGCAGTTCGACCCAAGCGACGACCCGTACCAAGCACCGTCGGCCCTCCGCTTCCCGGCACCATGTTCCGAGTCCTCGACGAAGAGGGAAACGAGCTCCCCTACGGCAAGAAAGGGGTGCTCCACGTCAAGGGAGCTCAGGTAATGCCTGGATACTATAAGAACGAACAGATGACTGCACGGATTCTTTCCGAGGATGGCTGGCTCGACACGGGCGACCTGGCGATGCTCACTCGCAGGGGCGAGCTTCGACTCGTTGGACGCGCAAAGGACACGATCGTGCTCCTGGGAGGTGAAAATGTAGAGCCGCTGCCGATGGAATACAAGCTCAAGGAGTCGGCCTACATCAAGGAAGCGGTGGTTCTCGGTCAAGACAAGAAGTACCTTGCAGCTTTGATCGTGCCTGATCGGGATCAGTTGGAAACCTATGCGAAGCAAAACGGCATCCCGTACATCGACGTGAGGAACCTCGTTACCCTTCCGGAGATCTACGAGCTCCTCGATTCCGAGGTCAGTCAGCTCGTCAGCGCCAAGAACGGGTTCAAGACCTTCGAGCGCATTTTCCGGTTCAAGCTGATCGACCACGACTTCGAAATAAACAAGGAGCTGTCCGCCAAGCAAGAGGTGAAGCGGCACGTCTTGGACGAGCTGTACAAAAAGGAGATTGCCTCGCTCTTCGTGGATCGCAACGGTAACTGAGGAGCACGGCCCGCCCCCTGTACAAAACCGATCTCCTTCGCTATCTTACACTCGACCGTTCGGCGGTCCAACGTGATGTAAAAACGAAAAGGGTTGTGCATCTTTGTCAAGCGTCGATTTGGCCGTACTAACTCTCGCCGTCGTCATGGCGGTGGGGGTCATAACGTTTCTATTCAGCGAACAGACCGGGATATCCTATGTCCCGATCCTCGTCGTGCTCGGGCTGATAGTCGGGCCTGTTCTCCACGTCATTCACCGATCGATCTCTCATCAGCTTTTCAATTATGCGCGGGTGTTCGGACTGGTCGTCATCCTCTTCGCGGAGGGACACAACCTGAAGTGGTCTCTCCTGAAGAAGCACATCGCGACGATCGGGATTCTCGACACCCTCGGTCTGCTCATCACCGCGTTCGTCTCGGCCTTCGTCTTCTCCGAGGTGCTCCACGTGCCGTTTGCCGTGGGATTCCTTTTCGGAGCCATTATCGGCGCCACCGACCCGGCAACCCTGATCCCGCTCTTCAGGCAGCACAATATCAACGAGGACATGAAGTCGATCATCGTCACCGAATCGATCTTCAACGATCCGCTCGGTATCGTCTTGACGATTCTCGCCATAGCGCTTCTGGTTCCGCAGGCGGCGAGCGCTCAATTCATTGAAGGCATTGCACACTTTACCACGCTCTATCCTGCGGCGGTTATCTTCTTCCTCTACGAAGTCGTCGTCTCGATTGCCATCGGGATCGGTTTGGGACTTCTCGGATACTGGCTCATCCGCATCCTCCATCTCGAGAACTTCCCCGAGCTTTACTCGCTCGCATTGGCGCTCGGCGGTTTCGGGCTCGGAGAGTGGGCCCAGGCTTCGGGCTACCTCGTTGCCACGGTTATTGCGATCGTTCTCGGCAACCACGATGTCTTCTTCAAGAAACACGACCTGAAGGACGCCGGTACCGTCATATCCAAGGAGCTCCACTTCAACGAGACTGTCTCGGAGCTCGCCACGGTGAGCATTTTCATCCTACTGGGCGCAAGCATCGATCTCTCAGCACTCGGTTCGGTTCTGTTGAAGGGAACCGTCATTGCTCTCTTCGTCGTTTTCGTCGCAAGGCCGATCGCCGGTCTTTCGATCCTTCCGCTCGGCAAATGGTCGTTCAAGCAATACCTATTCATCGTGCTCGAAGGACCACGCGGAGTGGTTCCATCCGCCCTCGCCGGATTGCCCTTGAGTCTCGGCCTCGTCTACCACGACAAGCAGCTCACCAACTGGGGCGAGTCTATTCTCGCCGTTACCGTCATTACGATCCTCGTCTCGGTCATCCTCGAAACACTCTGGGCAAGCTTCCTGAACGAGAAGCTGCTCGGCGGCGAGCCGTCGAGCAAGAGGCGGAAGAGCTCAGTGGCAGAACGGTAGCTGCGGAGGCGCAGCTTCCGCATTTTGGTTTACTGCTCCGAGATTTCGTGCTATATCTAGTATAGGCAGCTACAAAACTCTTCATAGCAAGCTCAAAAAGCACATAGCACCGCAACGCTCTCACCGCTCGATTCGGTAGGGTTGTCGCCTCAGGAGTCTATCCATGATCAATTCGCGTGGGCTGCGCCGACTCGGCTTGGTTGTGCTGGGTCTACTCTCGATATCAGGATGCGCCACCATCGCCGGCATCAGGCCGGCCCCGGAAGATGTCCACTGGCTCGAGCCCGAGCTGACAGTCGGGATTCCCGATGAACAACCAATGCCGCCGATTAGAACGGAGGGCCTCAGCAGCTCGGAGATCGAAACGGTAACCGTATATCGGGACAACATCCGTGCTGTCGTGAACGTCACCTCTTTGAGCATGTTCCGAAACAGGTTCCAGGGGCACCTCCCGGTCTCGGGAACCGGATCCGGCTTCATAGTAGACCAGTCCGGTCATGTCGTCACGAACTACCACGTGATCAAAGGGGGCCAAAGCCTCATCATCACGATGTACGACGGAAGCAACTATCGTGCACGGATGGTTGGATACGACCCGGACCTCGATCTGGCCGTTCTCCAGTTCGACCCGCAGGGAAGGACTCTGGCGACGATCAAGGTTGGCGACAGTGATGTGCTTCAAATCGGTCAGAAAGTACTTGCGCTCGGCAATCCCTTCGGTCTCGAGGGGACACTTACATCGGGGATCATCTCCGGTCTCAGGCGGCCCATGCAGACGCAGTCCGGGTTCATCGTGCGCAATCTGATTCAAACCGACGCAGCGATCAATCCCGGCAACTCCGGCGGTCCCCTTCTCAACTCCTCCGGCGAGCTGGTCGGTATCAATGTCATGATCGTCTCTCCGACCGGAGGCAACGTGGGGATCGGGTTCTCGATTCCTTCCAACGTCGCCAAACGGATCGTAGGTCAGATTATCGAAGGTGGTACGGTAATGCGCGGGTGGATCGAGCTCGACGGTGTCGCGCTCGACTCGCAGCTCGCCCGTGACGCGGGCCTCAACAGAAGCAAAGGCCTGCTTGTCACCTACGTCGAACCAGGGGGCAACGCCGAAAAGGCGGGACTCCACGGCGGCGAGGCGGGCAAATTCGTCCAGCAAGGCTCGGTTTGGGTCCCCATCGGCGGCGATATCATCGTGGCGGTCGAGGGGCATCCGGTCACCACTGTGATTGAGTATCTCGGGAGCCTCGAGGCTACCCGGCCGGGAGACGTCGTAAGCCTCACTATCGTCCGCGGAACGAAGACCATCGAGCTGCCGGTCGTGCTCACTGCGCGTCCGGAGGGATGAAGGACAAGAAAGGAGGGTGGGTTGCCGCCGGCAAGTCAGCCCGCGATGTGGCGAATATAGCGCTCGGCCGAGGTGGCGACCGCGTCCTGCGCCTTCTCATGGACCTCGGCGCCCCACCAGCCGCCGTAGAGACGATAGAAGGGAAACGGGCGAAGCGCGTTGACGATGCGGCGCACCTCGAACGGAGCAAGCGGGATTCGGTTCGGATAGCTGTACATGAAGCTGACGGAGCTCTTGTCCGCCACGACGGAGATCGTGTCGCCGCTATGCAGTGAGCCGCGGCCCTCGGCACCCGGGGCCCAATGCAAGACGGTCGAGCCGGGGAAATGACCGCCACATCGGATGAGGGTAACGCCGGGCAGCGGCGAGTGGGTATCGGAATCCCAGAAGATGATGGGGGCGTCCGGGCTCATCACCCATGGTCGGTTGGATTCATGCAGATAGATGGGTGGGTTGCCCAGTCTGCGGCTCCACTCCCCCATTGAGGAGTAGAAATGGGGATGGGAGATGGCGATCGAAGCGACTCCCCCCATCCGGTCGACCGTCTCTATGGTCTTATCGTCGAGATAGGAGATGCAGTCCCAGAGAATGTTCCCCTCCGGGGTTTGAATCAAGATCGCCCGCTGGCCGATCGCGAACTCCGGCGCGGTGCTGATTCCGGTGACGCCCGGCTCGATCGATCGAAACTCGTTCTGGTACCCTTCGTCGCGCAGCTCCTCCATCGTCGTCCACTCTTGTCCATTCGGTCCGAGATACTGACGGTCGTCCTCACAGATTGGACACTGCTCCGGCGGGCTCTCGGACTCCGGATACTGCACTCCGCACCTTACGCAAATGAACTGTCTCACGTTTACCCTTCCTCTTCTCAGTGCTCGGCGGGCGATGGTATCGTGGATACTTCTCTTGAACAAGACGCCGAGAGGGGCTACGGTCCTATCCATTCAGCCCACAGCTCGCCGAGAGAACACGAGCAGCTTTGCTCGGCGGCGGCCTTGATGTCTTTTCCTGTGATGGTTTTCCAGCGGTAGGTGCGCGTCAGACCCTTGAGAAATGCGTCGAAACGCTCGGAACCCATTCGTTTCGAAAGAGCCTCGAGGAAGAGGGGCCCGCGTCCGTAGATAACCGCGCCGTATTCCTTCGGGGTGTAGGATGACACCGCGCGGCCAAGTGGAATCTGCGCACCGTTCACCCGCGACACGCGTCCGTCGAGCGAACGCCGAAACCCGGCGGCCCCCGCCTCGCCGTAACGAGCGGTGTAATAGCGCAGCGTTGCATACTGAGCGAAGGACTCATCGATCCATGGTTCCGACAGCTGATCGTTTCCCAGCAGCGCGTAGAACCACTGATGGGCGACCTCGTGTGCCACCGTCGCCTCGAGCAGCGTCCGCACCGAGGCACCGCCAACGACCCGTGCCGGGTCGCCGTAGAGCCAGGAGGTAAGGACGATGACTGCGGGGAACTCCAGACCGTACGCATCGAACTTGGTCGATACGAATGTAAGGCTGCGGTAGGGAT
>Ga0315535_1001236_pt1 | contig 17136 bp, 12 predicted proteins | sample SalMarSW160220MG_2_FD_203092 | JGI IMG/M metagenome (GOLD analysis project Ga0315535, IMG submission 203092) | Salt marsh sediment microbial communities from the Plum Island Ecosystem LTER, Massachusetts, United States - Salt Marsh Sediment SW1602-20 ... | reverse complement strand
TATGGATCGGATTAATTTGAAATTTCAACCAACTATCAATAATCTTTCCTCTTGGAATATGAATTGAACTTGACCAAGAGCATTTATCTCCCATATCATATCTATAGCGATCACCACCAGAATAATGATAAGATCCATCCATTCTAAGTTCTAACGAGTCGTGATTTTGAGTATTTACTGGAGTAATTGAATGTTCATCAAGATAATTTCCTGACATTACATTGTCATACCCTATTACATCATTCTCTTGAAAAGTCCAATTTTGAAATTTATTTGATATGTATGCAGAATCATCAGCTCCAGGAGCATATGTATTATTATTTCCAAAATGAAAAGTTCCATTATTCCAATTTCTTGAATCATATAAGTTGTTAATTGACGCTTTAAGGTTATACCCTTCCCATGCGCTAGATAACGGCATCTCCACCATATCATAAGAATTGTTATCAAACATGACAGGAAGATTATAATCCGTACGATTAGCCCAATGAGTTATATTCCATGCATTTCCTATGCCAGTATAAGAATTATCAGAAGTAAAATCATTATTTTTAAGTTCTCTGATATCATCATCAATTGCATTTCCATTTAAATCATTTGGAATGTAGTTAACATTTGTTAATGCTGCGTTTATTATGAAAATACTTAACAAGCTCAGTAATATGTAAAAGTTTTTCTTTTTATTTGTCTTTAAATTCATATTCTCTATACCTTATTTTAATTTTAAGAAATGATTATGAATTCTTAATATTATTAGTAAAATTATGCTTTTAAATTAATTACTAATGATAATAAGATAAAAAAAAATAAAGGTACTTAAAATATATTTTTTAGTAATACTCCTTCTTTTTTGCTACATAATTTACTCCTGAATATGAATTAAAGGTTTTACCAAAATACATAAGAGTCCTCAAGAACTTTACCCATCTTTCATTATTAAATGATTATTTAACCCCTCTACGAAAGTCTATTGGAAATTTGATAATACCCAGCTCTCTTTCTCTAGTTCTAAAGGCTTTTTTTATCTTAACTTGCGCTCTTTAAAATTTCATTCGTCAAATTTAATTTGATGAATTACTTAAAGGATAATTATATATATCTTAATTTAATAAAATAACTTATATAGACGATTAGAGGCAAATCAAATTGATTCAAGGAATTTTAACATATCAGTTTAAATTAAATCAGAAAGAAGACACCGGTGAAATTGACCCCGAATTTAGTCCTATTCAATTAATCTTTCAGAATGAAAATTTTAAAGAAGATAATTATTCCAATTTAGTAATCGAAAATGATATCTTTGCAACATTTTACCAGCATACTGTTGGAATGACCTCCATGAAATATGGATTCAGCAATTTTTATATGGGTAGATTTAAAGAAACGCCGTATCAAGTTATGTCTTATTTTAAACAAATCGCTGATGGAACGCAATTTCTTGTCATGGTTATCTTTGAGACAGATGATGAGATTGAACTCTTCGAAGATATTATAAAGACCATGTCAAAACGATTAAATGATATTTTTGAACGTTTAGCCAAAGCTAACAATACACGGCAATTAGATTTAATTTCAAATGTGAATGTAAGGTTAAAAAATGAATTGAAATATACCGTCTTTCAAATAGAGCGATTAAGTGCATTAGATAAACTACAAAAAGTGGCGTTAATATATAATAGCGATGAAAGAATTAAGATTTTAGAAATCTTAAGAGAACGACCAGTTTCTAAAGATGAAATAAAGAAGATTGTTGAAAAAATGAAACCTACTGCTAACATAGACATCTTGCTTCGGCCATTCTTAGAATTAAACTTGATCCGGAGAGATTGGATTAAAGGCGAAAAAGATAAGAAGACAGGGATCGTGTCTAAGCAAGGTGAATATTTATTCATGGTTAAAGACATCCTGATTGCTCGAGTTCCAAATGAAAGTTTATTAAAACATTTTAAAGAAACTAATAATGAACTCTTAGAAGTTTTTCAACAAAAATCAGCAGAATTCTTCTTTAATTATGATCCTTATACTCAACCCATCGAGGAAACCAAAAAGATAGCTTCAATTATGCTTAATCCAGATATTTATGATTTTTTTATCTTGATGAGGAGCAATCATTATCCATTGGATAAAATCCCTAAAGTTTTTAGTGAATTCGCAATTACCGAAATCTTATTAGATAATCTAAAAAAACTTAACATCATCACGGAAATTAAGGATGAGAATAAAAGAAGTTGGATATTATTATTGACTAATATACAGCCAATTACGATTTTCCCCGAGTTTCTTCTACCAAAAATTCGAGAAGCATATCGAAAAGAAGATGAAGACGGAAAAATCACTTATGAAATAGCAAAAAAAGCCCTGAATTTACTTGAAGTGTCATACCCTGAAAAAATTACATTTTAAATGAGGAGATGAGAAAAGTTGTATTTATTTAAAGACAAAGAAGAAATCGATATTCCATATACCTGTAAGTTATGTCTTAATGAACTTAAATTTAAGATCACTGCAGATGAATATAAGAAAGTCTCAAAATTCCCGATTAAGAAAGAAATAGAACATGGAGATCCTGCACATGTCTTGATTGTGTATTTTAATCAATATTTAGAAGTAGAGAATTTTAAAATCAAAGAAATTACACAAGAAAGAGACGTTAAATTTTCGGAAGAATTGACGAAACAAGTTCTCAGTGAATTGGATCTGACATCCGAGGAAGTTGAATTATATTTCCGAACAACTGGACGTGAAGCTGTTTCTATTGGAGAAATGGCTTTATTAATTGGCAAACCTAAAGAACAGTGCCAAGAAATTGCAACGAAATTCGTGGAAAAAGGCTTATTTAAAGAAATTGTTGGTGCAAAACCACACTACGCTGCTTTACCACCATATGCTGCTTTGGTAGCGCAATTACAAAAATTTCATCAATATATTTCAGATATTAAATCAGATATCCCAAGACAATTGGACCAATCATTTAAAAAATTAGAGTTAACAACAGAAAAAATCCAAGCGGCACCAAAATCTCCAACAGTTCCTAATGAATTGATGAAAGAATTGAAAGATAACATGTTATCTCAAATTAAATCACAGAAAAAAGAATTTGACGAGACGATGGCGGTGATGGAACAGATTCGAGGTATAACTGATGACATCTCACTTCTTGAAAGCTCTTCCAGTGAAACGATGGCACCTCCCTCTACAGATTTAACAACTCAGTTTCAAAAGATAAATGAAAATACCAATCAAATCATAAAAGGACAAATTCAAGAATTAAAAGAAGAATTTGGTACGATAAAGACAACTATTTCGCAAAACCTCCAAAAATTACGATTAGGAGTCATCCAAGACACTGTTGATCAAGTTATTGAAAAAATCGTTGATTCTCGATTAAAAGATATTATTGATAACATTAATGTTCAACTCAGTGTGAATCAAATGACCTTTTCAGATGAATTAAAGAAAACAGCGACCACGACCGGGGGTCTTAACACGGAAATCCTTGATAAAATCAAGGACACTATCCAGAAAACCGTAAAAAATCTGGATGGAATCACCACAAAATCTGAAGAAGATAAAGAAAAAATCTTTGAAAGCATCAGTGAAAATTTTAATAAAGCAGTTTTAACGGCTGAATCAAAAATAAACAGCATCTCAGGAGGTGTTTTTGAATCTTTTGGAAATTTAAAAGAGATGTTTTCAAATCAGATTGTTTCCACGTTGGATAATACTTTAAGTGACATTTTAAAGAAATTAGAAAGATCAGAAAAAGTGACGAAAGAATTCTGGGATCAAGCTAAATTTGGAGAAGGATTAACGATGAAAGATATTTGGTTCATTCGCTCTCCAGAAAGTGCAAAAGCACATATCAATGATGAAATTTCTAAAGCTAAAATGAGAGTATTGATTGTGGCTCCTCAAATCACCGATGTTGATATTGATGCCATAAAAAACAGGCCCTCGCGCATTAACTTTAGGATAGCTTCAAGTATCGATCTCTCCAACCAAGAGCATTTGGCTATAATTAATCAATTAGACCAAATGGATAACGTGGATTACAGGCATAGGGATTTACAGAATTTGTGGGGCATTAACCGCGATTACGAAGAAGTAATCGTATGCGTATTATCAAAGACGGAAATTAGAGGTGATACTATCACGGAAATTGCCGGTCTCGGAAGTATCATAGAAGAACATATCAAACTACTAGTCCCGCTATTGGAGGAAGCTTGGATGTCTGCAAGAAAGGAAGTGGTTCAATCTATCAAAGCTAGCCTTACACAAGAACCGATATTAGACAAGATCAAGGAGCAACCATTAGAAATCGAAGTTCCCGAAAAAGAAGTAATTCCAACTGAACAAAAAACTGAAAAAAACACACTACTTGGAAAGCAGTTTGACTTGATTTTCGACAATATCGATACCTTGACCGGTATTGAAATAGCCGCTGCTTTAGAAAAATTCCAAAGTGAATTTATAAAAATAGAAGGATATAACAGTGTTCTAAAAAATGTTAATGCGATGACATCGACGTTAAAGACAAAAACCTATATACTTAGTCAGTCCGAACGAGATGATCTTAAGATGAAAATGAGTTTCTGGCGGCAGAAGTTCCAAATTTAATTAATTTTTTTCTTATATTTAACTTATTTTGTCACTACGGCAATAATATAATTCTTATTCGATTTTTTATTTCTTTTATTATGCATCAAGAACCAATTACTATTAAAACTAAAAAAGTAAATGAATACCTTTATCATATAGATGCTCATGCTTATGGTACGCCTCGGATGTTATCCATATTTGTAGCTCAATTTGATGATTATTCAGTTCTTATTGATTGTGGCTCATCTTTAGATATAAAAAGATTGATAAGATTCATTAAAAAGTTAGGTATTGAATTATCTTCATTCAAATATCTTATAACAACACATCATCACTTCGATCATGTGGGTGGCGCTTGGATGTTATATGATATACTTCAAGATTATAATTCCGAGATTACGATTTTAACTAATAATACTACAAAAGGACTATTAAATAACTTTAAAGAACATTTGGCACGAGGAAAAAGGACCTATGGTGATTTAACAGGTATTATGAAACCAATACCAGATAAAGCTTTTAAAATTATTGAACCTTCTAAAAAGTTTAATAATGATTTTCTAAATGATGAATTTGTGGACAATTTTATTATAAATGGGCAAGAAGTTCATTTGAAGATAATAGCTTCTCCTGGGCATACTCCTGACCATCAATCACCGCTCTTTATTGTAGATAATGAAATCGATTTTATTCATTTTGGAGAAAGTGTTGGAACAATATATCATGCTTCAAAATTAATCTCTATGCCCACTTCTATGCCAATTTATTATAATCATCAGCAGTATATGGAGACACTTAAGAACTTAAAGCAATTAAAGTTTTTAAGGGCAGGATATGGACACTTTGGTATGATAAATGGTGAAAAGAATGTTCGAACGTTATTAATTGAGCATGAAGAATATATGACTTTTTTTAGAAAAAAGATAATTGAATATTATGGCGAAAATCCTACAACTAGTTATGTTTATGAGAAAATGTTACCCCTCCTACTTCCAAGAACTGACCTTAAGATGGATGTCAGTCCGATATTTGAAAAAATTACACTTGCAATTGTTTATGGAATGTTAATGGATTTAGGATATAGAAAAGAATAATTTATCACCACTCTCTTAATAATAGAATCAATTTTATATTAATAATGTAATTCTAAAATATTTCTTTAATTTAAAACCAATATCAAGAACTTCATTCAAAACTTTCTCTTATTTAAATGATTCAGGTTGGTTTTAATAAGATTTATTATATTAGGATAAAAGTATAAAAGGAAAACTATTCCTATTAATATAGTAATTCCTATAAAGTAAAATGGAACATAAATTTTTATAACTAAATAGATACTCGAAGAAATCAAGTGAATCAATGTAATTATACCTCCTAATTTCATAAAAGTTGAAAACTTCAACTCATATCCATAGGATCTAACCATTAGAATTATAACTAAATTATCTCCCATAGTTGACAAATTTTCTCCCAAGGTTGTTCCTATGGAAACCGCTGAAAAGAAAATTCGTTGAGTTCCTAAAGTGGAGATATCATTAACAATCGGAATGAAAATTTTCGTAATAGGAGCATTATGAATGACTGAACTTAGAATTCCTGACATCCATAATAGAATTAAAGTAGTACCAACAGTATTACCTGCCGTTACATAATTTATCCCGTATGCTATAAAATTTAATATCCCCGTAAATTCTATGGCTTCAGATACAAATAAAATACAAAATAAATAGAAGATTAACTCTATATCTAAATCTCTCCATACTGATTCAAAATCCTTATTTAAAACTAATAGGATTGTAATTATCCCTCCTGTTAAAGAAATCATATCAATATCTATTGAACCAAATAAGGGAAAAATTATTACAGAAATAATGGTTATGGTGAGCATTCCAAAAGATTTATAAAAATTACTTTTTGATTCTACGAACATCCAAGGATCATAATCTAATAATCGGGTTATATGGTCAATATCGGGCGTTTCCAGCTTTTTTTCATTATATCTTGTTAAAAAAGTAACGCTAATGAAAAATAGGAATATAGAAAAAACTCCAACGTCTTGAAGATAATCCAAAAATGTCCAATTTATTGATTGACTTATTAAGATATTAGGAATTGAACTAATTACGAACAAAAGACCACCCGTATTTACAACCATTCCCTCTGAAAGAATAAATGGAATTGGATTAATTCTTAATATTTTACAAATTGTAATAGTAAGTGGAATTATAATGAAGATGGATAAAATATTCAACGCTATCGAAGAAAATATAAATGTGAAACTACATAAAATTAAAAGAATATTGCGACTATGTCCTTTCGAAAGTTGTACTAATTTGAATGCAATAAAATTGAATACTCCACTTTTTGTGCAAACAGTAATTATCATCATCATCCCAAAAATAAATAAAATTGTATGAAGATTCGAATTATCTGTACCAACTATAAATCCAACCACAATTGTTATATCAATGTTATCTATATAAAGTAAAAAAAAAGCCACGGTTATTGCACCAATAAAACCTGCCATCAAGCGGTTCATTTTACCAACTGTTATTAAAATTATAATTAAAACAAGCATCATAGGAGCAATTATTATCGAGATCATGATCAATTCTCGTTGTAAAAGAAAATTCTAAAAAACATCAAATTAATAGCTAAAGCCAGAACATATGGATTCTGGCAACTAATTAATAATACTAAATAAAATCAATATTATTTAAAATAATCCTTTTTATTTGTTAAAAATCTCATTCTTTCTTTTTTTACAAGAAAAGCACATTATAAGATACCTGATGCATAATCATAATGAATAAAAGTCAAAAATTCCAATCTTAATTAGACACAATGAAATCTACTTTGGATGATTTTGATATATTAATCGTAGGTGCGAGTATTGCGGGCAATTATTTAGCATTCCTTTTATCAAATCTTCCTATTAAGGTTTTAATTATTGAAGAACACATAGAGATTGGATTACCATTTCAATGCGCTGGAATTGTGTCACAAAAATTAAATTCACTCCTTGATTTACCTCCAAATTTAATTCTTAATCGTGTGAAGGTCGCTAAATTAGTTACTCCTTCGGGCTCAACAATTGAATTATCTGGCGATGAGCAACCTTTTATCATCGATAGAATTGCCTTAGATCGCATGTTTTATGATAAAAGTAAAAATTCTCCGAATATTACATATTCTCTCGGCGAAAAATTTAAATCCTTTAAATACATCATAGAAAATGGCCAAAAATACGTTCTAATTGAAACATCACGAAGGGTGATAAAAGTCAAGATGCTTGTTGGGTGTGATGGACCGCTATCTTTAGTTGGAAAACAATTAAAAGTGAAAAATGAAGTCCTCTATGCCACTCAAATTAGAATTAAAAGTAATTTTCAAGAAAATGAAGCTGTCATGTACTTCCACCCCCTATGGAAACAATTATTTGGGTGGATCGTTCCCGAAGGTCATGGTATTTACCGAATCGGAATAGCATCCGCTAAAAAAGTAAAACAATGTTTTGATATTTATTTAAAGATGCTAGGATTGAATATCAGTAATAAGATTGACCAACAAGGAGGGATAATTCCCTATGGAATTATGAATAAGAGTGCTTTTAACAATATCTTATTGTTAGGAGATGCAGCAGGGCAAGTTAAAGCTACGACAGGAGGAGGCATTGTCATGCTATTGATTGCTGCGAAGCAAGCATCTAATTGCATCAGACTTAGTATCAAGCAGAAAAACTATTCAAAAAAATTTATTAAAAAACATTATGAAAAACCTTGTTTAAGAATAATCGGTAAAGAATTAAAACTACATTTCGTCATTAGGCTTATTTTAGAAAGATTCTCGGACAAAGATTTTGAAATTTTCTTTAAAATAATAAAAAGAAATAAAATTGAACATATTATATTGCTCTATGGTGATATGGACTTCCCAAAAGATTTGATTTTCAAGTTAATAAAAAATCCCTTAGTTTTTACCTTTATAATTAAATTTTCAATAAAAAATCCGGATATTTTTATCAAGCTGGTGAAAATATTATTTAGATGAGATTTGGTTCCCACCAGGACTTTAACCTTTATAATTAAATTTTTAATAAAGAGTCTATTTATTAGATAATACTAAAATATACTATAGTGATAAAAATGGAATGTAGAGAAAGAGTTCTTGCGGCTTTAAATTTAGAGGAACCAGATAGAGTTCCTTGTCACACAATTTTAATCGATGCTAATAATGTAGATAAAATTCTTGGAAAACCTGAAATTTCAGATTTTGACACGGTAGAACAATTAAAAAGAGAAAATCCAGATGGTTGGCGGGAGGATTTAAGTAATTTACTCGATGCTGTCGAGACTTCTGTTTTTTCTCGTTGTGTTGAAGCGGCAGCAGCTATTGGATTAGATACAATGCAAATTGGAATAATACCGCTACAAGCCATAAAGCTTCCTGGTGATGATCGCTTACTTATGAATGATATATTTGGAAGGATTTGGGAAATTCGAGATAATGAGGGTAACTTTAATCCATATTACTTGTATGGTACAATGAATAGCTCAGAAAAATGGAAGGCGGTAAAAGCAAATATCGAAGGTCCTGCAACAGAAAAATATACGAAAATGATTCGAAAGTTTTATAGAAGAATAAATAAGAAGCATAAAGATAAAATTTTTGTGATTGTGACTAATGATTTAGCTGGTGTCTTTGAAAGCGCGTCCCAAGGAATGGGAATGTCATATTATGCTAAAATGCTTCATAAAAATCCTAAATTTATAAAGGAAGTACATGAAGTTATTGCTCGTTTTACTGCAGAATGCTATAAAGCTTACATGGATGTTGGAGCAGAGGTTTTTGTAGAATCAGGCGATTTAGCATATCATTCTGGACCCATGATGAGTCCAAAGAAATTTAGGGAATTACTTTTACCAGCCTATCAAATTATTACAGATACGGTACATGAAGGAGGTGGGAAGATAGTTCTTCACACGGATGGACAAGTCACCCCCTTGCTAGATTTCGTGGTTGATTGCAGATTCGATGGCCTCCAAAGTCTTGAACCAACTGCAGGGGTAGATCTTGCTTATGTTAAAAAGAAGGTTGGTGACAAACTCTGTTTGATGGGCAACATTGACGTCGCGCACGACTTAGTTTATGGAACTAAAGATGAAGTATATAATTCGGTGAAATATGCGATTAAAACGGGCGGTCCTGGAGGTGGTTTTATGGTAAGTGCTGCTAACATGCATCCGGGTGTTAAACTTGATAATCTGAAATGGATGATAGAGGCGACAAAGAAATTTGGAGATTATCCAATCAATCTTTAATTCATTCTAATTATTCTAAATTAAATACGTAAACTTTCCATCTTAATTTAGTTAGAATGTTTTTTTAGAATTTTTTCTTTTTTTTGAGAAAGAAGGAGTATTCTGTTGAGAGTCTATTGAAACCTTTTCTGCTTTTTTTGTTTCCCTATTTTCATGTAGGTTTCTTTCAAATTGGTGTCCTAAAAGTTCATCAAATTCTTGACCCCGACGAATACCCCCAACCGGCTCTTTATTCTTTTTAAAAGTTCTTTTTAGTTTATAATTTTTTGAGTCGCGTTGCTTATTGTTTATTTAATCATTACTTTCTCTTTTTGTATAATGACTATTTTATCTGAATAATTATGGGTGCATTGTAAAAAAAGCAATTTCTTGGAATAAAACATACCAAATAATCATAAAGGTTATTATAACAACGGTGGTTATTACGCCGAGATATTTGACTCCCTTCGGTATTCCTAAATCTTCACTTTTTCTCTGAAGAATTGCTCTAATCATGGCAACTAGATAAATTAACGTGACAATTAATGAAATTATCCATAGAAAGAGCATGAATAACGTCAAAGTATATATTGGTTCTCCAAAAAGTGTAAAAGCATTTAACCATCGCCAATAGACCACAATTAGATAAGTAGGAATTGATCCATAGATAATAGCTGTTAAAAAAAAGACAATACTCCACAAGTAGCCTTTTAGACTCGACATATTGATATAAAATTATTTTATTCGTTTTTAAATTTTCTTTTAAAACATAAAAATAAAATAAAAAAAAAGGATTTAAGTTTAATGTAGGAATCTTGCCAAGAATGTTAAGCCACTTTGAGGTGGAGACATGGTCACAATGAGAAACGTCAGCAAGAACGCACCAATTATTGCTCCTACTATTATATTGCCCGTTTTTTGATATGTTATAACGCAAACAGCAGACGTGAGCACAAACATTACTATAGAGATTGGAATAAAGGTTCCAAAATAGAAAAAGCTTCCAGTCAAGATCCCTAAAATTAGCAAGTAAACGAAATAGTAGATGAATGGAAAGAAAAACCCCAGAAATATCACTTTGAGAGTATCCATGAGAGAATCTGTAAATTTACATTGAATTACAGCCTGCACCAGTAAATTTTGGATTAAAATTATAAATAAGCCCATAATAAAGAAAATCGGCATAGTCCATATTTTTTCTAATGAAGGTAGCAACCCCAGATAATTCAAGCCTATCGAAGAATAACATATTAAATATAATATTACTGCTAGAACCGTTCCTAATATAAAATGTCTTCCTATCTTGCTCCTGTCCTTAAAAATATTCTTTAACATGTCGCGAAACTTGTAATCAATCTTTTTCCCGATGCGCCATAATAAAATCATTATTCCAAAAATCTGACCAAATAGTAGTGTAATCACGAATGCCGCAACGGCTAATGGTAATATAAGGAGTATGGGGAAGAATATTAGAATCCCTGGGAGAGCGAATATCAGAGAATATATCAATGTCTTTAAAATAATCGATCCTGACGAAATTGCTGAGGTGTTAATTTCAAAATATTCGAATTTTGTATCTTTTTCAATTTCTTCCTTTGAAAACAAGATTAATTTTGAAATAGGACCAATAATTAAAAAGAAAACTCCGATTCCTCCGATAATCTGAAATAGAAGAATTATTGCTCGAATATTCACATAAAAATTGTCATCAATTACATTAATGTCAAAAGAATTTATCGCCCAATCTCTAGCTTCTCTGATGAAATTATAGTCCCAAGCAACTAATAAGTGATTGCTATTATCATCAAGATATATCTCTGATGCATTTCCTTGTTGAAATGACCCATAAATCCTATTTACATCTATTGATGAAACAGGAATCCCCGTTCGATTAGACAGACTATCTTTATTTTCTGAAAGTGATATTGCCTCATCAAAAATCGCTTGAATAATCAATACATTTAGAGGATTTGTTACTGTTCCATTTCTTAAATCCGAAGATAACCATGTTCCTATTCCAATGAAACATTTAAATGAAAGATCTACCTCAATTAGTTCTTGTCCTAATCCCCCCATGCTATAACCTATGTAACCCAAAGAATTCATATCTATATCCCCTCTAGAGGCAAGATAATTTCTAATCGCAATAATATCTTTCGTCATGTTATCGCTACCACCAGAACCACTTTGACCGTGACCTCTAAAATCAAACGGTACCGCAACAAATCCTGCTGCTGCTAATTCTAAAGCATACCCTTTTACCATTTCCTTGTTAACCATAGATCCATGTCCAATGATTAATGCTGGTTTATTACTACCCCCGTTTTGTGGTTCAAATACATTGAAGGCAATTGTGACTCCATCATCCGTGACGGTTGCGAGTCCATAAGTGCTTTTTACAGAAAATGGTACTGTAAAAATCAATACTGTGCCTATTATGTAAATGCTCAAGAAAATAATGATCAAAATAGCGTGTTTTTTTGATAAATCTATTCTTTTCATAATTATAATATTCCTTTTCATTTTATTTAAAATGAATTTAAAAGACGTTGCAACCCATTGAAGTATTTATTATGCATTTAAATAAGAAGGAATATTGATGTTTTTAACACTAATGTAATAGTAAAAATTTACCTTAATTTTTCTAATGGTTATATCATGGAATTATTCGATTTGATATTTATAATTTCAGGCATTATTTTTTTTATTTCAATGATCAGTGCTATCCTATTGATGGCTAATGAGAAGTTCAAGACAGTTAGAATCTTTGGATGGATCCTTGCAGTTCTGATGCTTCCAATCATCGCAATTTTGATTAATTACGTAATTATTGGAAAGGGGTTGAACTTTATTATCTATACCATTTTAATCCTCATTTACCTGTTAGCAGAATTCTTACTTGACACGGTTTTCAAATATGATTTCAGGTCAAAACCAAGCACACACGTTCCCTACATCATCTTAGAATATGCAGCATGCTTTTCTTTTGTGTTCGGTGTTCCCCGTTCAGATGCTATATTAGCATGGATAATATGGATCCTGTTTTGGGCACTATTGGCTGCTTTAGTATATTATCTCATCAAGCAGCAAAAAAGAAATAAAAAATAGGACGTTTTCGATTTTATAAAGTGATGGCATTAATAATCCATTTCTTAATATAAAACCTCTGGATGTAATCAATAAATTATTATTGAAAGGTTTTTAATCTGAAAAGAATTTTATCAATTAATAAAATATACAAGTTACAACATTAAATTATAATTAATTTCTTCTGAGAGTAAACTAAAAATGAGTAACGAATTATCGAATCCAGCACCTCTCGGGCTTATGGCATTTGGTATGACAACAGTTTTACTAAATCTCCATAATGCAGGTTTTTACCTTTTCGGTCCAATGATAATAAGCATGGGCATTTTTTATGGGGGTTTCGCTCAAGTTATAGCAGGGATTATGGAATATAAGAAGGGTAATACTTTTGGCACAGTTGCTTTTACATCTTATGGATTATTTTGGTTATCACTTGTTTTCATTAATATCTTGCCTAATACTGAGTTGTGGCCCTTAGCTTCTGGTTCTTCGGAAGTAGGATCCTATCTTTTAATGTGGGGCATCTTTACTTTTCTTATGTTTTTCGGAACCATAAAATTAAACAGGGGTTTACAAACTGTCTTTCTAACATTAACCATCTTATTCGTATTATTAGCAATTGGTGATTTCACTGGTAATAGCTTGATTACGGTAATAGCAGGGTATGAAGGAATTTTATGTGGTGCTAGTGCCATGTATTTATCAATCGCAGAAATTTTAAATGAGATCTACGCAAGAACCATTCTCCCCATTGGTAGCAGAAACTGAGAAATTTAATTTTTGAACTTTTTTTTCTTAAATTTATTTAATAATCGAGCATTGAAATCCTGTGACTTTATTCTAAACTCATTACTGTTTTACTTAAAATAATAGAATTAAGTAAAAATATCATTCGGTAGTAGAATGAGAATGAAGAAAACATTAATTTCCTTTAAAGATTATACTTCAGCACTATTAATAATAAATGCTATCAATAACTTCACTGTATTCATAATATCATCAAGTTTTAAAAGAGATGTTGGAGAATGAATATAGCGACAAGGAACCGATACTACAGTACTTGGAACGCCTTCCCTTGATATATGAATCTTTCCAGCATCAGTTCCCCCATATAAAGGTTTTTTCATCTGATATGGAACCTTAGCTAATTTCGCATTTTTTGTTAATCTCTCATTTACTTTTGGGCTACTTATAACAGAAATATCTGCGATCGTGATTGCTGGACCTCTTCCTATAAAGGCAGGAATCTCTTGATCCTTTATTCCTGGTACATCTCCAGCTGTTGTATTTTCAATTGCTATTGCAATTGTGGGCTTTAGAGTAAATGCTCCAGTTATTGCACCTCTCCCTCCGATTTCTTCTTGCACTGCAAAATTGAACATTATGGTGTCATTCACAGGCTTTTCCTTGAGCATTCTCATGATTTGTATCATTACATTGCAACCCGTTCGATCATCGAATGCCTTACCTCGAACCATGTTATTTGGAAAATCTAAGAAGGGAGATGAAAGTGTTCCAGTAGCACCCATTTTTATTCCCTCTCTTTCAACTTCTTCTTTAGAAAACATCCCAATATCGATGTACATGTCTTTAATTTCTACCAATTTTTTTCTTTCAGATGCTGTTGTGAGATGAGGTGGTTTTGATCCGATAATTCCATTAAATACGTTTCCTGATTCTGATCGGATAATGACCGGTTGCCCCAATAAAATTCTCGTATCCCAACCCCCAATTGGAACAAATCGCAGAAATCCTTCTCTATCAATGTGAGAGATCATGAACCCAATCTCGTCAATATGAGCATCGAATAGTATTCTTTCCTCATTTTTTTCACCGTTCACAACGGCTAATACATTTCCTAATTGATCAATCCATGCCTTATCAGCTAATTGTTCTTCTTTTATTAAGTTTAAAATGAATTTAGCTACATCATCTTCAAAACCAGAAACTCCTATTAATGAGGACAACTTTTCTTGCAGGGCTTTAACGTTTTCAATATCCATGCTAATCTTTCAGTTTGAAAATTAGTTAAATTAGTGAATGAACTCTAAATTATTAATCTAGACATTTAGAAAGAATATTAATAAAATTTAAAGGACATAAAAGAATTGAAGATTATCTCTTTTTTTTTAATTCAGAAATAGCTTTTTCCGCCAGTAAAATGGCGTCAGTATACTTGGATTTAAACCTTTCCAAGTTAGCTTCAAGCTCGATCGTTTTATTTTGCATTTGCATTATAATCTCATTGCTTTCATTGGTTGTTTGGGGTAAAGAATCGGGATTTTCTTTTGTTCCTTTCAAATAATTATATTTTTCTTTCCAGACCTTTAACTCAGTTTGAAGATCCTCAAAATCGTCATCACTAGTAATGTCACTTGTAGAAATGGGCGCTCCAGAATCTTCAATATCTATAAGCCTAACCTTTAAAGATTCAATTTCTTCTTCTAATTCCTTAATTTTTATTTTTAATGATGCAATTTCATCTAAATATTCTACTGATGTCTTGGGTGCAATAATTTCATCAAAAATCATTTTCCCTGTCTCTAATTCATTCGCACTCTTATCACCCAAAATACGTTGTCTTCGTTTTTGTAATTCCTCTACAGTTTGTTGTGAAAGAAAATCAAGGGGATTAAATCCAATTCCACCATGAGCCGTAACTCTTTTTCTTATCTTCACAAATAAAGGAATCCCCTTTACTGCTTCTCCACATATGATTGCTTCTCCTTTCTCCAAACCTGAAATATCTGCTTTATTCCCTCTGGTTAAATCTTCCGCACTTGAGATAGTAACATCTATATCTCGAATGTCTGTAAGATTATGTACGATCCAACTACCTGCTTGAGCCCGAATCGTAGTATCTAGTAATTGCGGCCGTTGCGTACCAATAACAATATTAGCTCCGAATTTTCTCCCTTCTTGGCTAAACAGTTTCACGACTTCACATGTGTCTGTTTGTTTTTTACCTGCAAATAAATGGGCTTCATCGAGAAATAAGTAGAACGGGGGAATTCTGCGACCAGTGCTAGCTTGATACAATTTTTTGAGGACTTTTCCTGCTACCATTTCTTGTACCGTTAGATCCATTCCACGCATGTTAATAATAGTGCATAAGTTAGGAGCTACAAGATCTGCTGCATCTAAGGAAAATAGATATTCTATATCAATATCTCCTCCTTTATTTATGCTTAAATCGGCGAATTCGATGATAGAATCAACAAATTCACTTTTCTGAGCATCTCCTCTTGGTTCATCTTCAGGCGAATCATCAGCAGCGACTTTTAAAGACCCATATTCTCCATGTCTATCAAGAATCACTAAAGGAATTCCCTTTCTCATGAATTCTTCACATAAAACCCCCATACTGTATGATTTTCCGCTACCTGACTTTCCAGTAATAAAAATTCGTCCAAAATTCTTAATTAACAATTTCACGTCGAAAGGATATCCTATTAATTTTCCTAATGACACGGATTCTTCTGGAGCATTATAGATCCCTAATAGGCGAGAAATTTGTTCTTCATTTGCTTTATATACTTCCGCTCCAATATCGAATGGTCTGTTTGGTCTTTCTCCGAGTACTTGAAGATCAGCAATCGTTCCTTTTGATTCACTCCACATTTTAGTAATACTTAGAATATAATGCGGTCTATTTCCTTTTTCATCTTTATCACCATAAATCACAAAATAAGAATTCCGCTCAACATCTGGAGCTGTAAATTGGATTTGAACTGTGTGAGTCATTGTCTTCCCAACAAGGTTACCTACTTTCCCTATTTTGTCCTTACCGGGACCTTCATCTATTTTATCTTCATCATCTGACATTTAAAATCACATTCGTAATTTCTACTATTATTATATGAAAATCATGCTATTTTAATTATATACTATTGGTAGAAAATTTAATAAGAGTATTTAAATCTTTAAGGTTCTAATCTTTGATTTTTATACTTATTGAGATAAAATGTTTTTTCCATTATCCGATGGAAAAATTGGTTTATATGGTTCTTTTATCCTGCACAGACCAAGAAATAATAAATCTTGTTCTCGAATAAAGAACATTTCATTCTTAAAACTATTTATTTAAAAGAACTTTTTTTGTTTAAACGGATTTTACAAAAAAAAAAAATTAATTTTGCTTTTTTAAGAG
>Ga0315535_1001235_pt1 | contig 17139 bp, 11 predicted proteins | sample SalMarSW160220MG_2_FD_203092 | JGI IMG/M metagenome (GOLD analysis project Ga0315535, IMG submission 203092) | Salt marsh sediment microbial communities from the Plum Island Ecosystem LTER, Massachusetts, United States - Salt Marsh Sediment SW1602-20 ... | reverse complement strand
ACTCGATGGCTTCCTTGGCCGGTTCTTCCTTACCGGTATAAAACAGGATCGTTTTACCCGGCTGCTCAGCCCTGCCGGTCCGGCCGATACGGTGCATGTAGTTTTCCGGGTAGATGGGAGTATCAAAATTGATTACATGAGAGATCTTTTCCAGGTCCAGTCCCCGTGCCATCACATCTGTTGTAATCAGTATTCTGTTTTCGCCGCTGTCAAACTGCCGGATGGAACGAATTCTGTAATTCTGAGACTTGTTGGAGTGAATGATACAGGTTTCCGATCCGAAACGCTCTTCCAGTGATTCAAACAGTCTGTCAGCCACCTTTTTACCGGACAGGAATACCAGTACTTTGCTAAATTCATCCCTGTCTTTCAGGAGATGTTGCAATAGATTGACCTTGGTATAGAAATTGGGTACCGGGTAGCACTGCTGCGCAATGTTGTGCAGGGGTGTGCCGCTTACCGCAATGGAAATCCGGGCAGGCGCAGTGAAGAAATCGTCGATCAATGCATCTACTTCTTCGGTCATGGTGGCCGAAAACATGATATTCTGCCTCCGCTGGGGGAGGAGATCAAAGATGTTCTGCAACTGAAACCGAAATCCCTGATCCAGCATCACATCCACCTCGTCGATCACCAGTTTTTTGACCTCTTTCAAACCCAGGGCCCCGTTAAGAACCAGATCATATAAGCGCCCCGGCGTTGCCACGAGTACATCCGTTCCCCGGGTAACAGCCTGTGACTGGGTTTTGATATTTGTACCACCATACACGCCCAAAACACGGGTATTTTGAAACCTGGTGAGATTCTCTGTCTCTGCCACCACCTGCAGGACCAGTTCACGGGTAGGGACCAGGATCAGAACTCTTGGATGAACCTGCTTTGAAAATTTCAGGTCCCTCAGAATGGGAAGCAAATAGGCAAAAGTCTTGCCGGTGCCGGTCTGGGCAATTCCTACAAGATCCCTTCCCGAAAGGATTACGGGACAGGCCTCTGCCTGTATGGGCGTTGGATTCTCAAATCCCAGATCATCAAGGGCCTGGTACAAGGGCCTGGAGAGATTCAGATCTTCAAATGATTTCATACTCAGGCTAAATTAAACAAATTAAGCTGAAGAAATTTAAATTATATTAGGCCTTTCATTATGTGCTATTTTTCATGATTGAAAACAACAAAATCGCTGTTGTACTTCCGGCCTATAATGCCGGATTAACCCTTGAGAAGACGGTCAGCGAAATTCCGGAGGATATTGTAGATATCATCATCCTTGTGGATGACAACAGTACAGATAATACCATTGAGGCTGCAAGAAAGCTAGGCATTAAAGAGATTATCCGGCATGACACCAACCTGGGATACGGAGGGAATCAAAAATCGTGTTATAACCGGGCCCTTGATCTTGAGGCCGATATTGTTGTCATGCTCCATCCCGATTATCAGTATACACCCAAGCTGATCCATTCCATGGCATACCTGATTGCCAATGGTGTCTACCATGTTGTTCTGGGATCAAGGATCCTGGGCAGGGGTGCTTTGAAAGGCGGAATGCCCCTGTATAAATATATAGCCAACCGTCTCCTTACCCTGTTCCAGAATATCATGATGCATGAAAAATTATCGGAGTATCATACCGGATACAGGGCCTATTCGCGGGAGGTGCTGGAGCGGATCGAATACAATGGTAACTCCGACGATTTTGTATTTGACAACCAGTTTCTGGCTCAGATATCCTATCTGGGCTACGATATTGCTGAGATCACCTGTCCGACAAAATATTTCAAAGAGGCCTCTTCAATTAATCTGAGAAGATCCATCAAATACGGTTTTGGGGTAATTCTCACAACGGTTCAATATTTCCTTCAGAGAACCGGGCTGTTTAAATTTAAATTGTTTGAACGACTGGCTTAACCATGCTGGTTGGTTCATTAGAAAGAGGGTGATGTCTAGTAAGACTATTTATGAACCATACTATTCAGAAAGTCCGGATCGTTGTACCATTGGGACATGTCAATGGTGTAAACGATGGGGCTTTCGGCGGTGACTAATCCAAATCCTTCTTCGATATTGGAATAGATTTGCACAGGCTGGGCGATGGGAAGTTCGTTGTATGGATCGTAGTTGATGTATGATTTGACGAACCGGAAAAAGTGTTCATCCCGTTTCACCACGTGGATGTTGATCTCGGGGATGGTGTCATTGTAAAACTGACTGAGCCAGTCCTGCACCCTGATGGTGTGTGTGCTGCCATTGATCAGCTTATCGCTGAAATGAAAGCGAGATTCCCGGGGACTTCTGGGTTCATAAAACCCGAAGTAGCGCGGACCGCCTGTGTACTCCATCACCGAATCATGCAGAGATAAGCTGTATACCAGATACACCTGGCTGGTGTCGATCGACTCCTCCCCGGTTTGGTAGTTATGCTCATGCATAATCTCCCTTTTCCATCCCGACATATAGAATGAGTAATAATCCTCAGTGTTGCCAGGGTCCTCAAGTACCACATCCAGTGTAAAATAGAAAGAATCATCCAAGGCAAATTCCACGTTGGAGATCACCGGAAAGTCCGGAATGGTCGTTGTGACTGTTGCATCGGGAAGACCCTCACCCGAGCAGTTGAGTGTTATCTTCTGTCCCGTCTCCAGGACCAAGTCCCCGGAGGAATAAAAGCCACCTCCAACAGGATTCAGGATATGGTGGTTCCCACCGGTTTGAAGTTCCACGATTGCATCGTTGAGATAAAGAAGGGTATCCGGCTCGGTCATGGTCACACTGCGGGACAGGTTCACCACGGGATTCTTACCAGCCGTCAGTTGTCCGCTGATGACAAATAGATTCTGCTGCTGATTTCTGAACTGGTCGGTCACATCCTTTTCGCAGGAGACCAGGATCAGAAAGGCCAATAGGGTGGGGATTTTTATTTTCATATCAGAACCTGATCGAATAGCGTATATAGGGTAAAAACGGCAGCATGGTCACCTGGTAAACGCGCTTCTCTTCAACCCCGGTGTGAATATCCGACTCCAGGGAACTGTAGTTGTAAAAGGCGTTTTTCCTGTTATAGACATTGTATACCCCGAAGCTGAGGGTACGATCGAATCGCTTTTTCTTTTTATCAAAATTCAAACCCACATCAAGACGGTGGTAAGCCGGGAGTTGATATCCGTTTCGTACTGTAAAATTGCGGATGATGTCACTTTCATATAATTCATTTCCAACCTGGGGGGAGGGATCGGGATCTCCGAGAATCAGTGGATTGTAGTACGATTGGTCGAGGTTGGTTACATTGATCCCGGAAGTTAAAACCCAGATGGCCCCCAGGGAGATATGGTCGCGGATTTGCCAGTTTGCTGTGACTGAAAGGTCGTGCCGGCGGTCGTATTTGTAGGGGAATGGCGCACCGCCCATAATCTCCTCAAATTGTCTGATGTTCTTCGAAAGTGTATAGGCCACGGATCCGGTGACTTTGCCACTGGTTTTTTCAGCAAAGAATTCAAGTCCGTATGCTGTCCCCTCGCCTGAAATCACATTTCTTTCCCAGTTTTTGTCGTTCATCTGTAATTCGGCTCCTTCGGCATATTCCACCAGGTTTTTCATCTCCTTGTAGAATCCCTCCAGGGAGAACCTGATTCCGGAACGGAACTTGGTTTTTACACCGGCTGCGGCCTGCCAGGATGTTTCAGGTGGAATGGCCCTTGTGGAAGGAACCCAGCTGTCGGTGGGAAGTCCCACCGTGGAATTGGTGAGCAGATGCAGGTTCTGCGACATGACCGCATAAGAGGCTTTTACCACCCACCGGTCTGACACCAGGTACCTGGCCGAAATCCTTGGCTCGGGTGAAAAGTACTGTTTACCTTCCACACTGAACAAGGAGGCACTGAGGCCCAGATTGGCTTTGAAACGGTTCCCCAGGCTGAAATCATCTTCCAGATAGGCTGTAAACTGGTTGGCGTTGACCGTATCGGCACCACTTCGGCTCTGCACAATGCCGTAACTGGGTAGATAGAATTCTTCCAATGAGGTGCCCGGTTCAAAAAGGTACCAGGTCCCCTTTGCCCCAAACCTGAAATTGTGGTTGTTGGAAGGCTTCAAGGTGAAATCGAGGCCCCCCGACAGGTCCTGCACCCGGGAGTAATACTCATCCGTCATGGTGGGAATTAATACAGGACCACTGGAGGAATAGGTGGCATTGTCTTCTTCAAACTCCCGGTGCTTGAATGTGCTGTAGTTCAAAGTAGCATTAGAGAAGAGACGATTCGACCAGATGTGGTTCCAGCGAAGGGCGGTGGTCCAGTTGCCCCAGTTAAATCCGTATTTGTATTTGGATTCGGTGGTCCGACCGGTGGTCGGGTCCATGAACGGAGTCTTGTCTTTGTTGTAAAACTCATCCTTTCCGGCATAGGTACTCAGGTAGAGCCGGTTTTTATCTGAAAATTTGTGGTTGATTTTGGCATTGATGTCATGAAAGAAATAGCCGAAATAGCTATTTGTAGACTGCCCGTTTTGCTTGTTGATCAGGTACTGAACCGGGTAGGAGAGCACATCAGCATAGGTTCGTCGGGCAGAGACCAGGAAGGAGGTTCGCTCTTTGATTATGGGTCCTTCCAGCATCAGCTTCGAACTGATCAGCCCGATGGAGGCTGTTCCGTGAAACTCCTTCATGTTTCCCTCTTTCATCTGGATATCCAGCACCGATGAGAGCCTACCACTGTACCTGGCCGGGAATCCACCCTTGTATATGGTGGCACTGTTGATGGCATCTCCATTGAAAACGGAAAAAAGGCCAAAGAGATGATTCACATTGTACACCGGTACCCCATCCAGCAGGATCAGGTTTTGGTCCGAACCCCCGCCTCTGACAAAAATTCCGCTGGTTCCTTCCATCCCTGACGATATCCCCGGGAGGTATTGCAGCGATTTAATCAGGTCTGTTTCTCCGAAGAGCAAAGGCATCTTTTGCGTTTCCAGTTGACTGATGCTGTGTGAACTCATCTGGGATGAGAGGAAATCACGGTCGGCTGACCTGGCTGTAATTGTTACTTCTTCAATTTCCAATTTTGGGGTGAGATACAGGTTGAGGGCTGAATCGGTATGGAGATTCAAAGGGTAATCCCTGTTGTTGTATCCTACATAAGAGCAGTTGAGAACCACTTCGGCTGCACTTGTTTTCAGGCTGAAAAAACCATACTCATTGGTAACGGTTCCTGTCCCGGTAATTGTATCAAAAACAGTGGCGGCGACCAGGTGTTCCCCGCTGGTCTGGTCATATACGGTGCCATGAATGACGAATTGAGCCTGAGCCGAAAAGGGACTCATTGTCAGGGCAGAAACCAGGATTACCTGGGATACTAATGTGTTGACCGGTTTCAACAATTGCTGGGATTGAAGAGTAAAATTAGCCAGAAATAATCCTAAAAAATACCTATCAAAGGTTAAGGTTTGTTAACTATCGTTTCGATGATGTGCCGCTCCTCTGCAGACAGGTTGTAGGCGTTTTTCTGATAGCCTTTGTTCGCGGACACGAATTGAATGACTTCAGATTCGAAGGAGTCCGCAAAGGAAAGGTCCAGTTCAGCGTATAAACGCTTCAGTTCCCCCAATGGATCTTTTTCCAGATCTTCAAAGCGGACTTCTGAAAACTGATGTGCGGCCAGTTTCCGGCTATTTTCAGCCACATATTCAAGGTAAGAGGCCAGCACGGAGGATACTTCGGCCACAGTGGGACTTTTCCATCCTCTCTTCAGTTTGTTATCTGCAGCCACAATATTCCACATCCGGATGGTGGAAGGGACAACGATCATCGGGTCGCGGGTAATGTGGATGAACCTTGCTCCGGGGAACATTTCAGACAACAGGGCGATGCGCATGGTATGATACGGATTCTTGGAAACGATCTGTTTGCCGGTCTGCAAGGTGACCTTTTTGAAGAAAGTGAACAGGTTCTTTTTCCAGGATTCCAGTTTCTTTCCTTCCGGGATATACTGATCATATCCTTCAAGGAAATAGTTTTTCTTTGAAGGGAAGATTATTTTTTCCAGGGGACTTTCCGATCCCATCCGGATCAGGGCGAACTCCTCTTCCTGTGGTTCAAAAGGGCCCATGGCTACATGGTCCATGGGCCGGTACTTTGGCATGGTCCGTTTCAGAATGGGGACATAATATCTTGTACTGAAAAGGAAATGGTCCGGGATCACCGTTTGTACCATGGTTGGGGTGGTGAACCGGGAGTCCAGGTTGAACAGCTGGTGCAGATAGGTACTGCCGGTGCGCCAGTGCCCGATGATGAAGATGGGGGGCTGATCAATCCTGGTCTCTCCGATCCTTCGGCCGAAGTTTTTTCTTTCAGCCAGAGTGAGAATGGAAGAGATCACCGAATTTTGAAGCAGCATCAGGAACCGGATAAAATATACAGGAAAAGGTGTAATACCGTTTCGCAGGACCAGTTTCATCAGAACAGGGAACCTGATGCCCAGGATGATGGTAAAGATTTTCAAACGGTATGCTTATGGATGTTGCGAATAGACAAAATCGGCGATGGTATCCACGGTGTCAACGATGAGTCTGGCATGGTTCTGATCGTGGATTTTCACATCAAATCTCCTCTGGATGGCAACCACCACCTCCAGTACGTCAATGGAATCGATGGTGATGGTGTTTTCACCGCTCAGCAGCGACACATCATTCCTGATCTCCCCGGGCTGAACATCCTCAATATTCAGGCACTCAAGGATCAGGTTCTTGGTGTCAAGCTTTATTTCATCCAGTGTCTGCACTGCCATAAGCGGGTTGAATGGTGTTAAGAGGCAATGGTTTGCCTCAGGTCTGTAAAAAACTGATGTTCAAGCTCTGCATTGGCGCGGATCATGTCTCCCATCTCTCTCAGTTTTTCCGTGCCCAGATCTCTTCGTTTCGCAATCCTGGAGGCAAACAGGGAGATATTCCGCCAGTCATCCCCAATTTCCATCATTCGCTTTGCGTATTCATTAAAGACAACATCCTCCAGAATGGTTGCAACCTCGCGAAGAAAGGAAGCATAAATATACCTAAATCCTGCGCCACCTGTACCCTGATCCTCCAACATTGTTGTTATCATGAAGATATTATGAGCCAGTTGCTCTGTATTTCTGGCATAGTTGGGCCAGTCCACGATCTTCTCTCCAAAACGGCGGATTCCCTTCACCCCAAGAAAAGGCATGGGGATCTTCAGCATATTGAATACCGTGTTTTTTAATCCGTGCCGGATGCCCTTGTCAAAAGGAATTTCGCGGGGAACATCCACCGGGTAGAACATCAGTCCTTTGGGGGCCATGCTTCCTTTTGCAAACCTTCCTTTCCGGAGGGAATCCCGGTGAAGTTTTGCAATGGTTGGGTGGTAGCAATCACTGATGATATAATGGTCATCTTCTTTTCCGATCACCACAATGTAATGTACGTTGATGTGTACCCGGTGCCAGGGGGGGAAAAAATCCATGTAAAAGAAATCGACCTGCAGGCCTACCGGCTGGTTCTTTTCCAACATACGGTCCAGCTCCAGTTCGGCTTTAACAGGATCGTTAAACTTTTGGGATTTAAATTTAACCCCTGTTCGTTTGGTGAAATTCTCAAGGATCTTTCCCGGCCTGATCCGCGAAAATACCATGGGGAAATCCCGCATGGGGGTCTTCATATATCCGAAGAATATTCCACTGGAAATGCCGAAGACCAGCGGTTCTGAAATTCTCAATCCATGGTGGTTCACCAGGTTGGTAACCGTGCCTGATTCACAGTGCGCGGCCATTGAGTGCTTGTATGATATGGTGCTCAAGGTTCGTTTTTTTCCGGATTCGTAATGACCAACAAGCTGTTGGGTGTCTTCTCCTGGGAAATGGTCAGGGGCCTGGATTTTGTTGCTTCCAGGTTATGTCCCATGTTCCAGTTCCCATCCTGCATCGTACTGATGATCTGGAAGAAATTTGCAACCGGAATATTAAAAACATCGGCATAGCGTTCCAGTTCCTCAACTTTTGCCTTGAAAAATGTTTTGTACTTTAAATGTTTTCTTACCCTTCTTTTTGGAATCCCGCTCCGGGCAGCAAGTTCGGCAAGAGAAAGCTCTTCCAGTGATTTGTAGAGGTCAATGGGACTGATCTCCTTGTTTAGCAATTTCTCAAACAGCTCTTTCTCGAAATTCCCCCAGATGTGATGGAACTCATCCAGGTAATTCGCCGCCATGTATGAACCGGTTAATACGGGACCGATGGTATCATCCTCTTTTTCTGCATAAAGGATAAGCTGGTGAGCCTTGAAATCGGTCAGAATATCTTTTTCTTTCATCGGTAATAAATCAATCCCTTAAACCAGGGAGTATGTTAATGGCACCAAAAGATAGAATTATTGCGATAATAAAAAAACCAGCAAAGCACTAAATTAACTAAAAACTGATGCAATAATTGGCTTGTTATCAAAAGCTGTTTACCTTGAGGTATGAAAAGAGAGAAAGAATTTCCAATTTATCCTCCTCTTTTTTTTGTCAGGGCAACCGCAAAGCTCAGACATTTGTTTCTTAGGATGCACAGGAGATTTACCCATCCCAATGTGGTCATGTGGGAGATGGTCCACAATTTTTGGCTGGCGGCGGGAATTGGTGTGGCAGCAGAACTGGGAATCGCAGACCTGCTGAAAAAGGAGCCCCGGCCAATCTCCGGGCTGGCAGAAATCACCGGCACACACGAAGCATCCCTTTACAGGGTCATGCGCATGCTTGCAGCCCAGGGAATCTTTCGGGAGACCGGGGAGCGGAAGTTTGCATCCACTCCCCTGGCAAAACCCCTTGAAGAAGAGCAGATCCGGTACCTGATTTTGCTCCATTTAACACCGCGTCATTTTCAGATGTTCGGTGATCTGCTGACCACTGTGAAAACAGGGAAAAATGGTTCCCGGAATTTGACGGGAAGCCAGCTCTTCGATCATATTGCCAGTGACAAGCAGAGAAATGAACGGTTCAACCTGGCCATGACCAATGCATCAAGGATGCAGGTATCGACACTGATCTCTGCATTCCATTTTAAGAAATACCGGACCATGATCGATGTGGGCGGGGGAGAGGGACTGTTTCTTGCCACCCTACTGGGCCAAACCAGAGAGAACAGAGGTATTGTGTTTGATCTTCCCCATGCACTTGTCCGGTCCGGAGAGGTCATCGCAGGGCATTCGCTTGAAGGCAGAATGGAGGCCGTTGGCGGTGATTTTTTTAAAGAAGTACCAGGTGGAGGGGACCTCTATATAATGAAAAACGTGCTGCACGATTGGGATGATGAGTCTTCAGTAAAGATACTTCAAAATGTCCATGCCGCCATGGAGGGCCATTCGCGCCTGCTGATCATTGAATCGGTCATTGATCAGGGAAACAAGCCCTCTTTTGGAAAGATGACCGATATCCTGATGATGGTTTCGGCCGGGGGGAAAGAGCGAACAAAGCCGGAATTTGATGCATTGCTGAAAAAAGCCGGATTCACGATACGGAAGATTTATCCAACCATCTCACCCCAAAGTTTATTAGAAGCTGAGAAAATTTTTCGTTAATTTGCTTCCGCTAACTAATTTGTCATGTGGAAAACTGTTCTGGCCCTGCTGGTCACCATCGTGGTGATCCCTTTCGTAGCGCTCCGTTTTGATGATCCACTGTCCGCTGTCCAGTCAGCCGTACTCACCAAACTGGTGATCATCTACCTTGTGGCTGCAATGCTTTGTTTTGTGGTAAGCATTCTCTCTGGCAACTACAGTCAGGTTGATAAACTCTGGAGCACCATACCCATCGCCTATGTCTGGGTGGTGGCCTGGCATACAGGCTTTGAGCCAAGGGTTCTGCTGATGGCACTGCTTGTGTCTGCATGGGGGATCAGGCTTACCTATAACTTCTCACGCAGGGGCGGATACTCCATCCGTTTCTGGACGGGCGAAGAGGATTACAGGTGGGCTGTTCTCAGGGCGAAACCTGAATTCGCTGCCAGGTGGAAATGGGTTGTTTTCAACTTATTTTTCATCTCTCTTTACCAGATGGGGTTGATTCTGCTGATGACCCTGCCGGTAGTGAGGAGTGTGGGGGGAGGACCCCTGACCGTGGCTGACTGGATCCTGGCTTTGCTGCTGATCGGTTTTATTGTGCTGGAAACTTTGGCTGACCAGCAGCAATGGAACTATCAAAGGAAAAAGAAGCCCGGACAGAAAGGATTTGTGCAGACCGGACTCTGGGGTGTGGTCCGTCATCCCAACTATGCTGCGGAACAGGCCATCTGGATTGTGTTCTACTTCTTCAGTGTGGCGGCCACCGGTCAATGGATCAACTGGTCGGTCATGGGGGCCATCCTGCTTGTCTTGCTCTTCTGGGGCAGCAGCAATTTCAGCGAATCCATCTCAGCGGGAAAATATCCTGAATATGAAGAATATATGAAACGGGTGCCCCGGTTTATACCTTTCCTATCCGGAAGCGGCCCCGGGGAACAGCCCCTGTCTGAAGTTCAGGCAAAATAAGGTGAGGAGTGTCCAACTCCCCGGTATTTTACTTCAGCACTTTTTTAGCTATCTTGCTATTCCTATTTAGGATCATCCCATTTCAATCCCGACATGTTGAACAGGATCATCAGTCTGAGTATAAAGAATAAACTGATTACGCTTTTGCTGACCCTGTTTATGGTGGGGTTTGGTATTTTCTCCATCCTCAGGATTCCGCTGGGAGCAGTCCCCGACATTACCAACAACCAGGTACAGGTAATCACCACTTCCACCAATCTCTCCACCCAGGATGTGGAACAATTCATTACTTACCCGGTTGAACTGGAAATGTCAAACCTGCCCGGAGTGAAAGAAATCCGGTCCATCTCGAAATTCGGGTTGTCGGTAGTGACCATTGTTTTCGAAGACCGGCTGGGAACATATTTGCCGAGGCAGTTGATCGCGGAAAAAATAAAAACAGCTTCTGCAAATATTCCCGAGGGATTCGGAACACCCGAAATGGGCCCCATTACCACCGGTCTTGGTGAAATATACCAGTATATCCTGGATACCAAACCGGGCTACGAGGGAAAGTATTCTATCATGGAACTCCGCACCATTCAGGACTGGGTTGTGAAACGGCAGCTTTCGGGGATTCCGGGAGTGGTTGAGGTCAACACCTGGGGTGGATTTCTGAAACAGTACGAAGTGGCCATCAATCCTGAAAGGATCAAAGGAATGGGGATTACCCTGCCGGAGGTTTTCCAGGCCATTCAGGAAAACAACAGCGTGGCAGGAGGTGCTTATATTGAAAAACAAAACCAGAGCTACTTTATCAGGGGGGACGGACTGGTCACTTCTCTTGAAGATCTGGAGAATGTCGTGGTGACCCATAAAAATGGAGTTCCCATCCTTGTCAGGGATATTGCACAGGTTCGCTTCGGCAATGCCAACCGATTTGGGGCGATCACAGCCAATGGAGAGGGTGAGAAGGTCCTGGGCCAGATCATGATGCTGAAGGATGCCAATTCCAACAATGTGATTGACCTGGTCAAGGAGCGTGTTGCGGAAGTCCAGGAATCACTGCCAGAGGGGATATTTATCAATCCGATCCTTGAAAGAAGCGAATTGATCCAGAAGACCTCCATGACTGTTTTCGAAAATCTCCTGTTTGGCTGCCTTATTGTATTTGTGATCGTGGTTATTTTACTGGGCAATCTGCGTTCCGGATTGGTCATTGCCTCCATGATTCCCCTCTCCCTGCTCTTTACCATCTCCATGATGTACATCTTTGGCATTGATGCCAATCTGATGAGCCTGGGAGCCCTCGATTTCGGGATTATAATTGACGGGGCAGTGATCATCGTGGAGTTCATTGCCATCAAACTTACCATCAACAAGGGTGATCTGACCGGAAAGGTCGGAGATGAGAAGCAGACTGTGATGGACAGGATCACATTTGACGGAGCTTCTAAAATGATCAATTCGGCCATTTTTGGCCAGGTGATCATCCTGATCGTGTTTATTCCGGTGCTTTCCTTAAGCAGTGTGGAAGGGAAAATGTTCCGTCCCATGGCCCTCTCATTCAGCTTTGCCCTGCTGGGCGCCATGTTTTTCGGACTCACGTGGTTGCCTGTGGCCTCTGCCCTCTTCCTTCGTCCCGAAAAAGAGAAACCGTTTGCACTGACCCGGTTTATTATGAAGCTGTTTTATCGCTCCTATGACCCGGTGATCAGGTGGTCCTACGACCACAAGGGGGTAATTTTCGGACTGGCCATTGCCTCCCTTGTTTTAACCGGTATCATATTCTCCAGAATGGGGGGAGAGTTTGTGCCAACCCTGGATGAGGGGGATTTTGTGATTCAACCGGTGCTTAGAACGGGGACCTCCCTTTCCAAAACGGTCGAATTAACGACCCGGATGGAAAACATCCTGATCGATCAGTTTCCGGAGGTGGATCAGATTGTATGCCGGATCGGAGCCGCCGAAGTACCGACCGATCCCATGTCCATGGAGGAGATCGATATGATTATCAAGCTGAATCCAAAGGATACGTGGGTTTCAGCCGACAGCAAAGAGGAGCTGGCCAACCGTTTCAAAGATGCATTGACGGTCATTCCGGGCATCGATTATGAATTTACCCAACCCATAGAAATGCGGTTTAATGAATTAATCACAGGGGTGAGAGCCGATTTGGCCATCAAGATCTTTGGAGAGGACCTGGATATTCTGGCTGACAGGGCCCAGGAGGTCAAAAGGCTGATTGCCGGAGTGCCCGGAGCAGCTGATGTGATTCTGGAGAAGACGGCAGGATTGCCCCAGATGAGTGTAAAGTACAAACGGAGCAAGGTAGCCTATTATGGGCTTTCCATTGAACAGCTGAACTACTATCTCACGATGGCCTTTGGAGGAGCCGCCGCAGGTGTTGTGTTTGAGGGAGAAAGAAGATTTGACCTGGTGGTGCGCCTCCAGTCTGAGTTTCGTACTGATATTGAAGACATCATAAATCTTCCCGTAGCCCTTCCCAACGGAAAGCAGATACCCTTCTCGGAGCTGGCGGACATACACTATTCTGCCGGTCCGGCCAAAATTTCACGGGATGATACACATCGAAGGGTAGTGGTCAGTGTGAATGTGAGAAACCGCGACCTGGAATCGGTGGTAGGGGATATTGAAGCCATCCTGGACCAGAATCTGGAGCTGCCTTCAGGGTACTACATTGATTACGGGGGGCAGTTTGAAAACCTTCGAAATGCCACAAAGAGGTTAAAACTTGCCGTTCCCATTGCCTTGCTGCTGATCTTTATTTTTCTTCATTTTGCATTCAGCTCCTTCAAGGAGGCTGCATTGATTTTCACTGCAGTTCCCCTGTCGGTGGTAGGTGGGGTATTCTTTCTATGGATACGCGGAATGCCATTCAGTATATCAGCAGGGATCGGTTTCATTGCGCTCTTTGGGGTGGCAGTGCTCAACGGGATTGTGCTGATTGAACATTTGAAAGATCTAAAAAAGGAGGGAATTACCGATATGCGCGAAAGGGTATTGAAAGGAACACGTGAACGTTTGCGACCTGTGTTATTAACTGCAGGTGCTGCAGCCCTGGGCTTCCTGCCCATGGCCATCTCCACATCGGCCGGTGCAGAGGTACAACGGCCACTGGCTACTGTGGTCATTGGCGGTTTGGTCACATCAACCCTGCTCACCATGCTGGCACTTCCGCTGTTGTATTCAGTGGTGGATGAGATTACAGGAATCCGTCTGTGGCCTCCGGGATTCAAGAGACAACGATTGATTCCAATGCTCTTGCTCTTGCTGATTCCCGCCATGGCGCATTCCCAATCCTTCAAACTTGAGGAGGTATTGGAGATCACCTATGCAAACAACAGCGAACTGGAGGCGTACAGATTGAAAGCCGAAGAGAGCCAGGCCCTGATAAAATCAGCTTTCAATATTGAAAAAACCTCCCTCTATTACAGTTATGACGAAAACAATATCGCCGCCAATGACTATCCCATTGGTGTGATCGGGGCGGAACAGCGTTTTGATTTTCCAACGGTTTATTTTGCCCAGAAAGAGGCCCTTTCCCGTGCCTGCGATATGGCCGTGAATGAATATGAAGGGATGAAGAAGAGGCTTACCAAGGAAGCATCGTCGGCCTATTACCGGATCGTTTACCTCCAACACCGGCAAAGCCTGTACCAAATGATAGACAGCATTTACACCCGTTTTTCGGAGGCCACCGGTGCAAGCTATGACAAAGGCGAAATCAGCTACCTTGACATGCTCAATGCCCAATCGAAGCATCACGAGGTGAAACTGGCACTGACCCAGCTACAGCACGATATTGATATTGCCTATGGGAGTCTGGCTACCTTGATGCAGTTCGACAGCCTGTTTACCGTACCTGAGAATTCCCTGGCTATGCTGGTTGTGAAGGCCGATAGCGTGGGATCAGATCCGGGACTGCATTATTTGCAAAATGCAGGACTGATGCAGGATGCAGAATTAAAAGCAGAAAAGAACATGCTGTTGCCCGATGTGACCCTCGGCTATTTCAATGGCACCAACCGGTATGCAGGAGCCAGGAATTACCAGGGATTTGAGGTTGGATTGGGCATTCCGCTATTTTTTGGGGAGCAAAGGGCGAAAGTGAAGGCAAAACAGTATGCCATGGAGGCAACGGCCAGCCTGCAGAATCATTACATCCGGCAATACAACCAAAGGATTTCAGAACTTAGGTCGGGATTGGATAAGTACACAGAGGCCATTCTGTTTTATGAAAACACGGGAAAACAGCTGTCCGGTGAGCTGTTTCGTTCTTCTCAGTTGAGCTATCAGGCAGGAGAGATTGATTTTTTTAGGTTTGTCCAGAGCATGGATCGTGCCTTTGAGATTGAATTGCTACACCTGGAGAATCTCATGGGGTATGACGAACTGGTCCTTGAGATGAACTACCTGACACTTGGGAATTAATTCAAAGCGTATGAAATATTCTTTGCTTGTTTTTTCAATAGCAGCCCTGATCTGGAATTCTTCCTGTCACCGGGCACCCTCCGGGGAGGATTCCAACCCTGAAGAGCCGGGTGTTGAAACTGCACAATCCGGGGAGCTGGTGCTTTCAAAGGATCAATTCAATGAAAGCAACATGAAAGTGGGTGCTCCCTCACTGATGCAGTTCAGCAATGAACTCACTGCCAACGGAATGATTGTGGCCTCCCTCTCGGGGAGGGCTAAGATCAATACCCTGATACCGGGCCGGATCAAAGGGATCAATAAGACCATTGGAGAAACCGTCAAAGAGGGAGAAGCCCTGTTTATCCTGGAAAGCAACGAAATTGTAATTCTTCAGCAGGATTATGCTGAAGTAGTTCATCAACTGGAGCTTCTGAAGTCGGATTATGAAAGGCAAAAAGCCCTGACGGAGGAGAAAATAGGGGCGCGGAAGGATTTTCTGAAAGCAGAAAGCGAGTACTTTACAATGCTCTCAAGGGCTGAGGGATTGAAGGCCCGTCTGCGGATGATTCACATGGATCCAAACCAGGTGGAAAACGGGACCATTGTTTCCTCGCTGGCCGTTCGCACTCCCATAAGGGGGATCATTACCTGGCAGGAATTGGTACTGGGCCAGTTTATCGAACCCCAGGAACCAGTAATGGAGGTGGTGGATACAGATAAACTTCAGCTTAACCTTCAGGTTTTTGAAAAGGATCTGGCAGGGCTGGCTCCCGGACAGAAGGTGGCGTTCTATACTCCGGGTCAGCAGGACATGATCTATGAAGCTTCTATCAGTCAGATCGGGAAAAGCATTGACCCGGAGACAAAAACTATTCAATGCATTGCAAAATTACAATCCGGAGACCGGGGAGCATTTGTGAACAATTTATATGTTGAATCCAGGATAATCACCTGCCAGAGGGAAGCCCTGGCCATCCCGGAGGAGGCCCTGATCAGGGAGCCCGAACGGGATTATGTGTGGATACTGACCGGACAGAACGAAGACCTGCTGACCTTCAGAAAGGTGCCGGTCCACACAGGGATAACCCGCCACGGATTTACCGAAGTGCTGGATGTGGATCTGAAAGATGTTTTGCTGGAAGGGGCCTACAATTTAGGGTCAGCTGAATAAGCATTGATTCACTTATAGCGTAATATATACTTCTGTACCTATTTCGGGGGTTGATTCCATATGAATTCTTCCTTTGTGAAGCTGAATGATTTGTTTGCACAGGCTCAGGCCAATTCCTGATCCATCTTCACGTGTAGTAAAAAAGGGAACAAATACCTGCTCCAGTTTGTCAGGGGAAATTCCTTTCCCGTTGTCCCGGATGGTAAGGCATATATGCTGATCGGGATCGAGCTTGCAGGATATCTCAACGACCGGGTCTCTAACATCACGTAATGCCTCAACCGAATTCTTCACCAGGTTGATGAGTACCTGCTCAAGCATGGGTTTATCAGCTTTCAGTTGAAAGGGACAATCCTTCTGGCAGATCAAACGGATCTTCCGGTTTGTAAGCTCTTTTTTGAACAGTTGGTCTATTCTGGCTATTAAATCATTTGCAGGAAAGGTTTCAAGCTGAAGGGGAGGAAGCCCGGTAAGCTTCTTGTACCGTTCTATAAAGTTGACCAATCCCTTGGATCGTTCCTCGATGATTGATGCGCTCCTAACCGCATCTTCCAGAATCTCTTTGGATAGGGTTTCTACCGGCTTCATGAACTTTCCTTTGGCCAGCTTTCTATGGATGGCAAGGGAGAGGGTAATAATGGGGGTCATGGAGTTCATGATCTCATGGTTAATGACCCTGATCAGTTTTTTCCATGACCGGATCTCCTGCTCCTCCATCTGGTTGCTGATGTCATTCAAGGCAACAATATGAATGGTCTCTTTTTTAAGTTTGATTCTTGAGCAGTTCATGGAAAGATGGGTGATTTTTCCTCCCGACCGGATGGTTTCAATGGTCTGTTCATCAGGGAGCAACCCCATGATACGATTTTCAAGTCCCGGCTGGTGTTTGTCCAGGTCCTTCAGGTATTCCAGCTTAGTAATACCAATGCATGTAGCGGCTGCCCTGTTTATGGTCCGTATTTTGCCGGCATCGTCAAATGTGATGATACCCGTCGATATATTGTCGAGAATGGCTTCAAGATAGTGTGTCTGAACCTCCAGGTCCACCC
>Ga0315535_1001234_pt1 | contig 17140 bp, 12 predicted proteins | sample SalMarSW160220MG_2_FD_203092 | JGI IMG/M metagenome (GOLD analysis project Ga0315535, IMG submission 203092) | Salt marsh sediment microbial communities from the Plum Island Ecosystem LTER, Massachusetts, United States - Salt Marsh Sediment SW1602-20 ... | reverse complement strand
ATAATCTGAGACGGACAAGATCTTCATGCAAGCACCGATTCTCAGCGGGGGACCGGTCCCAGAGTGACCTGTACAAAATCGTCGGGCCTGATCCATTTGCTGAATGCGGCCTGGATTTCCCGGGCCGAGATTTTCAGGTACCGTTTGGCGCCCCGCACCGGTTCATCCAGGGACAGCTTTTCCACTGCCAGTTCGAGAAGCGTTTCACCGATATCATGTATGCTCGACTCGGAGAGCGGAACCTGCCTGAGCAGCAATGTTTTCGCCCTTTTCATTTCTTCCGGCGTAATGGAATTGTTACGCATCTGTTCCAAATTGCGTACCACAAGCGTGCGGGCCCTGGACACATTCCCGGGGTCGCAACCATAGACTACACCGAACACCGATCGGGTCTTCCGCGCCTGGAGAAAGGCCTGGACCACGTAAACGAGGCCTTCCCTTTCCCGCAGATCCCGGTAAAGCCTAGTGGCATAGAAGCCCCCGGAGAGCACGTGAAGGCCGACATTCAACGGGTAGTAATCGGGATGTCCCCGTGTGATCCCGAGGGTTTCAACCAGGGTCACCCGATCCTGCACTCGGGTCTTGTCCGGTACCACCGCAGTCGAGGGCTTGTTCGGCGGAACAGCAGGCAGGTCCGTCTCTGGTTTTGGCCCTTCGGATTTCCAGGCACGGAAATATTTTTCAAAGGTCGCTTTTGCCTTTTCGGGGGTTACCTTTCCAATGACGACAATGGTCGTGAGGTCCGGGCGAAAGGTGCTCTTATAGTATGCCTTGACCTGCTGAAGGGTAAGAGGCTTGACGCTTCCCGGGGTCGCCTGCCGCTGTCTCGGATCGTTTTTCGGATAGAGTCTTGCCAAAAGAGCGCGTCTTGACAAATAAGACGGGCTCCGCAGTTTGCCCGCTATGTGTGCAGCAGTTTCCTCTCGGACTATTGTGAACGCGCGGAGAGGCAGACCCGGGTGAAGAAGGTTATCCGCAAGGAGTTCCACACCCCGCTCAAAATGGTCCGACAGGACGCGCAGGGAAAAACTGCTTCCCACCTTCAGGTCGGCGGCGATGTCATCCACTTCTTTTTGAAAACTCAGGCGATCATGCGTGGTGGTTCCGTATGAGAACAGGCCTTCCAGGACTTCCGTGATTCCCTCCTGCCCGGCGGGTTCCTGCAGTTCGGGAGTGTTCTTGATACGTCCATACACGCTCACCGTGTTGCTGATGGTCTCCGGCTGGATAATCAGGCGGAGTCCGTTGGACAACGTTGTTTCCGAGGGGTGAATTCCGGACACGGGAGCAGGAGGTAGCTGCACGGTTTTTCTCGCCCACTGGGGCAGTGAAACGGCTTTTATCTGTTCCGGGATGAACGACTCGGTTCCACGAAATCCCTTTGAAGGGACAGGCTTCCCGGATTCCTGTGGTGTCAGCACCCCTACAACGGCAGTCTGATTTGTCAGGTATTCACGCGCAACACGGTTCACATCCGAGGTCGTTACCACCCTGATCGCCTCAATATCGTCATCAGGTGAATTTCGCCCTTCCAGAGCAACGGCCGTGGCCCATTCGCCCGCAAGGCCTTTGATGGAGTTTTTCCGGAATTCAGCAGCTGCGATTTCTCTTCGCTTTGCGGCCTTCACCAGATCCTCGGGGATACCGTTTTTCAGATAGTCGTCAATGACTCCCTTGAGAAGGCCGACGACCTTTTCCCCCTTCTGACCTTTTGGGAAACCCCCAACGGCATAGCCGAGGCCCACGTCTTTGAAGGTCGTGTTGTTGAATTCTGAGAAAAGGACCTTGCCTTCGGCCGCGAGCCCATAAATCTTCCCACGCTGGCTGTCCAGGACATCTGCCAGGATCTGAGCCGCAGCAAAATCCCTGTTTTTGTATCCGGGCAGCCGGTAGGCAACAATTGCCATGGCGTACGGGAGATCGGATGCAAGCCGGATTTCAGTCGGTTTGAGCGGCTCAAGTCTTATCTTCGGACGCGACGGGAGGGGGCGGGAAGGGATATGGCCGAAGAGACGTTTGACCAGGTCAAGGACCCGTGCCGGCTCCACATCGCCTGCGATCACAAGGACCGCATTGTTGGGGACATACCAGGTATCATGGAATTCTTTGAGCATGGCGCTGGTGGTTTTGTCAAAAGAAGAGCGTGTTCCAAGGGCATCATGAGCATAAGGGGAGCCAGCAAACATGTGCGCCAGCAGGCGGGAATAGAAGACATACATGGGGCTGGACAGGTCCATTGCCACTTCCTGCTGGATGGCGCCCCTTTCTTTCGTCCAGAGCTCCTCACTATCCGAAACATTTGCCATACGTATGGCCTCGATTCTGAGGACAGTCTCCAACTCATCCGCCGGCACGGTGAAAAAATACTGGGTCATCGTCTGTTGGGTGAATGCATTGGACCTGCCGCCCATTGCCGCTGTCAGGCTGGCAAGCTGCCCGGCGGAGAGTTCCTTGCTGCCGCGAAACATCATGTGCTCCAGGGCATGCGCCATACCGGGAAATCCCGGAGGTGCTTCATTGGAGCCCGCCAGGTAGCTGAGGCGGATGGTCACCGTTGGCGCCAGGGCGTTCCTCAGGACCACAACCTCCAGCCCGTTTTGCATGGTGGTTCGAACTGCATCCCCGGAAGCGGCCCCTGCCGGGAGAGCGGTCCACAGGAGCAGAAAAAGAAACAGAAAGAAGACGATACTGCCGAAAAATGCTTTGATTTTATTGGTATTGATCAAAATGGTCTCCTGTCTTGAATCGCCGCAAAGAGGGTCTTTTTCAAAAAACAGGCGAAAACACGCGGCAGATGTCTTCAGAGAACTTCCGCATCCTGCTTTTTCGAGCTATTTCTCCCATGCTGACTTCCCGGCAATCCTCCAGAACGGCATTCATGATGCTCATGACCTGTTCCACGCTCTTGGAATCATAGAGGAAGGTGGCAATCTCGAAATTGAGTTGAAAACTCCGCATATCCATGTTTGCCGACCCTACCACAGCGAGTCGCTTGTCAATGGCAATCAGTTTTGCATGAAGCATACCCGGTTGATAACAATAGAAACGCACGCCGGCCCGCATGAGATCGATGCGGTAGGACTGTCCGGCGAGGTCCACCAGCGGATGATTGGATTTCTCCGGCATAATGAGACGCACGTCGCATCCCATTCTTGCCGCCAGTTCCAGGGCAGCTGAAAGAGCATCGTCGGGGACAAAGTAGGGGGTAATCACCCATATGCTCTCCTTCGCCCTGCTGAGCGCGGCGAGGACCCCTGAATAGAGCGGCCTCCCAGGTACGTCAGGCCCATCACCCACGACCTGAAGTATGGTCCCGTCGTCATGCAATTTCCGGGGAGCCGCCCATAGACGATCAGGGTCAGCGGGCTCACCTGTGCTGTAGGTCCAGTCCTGCCAGAAGATGCTCCGCACGTATTGGGCCCCTGTTCCTGCAATCATCATGGAGACATCCTTCCACCGATTCTTGTATGGATTTGGCCCCATGTATTCCCGGGCCAGGTTCATGCCGCCTACGAAGGCTTTTTCGCCGTCAACGATGGCTATTTTTCTGTGATTTCGAAGGTTCGCGGACCAGCGTCTTCGAAGCGGAAGCAAGGGCAGGAAAATTCCAACCTTACCGCCCGCATTCAAAAGAGGCTCAACGAAACGGCCCCGGGCGAACAGGGAACCAAGAGCGTCCAGCAGTAAACGAACCTCAAGGCCCTCCTTCGCCTTTTGTGCGAGGAGGTTCAGCAGGGCTTTCCCCACCTCATCCCGACCCAGGATGAAGGTGGCTATCTCAATGGTGCTTTGCGCGCCTTTCAGGAGTCGGACGAGTTCGTTAAACGCCTTGATACCATCATCGACAATGCTGATGGTATTATTCCGGTCAGGGGGAAAGGTGCCGGCCCGTACCAGGAGCTGAGCTATCCTCCGGTTATCGGCTGAAAGCGCGTCGAGAGTAGCAAAACCGGGATCAGACTTTTCATCCCGGGTTCCCCAATCCTTCTTCAAACTGACCTTTTTTATCCTCCGGCCTCCAATCAGGAAATAGAGCGGCACTCCCAGATAAGGAACAAGGCCGATGGCCAGGACCCAGGCGATCGTTGCACCGGGATGACGCCGTTCGAGCAAGATCCTCGGGATCAAGACGATGGCAAGGAGATACCCTGCGATTTCAAGGGAATGGGCAATGAGCCACTGGGAGATGTTCATGCCGAATATAGATACCATACGCCCCTTTGTGTTTTCAACCTTATTCCAGTTACGTTTATATTGAGAAATGGAGGACTATCGCCTTTTGGAATCGTCGTCGGATTGAGATGTGGCAGGAAGGCGAATGGTAAATGTGGAACCTTTTCCCAGTGCGCTCTCCACGGTGATTGAACCCCCGTGAGCCTTCACCACGGCCCGAACAAGGCTCAAACCCAGACCCAAGCCCCGTTGGTGGCGGCTCTGATCACCTCTATAGAGCCGTTTCCATATCCTCGCATTATCCGCCTCAGGGATGCCTATTCCTTGGTCCGCGATGGAGATGAACACAGCATTCTTGCCCTTTTCGGCGGTCATCTCTATTGGCCGTCCCTGTTCCGGGCTGTACTTGACGGCGTTGTCCAGGAGGTTTGCCAGAACCTGGGACATCCGGGCAGCATCCGCCGAGATGATGAGGTCGTGCGGCGCTTGAACACGGATACTGATACCCTTGTCTTCGGCCACATACGCATAGAGGTCTGCAGCCGATGCCAGTAATTCCTGGACATTGAGCGTTTGACGGTTCAGCCTCATTGCACCGGTTTCCGCCTCTGAAATATCCATGAGGGTGTTGAGCATGGTAAGGATCTGGTCTGATTCCTCGATGCATCTGCCCAGCGTTTCCTTGCAGGCATCCGCATCCAGGTTCGACTGCATGGCTATTTCAGCTATGCCTCGCAGCCTGGTCATGGGGGTGCGGAGGTCGTGAGCCACATTATCCAGGGCGCCCTTCATTCCCAGGATCAGGGCTTCAATCTGCTCAAGCATTCCGTTGAAGAGCGTGACCAGTTCGTCCAGTTCATCGCCGGTACCCGGCCCGGGGACCCGCGCGGTCATGTCCCCTGTTTCGACTGAACGGACGGTGTGAATCAGCGCCCGGATCGGGCGGAGTGCCCTGAAGGAAAGGAAGGCTCCTCCGGCAAAACCGAAGAAGATCAGTGGAATAAGGACCGCCGTAAAGATCTCCCGAAACCGTTCGAGCAGCTTTTCTCTTTCCCCCAGAGTCTCTCCCACCTGCAGCCAGTGGTGGTCCGGCAGAAGGAAAGTCTCTATCTGAAGTGCATTCCCGTCATCAGTGGAGCGGAGTACGCTCCACCGCTGCCTTTTATCCGGGGGAGATGTTTCAAGCGCCTTGATATCGAATCCGGCCCATTGATACCCGAGCCTCAAAAACAGGGTCCTGTTTTCCGCATCCGCAAACCGGATAAAGAAAGGTCTCTTTTGCTGGAATTTCTTGATGGAGTTGATCTCCTTTTCCAGAGCGGGAATCCCGCCTTTCTCATATAACGCCACCAGTTCTTTGAGTTTCAGATGAATGATCTCTCGATCGTGTTTCTCCATGGTGGAGGAAAGAAGGAGGTATGCAATCGTGAAAAGCAGGAGGGAAACAAGAATCAAAATGATGGAATACCAGGCCGTTAACCTGAAGCCGATGGTCTTCGGAATCTTATGAAGATCTTTTAAGAACATATCCGACGCCGCGTATGGTGTGTATCAGCTTTTCCTCGAAGTCCTTGTCAATCTTGTTTCTCAAGCGGCATAGAAGAACGTCCACCACATTTGTCTGGGGATCGAAATGGTAATCCCAGATATGTTCCAGGATCATGGTCCTCGTGAGGATCCTTCCCTGGTTCCTCATGAGGTACTCAAGGAGTGCAAACTCCCGGGGTTGCAGTTCAATATTCACATCACCCCTTTTTACGTCTCGCGTTACTATGTTCAGGTTCAGGTCGCCCGTTTGCAGGAGGACCGGATCCTCTGTTGTGCTGCTCCTTCTGATGGCGGCCTGGATCCGGGCCAGAAGTTCCGCGAATGCAAATGGTTTGGTCAGATAATCGTCGCTGCCGGTCATCAGTCCCTTGACCTTGTCTTCAACAGAGCGCTTGGCACTGAGAATGATAACGGGCACTCTGGTATCCTTTTTTCTGAGCTCGCGGATCAGGCTCAGGCCGTCCAACCGGGGCAGCATGATGTCGACGATGATCGCGTCGTAGTTCTCTCCCAGCGCAAGATCGAGACCTTCCATGCCGTCAACCGCATGATCAGTCACGAATCCGGATTCCTTCAATCCCTTGGCCACGAAGGAGGCAATTTCCAGATCATCTTCTACCAGGAGAATTTTCATGGTCGGCCTCTTCTTATCTTACCCGGATCTGCACGTACCCGGTTCTTCCGCTCCGATGGTCCAGAGCGAGAAGGGTGAGTCTCTGATGCGGTCTCACGCGTCTGACCAGATTCATAAGCCCTTCAATACCCTGAACAGAGCGCCCTTCTATTTCCAGAATCAGATCTCCCACCTCAAATCCTTGCTCGCCAAAGGGGCCGGCTGGATCCACCCAGGTAATAATGACCCCTTTTTGTGTGTCCAAACCGAATTTTCTGGCGACCTTCGGCTTTAAGGGCGCTGCGTCAATCCCCAGATGCGCTTTAAGAGACGCCGCCTCCCTATGGATCGCCTGCTCAAGATTGCCGATCCTGACCGGGATCTCCCGTGTTTCATCATTCCTGATGATCGTGATCCTTACCTGTTCCCCAATGGGGCTGATTGCAACTTCGCTCCTGAGGGCGCTCCCATCGGAGATTTCTTTCCCCCTGTAGCCGGTGATAACATCTCCTCGTCTTACCCCTGCCTTTTCAGCGGGACCTCCCTTTACCACATCAGCCACGAGGGCTCCCCTGGACGAACGCAAACCAAAGGACGTTGCAAGTTCCGGCGTGAGGTCCTGGGTGCTGACCCCCAGCCAGCCGCGAGCCACTTTCCCGTTTGTCATGAGGCTCTTGGCCACATAGAGGGCCATGTTGCTCGGAATGGCAAATCCAATTCCCTCAAATCCGCCCGACTGAGAAACGATGGCCGCGTTTATGCCGATCACTTCACCATTCAGGTTGAGCAGCGGTCCTCCGCTGTTTCCCGGGTTAATGGCGGCATCGGTCTGGAGAAAATCCTGATAACTGCTTGGATCGGTAATGCCCGTTCTATGCTTGGCACTGATGATGCCTTGCGTGACGGTCTGATCCAGGCCCCTCGGATGACCGATGGCGACTACCCAGTCGCCTACCTCCATCTTGTCGGAGTCTCCAAAAGTGACGTGCGGGAGAGGCGACGAAGAGGAGATTTTTATCACGGCAAGGTCGGTTTTGGGATCCGCGCCAATCAACTTGGCATCATACCTCTTTCCGTCTGCCAGGAGCACGCTGATTTCCTCTGCTCCGGCAACTACGTGATTATTTGTAAGAATATGGCCGTTCGGGTCCATGAGCATGCCGGTGCCAAGACCCTTCAGCTCCCGTTTGAACTTACGGGGCATACCGGGCACGTCAAAGAAGAAACGGAAAAAAGGGCTGTTATCAAAGGGCAGGAATGGATTCGCTATTTCCTCGCGCTGGGTCACCTCTATATGGACAACGGCAGGGATGTTGTGTTTCGCGATTTGTCGAATCGCGCTTGTCAGGTCTATGGATCCGACTGGAGCTGCCGCCTGGACCCACGTGGAAAAGAGAACAACAGAGAACACGGCGGTTAGGGCCCAGAGGTAAAGTACACCCCTGAAACGGCCATCAGTTTTGTTCTTCATGACAAAGAGCCTCCTCACGTTGAAAAAGGATACCATATTTTCCCGGGCGAGAGAAATAGAACAATGTGCAGTTTCACAGCAACCAGAAGCGGCCGGCTAAAAAACCTCGTGCAGTGTGCCCCGTCGCCAGCGGGAACACATTCCCGCATTCCGGCTTTTGATCTGTTTCAAGGATAGTGTTTGATTATTTCCGGCAGATTTCAAGAAGGTTACAATTTTGAAAGGATATGGTATCACTCGAAAAAATAACTGCAGAGCCCCCCGGAAAGAACGGTCGGTAATTTACCCTTCCAGCACTTTTCGAACGGCTTCCAAAAGGCTCTCTACTTTGAAGGGTTTCTCCACAAACTCCTTGGAGCCCGACACAGTGCGATCATTTTCCGAAACTTCCTGCAAGCAGCCGCTCGCAACGATAATATTCATGTCCGGATTGAGCTGCAACAGTTCATCCATACATTGACGTCCTCCCATCCCGGGCATGTTCACATCCAGAATAACAAGATCGATTTCATCGCCTCTGTTTCGACAAACCTTCAGGGCCTGTTCTCCGTTATCTGCCAGAACGACTGAATATCCGAAGTGTTCCAGGATGTCCCTGGTCGTTTTTCGAACCATTTCTTCGTCGTCCACCACCAATATGGTTTGTGTTCCCCGTGGTAATTCGTCTTCTGTTTGACGCGCTGGTTGCTCTTCGGGTTCCCCACTCTCCAGGACCGGCAGGTAAATCTTGAATGTGGTGCCGTTGCCGGGGGCGCTGGAGCACGTAATATAGCCCTTGTGCGCTTTCAGAATCCCGTATACCATGGCCAAGCCAAGACCCGTTCCCTTGCCGGTCTCCTTTGTGGTGAAGAATGGCTCAAAGATGTGATCGAGCAGCTTTCCATCTATTCCACACCCGGTATCGGATACCGTCAAAAGGACATATGTTCCCTTTCTTGCTCCCGGATGTGTCTTGCAGTACTCTTCATCCAGGAACACGTTCCTTGTTTCAAAGACGAGCTTCCCTCCTTCCGACATAGCGTCCCTGGCATTCACGCTTAGATTCATGATGACTTGTTCGAATTCTCCCGGATCACAGTTTACAAGGCCGAGGTCTTTTGAGAGATGTAATTCAATGGCAATCATCTTCGGCAATGTCCTTTCAAGGACCCTGCAGGCCTGAATGATGGCATGGTTCAGATTGAGCGGCTTCGGCTTGCTTGCCGTCTTTCTGGCATACACAAGAAGCCGTTTGGTAAGAGCACCTCCTCTCCTGGCCATGTTCTCAATGGCTTCTATTTTTTCGTATTCATCATCGCTCAGGTTTTTGTCCAGCAGCAGAATCTGAGCATAGCCCAAAATTCCCTGCAGGAGGTTATTGAAGTCATGGGCTATCCCCCCTGCAAGGGTGCCTACCGCCTCCATCTTCTGGGCGTGTCGAAGCAGTGCCTCAAGCTTTCTTCGTCCGGTCATGTCAAGAAAAAAGGAAATAATCAGGGTTTCTCCTCTCAGGGGAATGACCTTGGAGAACATGAGCGCATTGATGACAGTACCATCCTTGGCCCTGAAATCCATCTCCATTCCATCGACTCTCCCTGACGCCTGTATTTCCTTGAGAAATCGATGCCGTTCTTCTTCAGAATAAAATCCCAGTTCGGTGGTCGTTTTTCCGATGATTTCTTCCCTGGAAAAATTGGTGAGTTCGCAGAATTTCCGGTTTACCTCTCGGAGCCTTCCTGTCTCTACGTCAGTCAAGGCAATGCCCTGGGGGGAGAGATCAAAAATGGTCCGGAACATGGATTCACTCTCCTCCAGGGCCGCTCGCATCCTCTTGCGTTCACTGATATCCCTCAAGACTCCCTGGACACCTATGGGATTTGCTGCACCGTCATAGAGAAAAGCCAGCTTCAATTCTCCCCAGAAGGTAGAACCGTCTTTTCGTACATATTCATATTCCATGAGGGGGACATTGACATCTCTTGCATCTCTTGCCAGGGCTGCAAATTTCCGGAAATCTCTTTTTCCTTTTTCGTATGAATCGGGAGCCATATAGCTCGTCAAGTCATTGTTCAGGGCTTCGTCCACGGAAATCCCGAATAGCGATGTCACTGAGGGACTTACAAAAGTTATTTTGAAATCCATATCCTGGACGAAAATGAGATCCCGAATGTTCTCGGCCAAGAATCGATATTTTTCCTCTGCTTGCACCTGTTCAGAATGATCTTGCATATCCCTCGCAATTTCTCCTTTCGGACGGGCACCTGACAGCCAGCGCTTCGCAGCGATTGGTGGACCGCCATATGCCAAAAAAATGGCAGCGCCTCTCAGGGGCATTGGAAGGAGCTGCCGGAGAGGCATCCTTGCAAATCTCACAGATATTCCAGCTAATTATATGAATTGACGCCAAAATTAGGGACCTATTTCCCATATCAAGAAACAGGTTTTTGCAAGGAGCATGCCGTACACAAGGTGTGCTTCGACACCCGATTTCATCTGCGGATACATGACCATGCCCCTACTCCCGATCTTTGCGTTGCCTGCGTTGGTAGGAATATTCGAGTAGCCCATCAAAGGCGAGTGTCAGCATGAACAGAAACATGAGGATGTATTTTACATAGATCCTGCCGACGGTCCGACAGTACAGTCCGGCAATACTCAAGTATTTCATGAAACCCCTATAGGGAATTGCCTTGTCGAGCTTCATCACTTCGGTTCTTACATCCTGATCTGTGACCGTCACCCGGACATAGTGGTAGAAGGTGTGATCGGGGTTCTTACCTACCAGTTCTGCGCCGGCCCCGCCGCTGATGATGGTATGTAATCCCCTGGTTGTCTCATTGTAATACCCATGGATGTGGCCGGCGAAGAGAATGGTAACCTTATATTTCAGAAAGAGCTCTTCGATCCTTCGGGCCGTATCCGGGTCTTTCAGGCTGTGGGCATAGCGGATCAGTACGCCGGGTTTATCTCTGGGGTCCCAAAGGGGAACATGCATGAATACAAGCCGGTACTTGTAACGCATTCCATCTTTGAGTTCCTTTTTCAGCCATGCCTCCTGTTCATCACCGAAGTCGGTTTCATTGCTGTTGTCCAGCAGGATGAATTTCGAATTGCCCAGGACAAATGAATAATACATGCGTCCGAAGATGTGATAGTAGAGATCCATGTTGTCGAATGCCACGTCATGGTTTCCGGGAAGGGTCAGGCTGGGGATTTGCAGGTCACGCCGCTGTTCCAGGAACGAGCTGAACGTTTCTCTGTCCGCAAAGAACACCAGATCGCCGCCGATGATTGCAAACTGAAGAGAGGTATCCTTGTTCAGTTTGCGCACAATCTGTTCAAAAACCGGGCTGTTTTTTGAATCACCCAAAAAGGCAAAAATGATCGGGCCGCCGGCATAATCGGCATTGATGGCCTCCAGGTTGTGCCAGTTCAGATCATGTTCCCTCACCGGAAGAAAATCGCCAATCGCTATGTATCCCCAGAAGAAGAGGATGAGCACTATTAGGATTAGCCGGAAGTACGTCCTTCTGCGGAAGTAGGTAACAGCTAGATGGGATAGTCTTTCCATGCATGCTTTCCTTGAAGTGGTGTGCCAACCTCGATTGAGAACCTGCTCCTATTCACCGCTGTTTCGTAAAGCCCGACGGTGGAACCATCTGTACAGGACCACCAGTGCGAGAGCCAGGAAAATCGCGACGACCATGTATTCCCGGGCGAGGTGGATGACTTTCTCATAATGCCTTCCGAACAAATATCCCACAAGTATGAATTCACCGATGCCGAGCAGAACACCGGGCGTATTAAAGAGGGCAAATCGTCTATATTCTACACGAAAGATGCCCGCAAGCGCCGGGGTGATCCAGGAGAACGGACCGCTGAGCCGTGCCAGGAAGATGGACCAGGCCCCGTGCCGCTTGAAAAAGTCTTCCCCTTTCCGGTAATTCTTTTCCGTAAATAACCTTCCTAAGAAGCGGCCCCGGCCGAAATGGATGAAAAATGCCTGACCGTAATACCGCCCCAGAAGATAGCTGGTCGTATCACCGAGAATGCCTCCGGTATAGAACAGCGCCGCAACGATCCAGATATTGAGAATTCCCATACCGGCAAGAATAGGCCCTGCCAGAAAAAAGATCTCTCCGTAGACAAAAAGGGAAAAAGGAAAGACCGTCTCGATATAGGCCCCTCCCAGAAGAATCAGGTAGGCAACATGCCGGTGCTGTTCGAGAAAGAAGAGAAAATGGTCCATGTCCTACCTGACGACCTCGTATTCCTTCCTCTTTCTCACCGAAACAGGCTGCATGACCTGATACAGCCAGATGAGCGTTTGTCTCAGGTAGCCGTGCCGGGCAAATCGTCTGGCAGAGGCCAGGACAGCGTCTGTTTGAAAGAAGAAAAAACGGCCATATCGTCTGGCCTGTTTGAGGTAATCCAGATCTTCTGAATAATAGAGCCGTTCGTCATAGCAGATATGTGCCGCCACGTCGGCCCGGACAATCTGGAGGGAGTAGGATGTGTGGGTCACACGATGCCAGAGGTCGTACACGCGAAACCAGTGCCTTGCCCGCGTCGAGGAGTCATCGGATGGCCCGATGGATGTGGTGCCGATCACCAGATTGCCGTCGATGTGTTTTCCGAGGTACTTGTTGAGTGCGAGAAGGAAATCGGGCTGCAGGGCGGTATCCGCATCAAGAAAAATGATCCAGTCACTTTCAGGAGCTGTTTTCCCAAGGCCGGCGTTCCTGGCCCGTGACACACCCCGTGCGCAGCGATAAGCGGACACATTGTCATAGGTATCCCCGTAGGTCTTCACCGTCTCCCACGTGGCATCAGTAGAGCCGTTTTCCACTACAATAGCTTCATACCTGTCTTTAGGGTAATCAAACCGCACAATCCGATCAAGTGTCTTGCCGACATACTTTTCCTCGTTATGGGCGGGTATAACAAAGGAAAATCGATTCAAACGAAGATGTCTCCCTATTTCCTTGTGAATAATCTCCAGGGTTTCTTTCGTCTTCCAGGGAGCCTGGAAAGGTTTTGTCTGCCGCGCCTTGTTCACCAGGCAGGACAGATCGATACGGTCCGGTTGTCTGCTGGTAACGTACCATCCTCTGGCGCCAAGAAATTCAGCCAGGTATTCCTGTTCGGTCTGCCGGGGGGTGGCAAACAGAATGCCGGGCTTTTCAAGCTCGACAAGGTCCATAACCGTGGTGTACCCGGAACGGGAAACTATCAATCGTGCCTGGTTAAACAATCTCGTTCGCAACGTGCCCGTTGCCACCGGGTAGATGGTGATGTGTTCCTTTTGAAAACTGACGGCCTCGGATTTGCTGGTATCGCCCAGAACAAAGACTTTGGCACCGGTAAGGCTTTTGGCCTCGTCAATCAGCTTTCCGGTGAGTGATTGCCGTTGATCCTCCAGGTAGCCGCTGATGATAAAGAGGTAGTCTATTTCCTCCCCAACCTCTTCACGGGTATAGGCGGAGAGGATCCCGACCCACGCGTGCGGCAGGTGACCCGTAATTCTGTTATGTGACAATTTGCCAGAAAGGTTCCACTTCTTCCCTGGAAAATCCGGGATGAACACCTCGTCAAACTGGCCAAGAAAAGCAGCGTTCGCCCGGGCAACAACCCACCGGAACAGCCCAAGACCCCTGGGCATGATAAAAGAAATCTGGTGGGAAATGGTAAAGGAGGGTATAGAGTATGAGCAGATCCCGTAGCGGCCGTCGGAAATAATGCAGTCGTATTGATCTTCCCGCTGTCTGACAAACCCCCGCTCCTGAAAAATGAGCCGGCAGGTGGTGAAGAGATCCGCAGCAAGGTAGCAGAAATGGGCAATGCCCGACCCGCGTTCCAGGTTCGGGTAGTCTCTCAAGTCAATAAAGTCGATTTTCAGGTCCTTCAGCTCCTCCCGCAGGAACCTGAGAGCATTCCCGTGAGAAAGGACAGAGACCCGCCACTCCATCTGGACACAGGATTTGATAATCGGCAAGGTCCTGGTTGCGTGACCAAGCCCCAGTGAGCTGACGGCAAACAGAATACGTCGAGACATGAGAACTTCCTATTTCCTTTTTCATACCTTGAAGAGAAGAGTCATGGTTCTTCTGGTTGAAACGTACTTTCACGCTTTACAATTACCGGCCTCGTAAGAGCCGATCTATGCCGCAAGCAGCATCCTGTGAGCAAAAAGCCGGGCCAAAAGACAACAGCGCGATATAGCAATCCCCTCACGTGCATATATCCCGCATGTGCGTGCATCAATTCCTGCGCGTTTCATGGCACAAGAACCGGGAGAGCATTGAGTATCTTACATGAAGAAATGATGAAGATCGAACAAAAAAGTGGAAATTAAGCAGGTGATTGGTAAAATTGAGACATACCGGTAAAGGTTGAATCATGGCCGATAGCTTCATACACATTATCCTGCCTGCCCTCCAGCATTTTCAAATGCTCGGGTATTGGACGGCCTTTTTTGCCGCACTCCTTGAAACCACGATCGGCGTTGGCCTCATACTCCCGGGATCAACGTTGATTCTCTTTCTCGGCACACTCTCTGGAAGGGGCTATTTCGATTTCGGTGACCTGCTCTGGTTTGCGGTCATAGGCGCCATAATCGGAGATAACGTCAACTACTATTTGGGGAAGAAGTATGGGGCCGAATGGATTAAGAAAGGTGTCTTGTTCCTAAAACCGGAACACCTTGAAAAAGGTCGGACATTCTTCGATGCCCACGGCGCCAAGAGTGTATTCCTGGGGCGCTTCATCCCAAGTGTGAAGGAAATTGTGCCTTTTCTTGCAGGCTTGGTAGGTATGCGGCAGAGGACCTTCTTCCTCTGGAACGTTCTCGGCGCGATAGGTTGGGGATTTGAGTGGGTAGGGGCCGGGTATGTTTTTTCGCAGTCCCTGAAACTTGCGCAAACATGGCTTTCCCGCGCGGGGTTCTTCCTGAGCATCCTCGCAGCACTGATCATAATCTTTTACCTGATGAAATGGTTCGCGGCAAAAAAGGGGAAGTATTTCTTCAACCTTCTTGCTTCTCTTTGGTCCTCTGTGAAGCTGGCCGTTGCCCGAAACCCTGAGATAAAAAAATTCACTTCCCGCCATCCGACCTTTTTCCGCTTTGTGATGGACCGTTTTGACCGGAAGACTTTCGCCGGTCTTCCCGCCACCGTTCTGGCACTTGCATTTACCTATGCACTGGCCCTTTTCGGCGGCATCATAGAAGACATCGTCTCTTCCGACCCGATTGTCGCACTAGATGCGCGTATCGACCATCTGCTGGCCGTGTTCCGAAATCCCATTTCTACAAAGGTCTTTTTCTGGGTGACGGCTCTCGGGATGTGGGAAGTAATCACGGTCTTCGCTCTATCGGCGACCTTGATCTTGTGGTTCCTCCGGTATCGTCGCTACATCCTGCCCCTGGTCGCCGCCATACTGGGCAGCGCCGCTTTTACGCAACTGGGGAAACTCGTATTTCATCGTCCCCGTCCCCAGTCAGCGCTTTATGTCGAACACTCATTCTCTTTTCCCAGCGGACACGCCACCGTTGCCGTCGCCTTTTACGGTTTTCTGACCTACATCGTCATGCGTGAGGCAAAAAGGTGGGAAGTGAAAGTCAATATCTGTTTTGCGGGAATGGCGGTGGTTCTCCTGATCGGCTTCAGTCGCCTCTATCTCGGTGTTCACTTCCTGAGCGACGTGTGGGCCGGCTATCTGGTCGGCGCCCTGTGGCTCATTGCCGGCATCAGTATGTGCGAGTGGCTGAGATCCAGGCAGGCCGGATCGACGTCGCCTTCTGTACCGGGCAGAAACCACGCCTTTTCCATTGCCCTGGCAATCTTGTCAGTGGCATTCTATGCAGGTTTCGCGGAGCAGTATACCCCGCCGATAAAGACCGCAGCGCAGGCCCATCGGATCGTCGTTCATCAGGTCCGGGACATTTTTTCGAAACCCGGATCGACCTATACGGAAACCATAGAGGGCGAAAAGCTCAGACCCATCTGCTTCATCATCGCAGCCAGGAATGATAGGCTTTTTGTGCAGGCTATTGAAGAATCTGGCTGGCATCCGGCGGATGCTATCACCATATCTTCCCTCTCAAGGCTGTTGAGGTCCCGCATACTGGGTAACCCCTATCCGGACGCACCGGTGACCCCCGCGTTCTGGGGCACCGCGATCAATGATTATTCGTTCCGCCGGGCATCCGGTTCCCAGCAGCATTCCAAACATCGCTGCGCAAGGTTTTGGAAGACTCGCTACGACAGCCAAGACGGCGACCGCCTCTATGTGGGAACGGTCAGCATTGCCCCGGGTCTCATGTGGCGGGCGAAGCGGAAGACATCTGTTGATAATGACGCGGAGCGGGAGCTTTTGTTCAAGGATCTGAGAAATGCAAGAAAGATCGCGGGGTTCAAAAAGCTACGGCTTGAAAGTCTCGCGGTGATCAAAAGCTTTCTTCAGAACCGAATTCTTACCGACGGGTCTGCCTATTTCATCCGGCTGTTGTAGACGCTGGCGCGGGTACAATCTGAAAATGTGTATCCGGTGCCTGGCCTGACTCTTGCAAAGTTCAAGGAAGAATGATGTTTGGGCCAATTTGTTATACTATAATACAATAGCGTGGAAGAGAAAGGGAGGTGGTTTTCGTGAGAAAACGTACTGCAGTTCTGGCCATCGTCTTAATTTCTGCCTTGTTTTTCAGTGCTGGAATACCTGGGATCCAAGCATACGAAGGTCCTCTCTCCGAAAAGAAGATAGCCTCTTACAGCGATATCAAGTTCAAATCAGAGAATTTTCAGAAGGTTGAGAAGGGCATGACGCAGGAAGAAGTGCTGCAGTTACTGGGTGTGCCGGAAAGAATAAAGGACGAGCACCGGCGGCACAATCGATGGACAGTTCACTACTTCTATCCTGAGGGACACGCGGTCAATTTCAAGGATGGGCTGGTGGTCGGCAAAGAGTAACCGATAATAGATGCCTGCTAATACAGAAACCATTCCAAGAACCCTGACCGGAGAATAATAACTTGTGGTCTAGTTCGGAATCCATTTCCCGCTCGATACTGCGGGATGGCTTGTCGTTTTCATCGCGGCGTCATGGGTTATTCGTAAACTCCGGCGCCGTCTTGCCGGTCTTAACAGATTCATCAGAAAGAACTATGATTCGCACTTATAGTCAATATTGCGTAGCGATCATAAGGAGTCCCAAAAAAATATTATGGGAAAAGTAACCCAGCTGGCTGTCACCTAGTTCCACAGAAGGACGTACTTCCGGCTAATCCTAATAGTGCTCATCCTCTTCTTCTGGGGATACATAGCGATTGGCGATTTTCTTCCGGTGAGGGAACATGATCT
>Ga0315535_1001232_pt1 | contig 17148 bp, 7 predicted proteins | sample SalMarSW160220MG_2_FD_203092 | JGI IMG/M metagenome (GOLD analysis project Ga0315535, IMG submission 203092) | Salt marsh sediment microbial communities from the Plum Island Ecosystem LTER, Massachusetts, United States - Salt Marsh Sediment SW1602-20 ... | reverse complement strand
ATGTGCGAGGCGTGTTCGAGAAATCGCAGAACAACGCCTACACGCAGTACAAACCTTTCCTTGACGCTGGCCTTGACGTCAGGTGGGACGGCAACAAGGCAAACATGCACCACAAGGTCTTCATAATCGACAACAGGACTGTCATCACAGGCAGCTTCAACCCCACGAAGAACGGAGACACGAAGAACGACGAGAACCTATTGATAATCCACGACCCCGTGGTCGCCATGAAGTTCGTCGATGAGTTCGAGAAGGTGTGGGAGGAGGCAGGGGAATAGCAATATCAACGATAATCTTTTATATCAAATACTTCAATGACTGTTTCTATGAGCATACGCAAACCAGTCGTGGCAGGGCAGTTCTATCCAAAGGATGCTGAAGAGCTTGAGGCAGCGATAAAGGAGAGCTTCGTGTCCAGGTTCGGGCCGGGAGCGCTTCCGGGAAAGAGGGGCAGCAAGAAGCTGTATGGTGCGATAGCGCCGCATGCAGGATACTTCTTTTCTGGGGCAGGGGCTGCCTGGGTGTACAAGGAGATTGGAGAAGCTGAGTTCCCTGACACTTATGTAATACTTGGCGTGAACCATTCAGGGGCATGGACGTGCACGAGCGACCAGGACTGGGAGACGCCTCTCGGAGTGGTGAAGTGCGACAAGGAATTCATCAAGAAGCTCTATGATGAGGACCTAATGATAAAGAACGAGCAGCACAGCATGGAACATTCAATAGAGGTGCAACTGCCCTTCCTGCAGTCCGTCTCAAAGGACAAAGCCAACAAGCTAAAGATAGTCCCTATAATGATAGCTGACGAGCAGCATGAGAAATGGGCAGGAAAGATAAGCAAGACGGCTGATGAGCTCGGCAGGAAGATAGTGGTGATATGCTCTTCTGACTTCACGCATTACGGCCCCAATTACGGTTATGTGCCTTTCGAGGGCGATGTCAAGCAGGAAATGAAAAAGCTCGACGGTGACGCGATAAAGCTTATTGAGAAACGTGATTCTGCAGGATTCCTGGAATATACAGAGAAGACTGGCGCTACAATCTGCGGCAGGTACGGCATAAGCGTGCTCATGGCCCTGATGGAAGGGAAGAAAGGCAAAATCCTGAAATACTACACGTCAGGGGATGTGCTTGGAGACTATTCGAACGCAGTAGGATATGCAGCTATCGTCTTCCGCTAGAATGCTTTAAATCCTTCTTTTCACTCTTTGACTGCTGATTCTTCTCACCTGGCAGCCGCGGCTTCAATCCCCTGACATAGACTACTCCGAAAAGTATCACCGCAAGGACGATGAAGCCTGCAATGAATGAGATGAACATGCGATTCTCCACGAAGAAAGACACTTCAGGCGCGGACTCTGGCCCATCAGCTATAGAGACGCGCTGGTCTGAACCGCCCAGAGGCGCAGCCTCCTGAACGCCTGTCTGTGCCTGCTCAGCCGGCGCTTCCACAGGCGCGGGCTCCTGCCTTGGCTTGCGTGGAGCAGGCGGCAGCAATGGGATCGGAGCGGGCTTGTCTATGAGGTAGAAGATCATCAAAGCCGCCCCTGAATACTGGCCCTTGTAGATCATCTCGATGTCAACCTTTCCGTCATCGTCAAGGTCAAGCTTCTTTGACAGGCCATTGACTATCATGAAGGTATCGGTCTCAGGAAGGGACATGACTGTCAGGAGAGAGGCCCTGACATCCGTGACCTTGAACTGATATGTATTTCCTTCGTATATCACATCAATCTTCTGGTTCCGCGGAGCATCGACAACAGTCGCTGCAAGCGAGGGAGTGACGACTATCGGCTGGCTGGAAGCTACAGCTCCACCACCTCCTCCACCGCCACCTCCGCTTGGCGTCACAGGTGTGCTCTCCGCAGAACCACCTGCGGAGAATATGGAGAAATGGGTGATGTTAGCCCAGACATAGTTTGCCGACTCGTTCACGCCAGAGTCTGGCTCTATCTGCCATCGCTGGGAGGTCTCGTTGAAATAGTATATCCGGAGAGTGGACTCGTCTATGTTTGATGGAAGGTCGGAGTCAGAGTAATAGATTCTAAGCAAATACCAGGACAGGTTACCTTCCACCTCTGCGGAGACATTTAGGGATATAAAACGGCTTACACCCAACGCAGCGAAGCCATTGGCAGAGGTCGCGGAGACATTCGCAGGATTAACAGAGTACTCTGCGACACTTACAGTGCCTGTCGTATTAACCCTTGTCGTCAGGTTTATGTCGACATTCGCTGTGGTGTTTATGCCATATGAAATGTTCGCAGTCGTGTTGATTGACGTCGTGATGTTCTCACCAGGCACCTTGAGGGACCTTGAAGACGAATTGACGGTGTTACCCGCAGGATCTGTACAGTTGACATGCCAGGAAAGGCTGCCCGAGCCTGGTGATATGGATGAGAAGGTTGTGTTGGTGCTGTTGGCGACAGATGAATTGGTTGCTTTCTTTGTGCTGTTCACGTAAAGGTCACAGACAAGCGATGGGAATAAGTTATCCGCTGCAGTGAAGATGAAATCAGAGATGTTTGCCGAAAGGACTGCCGCGGCCGGAGGAGAAATGGTCGTCACGTTTGGCGCTGTGGCGTCATAGGTAAGGGACCTTGTGCCGGACGTGTTGGAATTGGCACCGTCAGAGCAGGATATGTTCCAGAGATGCAGTCCTTCAGAAGGCACAGTATAGCTCAAGGTGGACGATTGTCCCGATGTGACAGAGCTTGAATTCACTGTCGTGTTGTCGAATATGAGCGAGCAGTTCAGGGATGATGTCGCATCAGAAGCATTGAAGACAAAAGAGACAGGACTGGATGACAGGTTTGCAGTGTCTAAAGGGGAAGTGATGTATATAGCAGGCGCATCGATGTCCAGTATGGTTATGTTAAGCCGGTCAGTGGTGTTGTCCATGTAATCGGTCTCGAATATCGCGAAAAATGTGTAGTTCTGCAGGTCTCCTGTCGCATTGACTGTCCAGCTCACGTTGCATGACTCGCCTGCAGACATGTCAGATAGGCAGGATGCAGTGCTCGGATTGGAATCCATGGTGAAGAATGGAAGGGCTCCGACAGTGGTCGGGACCGCGCCCTTTGCATTGGCTGCCTGGTAAGCATCTATCCTCGTGTAGGCCATGTCGGTCACAGGGTCGGGCAGATAAACACCATTGAACTTCAATAACCACTCGATCTCCCTCGGGGTGAGAGTGCGGTTGTACTTGAGGCGGAAGTACTGCTGGAGCAGGGCTGCTGCGCCAGCTACATGAGGGGTTGACATTGACGTGCCTGATTTCACAGTGTGCGTACCCGCATAATCAGTCGCGGTTATGCTGTATCCCGGAGCCATGAGATCCAGTGTGAAGCTGCGCTGGCCCCAGCCTATCAGGTTATCAGAGTTGTCGGTTATGCCAACAGAGGTGGCGTTGCTCAGGCAACCGGGCAAGGCTATGCCTACATCGCCGTCCGTGTAGCGGTTGCCTGCTGCGACAGCGACAAGTATGTTGTTCGTGACAGCAGCATCTACAGCCTGGGCCATGGTCGGGTTGAAATCATCGCAGCCGAAGCCATTGTTGTCAAAAACTGTCCAGACCCCTATGCTCATGCTTATCACAGATATGTTCAGCGCTGAAGCGTTCGCGACGCACCAGTCTATGCCTGCTGCAGCGTCGGAGAGCCAACCTTCCCCTGCTGAATCTAGTACCTTTATAGAGACAAGATCAGCTCCAGGCGCAACACCCCTGTATACTGCATCATCTGATGCGGCAATGCCTGCGCAATGCGAACCGTGGCCGTCGTCATCCCATGGATCCGTGTCTTCCCTTGTGCCGTCATGGCAGCATCCTGCTTCATCCTCCTGGTTCAGGTCATCGCAATAGCAGTATCCTCCGACGACCTTTGCGTTAGGGAAAGTGCTGTAGCCGCCGAAATCAGGATGGGAATAGTTGATGCCGGTGTCTATCACGCAGATGGTCTGGCCGGATCCTGTTATGTTTGCGCCGCTGACCTGCATGTCCCAGACATCATCAGCGTTTATGTGAGGCACAGAACTGCTTAGCAGGGTCTTAACAGGATAATCTATCGAGACATGCTCGACATCAGGGTCTGCAAGCAGCTTCTGCAGACCTTCTTTTGTGACTGAACCTGAAAATGCGTTGACTGTGGAATACTTGTGCTTGAGGCGGAAGTCGAAACCATCTGGTCCGGTTGTAGCTGCTGCTTTTCTTGCTTTCTGCACCCCACTCCTGACTTCAAGCCTATCCAGAACACTGTCCTGGTTTTCTTTTACCTGCTTCTTGAGAGAGTCCATGCGCTCTTTCCTGGTCTCCTGCGCTGATTGAGCGTAGCTCTCGATGAAAGCCTGCCTTGCCTTCTTCGATCTCTTGAAGCTTGCGATGTCATCCATGGTGAGGTCCTCTGCTGGCTTGTCCTTGAGCTTGACTATTACCCTGACCTCATCCTCCTGATCAAGCATGGATAGAAGTTCTGCATCGACTGTCGCAGATGCTGGCGAATCTCCTGTCTCAGGATCAAGGACCGCAAGCACATTGTGGCAGGGACCTCCGACGCAGGTCAATCCTGCTGTGAAGTTGAAAGTGCTGTATTTAGAGACATTGATCCAGGATTGAGGCGTCACAAGATATGGCGCGAGAGTGCCCTGCCGTTCGACAGAGACGTTGTAAGTCCCGCCGGCAGTACCGTTGACCTCCGTCACCCTGACAAAGTACGTGCCCGATGCGATTGCGCGCCAGACTATCCTGGCTGACCAATACTCTCCTACAAGACCCGGGTCGTCAGCAGAAAGCGCTGTCGAGCCATCTGTATCATAAAGATATATTTGGGCGTTCGTGATGCTTGCTGCTGAAAGGTTCCTTGTCTGGATCAGATAGTATCCGCCTTTCACAGCAGTGAAATTGACATAGTCCTTGTCGCTGGCCCTTGTGAAATTATGGGTCTGCCAGGTTCCGTCAGTAGATATGGTGGTCGCGTTGGCTGCGGAGTCGTCCGGCTCATAGCTGCCGCCTTCAGGCGCTGCTGCTATGCATGGCAGAACAAGGAATAAAAATACAAGAAAAGCAATATATCTCATCATGAACACTATTTCTTCTTGAGTTATTTCTTCTTTGATTTCGCCTGCTTCCTGGGCTTGGAAGGCTTCCGGGCTGCAAGCGTATTCTTCTGCCTCTCTGCATAAGCTTTCGCCTCTGCAAGAGACATGCTTCCTGCAGGCTCTTTGTGCTCTGGCATGATCTCCTGCTCAGGCATCTCTTTTGCTGGCTCCTTATGCTTCCCAAGGACCTTGTCCACGCGCTCATGATGCCATCCTACCTCAAGCAGGCGTTTCTTTACCTCTTCCTTGGACTTGCCCCTCTTGAGGCTCTCCTTGATGTAGCTGTTCAACTCCTTGTCGACGCTGTATGTACCGCCCTTGCCCTTGCCTATCAAGTATATGACGCCTGCAAGGATAGCTATCGCGACTATGACCAGCGCTATTATGAGACCGTTGCCTCCATCTTCAGCAGGTACTGCCTCCTGCGGCTGAGGCGTTGGTTGGGGCTGCGGAGAAGGCTGTGTGGAAGGCTTGCTCAGGTCGACAGGAGATATGTCAGATACAAGCTCGACATCGCCTGTCTTGTCCTCAAGCTCTTTCATTTCGCTGTCTGCCTTTACCTGTTCTGCATTCTCTGCAGCAGCCTCTGCCTTCTCGCCTGACTGCGCCTTGCCGATGAACAGGTAATGGGTTCCAGTGCCTTCTGCCTGGTAATACACATAAGAATCATCATCATTGAGTATCTTGGTCGGGATTGTCTCCCATATGTTCAGGACTTGATTATAAGAATGAAGGGCGACGGTGTCCCTCGATACAGTCATGTTCTCGAGCCATCCTTTGGAGACCCTAAACTCATAGACCAGCTTCTTGGTGTCATGAGGCACGAAACCCGAGTATTTGAGCTCATTGAACTCGAACGAGTCATTCTGCGACACTTCAGGAAGGTCATCAGGCACTGACCTGAGATTGTATACAGTTATGCCTGCGTTAGTGGCCTCGCGATCTATGGTGAAAGTTATCTTCCGTATTGAGATATCATCGTTCCTGACATTGAAGACATACGGGGTGTTGGGATCGACCTTGTCGAATATCTTGCCATCCTGCGGATTCCACGCAGGACTGTAGAACGTGACCCCATAAGCAGCTGCGAAAGGCACTGCCAGAAGGACCAATATCAAAAGCACGAGACCTCTTTTCATCAGATAGCACCTCTTGTTATTATATAATAGATAACTGTAATATGCTATTTAAATGTTTTGGGAACTAATTGCTGCTTATCTGCACATCGAATCAATAACATATCAGGCCTTCGGCAATCAATGATACGCATGGATTGTTCCACGGAGGCAGGGTTCGTGGTACAGCAAAAGCATACAGCTCAAGCTAGAACATGAGGAAGATGAAAAAGAAAGGAGGATGAAAAGAAAAAAATTTTAAGACCTAGTAATAGGTCTGTCCGCTGATCTCGTCCTCAGCCTCCTCTTCCTCATCGTCCTTCTTCCTTGTGAAGACCACAATGAGGACAACGATTATGAGGATGACCACAAGGACAATCAGGCCGATCTCCAGCGCCTTCTTCAGGCTCGATCCGGAGTCGTTCGCGCCATCGGCATCGACGACTGTGGCAGACATAGGAATCTGCTTTACGACATTGCCGGAAGCGTCCTTGACATCAACGGTGAACATGTGCTCTGCGAGCTCGGCAGTCTCCTTTGCGGAAACATACACATAGACTGACTTTGACTCACCAGCGCCGACCGTTACGGTCTGGAGAGGTGATATCTTGACAGTCGCCCACTCATCAGCACCAGTGACAGCGACCACGAAGGTCTTTGCATCACTGCCAGAGTTCGTGAATGTGAGCGGGAAAATCGCTCCACCCTCTCCCCTGGTGAGCTCCTGGCTCTGGGCACCGACTGTTATTACAGTCTTGTCCTGAGCAGCAGGCTCTTCTGATGTTGCGGCAGGCTCATCTGCAGCTGCAGGAGCGTTAGCCTCGCACACGAGTGACTTGATGACATTGACCAAGACATTCTGCGTCTCGACCTCGTCACCATCGTCATATGTTACCTTGACCTGGCCTGTGTAGGTGCCTTCCTCTGTGCAGACAGGGATCCTCAGGTAGAGCTCCTCACTCACCTTAGAATCGTCGGACTCGATGTCCATATAGTCTGGCAGGGCAGTCAGGCCGAGCTCCGGAATTCCGAACTCAACCTTGACATTATTTTCATCCTGCTGGCCATAGTTCTTGAGATCCACCAGAACCCTGAGTGACCTTCCAGCCTCGACTTCCAGAGCAGGATCAACATTTACATCCTTTATCTGGACGCTGTGCCTAACAGTGTCGACAAGGATATTGAAGTCCTCAGACAGCTCATCTCCAGCCCTGTCACGGACATAGACCCTGAGCCTGTACTGGTCAACCTCCATCCTAGGCGGAATCTGCAGTTGGAGCGTCTTGGTGTAAGAAACATTAGCTCTCATATCAAAGACGTCTGTGACGTCTGAGACCCTATCGTTGTGGTCGTAGCCTGACATCATGGCCTCGATCTCTACATTATCGAGGTCTTCACCGGCTGTAACCTTGACCTTAACCTCAAAGGAATTATCCTTCTCAAGGTCCTGTACTGTATTCAGTCCAGGGGCCAATTGGTCGCCATCAACCTTAACAAAGTCAACAGCAGCGTTCAGCGCGCTAACTGCGCCACTCATAGCCAGAAGACCGACTATAAGGACCAGAATTGCGCTAAATGTCCTTATTTTGCCTCTATTCATCTTTCCATCCTCCAAATAAACCCATGTGTTGGTTTAAGAGTGTGATAACCCCCAACAATAACATGTCATTATCGTATGGTATAACGACCACTGATATATAAATGTTTCGCTTTTTTGTTATTCGGGAGTGGTTAAATTGATTGACTTTTCTCGAGTCGTAACTAATAAATAATAAACGAAAAAAAATTAGACAATCGTCACTGTCCTGTACTTGACTCTGCGGACATCATCATTGCTGATGACGATCCTCATGTCATACAGGCCGGGATCTGCGTTGTAAGGCACTTCCATCACAAGGCCGACATTCGCTGAATCGCCTTCATCAAGCTCACGGACCATCCCTGTAGACCTTGCCTGAAGCTCATCAATGGAGACCTCAACCCTGATATCCTCAAGATTAATGTCCATGTTGTTCTCCAGTGTCAGGCCGAGCCTGAAAAAGTCTCCGGCCATCGCGACAGCATCAGCAATATCCTGTCCATCGATATCAATCCTGGTGACCAACAGCCTATCCTGGTCATTGAATGGTGTCTGCTCAACAGGTATGTGGATCTCGCCTTCCATGTTGTCATTTATGTCATGGCAGCCCGGATCATCCATGTCAATCAGCCCGTCACCATCATTGTCTATGCCGTCATTGCACTCTGCATTGCCTGATGCTGAAATCGTGACGATCTCTGTATCTGCATCAGACGCCCCATCATCGTCTGTGACTGTCAGGCTCAATGTGTAGAGACCTTCATTCACGAACTGGAACTGCCAACTACCTGGAACACCAAGTCCGCTGTCAGAGTAGGCAACATTGCCGTTCTGGTCGAGCATGACAAATGTGTATGACTCGACTGTTCCGTCAGGATCATAGCTTGTCGAGCCGTCAGCGTCGATTATGGCTCCTGGAGCAGCGCTGTGCAACGAGAGCACAAGCTCGGCGACAGGCGCCAGGTTAGTGACCGGGTCGTCTGACTCATCATTGTCAGTCGGGTCAGAGCAGCCCGGGTCATCCATGTCTGTCCAGCCGTCGTTATCATTGTCGATGCCGTCGGAGCATTCAGTCTCTGGCTGAGGATTGTCTGACTCATCATCATCGGTCAGGCCTGAACAGCCAGGATCAGCAGGCCAGTCAATCAGGCCGTCATTATCATTATCTATACCGTCATTGCACTGCGGCAGTTGAGGATCATCTGACTCGTCGTCATCATCCGGAGATGAACATCCTGGATCATCCATGTCAACCCAGCCGTCACCGTCATTATCCAACCCATCACTGCACTCAGGAAGCTGCTGGCCCCCTTCTGTATTGATAGTGACGTCAATGGTATCAGTATCTCCGTCGAGATCTGTCAGCCACAGCGTGGCTGTGGTGCTCCCGTCGGTGACAGGAGTGACTGTCATTGTGTCATCTGCACCGATTGATACGAGCGCGACATTCGTGTTGACACCTGTGACGCTCCAAGTGAGGTCTGCCCCGCTGTCCTCAACATCAGACTCGTAAGGAGTCAGGCTCAATGACGTCTCCTGATCGAATGTGCCGTGGAACTCAGTGACCACGAGCGGATCGATGACCGGAGGGTTGTTCCTTATTACGACCTGCGCAACATACTCTGCGCCTGCATCACCCTCGACATTGAACGCGAACGTGAAGACCTGGGAGTCCCCGAGGAACGCGTGCGTCGCCGGTATCGTAAGATGATAATAATACATGCCGTCGTCAGGGTTCGGGTACGGGAACTCAGTAAACTCTGCCTGGCCTCCGGGCGGGCTCGTCAGGTGCACTGACGTGACCATGCCGTCCATAGGATTGCCCTGCATATCGACCACCCTGAAACTGACATACATGTCCTCTCCCCTGAAAAAGTCATAGTCCCACTGCGTGAAGGTAGGTTCGTTATAGACGTCGAAATCCCTGATCTCAAAGCCCTGTGCGACCACCTCAAACTCTGCAGTCGGGTCAGCGTCCCAGTCGGACTGCCAGCCGAAAAGCTCAGCATGAGCATAGACCGTGTGCGTGCCGACCTCAGGAGCAGGGAAGTCAAGAGAGCATGCGCCTGTCATCGCAGTCACGCAGTTGCCTATAGGCGTGCCGTCGATATAGAAAAGCTCGACGTTTATGCCCGCGACATCCTGGCCGCTCGCATCCACATCTATCGTGCACCAGCCGGAACTGCCCTCAACGATCGGGCTCAGGCATTCTATCGAATCTACATTGAGCTGGCCCTCGACAGTGACTGTCTTGGTGACATCATCTGTAAGGCTTCCGTCGCTGACAAGCAGGCTGACATCATGATCACCCGGCGTGTCGAAGACCCACTCTGCTGTGCAGGTGTCTGCATCGTCGAAAAGACCGTCATCATCGAAATCCCAGTCACATGTAAGCGTATCATTATCAGGATCGCTTGAAGTAGAGGTGAAGACCACTGTCTCGCCGACATCAGGCACTTGCGGGAACCACTCGAAATCCGCAACAGGGGCGTGATTGCCGCTTCCCGCAGGATTGACTGTTATGGTAACTTCCAAAGGCACCTCGCAGCCATGCTGGTCGTCCACGATGAACAAAGCATCGTGAGTCCCTGCCTGGCCAAGAGCCGGTGTCCAGCTGAACATCTGAGAATCTGCATCAAAAGCAGCACCTGCAGGCAGCATGTCTGCCCTGAAAACAAGATCATTGTCCGCATCAGCGTCAGAAGCGCCCACATGGAACTCCAAAAGATTGCCTTCTGTGACCTGCTGATCAGGAACTACGCCCCATACAGGGCACCTGTTATTGTCAAGAACAGTTATGTGAACAGCCATATCGACGTCGCACTCGCCGTCGCTGACCGTGAACGTTATGTTATACTCACCAGCCTGGTCGAAATCAGGAGTCCATAAGAATGTCCTGTTCGCCCCGCTGAAGGTCGCACCATCAGGAAGACCCGAAGCTGAGTAGGCAAGCGCATCGCCGTCAGCATCAGTGGCGCCGACTGTGAAAGCCAGGAGTTCACCTTCACTGACCTGCTGGTCTGCAAGCCCATTCCAGACCGGGCAGACATTGCCGGGCACATCAACAACAGTGATGTGCACTGTCATGGTGTCCTGGCACTCGCCATCAGAAACTATAAACGTGACATCATACTCACCAGCCTGGTCGAAATCAGGAGTCCAAGTGAAAGCTCCTGTTGATCTGCTAAAAGTGGCTCCTGCAGGCATACCTGAAGCCGAGTATGCAAGGGAATCACCATCAGCATCTGTAGCGCTGACCGTGAAAGTCAGTAGCTCACCCTCATTGACCTGCTTGTCAGGCGTCTCGCTGAAAACCGGACAGGTATTCTGCTGTGCAGGCAGTACTGTAAGATCAAGATGGTCTATCAATGTATTGTGGGAATCTGAAAGCCTAAAGTGCACGAAGTAATCTCCTGCTTCGCTGTAGTCAGAAGGAGCTATGTCGACCGTCTCAAACCCAGTGTATGTAGATACGTCGACGACCTTCTGCTCCAGGACCTTGACTGTGTTGCCCTGCGCATCCCTCAGCTCTGCGCGGAAGTTGACACTCCCGTCCATAGAGCCGAAATTGCCTGAGTAGGCAGTCGCGGACTCCCCCATATCGATGGTCTCGTGCTCATAGGTCTGGCCGGTCTGCGCATCGTACCAGAACGGACCGCCGTACTCCCACACGAGAGCCTGTGCTGCAGTGCTCATCAGCATGAGCAGCATCGTAAAGATGATTGTTTTCATGTGCTTCATTTGTTTTCACCTGTCCTTATGAGTATAAATCATATGAAAAAACAAAAAGATTACCATTCCCACTCGAATGTGATGCCCAGACCTGCTCCGACAGCGTAGTTATCGCCGTCTGTCGCTCCATTGACCTCGAAGCTGAGCGAGGTGTTGTCATACACCTGCCAGTCCAGTGTCAGGCTCGCGCCAGGCATCGCAGTCACATCTGTGTTAGAGTGCGACTCATGGTTCGGCGTGCCTGCAAGCTCACCGTTGAGGTACTCGAGCCTCTCATCGATCGTGGTGTTTGTGTTCTTCAGCACGATATCAGCGCCCACCCTGAATCCAAGCCTCAGGTTGTCTGCCACATCATAAGCAAAACCGACCCGGGGAACCAGGATACGGTAGTCAGATGAAACGCTTTCTGTGCCTGTGAAGATTATGTCCCTGTCTCGCGGGTCATTCGGGTTAGGTGCTGTGGTCAGGTCCCTATCATTTGAGTCTGAACCGCCTGAAAGATAGCCGAATGAAAACTCCAGTGACCAGTTCGTATCAGACATCCTGTTGCCGAAGTAGAACTCAGCACCGCCTGCGACATTGTCCGGCATGAGGTTGCTTGCAGAGACAAGACCTCTTATGCCCATGTAGGTATTGTTGTCATGCTCTCCAGCAACTTCCTTATTGCCTTCGCCCATCTTTGTTATGACAACCTTTCTTTTGTCGCCTTCCTTCTTGCCCTTATCTTCTTCAGGCAGTTTCATATTGCCATTTGAAGGTATAGGCTCGTTATCTTTGTCCTCTCCAGATACGCGCTTCTCAAGACCTGAAGCTCCTGAATCGACGCCGAGAAGGGCCCAGAACGGGACCTCTGCTATGTGTCCGCCGTCCTTCTGCCTGTTGAGCACGATGTATCTTCTTGTGTCGCCCTTGCTCCTGCTGACCTTATGCGTCTTGGTCAGGTTGCCAGGCCATCTGCCGTTTGTGCCCTCGCACTTTCCGCCTTCACAGAGATAATACGCGTAGCCCGGAGTGTCGCTGAGCTCAAACTCAGACTCATATGTCTTTCCATCCTTGTCTGTGTGGATGTAGGTGAACCTTATGTTCTCAGGCTTCAGGTCGTCACCGCCATTGTCAGGCGCTCGAGCGACTACCCTGGCCTTATCAGCATTGTTCATGGTATGACTTGTGGTGTCCTGGAGATCCATGAAGAAATCTCCCCAGGTGAAATGCCTCCAGTCCTTGCCCCTGTCAATACGGGGGATATTAGTTGCATTGCAGTACAGCACGCGGCCGTCCTTGCCCTGACCGCAGCTGACCTCCAGATTCTCCAGACCCTTCTGTATCCTGTCTGTGTCCGCGCCTTTCTTGTAGAACATGAATGCACTTGAATTCTTAAGGTCTATCTTGCCGTCCTTGAAAGCGACATCTGTCTTTAGTCCCATCCTTACGCCGTCCCTGTGCCACTGCCTGTTCAACGAGTCGATTGCGCCATAGACTTTGTCCATGATCTGCTTTGCTTCAGGGTTCGTGGCAATAAGCCGATTGAACTCTAACTGGCTCAGGTACTTGGTGCCTGAAGCAGGCTCGATTTTTGTCGATTGCCTCTTGGCTGTCCTCTTGCTCGGCTTCTTAGGATTCGGTATGCCGTCGCCGTTGAGGTCAGGCATAGATATCGAACCTGCGACATTTATCGTATCGATCACATGCGCAAGGTTTGTGTTGCCTACAGGTGTGTTCTTATACACTTCCTTGGCTTTTTTAGCGGCCTCACGTCCTGTGATTATGCCGTCATCATTCACATCGGTCTTGCTGAGCATATCATCCAGAGCTGTAGTGCTGACTGAATCAGGACTTCCCATCCAGAACAACTGCTTCTTGCCCTTTCTAACTTCTACCCGAGGCTTCATAGTGCCTGCCTCTAGCCCTGCAATGAGCTTCATCTTCCTGTCTGTGCCTTCGCACATCTTGTAGCCGCGAAGGTCCTGGATCTGACAGGTCTTTGATCCCAGCACTTTCCTTATCTCTGAAGGCTGCATAGGTTCTGCAGCGGTTGCAGTATTGGCTGTTAGGCCTCCTGCACCTGTAAGAGAGAAATATAAAGCGGCTATTGCTCCTAAAACGGTTTTACCGAACGTCATTTTATTCTTACCTCCGAAATCATACGTATGACTATGTTTTATCTGCTAACCACCCTTTTTTCTCCTTAAAAATACAGGAGACAGCTCAAAACAGGGTCTAAGTGGTTTAAAGCCCGGAAATAAGTCTTTAAATCGCCCCTAATAACCTGTAACTCATTTGCATATTATATAGTGCGGTTATTTAAACCTTTCTATTTTGTTGCCATTCCCCAGTCCTAACAACTACCGACTGGCTTGCATATAAGGAGAGAAAAAGGCTTATAAAACCTTTGATGCGTGTTTTTACAGAACATGATAACCATCATAGGCGCAGGACCTGTGGGCTGCCATGCTGCAGCATTGCTGGCAAAGAAAGGCAGGCAGGTCAGGGTGTTTGAAGAGCACGGAAGCATAGGCAGGCCAGTGCAGTGCACAGGCATAGTGACAAAGAGCATCTCTGAAGTTCTGCGACTGCGGAATGAATTCATAGTCAACAGATTGAGGTATGCGAGACTGCACGCGCCTGATGGCGGAAGCGTAGACATAAAGACAAGGGATGTCGTGATTGACAGGGCCAGGTTCGATAATCACATCGCAGAGCAGGCGAAGAAGAACGGTGCCGAGATCCTGCTGAACAGCAGGGTCACAGGGATAAGGAGAAGCAGCGACGGAAAGTCAAAGGGCAGGAAGATAAAGATCAGGATCGCTGACAAAAACAGAAGAAAGATACGCGTCGATGAGACAGACATCCTCGTCGGTGCTGACGGACCTAAGTCTCTTGTCTCACGCTTCATAGGCAATAAGATGCCAGAATTCTGGGTCGGGGTCCAGGCAGTGGTGAAGATGCCTGTGGATGCAAGGACATACTCTGTGTATTTCGGCGATGACATCCCTGGCTTCTTCGGATGGGTGGTTCCTGAGAACGAAAGCAGGGCAAGAGTAGGGATTGCCACGACGAGAAACCCCAATACTGTATTCAAGAGGTTCATTAAGCGTTTTGGAAAGTGCAAGATCATGGAGATGCAGGGCGGGCTCATACCGAGATACGATCCGCGCACGAGATTGTACGATGATGATATATATGTCGTCGGTGACGCTGCCACGCAGGTCAAGGCGACGACAGGCGGAGGTCTTGTCCCCGGAATGAAAGCAGCAGAGTGCATGACGCGGACCATATTCGGAAACAAAAGCTATGCGCGCGAGCTTGCAGGAGTAAGCAGGGAACTCGCGACAAGCCTGCTGCTAAGGAAGATGCTCGACCGTTTCGATGAGCACGACTACAACAGACTGATAGAGATATGCGGCAGCGAAAAGATGAAGAACGTACTCGACAAGGATGACCGTGACAGGCCTTCAAAAATAGTATTTAAATCGTTGATCAAAGAGCCGAAACTGCTCCTTTTTATGAAGACATTGTTCCGAGCAAAACGTGTCGAGAACGCGTAAACGCGTTCTCTTCCCCTTTATATTCCTTCAGAAGTAAAGTTTATAAACACAGGGAATTCCGCAAGCACAAGAGGGGGTACTATGGCTGCTGAAGATGCAAAAGAGAAAAAAAAGGATGATGATGAGATAGAGATAGACCTCTCAAAGGTCAAATCATGGTTCAAGAGGGAGAAGAAAGAGAAATCCTCTTCACATCACCAAAAGGATGAGAGCGATGAAGAGCCTGAAGCAGAAGCTGAACCGAAGAAAGAAGGTAATGCTGACAGCGAAGAGGTAAGCATCGACTACAGGTCTGCCGCGAATTTCTTCAAGAAATATGCCACGATATTCCTCATACTCATCCCTGTTATCCTTACGATCTACATAAGGCTCCTGCCAATGCAGCTCCCCATGACAGACGAGTGGGCGCAGAATACAGTGCAAAACTATTACAAGAACCAGGTCGCTATGCAGATAGAGCAGCAGTACCCTAACCTACCGAGCGCGAACAAGGATGCGCTGATAGAGACAGAATTCGAGAAGTTCCTGCAGCAGAACAACGACCTTATCAAGCAGCAGATTGATAGCACATCACAGGCCTTCAAGGACCGCATGATGTACGAGTCAGGAGACAGCAAGTACGTCTATCTCGGTGATATCGACTCTTATTTCTGGCTGAGGGAAGCGAGGAAGCTGTTGAACAACGGGACTGTCTGTGACGAAGTAGACTATGAGAAGCAATTATGCTATCAGGACACATACACCCGCGCACCTGAGAAGATGCCAGTCAAACTCGGGACAGAGAAAGCAAGCCCATATTCATACTCTATTCTTTACATCTACAAGTTCCTTAAGATATTCAACCCTGACATGACCCTGATGCAGGCGTCTTTCTATACTCCGATGATCTATGCTATCCTATCAGCCATACTTGCTTTCCTCATAGGAAAGCTCATAGCAGGCAACCTGGCAGGGCTTTTCACGTCAATAATAATATCTGTCAACCCGACATTCCTGTCAAGGACGCTAGGTTCTGACAACGACCCGCTGACACTTTTCTTCCCGCTTCTGATAGTGCTTTTCTTCACCTACGCAATACAGGTCAAAACAATGCGAAGAACAGTTGTCTTCGGCCTATTGACAGGAGCGTCCATCAGCCTATACGCATATTCATGGCAGGGCTGGTGGTTCATGTTTGATTTCATCATGGGTACGTTGTTATTATATGCTGGGTTCCAGGCAGTCAGAAAGCTCATAAAAGGCCAGGATATAAAGACCATAGTACGCTCTAAGGACCTAAAAGATACCGCAATAGTCCTTGGATTGATACTGGCAGTATCTGCCATATTGATAACAATCATCGTAAATTTCCAGACATTCCTGCATGCTTTCAACAAGCCTTTCTGGTTCATGGGAGCGAAAGTTGCCGCGATGGCAAACTATTGGCCGAACGTACTGGTCACTGTTGCGGAATTCAATCCCGGATCCATCCCGTCGATAATAAGCCAGATGGGCGGAAAACTGATGTTCTTCATAGGACTTATGGGAATCCTTTTCGTGATGACCGGAAAAGAGCAGATCAGCAGGGAACAGAAGTACCTGTTAGGTTTCGGCGCACTGACATACCTGATTCTGGTATCTGATTATGGGACGAGCCTCGGTCCGAAGACATATATGATCCTCACTGCGCTTCCAGTCATCATCGGAATGCTAATACTTCTAAAGTCAGAACAAGATGTGGATGTAAGAATCGCCATCCTGCTGGTGATCTGGTTCGTCGCGACAACATACGCGGCGCTGACCGGCGTAAGATTCACCCTGCTCATGGTATCTGCATTCGGAGTGGCATTCGGGATAACCCTGGCAAAGATATACAAAATAGTCTCAGGATGGATATCATCAGAGCTCAAGATAAACGAGACAATAACCAAAGCAATAGTCGTGATTATGTTGCTTTTAGTACTGATATCTCCTGTAAAAGCAGGGTATTATGCTGCATCACATTTCATGCCCAGCGTAAATGATGCCTGGTACGACTCGCTGACAAAGATCAGGGACAACTCCAAAGGGGACGCGATAATAAACTCCTGGTGGGACTTCGGTC
>Ga0315535_1001229_pt1 | contig 17188 bp, 15 predicted proteins | sample SalMarSW160220MG_2_FD_203092 | JGI IMG/M metagenome (GOLD analysis project Ga0315535, IMG submission 203092) | Salt marsh sediment microbial communities from the Plum Island Ecosystem LTER, Massachusetts, United States - Salt Marsh Sediment SW1602-20 ... | reverse complement strand
AAGATTATATAGAGTTTAACAATTTAAACAACTACATTGATTCCTTACTTATTATTCGTAATGGATATCTCGTATATGAATCTTATCCCTCCCAAGCCTATGATGAGAACGATATGCATCATGTATATTCTTGTACAAAAGTTTTTACTTCTGCTTTAATTGGTATAGCCATCCAAGAAGGTTTAATTGGAAATATTGATGATAAAGTTTTAGATTATTTCCCAGAGAAGACTTTTGATAACATGGATTCCCGAAAGCAATCCATCACGATTAGACAACTTTTAACAATGACATCTGGAATAGAGTGGACGGATCAAATTAACTTCTATGAAATGGCGGGAACGGTAGATTGGGTTCAATATATATTAGATCAACCCATGGAACACCAACCCGGATCTGTTTGGAATTATAATACGGGCTGCTCCCATTTATTATCAGCGATTCTAAATAGACTAACCCCTAATGGAACTCTTGATTATTTAGAATCTAAACTTTTTGAATCATTAAACATCACAAATTACTCTTGGACTGTTGATGGGCAAGGAATTCCAATTGGAGGAACATTATTGTATGTAACTCCACGAGATATGGCAAAATTCGGGTTCTTATATTTAAACAATGGAAGTTGGAATGGAACTCAAATAATTCCCTCAGATTGGATTTCTGAATCAACAACCTCTTTTATGAATGTAGAATTTGATCAAGGACATGGTTCGGGGTATGGATATCAGTGGTGGATCTATACCTGGCTTAATTCATACACCGCTCGAGGTTCTTACGAACAATATATTACTGTTATTCCAGATTTAAACATGATCGTGATATCTACAGGAAATTCCGAAAATTATCAATACATAAATCTGTTGGTAAATTATATCCTCCCCTCTGCTGGTTTCTATCCCATTAATTTTTTATTGTTAAGTTCAATTATTATCGCTTCAGTCTCCATTTGCATTATTATAACGTTTTTATTCTTCCGCATTCGAAATAAAAGGGTACTTCGCAAATTAAAGGAAACATACCTAAATGATGAGAACGAAGAAGAAAATATGTGAAAAACCAAACAAAATAAAAAAAATTGGCTCAACTGAGCCATTATATTAAAAAGAATCCTGTGGTAAAGCTCATAACTTGTAATTCCCCGCTATTGTACCAACTCAATTCCACTAAATATTCCCAGTATCCAGGAATCAGCCCCATCTCATCAAATAGAAAATTTGGAGGCAATTTTAGGTAGTATAATTGTACTAAACCAGGTTCACCATAGTTTTCTACCTCCTCATCGAAATACCATACTGAATCCACAACAACCATTTCATTTATTTTCATTTCGTAGGGAGGAGATGCTTCACCATTGATTCTTTCAGAAAATAATTGAGCCACGCCATAAATTATATAGCTCGTTTTACTTCCATTAACAGTGCGGTCAGCTCCTAATCGATTAACATTATTGAAAAACGCATTTAAAACTTCTTCCTCTGTTGGTGTATAAAGATCCCACCCTCCTTTTTCCATGAGCGGATATGCATCATATCCAAAAGTAGTATCTCCAATACCATCTTCGTTATCATCCACGCCACTATAGTCCGACCAATAATTTCCTTCTTCCATGTAGGGATGGTACCAATTGTTCAAGGGAGTTCCAAAATCAACTGATTGGACGGCATTTTTGATAATGTTATTATGATATATTGTGTTTTCTTCGGATCCGGTGTTAATTAAGATTCCATACATATTTTGCTTAACTGTATTTCTAAAGAAATCATTTAGATCCGCATCTTCGAGATATATTCCATATGCATTTTCTTTAATTTTGTTTGCATAAATGATGTTATCTTTTGGAGAATGCTCTGTTGTGCCTATATTTATTAATGTAATACCTGATTCAGCATTTTTTGTGCAAATATTCTTCTCTATAATCGTTTTGTGGGCTGATGCTATAACGATCCCTGAACCAAGATTATTCATACAGTCATTTTGTTTAATTGTATTAAACATGCCCCATTCGTTATAGATCCCAATTCCATTTTCACAACAAAGATTTTTTTGAATCATGTTGTGTTCAGAAGCTATTAAAGCAATTCCTGCTCCCGTATTCCCAATAAATTGATTTTTAAAGATAACACCATTTTGCGTTCCAACTAATATGAGTCCTGCTGTTCTTTCTCCCTCTATCCCAAGATTACGAAAAGTGCATTTCATTATCTTGAAATATACACTTGAGTCCTGAATCATCATGGCATATACAGAATCAGTTACATCAATACTCAAGTTCTTTATTATGTAAGGATCTTCTTCAGTACCCGAACCTTTTAGCCATGGTTGTGCGCTCCAGTCCTCCCATGTAAATCCTTCTACATTATTATTAATGTATATAGGAGCACTCATCCAGTGCTGTTTCTGTTTACACGCGCTTACGGTAATTATTGGAATCAATATCGATAGCGTGAGAATTGTCAAGAATAAACTCAATTTTAATGTTTTCTTTTGCATTTTCATTCACCTTTTTAGTAAATTTTTTGATCTTTGAAGATCAAAAATTACATGTATAAGTTTAATTATAAAGATTTCAATGTTATTTGGGGATAAAATTACAATTTTACTGGTAAAAATGAGTTATTTAAATTCTTTTTTCAAGAATTAGGTTATATGGTTTACAAAGTTTTAGTGATATCATCCAGTTGATATCATTCAAAATTGAAGTCATCATTAAAATTTCTAGAAATAATACGATTAAGGAGAAATATCTCTGCGTTCTTTTTTTAATTTTTTAATAAGAAAGTTAAAAGCTTCGTGCACTCCTTGTCCCGTTAATGCGGATGTTATGAAATATTTAAGAAAATTATGTTTATTAATATAATTTTGAAGTTGGGCTTTATTTACTCTTTCCTCATTTATTAAATCAACTTTATTGGCAAAAATCAATATTGGAATATCACCACAAAATTCTTTCACGTCGGTCTGCCATGTTAAAATGTTTTCAAAACTTCTCATGCCTAGATCATTTTCTTCCAAACTATATACGATAATTGCAGCTTTACTTGCTCTGTAAAAAGACGGACGCAAGAAATGAAAATCGTCTTGTCCGGCAATATCCCAGAAGAGCAATTCTATCCTATATTCCTCGCTGTCTACCTTATAGTTAGAGATTTGAGCTCCAATAGTTTTAATATAATCTTTTTGAAAGGTACCCTGGGTAAATCTCTGAATTAATGAGGTTTTTCCTACACCTCCATCCCCTATTACTGTAACTTTAACCTTCTCTTTTTTCTTTTCAGAATCACTCATCGATTTTAGAAAAGAACATCAATTTTACAATTTAGTAGTATTAATTTGGATCTTTCTTAATATAAAACTTTAGCATAAGGCATAAATATTTAAAATTAAAAGATGGTGTTAATACGATCATCTAGCTTGAACCGCAAATCTCCGAGAATATAATTAATTTGTTGTTCAAATTCTTTAAAGATCTCAATATCCTCGCATATAATTTCATTAACAGGAAAAAAGTTGAGAAATTCGGAGATGATTTCTTTTAAATTCTTTTTCACAAAAACGGGATCGGTCCCTTTTTCTATTATAGCATATGCTAATAAGGGTTCAGTGTTATCGAGTTCTATAGACGCTAATTTTAGCATCTTGTAATAACATACAATTTGAAAATTAGGAAAGGAGATAACATTCATTTTATCTCCATACACTTCAGAGACGAAATTTTCTAAACCTGTTAAAAATTTAGCTCGATATTTGTGATCTATAATATTATCTGAATCTGAATAATACTTTACTTCCAACAAATTCCTAGAGCCAAAATTAATTCCTACTTCTAAAACTGCCATGATAGAGAAACCTAATCTATTAAATAAATTCGATAGTTTTCAATATATATTTTTCGGATTTTTTCGAAGTTTCACCATTTCTTATTTTCAGATAAATGAAATTTTTATAAACAACAAAAACAGATAAATTTACATGGATGTATATAATATTTCCAAAGTCACTGCTGCTATCATCACAATCATCATTCCATTTATTGTGGGAATTCGTGTCTTCTTGTTAAATCGGAAAAATTGGCTAAATAGGTGGTTTTTTCTCTTTTTTATCTCAAGTTCATTCGGATTTTTATTCTATACCATTTACCATCTCATAACGAACAATGCATCTGTAATTATACCGCTCATGATTACCGCTCAATTCTTTTTTAACTTCATTTGTATCTCATTATTGATGACGGTATTTGTATTAGAGAAATTTGAAAAAGTCGCAATGAGTCCCAAATATATTGGAGTAGTATTATTCTTTTTCATTATCATGAGTATTGGATACTTAATATGGCCACCTCAATTGGATATAGTTAGTTATTCAAGTGGTATCGTCAATACTGTGACTCTACTAGGGCTACAAATATTTATAAATGTCATGAGGATTGCAATTTGCATTTATTCGATTTATAAATACTTGCTTTTTACAAAGAAACTTAAAAGTGAACTTAAAAAAAAAATTCAATGGTTTTGTTTTGGAGTTATCATAAATGTTATTGGACTCTTTTTCAATTTATATGGTGGAGCGCTTAATTCTATCCTATTTGAGATAGTTGCATTGATTGTCATAGATGCTGGCTTTTTAGTGGTATTTAAAGGATTTTTAATCTAAATCTCAATAATGTAATTTCTCTCTAACTTTCTTGTTCAATTTCAGATAGAAATAAATTCACAATTATCTGCCATTTTTTCTTAACCTCAGGGTCGATTGAACTCTCTTCCATTAATTTTTTCCCAATATTTAGATTTTCAACCGCTAAATCGAACTTTTTTAGCTCCTTATAGCAAATTCCTAACTTAACATAAGTTTGATTTATATACCACTCATCCCGAGCCAATTTTATAACTCTTAAGAAGTTATCAATAGCTTTATCATACTCATTATAATACATTAAAATTTCTCCATATGTATCATAATATATTCCATTGTTAGGAACTGCATCAACGAGCTCTTGGATTAATATCAACGCTTCCTCTTTTCTATTTAAATAATGTAACCAATAAACCTTATAATTAAGGAGGTCATTATTTTTAGGATATTTTACGATTAGCTTATTAATGATCTCTAAACCACCTTCTATATCCTGCATCCTTCTTAGAACTGAGGCTGTTTTCATCATAATATCGATTTCATTTTCAGGAAATATCTTCCGCATATTCTTTAATAAATTCAATACATCATCTAGCTGTTCATAATAGAGCAAAATAGATATTTTGGAGTTATATAAATCGATTTTTTCAGGATTAGATTTAATCTTTTTTTCAATTTCTCCTATTTTTTCCTCATACTGCTCCTTTAAACCTTCAGAACTCTGTGCTTGAAACTTTTTTATCATATCCCCCCAGATAATTCCTTCTAATTTATCCTGGACTTTTCTCAATTCTACTTTTGCTTCAATCTTATATGCTAAATAACTGATATATTCATGTAAAAATTTACTTAGTACCTTCTTAAAATGTTTATTAAATAAAATACCACAAATTTCATCCAATATATTATCAATAGTAGAACGTAGATTTATTGATTTTGAAAATAACTTACTTATATATGTATGTTTTGTGATATATTCTTCTGTGATAGCTCGAAGCATTATTTCTATCTTTTCATTTTCTTGAAAATAATAACAGTCATTTGGAGGTACAACCAATTTAAAAAACTTTATTGGATATATCTGATTTTCAATAATTTCATCAATATAATACTCCAGTTTTGCCTTTTTAATTCCATATATATTTGAAAATTCGTCCATAGAAATGTAATTAGGATACAAATTAGGATGATTCATTGAAATATAGAGTAAAATTTTATCAAAATCTTCCTCATCTTTCAACATTCCTTTTACTCTTGCATAATCTAATCTTAAAACATTATTGAGATATCTAAATTGTATATCTTGGTTTTTTATATTATACTTTTCAAAAAATTTAATGGTACTTTTAGTAATCTCTTCAATCCTCTTACTTTCTTCGTTTAAAATAAATTGTCTATCTAAATCGTATTTCTGTAACATTTTAGAATACTGAAGTTTCCCTGAATGAGTAATTCTATATTCTTTATTTTCCTGCTTTATAAAACCTTTTCCTAGTAAGAGATTCATTTTTTTTGAAAGAGATGATCGATTGATAGATAAGTGATTTTCAGTAAAGTCTCCCCATTTACAAAAAGCATTATTATAAACCATCCAAAGGATCCAATCCTCATAATCACGCTTTCTTGTTATAATTTCAGGTGGATAATTCAGTTTCTTTTTTTTACCACTAGCCGTTGAAATTTTATGAAAGCTTGCCCGTCCTTTAGGAGTTATTTTATAGTGTCCTCGTGAAATTTTTTCGACGTATTCCTTGCTTTTTAACAGATTAAAATATTTCGATAAAGTAGATGTACTAAAAGATAGTGGTTCTTGAGTAAAAAACGACCATTCACATTCTTCATTATTTGCGAGCATCCAAAGAATGGTAAGCTCAAAATTTTTCTTGAAAGTGTTGAAAAAATCGTCTGAAGGATAATTTACATCAATCAATTTTGATCAATTTAAATCGATTATTATTAATAATTGCATATTTAGATTTTTAAATCTATCTTAGTTCGAACTTCGCGAAAAGTTTCCGAGTAAAACCTATAAAACGAACCGTATCGTTATATAAATTAATAAAAAATAGGTGTAATAAAAAATCATGCAGCAAATAGAATTTGAAAACGATTATCGTGAGGCATATTTTAGGACCAAATGCTTCAAAGGTATTTTCACACATGATATTTCTAATTTATTTCAAATAATCAGCAATTCTATTGAACTCTGCGGAACTTTACTTAAAGATAAAAGGAATATGGAAGACATAATGGATTATTTTGAATTAATTGGAATTCAATTAAATCGAGGAAAAAAATTAATTAATAATGTCAGGAGTCTTTCCCAATTAGAAGAACATGAAATGCCTCTAGAACCCATGGAGGTACTTAATACATTAAGGAGTGCCATTCAATTCACTCGGGATAGCTTTCCAAGAAAAAATATTAATTTCAAGATTATTTCTGAACACGAGAATCTTTACGTGATGGCAAATGAACTATTGGTTGACATATTTGAAAACTTATTTATGAATTCAATTAATTACAATAAAAACGAGCTCGTTGAAATCACGATAAATATTTCTAATATGGAGGAAAACTACAACCGATACATCAAACTTGAAGTTAAAGATAATGGTTTAGGTATAGAAGATTCTCAAAAAGAAAAGATATTCCAAGGAATGCAATATCAAAGTCGGCTTTCTAAAGGCATGGGAATAGGTCTTTCTTTAGTTTCTAAGCTAATTGATTTATGTGGAGGAAAGATTTTTGTTGAGGATCGAATAAAAGGAGATTATTCTCAAGGTACCAATTTTATTCTTATGATTCCTGAAGCAACAGTTTTTGATGATAATCAAATAATATGGAGTGAGGTTTAATGCAAGAATATAATAAAATAAAGAATAATAAATCCAAAAAGGAAATAAAATGGTATACATACGTTAATTCAGAACTCGACACTAAATTAAAAATATTCATGGAAGAATACGGGATTACGAACCAGGCAAAGATGATGCGAAACTGCGTAAATAATTATATTGATTATTTAGACATTATTTATAAGAAAAAATCGTTAAAAGATCCCAATGATTACGATCCATTAGGGGTTGATGAATTTATCCGAAAAGCTATTAATGCATATGAAATGGGTGATAATTTTCAAGAAGAACTAAAACAGAAAATTTCACCCTTAAAGGTTGCCGTCTTGATGCTAAATAAATTATTAGGAGATCCAGAAAATTTTTCCGAAGTTTTTAATAATGCGATGAGTGCTATCGAAGAATTAGAGAAAATTATAAAACAACGATATGAGGAGCCAAAACTAGTAAGATACGTAAAGAAAATAGATATATTGTATATTGAAGATAATGAATTAGAGCGTAAAACTGTTGATACTTATTTTAAAAGAAATGGAGTAAACATTAAATCAATAGAAACAACTGATGAAGGTCTATATCTCTTGAAAGAATTGACTCCGAAAGTAATATTGCTTGATATTAATTTAAAAACGAGTAAAATTAATGGAGATCAATTATGTAAAATGCTTAAATCTAACGGTGAACATAGCTCAATTCCAATAGTTCTGATATCAGCGATTATTACAGAAAGAGAGAAAAATAAAATCTTAGAAAGCACGTTAGCAGATAGAATTATTATAAAACCAATTGTAAAACTAACAGATTTAGATGTTTTATCTAAATATATCAGAGAGTTTTAATCAATTTATTTCTAAATTTAATCATGATAAAACAACATCTAAATCCTTTGATACTGTTATTTTTTTAATTTTTCTTATTATTTTAAAAACGTATATAATATAACTACATAAAATATCTTTATGCAAAATTATAATAAATCATCAATAGAAAAATCGAGGAATTATAAAATGAGTTCTTATGAAGAAAGAAAGGATATCCAAGCCGATAACATAGATATGGCTTCAAGAGCGATGCAAGATGGCATCCAAAAAGCATATCAAGGAGGAGTAAATCTCATAATAAAAATAAAGACAATATGTTATGTTTAGGATTCTGTATAATTTTGATTATAGCAGTTGTTTTTGTAGTTGTTCTCAATATGGGATAGTTAGCATAAATTTGAAGAAGGATCTTAAAATGATTTGATATTAGTAGTTGTCAAGGTTGTTAGCGTGACACAGCAATAATCTAGATTTTTTAATTGTAGTTATTTAATATTTTTTTTTTCTTATTATTACCCATAATATCAATGCAATACCCCACCATGACACAAAAGAATGAGTAGGTTTTTTTCTTACTAAAAGTGCCCCCATCGTTATTGTTAAAAGGCCGAGCACGTAAACAAGGATAGTGGAGCTTGGTTGTACAATGATCAGAGTTTGAGAAAATATTATAGTTTCAATATATGGTTGACTTTCTAACCACTCTAAAGGTGTAATCTCTGGAAGATAAAATATCTTATCAAACTGATTACAACAGAATAATAAAATTGAAGCTAAAAGAATAATCAAAATGATGAGGTAATTCTCTTTTTTTTTTCAATTTTAGATTGTTTAAGCTTTTCATATGTTTTAATTAATTGATAAATCAATTTAATCCTTTTTTATTAGTCGAGTTTTTAATAATTATATTAAAAAGCTAGTGGTTTAGAGATTCTAAGTGATATAAAAACTTTATATTGGATAGTCTTTTTAAATACTAGCTATGCTTCTATATGCAATTTTATTCCTAACCTTAGGTTTTTTTGGGTTATATATTGGTGCTAAATTTGTGATTATTGGACTTGAAAATATCGCAGATCGTCTTCATATTAGTCATATAGTGGTGGGTTTGACGATATTATCCATTGGTACAAGTTTACCCGAGATTGCGGTGAGCATAATGGGGGGTTTTGATAAACTTTTAGGTATTGATCCCAACATTGATGGAATCGTAATAGGAAATAAAGTTGGGTCATTTTTGATTCAGATCACTTTAATTATTGGGATTTTAGCAGTAAGTCAACCGATTTTTATTAGTAAGTGGGAATTGAGGAGGGAAGGGCCAATGCTTTTTGTCTCTGTATTGGTCTTTCTTTTTTTTTCTTTAGATGGGATCCTTAATCAACTAGAAGCACTACTCATGATAATTATATACGCATTATATTTATCATTAGTTATTTGGAGCGAGAAACGATTATCAAAAGTAAAAAATAAAGTTAAAATCCTTGAAAAAGAGCGTTTAAATTCAATATATTTTAAACCAATTAAAGCACCCCATCCTAAGACATCAATTTTTAAAGATATTGGTATTTTTATGATTGGACTAATTGTTTTATTAATTGCTGCTGAAATTACATTATTATCAGCTTATGATATCTCTCAAGAATTTAACATTCCTGAAAATGTAATAGGAATAATAATCGTTGGATTTGGGACGAGTTTACCAGAATTAATTGCAGATTTAACAGCTATACGGAGAGGATCATTCGGACTTGCTATTGGAGATATTTTGGGATCTAATATCTGTGATATTTTATTAGCTACCGGTTCTGGTGCCATAATCGTTAATTTTAAAGTCCCAATAATAATCCTCCTTTTTGATATTCCGATTTTATTTTTAGCAATATCTATTGCAGTCTATTTGTTATGGAGTGAAAAAACTATGAAAAGATGGGAAGGTGCGTTATTAATAGGTTTTTACACAGGTTATACGATTCTCAAATTGCTATTTTTTCAAATATAGACAACCTCTCTGAAAACTATTTTTTAAATTCATTTTCTTGAATATTCTGCTTCCTTTTCAACCAGAAATCAAAAAATCTTCCTGGTGAAAATATATCAATACCGATTGATAACTCATCAGTTATCAAAAAAAAAAAGATGATATTCGTTCTTTAAGAAATCACTTCAGGGTTTTTCAAGGTTATCTACTTTGGTTTATTCTTTATATTGATCGTGTATCGGCATGTTGGATAATCAGTACATCCTAAGAATGTACCATATTTACCAGATCGCTCAACCATTCTACTATGACATAAAGGACAATAAATAATATCAGGATCTTCTATGTTAAATGTAAATTTACAAGAGGGGTACCTTCTACAACCTAAAAATGTTCCATATGGACCTTGACGTAATTGAAAAGAACTTCCACATTTTGGACACTCTGATGGCATATCACTTTTTTTTTCAAATTGTTTAACTTTTTCTGGTTTCGTTTTTGGAAGTTGATGTTCTGAAACATCAGACTTTAGATGATATTTACAAATTGGATAACCAGAGCATCCTAACACTAATTTTCTCTCTAAATTATAAAAAGAAAGCTTTCGATCACAATTAGGGCAAAGAAGTTCTTTATTATTGGAAATTTTTGCGAGATAGTCACAGTGGGGGGAATTAGAACATTGGATTAGATAATCTTGCTCTTCATCAATAACAAGCAAATCATTCGTGCATTTTGGACATTTATTAGGAATATATTTGTTAATTATCTCTTTCACGTTCTTTTTGGAAGCTTTCGAAATTTGATTATTGTTTTTATAATAATCGTTAGCAGAAACATTAACTATATTACCGCACACGCAGTGAATTTCTTTTGTTTTTCTATTGATTTGAGAAGGTAAAATTGCTTTTCCACATTTATCACAAAATTTAACCACGATAATTTTTTACCTCCATGAACCTCTGAATTAACATAATCTTTTTTTTCAGATATCAAATATGTATCCTTAAAGAGAAATTCTTGCCATAACTTAATAATTAGGTTTTTCTTATCTGTCTTTTCTATAAAAATATATTTTTGCTTATTAAATAACATTTTAGTCATACTAAAAATTATTAGAGCTTGGTAGAGTAAAACCAATAAAAATTTCCACTATCTGTTTTCTGATAACTCTTAATATGAAGAGCGACCATAAGACATAAAATAAAAAAAAAGAAGAATTTTGATTAAATTTTTTGTCCTTACTGCTTAGTTGCTGTAAATGCGTATGATGATGTGAATGTATGTTCATACCCAGGCTGATTTGTGATTACCATTATTACGATTTGTTGAACGAAAGCCTTATCAATTAATTCAAATTTTGCAGTGCCGAATTCATCTTCGTCATTAAGATCGATATAACTTAACTCTATACTTGTGTCATATAATGCACCGCTAGACTCAAAAGCGTTATAGATGGTGATAAGATTCACTTCAAAAATGTTGTCATGAACAGAATTGTCTCTTATCCATCCATTATTTACAGTCCAATCACCAGTTCCTTCCTCAATATTATCAAAAAAGCCGATCTCAGTAATTTGAATATCATCAATGTACCATCCTGCTTCAAGAGTATATGGATCGGTCCAATATGTGAAGTATAAATCAATTGTGTGCCCAGCAAACCGGGATAAATCCATGGTTTCTTGGTACCAACCTCCACTTGAACCAGTGAAAGCATTCCACTCTCCTGCTTCAGAATAACCCGTGGGTTCTAATCCCCAATCATCAGCATCTCCGGGACAATTAGGGTTATCGGTTTTGTCATTAAAGCCTGTATCGCTTATGGTATTTATTCCTGGGAGGGTACACCATAGTCCTGTATCACGATCATAAACTTCTACATACCCAAAATCCCATTCTAACTCGATCTCATAATATGTCCAAAAATTAAGCGTTGCTCCACCTTCAGAAATATCAAAAGTTTCACCAAGTCTATACCAAGCCCAACTATCTCCACCAGAGTGCCATTTATATTCTCCACTATAAGCCTCAACACCACAATAGTCATCACCATCAAAAGTTAATTCGATAGTAGCAGAACCACCCTTAGAGAACTCAACGTAATTAGCTACATAGGGTAGACTTGCTCCGTATGGATAAGGTAATCCTTCATTTGGATAATTCCTCACGAGCCAATCAAATGCAGGTGTATTGCTCTTTGACTGCCATAGTTCCATTACTGAAGAAATACTATACCCTTCACTGTCAGCCGAAGGGATATCTAAATTTTCGTAACTATAGATTCCATCTTCAATGGTAGTGTCATCAAGGTAGTTTGCGAGAGCCCAATCTTGGAAGATTTCATCGAATGTCTTGTCGATCTCATGATCAATAAGAACATTACTCCAACCGTCTATTCCGTCAGCTTCTTCGTGAACTAGATCCCAGATAAGTTCATCTCCCCCATAATGTTCCCACATATAGTATGCCCAGAGGAATACAGCACCATAATCGGATAAATAACCTTGCCAGATTACTAGTGAAGTATCCCAGAAGTATAAGAGATATTCTGAGATATGACCAGGTGAAAATCCATACCCACATATCCATTCTGCCAATGTAGAACACCCTTCATTAACCCATGATAATTCGTCAGAATCGACATCAGCGTGAACGAGATGTTGAAATTCATGAGCGAAGGTTCCTTCATATTGGAGTGGTAGAGGACCAAGACCGAAATAAGTATCGGTTGGTGTCCCAAGTCTTCGCCACCATTGATAAGTATCCATATGGAATATGTTAGCATTGTTGAGATTGCTAGCATAAGACCAGAAGTACCCCATTGTGAACCATCCCGCAGTTATTGGATCATAGAATAGACCATCACGCATATTGAATATCAATACTTGAATTTTGCCATCTTCTAAGGGACCTGGACGGTAAGCATATGCACCAAAATGTTCTAATACGCAATCGTGAATGTTATCATCAAATTCACTCATGATGTGTAATAAATCCTCTCCAGTCACCCAATCGCGATATTCAGGTGGTAAATAATAGCCATCATTATCAGGATCTGGTGCTGATGCATCCTTTGCATCAATTCCTATAGAACTCCAAGGATAAGCAAAATACCAAATATCATCTTTAAAGCCCTCTCCTTGAGGATCATATTCATCTTGAAATCCACCATCAAAAACTTCAGGATTTAATCCAATCCATATATTACATTTTTCACCTTGTAATACGCATTCAAATTTTTGATCATATACTTCTCCTGTCCAATCATCGATAACTGGAACGACCCATAACTCTTCTGGATCTGCATCAGCAGTTGATAATTGCATACCTTCAGTTTTTAATTTGAAGTCTTCAATAGTTTTTCCTTCAAATAAGGGAGTTGCATCATAGGTCTCGTAATCTTGAATTCTTAGTGCTTCCCAGGGATCATATGTGTTTTCGTTGTCAAATAATAATGGTAATGAAACACCAGCTGCACCAATAAAAACAAAGAATAATATTAAAACATAGAATTGTTTTTTTCGCATTTTTTTCAAACCTTTGAAATAGGTTGTAGTTCAAAGGAATTTTAAAACTTTTAAAAGAAATAAGGTATAATTTTCCCCATATTAATCTAAATTGTTATTGAATATCATCTTTTTATTGGAAATGCATATTACACTAAAAAAAGAAGAAATGTCTAGAAAATAATCAACATAAAAAAAAATGAATTAAAATTTTATAATTAATTCTTTAATAAATCTAGGCAAAGTAAAACCGATATAAAAGAAAACAGAACTCAAGATGAGAAATGTTCGAGCTAAGAATATAGTGATTTCAGTGGGAGCGTCTGCTCCAATAACATCAATGAGTGCAGCAGCTGTAAAAAAGATGATTGCCAAAATTAAGAACCACCCTTTAGCGTGTAGTTCTTGGTTATCTGATTTAAGGCTTTTACGTGCAAAAAGGAAACCAGTCACAAGAAAGAGTGCTATTGAGATTAATAAGTAGATCTGTATCCATATTGCCCATTCAACCACAAATGCGCTCATTTGAGTGCCAATTTGGTTTGGATCAGTTAAAAAACTATACAAAAAGTAGCTCTCGTATATTATAGCCTCCGTGCTGAAAATTATTAGTAATACTTTCTTTTTCTTTTGAAATATTAACTTAGTTAAAGCCCATATCCAGATAATATGGATGGGAGCGATAAAAGCGTTTGCAATGAAAAAGTAGACTACTGAACTAATTTGATAATTAAAAATCGTTAAAGTAATAAATTGAATCGCATCTGACCAATATGGGCTAATTAAGAATATCCAAGTTAGCCCAACGAGTACAAATTCTATTTTCTTAAACTTTCGATACTTTTGTGCAATGATAATCCCAAGAAGCACAGATATTATGACCGATATAAATGTCAAAGCACCATAGAAAAACTCAAAATTCGTTAATTGTAGAATCATGATTATTAATTCTTAATCTATAATTAGATGGGTATCTTTTAGATAGAATATATATCTTTCTGTTATGGGAGTATTTACTTGCTACTAGTAGTTTGTTTAACTATTTGTAGAATTAATATAGAAAAAGTTTATCCGATCCGGATAATGTGCTCCTTTTTTTATTTTTCAAGTTGAGAACCATAGATTTAGTATAATCTAAATGATATCCGTGAAACTAATGGATAGATAGTTTTGCTGACTCAATTATGTACATTTAACTAAATATTAAAGTGTAAAGCATTGTATAACCCAAAATGATGAGGAAATGCAGCGTTGCGAAAATGGAGCCATTTTTTAATAATCGCTTGTAATTTAGATTCACCACGTTATATTTTTTTGCCAAGGAAAGGGTGAGTAGATCACATGCAGAACCCTGCGGTAAAAAGTTTCCGGCCATATTAACGCCACCTATGAACGCAATAATGATTGGGTTAGGAAAGAATGAACCTTCAACAATTAAAGACGAAAAAATCGGAAGAAGCATGATGGTGACAGGTGTGCCTGCAAAAAATGCGGATAAGAGAGATGAAATGCCTAATGTTATCATAACTGCGAAATATATGTTATTGCCTAACAAACTTACCAAATTCGTTGAGATTAGCTCTGAAAAGCCAAAATATGATAAAGAATTTGCAAGAATGAACAAGATCGCAAAAATAATGATGATTCTCCATGATATTTCATTCTTTAAATCGGAGAATTTAGTATTTTTTGAGTGAATAAGAAGAAGAATAGCTGCAGATATAGTCGCGACAAGAGCTGGTTGAAATCCTATGAGCATGAATGAAAAAGTGGCAAGAATTATGATAATGGTTACTTTAAAGTACTTGTTATCACGAACCACGATATTTGGATCCAACATTGATAATAAAATCTCTTTGTTTCTTTCAGTAGGTTTTTCTTCTTTTTTTAATATAAACTTATCAATTAAAAAAATTGTTAATACTAGTGCAATTAGAAATAAAATGCCCATATTCGCAAAATATTGAACAAAACCCCACTTGAATTCCTGACCAATTATTAAGTTCTTTAAACTCGAGATGGGGGTGAGGATAGCTCCGATGTTAATAGTAATTGTCATTCCCATCATGTAAGTGCCAGCAGGTATCTCTAGAATTCGACAAGTCCGATATATTAGTGGAACTAGGATCAATGAAAGTGTTAAATCCTCGATAAATGCTACTATAATACCTGTGAAAATGCAGATCATGTAAAATAAAAATCTATTATTCCCTTTCGTAATATGAATTAATTTTATAGCAGCATATTCTAACACTCGATCATTAGTGGCAAAATAAATTATTATCTGTATTCCAAAAATAAAGATTAAAGTATTGAAATTAATAAATCCGAGAATCTCTAAATCATCAAGATTCCATAACATGCGCATAGATACTACTGCTATAACACCTATAATTAATGCAATAGGGAAATAATCTATTTTATTTTGAGAAAAAAAAGCCATTAGAGTCCCAAATAAAATCAAGATCAATATTATTGCTGTAGGGTTCATTCAATTGGAAAAATGGTCTTTGTCTTAAAAAAATTACCTTAAGTTTAAAAAAAGGGATAAAGTAAAATAGTTCTTTTAAAAAAATAGAAAATACATAATATAATACTCCATGGCTAAAATTTAAATCCTGCATTTCTCATTTGTTCAAATATAAGCTCACTCTGCTTGACCATTGCTTCTGTGGGATACCTTAATTTGAAAAGAAATTGAGCATGATTTTGTATCTCGAGGCTTTTTATCCTCTTTTTTACTAATTTTAACCAATTTCCGGATTCTTGGCTATTCGCTTCAAGAACTTCAATATAGGCTTTCTTAAGATATGCATCAACGTCTTCATCAAAATCCCCATATTTAGTATCATACGCTTTCAAGATATCATTATCATTTAAAATTCTATATCTTTCATCATGTACGATTACCCTTGTTTCTAATTTGGGCATTTTTTTGGGTTTAGACTTTGGATATCCGATTGAAAGGAGCATTAAGGGAAGAACATATTTCGGGATTGTAAAGTGTTCTCTTATTTGATCCATCGCTCCTTGAATTGATCCAACATACACTGAACCGAGCTGAAAGCTTTCAGCAGTCATGACCACGTTTTGAGCAGCACACATTATATCTGCATAACCAATTAAAAAATGACCAAGAGAATGTTCGCCTTGAAACTCAGTATTAGATAACCTGGTCCATTTCTTTAGTCTATGGAAATCAAGACAAAATATCAAGGATAAGGGTGCATTTTTAATCCAAGGTTGAGGACCGATTATTTTTGCGAGTTCTTCTCTCGTTTCTTTTCTTTTTACGGTAATGATTGAAATAGGTTGAATATTTCCTCCTGAAGGAGCATTATTAGCAACATTGAGGAGTTTTTCAATTAATTCTTCAGGGATTTCTTT
>Ga0315535_1001228_pt1 | contig 17188 bp, 14 predicted proteins | sample SalMarSW160220MG_2_FD_203092 | JGI IMG/M metagenome (GOLD analysis project Ga0315535, IMG submission 203092) | Salt marsh sediment microbial communities from the Plum Island Ecosystem LTER, Massachusetts, United States - Salt Marsh Sediment SW1602-20 ... | reverse complement strand
GCCAAAAAAGGCTGAAGTTATCATTTCCGGCGCCCTTTTTCTTTGGTTCGTTTCTTTTTGGACGAACAAAAAGAAATGAACATTAGTACATAAAATAAGAGGGTGCCGTTTGAGACACCCTCTTCTATTTATCCAGTTTATCCAGGATATTGTTCCATGTTATTTCTTTAATTCATTATCCTTATTTTTCCAACCCGCATACTTGTAATATGCCATAACCGACAGGACTGCCAGTACCAGGATCGAAATATAAACAAATGAGGGTACCGGTACAGGATCGCCTGCAGCATACGAATGCATACCCGACAGATAATAATTCACTCCAAAATATGTCATTAGTACTGTTGAAAATGCAAACAGCGACAACAGATTGAATGAATACACATCTTTCAGCCCTGGTATAAGGCGCGAATGTATTACCAGACTATATATTACAATTGTGATAAGCGACCAGGTCTCCTTCGGATCCCAACCCCAGTATCTTCCCCAGGATTCATTTGCCCAGACAGCACCCAGGAAAGTACCAATAGTAATGAAATACAGACCCAGGGTAAGTGTCTTGTAGTTGATAACGGTCAGTTCATCCACCGTTGCAGATATCCTTTCCCTGTTCTTCTGGTTGGATAAAGATATAAGTATGAGTGTTATTATGCCCAGAATGGCTCCAAGACCAAGGAAGCCGTAACTGCCGGTTATCACCGATACATGCAATGTAAGCCAGTATGACTTAAGAACCGGTACAAGGTTGGTGATCTCCGGATCCATAAAACTCAGGTGTGCAACCATAAGGGTCATAGATCCCAGTACGGCCGTAGATGACAACGCAAAAGCGGACTTCCGGCTAAAGATAAATCCTGCCAGAAGTGTAACCCACGAAATGAATATCATGGACTCATATCCATTACTCATCGGGGAATGCCCGGCTATATACCAGCGCAATGCAAGACCGAAGGTATGGAACAGGAAACCTCCGAAAAGCAGCCAGCTCAGAACTTTTATAAGAATGGAATTCTTCTTCTTACCCCTTATCACCATGGTTATAAGGCTTATCAGCATGATAAGGCCAACGGTGGCATAGAAGGGGAAAAGTTTTTCAAAAATACCCATCCTGTAATACAGTAATTCCGCATTTGTCTTAAAGGCCGAGGGAAGTTCATACCCTGCAAATCTCTCCTGGTATTGCGTTATTGCACGGGTAACATCGCGTGTATCAGCAATATTGTTAGTCTCCAGGGCATTGGTCAGAACAGGCATAATATTGGAAAGATACAGTGAATCCTCTTTGCTCACTGCATGCTTTAAGGCTTCTTCCGGTGATCCCCAGTTATGTGTTCCGTCTTTTAGCGGAAACATCTTCAGGAAGTCGCCTTTGTAAATCATATAGACTATATTAAGCCGTTCATCCACTTTCATAACCTCCTTGTCGAGCTTGCTCCTGTCGCCAGGAGCTTTTGAATAGGCAAGGTTAACATCGGCAGATATCTTGTAGGTGCCGTTTCCACTCAGGTCAACCAGGTCTGAAAAGGAGGCGTATTTCCCTTTTATTCCAATCTTCTTCTGAAGTTCCCTGCTCGAGACACGTATAAGGGGGACATCCTTCCAGTCGTTGAAATCCAAATATATTCCAAGGAATACCTGCATGGATGATAATCCTTTAAAATTATTCTTCCGTGCCACCTTGCGCAGAATATCATTACTCAAAGTAAAGAGAGGCTTTGTCCTTCCTTTCTGATCCTGCACCAGCACTTTCCCGAACTCATCGGCCACAGACTTTCCGATTTCCAGCTTCTGGGCACTGGCTGAAGAAAGCCCCGAAAGCAGCATGATGAATGCCAGGGCAGTGACCGTTTTCCTCAGATTGGATTGCCAGTATCCGGCCGTCACCTTATGAAAAACTGAATTCCGGTTAATAAGGGTAAGTATTATGAAGAAAAACAACAATGCATAACCGGTATAGGTGACCATCATCCCGGCCATGTCGTGGTTAACTGAAAGTATGGTTCCCTTTTCATCCCTGTCAAATGAGGACTGGTAAAAACGATACCCTTTATATTTCAGAATATTGTTCATAAATATCACAAATGGCTTTTCAATCCCTGCCTTTTTATCCATAAGGACAACATCGCTTTTATATCCTGAAGGGCTGTTTGAACCCGGGTACCTGTCGATGATGAAGTCGTTCAGCTTAAGATAGAACGGGAGGACAGCCACTTTTGAACCATATGTAAGGACCACTGTCCTGCCATCAACATTACAGCTGTCAGATGCCACCATATCCGTGGACCTGTCCCAAAGGTATACTGTCTCAGTCCTGTCACCACCATAGATATGAAATATAAAGGCATTCTGCCCTGTCTGCTGCTGTGCAGGATTAACGGCTACTGCTGATTCTATCCCAGATTCCGTAAGAGTCTGTGGTATGATTTTTATGTCATTTATGGTATAAATCTCCATCTTACTCATTTCAACTTTCTCTCCCGGAGTTAACGTCTTAATATCGTGAGATCCCATGCTCATCTCTCCCATCTCAAGGGGTGAACTGATCATAAAGTTGCCGTTTTCGTCAGAAATATTTATATCCCCGGGTGTTGAAGCATCAAAACTGAATGTCAGGCCTTCATACGACCTGGTCCCGCCTTTCTTTATCAGCAGGTTATCCTGCGACATCATGTCTTTGGTAAGGACCAGGGATACCATCGGAACCCCTGCCGGATTATCATTTATTACTTCGGATGCATTCGGTATTATCTTTGACAACACGAGCTGATAATCCTTGTTATTAATGTTAATCTTCGTATCAAAATTATCTGCCGATATATTTGTCATATTATATTTCACATGGTGCATATCCAGTACTTTCCCTGTGTTGTCCTTAACAGAATATCCTATATATTTTTCGGTGGAATAGCATTTGTTCTGAACCTGCCCTTCCCTGATATGAATTGTGCCTTCCCATCCGAAATAACGTGTTATTCCTGCCCCGATTATCATTACAATAAATGACAGATGAAACAGGGCTCCTGTTATCCTTGTCTTTTTAAACAGTTTAAAGGTGATCAGCTGACCGACAAGATTTATTGAGAGTAAAAGAAGGATCAGCTCAAACCACCAGGAATCATAAACCATATTATAAGCAGCTGATGACCCAAAATCATTTTCAATAAATGTGGCTGCGGCCATCGCTATTGCAAATATTACAAATAATACTCCCATGAAAGCCGGGGAGATAAAGAACTTCAAACGTTTCATATTTTTGTTATCTTTTGATTTTATTTAAGGAGGCTGGACCTGCCTTAACCGGTTTAACTTAGCCTTTCTCCGATATCTGTTTTAATTTTTCTTTATCAATTATCCTGATCCTCGAAGAATCGGAGCGGACAACGTCCATTTCTTCAATCTCTTTCAGTATTCTAACCACACATTCCTTTGCCATATTAGCCATTTCTCCCAGTTCCTGCCTCGACAATATTATATCAAACTCATCAGCAAAAAAAACTTCGTCGGAAAAGTAAAGTAATGCATCGGCAAGTCTTCCAGGCATTTTTTTCTGGGCCTGGCTCACCAGCCTGGTATGTGCCCTTAATGACTTAGCGCTTATATCGACCAGCAGGCTTTCTGCAAAATCACTGTTTAATCTCATTAGCTTTCTGAAAACATCAAAACTAATAAAACAGGCATTTACCATAGTTAATGCAGCTACTGAAAATGTATGGCGTGAGTTGGTATATGCCCCCGGACCTATCAGAAGCTGTCCCGGTAAGGCAATATCAAGGATGAAATTCCTGCCCTTGTTCCCTTCAATATATGTCTTTGCCATTCCGCTAACGAGAAACAATGCATTTGAAGTAGGGGAACCCTGTTTGACAATAATCTCCCCGGGTTTAAAGATGGCTTCATACTTGTTATCTTCAACCAGGGTAAGCTCATTTCTGGTAAGAAAGCTAAAATTCTTCCAGATTCTTGTGCAATTTTCGCAATTATCTATTAAATTTACATCAGACATATTAGGTTATTGAGGATGTCAAAAATATGTTATAATGAATCGTGAATAACAAAACTAACAAATATCATTCAATTAATTGACATTTATCAAGGGAGAATAATACATGTATCAACAATAAATATCGTAAATAACATAAATGCTGTTATCGAATTAACAAACCGATTTGCTAGATTGCAGTACGAAACTTTAACAAATTAACCTGATATGAAAAACTTAATTAAACTATTCTCAGCCCTGTTTGTTGCAGGTGTTATTCTTACTTCCTGTGAAGGACCTATGGGACCTGCCGGACCAGCCGGTGCTGACGGGACAAACGGCACAAATGGTATTGATGCAAACGCCACATGTACCACATGCCACAACAACAGTGCATTGATTGAATTAAAACAGGCCCAGTGGAGCGAATCTGTACATGCTACAGGTACTAACGCCGCTTATGCTGACAGAACAGGATGTGTTCGCTGTCACACAAGCCAGGGCTTCCTGGAGTATGTAGCAGAGGGATCAGATGCTGATATTTCAGTGCCAACAGATCCGATGCAGATCAATTGCTACACATGTCACCAGATCCATACTACTTTTACATCAGACGACTGGGCACTCACAAAACCGGGTGCTGAGACTCTTATATTGCAGTATGACGGTGCAGATGTTGTGTATGACAATGGTAACAGCAACCAGTGTGTTGGATGTCACCAGGCACGTGACGTATCGCCGGCACCGGTTCTTGACGGAGCTGATTTCGAAGTCACAAACAACCGCATCGGCGTTCATCATGCACCTATGGCTAACTTCCTGCTTGGTAAGATCCCGTTCGAGCTTCCGGGAGAAATATACCCTACATCCAATCCTCATTTCGGCACAGACGGTTGTATTACATGCCACCTGGCAGATCCTTACGGATACCAGGCAGGAGGTCACCAGATGGGGATGACATATGAACAGCACGGTGCTGAAGAGGTCAATACAAATGGATGCATGACATGCCACTCAACAGTTCCTGATTTCGAAACTCTGCAGGCTTTAGTATCAGCTAAACTTGACACTCTGAAGGCACAGCTGATAGCTGCAGGTATTTACGATGTCTCTTCAGATCTGGCTGTTAAAAGTACATTCAAAGCCAATATAGTTCTTGCTTATCTTGACTATGATGCAGTTCTCCAGGACAAGAGCCTCGGAGTCCATAACCCCGAGTACATAAAGGCATTGGTTAATAATTCGATTGCAGAGATGGTAGCTCAGGGTTATCCTGCTGTTATACCGGCCAAATAAATTACCGAATAATATAACCTGTAAAAAGGGTGTCTGAACGGGCACCCTTTTTTGTTGTTGCTAAATGATATCTCAGGCAGATGTGTGCCTTAAGCCAATTTGTACCGTCCTTCAGGCCTTGGAAATAGCATAACAACTCCATACCGGCGGCGGGCAACGCTGGTTACAATTTATCGCCACTTCGCGTCTCAGGACAAAGCTCAGAAGAAGCGACGCACAAACTACCCCAGTAATAGCCAGGGGTGCATATTCGCTGCTATGTTGCCGCCGATTTGTAATCGGTGACATAGCCTGACTTCGTTGAGGATGTCATAAAAGAAAAACTGCATACCATAAAGGACCCGAAGGGATTTTACAAAGCCTGCCGGAATGCCAGCCTTTTGCCAATTAATAGTTTAATCCCGGTGATAGCCGGTTATCATACCCCAGAACAGGGATGATGGTTTTGCTCCCAGGGTACATGTATAAATATGTATGAGCATAAAAACAGAAAGGAAGAATCCCATAGTTATATGGAGCATGTCGGTATAAATGAGGCCACTGACCCCAAGGAAGTTTTTTATCGTGATTTCCGGGAAGAGTAGTCCGAGTCCTGATATTATCAGAAGTGGCAAAGCTACATACATGGCAAGTACATAACTGAATTTCTGCAGAGGATTAAATTTCTCCTTTTCAGTTATCGGGAAAGGTTTTTTCTCTCCCTTAAACATCCCGAAAGAATAATATTGCAATTGCCTGATCAGGTTATTGATATAATTTTTCCTTTCTGACCTGTAGTACCTGCCATTTTTGGTAATCATATTACCCGTAACAAACACTATATAATTAATAGTCAGCAAAATTGCGGCAGCATTATGCCATTTTACAGCTTTGGCGAATCCGACAACATAGGCCGGGTTGTCTTTACCTGTATACTGCATGCTCAATCCTGTTATAATCAGAATGATAAATAGTACAGCATTAAAAAGATGCCATAGTCTTATCCATTTGGGGTAAAGATACATTGCTTTCTCCTCTTATAATTTATTACGATTTCTTAATGAACCTGAAAATTATATGAATAATTATCACTATAAATATCCCAAGGAATATTATCTGACTCGCCAGGTTCAGGTATTCATTTCTGTTTGCACCTATAACATAGGATGAGTTAAGAATTATTGCATTAAAGAACCCGTTACGACGATTTTCCCTGGATTCGAACTTATACAATGAAGCCATAAGCAGTGAATTCTGCGAATGACATTCGTTACATAACCTTACAGCCTTCTCTTTAGGGAGAATAAGATGAGCAACGGGTATACTGTCATTCACCCTGGTATGACATTCAATACATCTTACATTTGCAAAATGGGCAGCCTGGTTCGGCAGCCAATCGTGCTTCTGAATGATATTGATCTCCTTCCTGTTGGTAAGCAACTGAAAATTATTGAAATTGGAATGACAGTTAAGACATATCGCATTATCGTAAGCAATTTTTTCCCTGTAATCACCTTTACCCACATCAATCCTGTAAGTATGCGGGTTATGGCATTTCCAGCAGGAAAAACCATCTTTCGCGAGCCTTATATAATGTACACTTTTCTTATATTCCTTATCGATCGCCTCGAAATGATATTGGGAAAAACTTTCATCCCCACCATGGCAATCAAGACATGTAAAGGTCTCCTGCTCCATCCTCAGTTCCCCGGGATGTGGGAATGTTGTATAATCATATGAATGGCAATCGGTGCAACCGAGGCCCTTATGGTTTGATCTGTAAAAATCTTCTCTTTTGATGATCTTGTCGGAACACATCAGCTCACGAACCTGCCTGCCAAGAGTTTCATTTGTATATTCATAAATTGACTGACCGTGACATTTGAAGCATTTTTCGTTATCTTCAGCGTACGGCGAAACATAGGATGCAGTATCCTGCACCGTATTTTCTTTCAGCCATGAACCGAACCGGCCTGCAGATGCCGCCGAACTTATAAAGGTGAAAATGAACAGAATAATGATCCTGAACTTATAAAAGCTCATCCCTGAAAACATAATTTATTATTAGAACCTCACAGTAATATTAAAGCCAAACAGATATTTGCTGTTGGTGTTAAACACCAGATTTCTCTGGTCGATAATCGAGTTATAGTTGGCTGCAAAAATCTGGAAAGAATGCGTGGCAGTATTTATTTCCCATCCAAAAGAAAGGTTTGGCTTAGGCTGTGTATCAAGATCCTGTTTTGTCAGAAGCTGATCATATTCCAGAAGAAGTGTCTGATTCCCGAACAGGTTGGCCCTGGCACCGGCTGACAGACCAAAATTCACATTTTTATAACCGCTTACATCACTGTATATGGGAACCGAGTTATAATAGATAAATGAAGGAGCGATCTGGGCTGATATCTTATCAGTGAACTTGCGAGCTATTATAAGTTGCGTGAAATATGATAACCTGTGAATATCCTTGAAACTGGCCGCAGGGCCAAAGTTATCCTTGCTCCTGAGGTCAATAACAATGTTTCCGAAATAAGATAATGATACAGGTACCTTATTGTCTTCAGTCTGGCGAAGGATGGCATATTTCCATTGTATATCCTGGGATTTGTAGTCTTTTTCAGTACCCACACCTATCATTATCCTGTCTGTAATTCCGTAATTAAGGGCAAGACGGGTGTTGGCAGAACCATAAATTCCGTAAAGGTTATGATAGTTCTCAATAGTACTGAATCTGTGCTGGATCTGAAGTTGTAATCCGCCTTTGTAAGGAGATTCAATAGTCTGATTATCAATCAGGGTATTTGTTGCAAAGGTACCGCTTACTGGAGTGGATTCTTCCTGTGCAGTTGCATTCTGCGCAAAAAGTGCAAAAGGGAAGAATGAAAATGTCAAAAGGATCAAGATCTTTTTCATGTTAATAAGTTTTATCAGATTTGGTTATTTTTAATTGTCTAGCGCTCCCTGGTTTATCCAGGTAAGGATTTGTAACTTTTCCAGGTCACTTGTCCTGGCTTCATGGTCTGACTTATTCAACTGCAGATAAAGAAGACTCTGATCGCCTGGCTGAGTCACAAAGCCTCCTGATTTAAGTGCCTCATATGATTTCCCTTCTCTCAGATCAGGAGCTCTCAGAGCCCCATGACATGTAATACAGTTATCCGTGAAAATCGGTTGAATAACCGTTGAAAAGTGTATGGTATCAACGGGATTGATCTGAGGCGGTAAAAATGAGTACTTCTCACATGAAGAAATTCCGGCTATCAGGGCAACCAATGCCACTCCTGCCAGAAGTTGTCTTTTCACTTTAAATTTCTGATTCATATTTAAATTTTTGTTAATTTATCTGATTAATAGCAAGTGTTAAATTATTCACAAATATACCCGAATATCATAATAGAATGCACCTTGTAGTGCATAATTTTAATATACTTACCATGCTTTTTATCATGTTAAAAATTGATCTATGTCACTGATCATGTTGATATATATTTTTGTCAAATATTGATATATATTTTTCTAAATTTACGAATAATTATTTAAATACCTAAATCATACCTTTATGACCCCGTCCGCCGCAGAATTATTTATGATCCTGGCAATACATCCTACGAAGGGACGAATAGCAATTGAAAATATCCATTTCAGGTACACCCTTACGGGAGCAGTATTAATGGACGCTCTCAGTATGGATGAATTTACGATAGAGGATAAGAGACTCATTCCGTCATTTACAAAAAATGGAGATCCGCTTCACGATATGGTGGCAGACAGGATAACCAACTCATCCAGAAACAGGAGAATATCATTCTGGATAAACCGTCTTTCTCGGCGGAACATGCTCATATTCAATGAAATAATCACCAGACTTGAAAAAAAAGATATTATCAGGACAGATAAGAAGAAGTTCCTGAACATCATTCCTTATAAAAGGTTCTGGTTCAATGACAGGAGCATAAGGGATAATCTTATCGAGCGGTTACGGCAATTCCTGATATACGGAAAACAACCTGGCAAAAATGATCTTATGCTCCTTGGACTTGTCGAAGCCTCCAGGGCATACCGGCTTCTGTCAAGAGAAAGAGCAGAAGTAAAACAAATGAGAAGAAAGAACGGGGATTTGCTGAAAGGGGATATTATGAATACAGAAATTAACCTGGCTATCAGGGAAGTCCAGACAGCCATTATAGCATCCGTTACGGCTGCTACAATGGCTGCTCATGGTTCTCACTGAAAAAGATCAATAATTCTGAAAAAACGATCAGAATTTATACATATTATCTTCTATAAGTTTATCGGCTATTCGCCTGCGTGCATCCTTAACATTTATGCACTCAACCCTGGAGAGGTTTTCCACTGCCTTAACAAGTGATGAACATGATTCGGGAGATGAGAACGATCCGACAGCTTCAAGAGCCGATTTCCTTACAATATCAGCTGTATCGAACAGACAGGTATCCAGCATGTCCTTATAAAGTGATATATTACCTTTTACAGATTCCATCTTTTCAACTCTTAATGCCAGAGACTCAGCCACATATGTCTCCATCATCATCTCTGCTATATTGTTGAGCACCTCCTGTTCGTTTATAAGACCTTTTTCAAAACGTTTTGAAGCACCGTTTATGCATAGCAGGATAGCCTTTTTGAAGTTCCCGATATATCTTTTCTTTGTCTCAAAATAACTTTCACCCTCTTTCCTGGCGTCAGTAATATTATCAAGATCACCATACAGTCTTTCTGCTTCGCCGAAGAGATCAAATTCACCCTTCATGGCACGTTTCATTGCAGTGTCAACAACAAGAAGCCTGTTGATCTCATTTGTTCCTTCAAAGATCCTGTTGATCCTTGAGTCGCGATAACCCCTTTCAACAGCCATTTCAGCTGAATAACCCATACCGCCGTGTATCTGTACAGCTTCATCAGCAACATAGTCAAGCATTTCCGATCCAACAACCTTAAGTATGGCTGCCTCAACTGCATAATGGCTGATAGCTTCAATGGAAGCTCTTCCGTAATCGCCGCAATCGACGGTGAGTTTCTTCATCAGGTTGTCGATATCATTACTTACCCGGTAAACAGCCGATTCGGAAGCAAACAGGCGGATAACCTGTTCCGCTAATTTATATTTCAGGGCGCCGAACGAAGATATCAGAACGCCGAACTGCTTCCTTTCGTTGGCATATTTTACTGAGTCGGTAATTGCTTTCTTAGCGGCTCCAAGAACATTTGCCCCAAGCTTAAGACGTCCCATATGAAGGATACTGAGAGCAATCCTGAATCCTTCACCTCTTTTGCCAAGAAGGTTTTCCACCGGTACCTTAACATCATTAAAAAAGATCTGGGCTGTTGAAGATCCCTTGATACCCATCTTATGTTCATCAGCTCCGATAACAACACCCGGATATTTGCTTTCAACGATAAAAGCACTCAAAACCCTGTCGTTGTCAATTTTTGCGAAGACGACCAGTGAATCTGCAAATCCTGCATTGGTGATCCACATCTTCTGTCCGTTAAGAATATAATACTTACCGTCTTCACTGAGCGTTGCATTTGTCTTTCCCGAGTTAGCATCACTTCCTGCTCCGGGTTCTGTAAGGCAGTAAGCCCCTATCAGTTCACCTGTTGCAAGCCTGGTAACATACTTTTCTCTCTGCTCCTTGTTGCCGTAATACATTATAGGAAGAGTCCCTATACCGCAGTGTGCCATATAGGCTACAGAAAAAGAATAACCTGCACCGGTAGTTTCGGCTACAAGCATCTGTGTAACAAATGACTGTCCGAAACCTCCCAATTCCTCAGGTATCGAAACTCCCATTAATCCAAGATCGCCTGACTTTTTAAGAATTGTCTTCATCAATTCCCTGTCTCCTGTTTCAAGCTGTTCAAGATTGGGATAAACTTCAGCGTCAAGAAAGTCACTGCAGGTCTGCGCTATCATCTTCTGTTCCTCATCGAATTCTTCAGGAATGAAAATGTCTGTGGCTTCAACATCACTTACCAGAAATTCACCACTTTTCAAGAGTTTACTGTTTTCCATTTTAGTCAGTTTATTATTCGGATTAATTTAAATATTCAGTGATTGTACTATTAATTCTGCAATATCCAGGTTCTTTATCTCTTCTTCCCTGTTCTTGTATTTAAGCCCGTCTGTGATCATTGTCATACAGAAAGGGCAGGCTGTTGCAATTACCCCGGCTCCTGTTTCAAGCGCGTCTTCGGTCCTTTCAATGAAGATCTCCTTGTTTCCTTTTTCCGCTTCTTTGAACATCTGTCCTCCTCCTGCACCGCAGCATAAGGCGAAGCTCTTATGCCGAGCCATCTCAACAACGCTGCCTGTCAGCTTACTGAGTATTTTACGGGGTTCTTCATATATATTATTGGCTCTTCCCAGATAACACGGATCATGGTATGTAACTGATATGTTACCGAGTGCTCCGGCATCTATTCCAAGCCTTCCCTGGTCAATCTGGCTGCTGAGAAACTGCAGGTAGTTTATGACCTCATAATGTCCGCCCAGGTCAGGATACTCATTCTTAAAGATATTGAAACAATGCGGACATATGGTAATGATCTTTTTGACTTCATACATCTTAAGTATCTCTATAACCTGCAATGCCTGCATCTGGTAAAGCATCTCGTTACCTGCCCGCCTGGCTGGATCGCCCGTACATGTTTCTTCCTTGCCCAGTACCGCGTAACTGATTTCCAGGTATGTAAGTATCTTTGTAAAGGCTCTGACAACTTTCTTATATCTGTCATCAAATGCTCCGGCACAGCCTACCCAGAACAGGTATTCCGGTTTCTCCCCCCTTGCAAAGAGATCAGCCATAACAGGAACTTCTATTTTACGGGTTTCCATTTTTTTATAATATACTTTATCAATCAGGTTCTAACATAATCACTTAAAGAGGCAATTACCTGCCATAATCTACTGTTCCGGCTGTCAGTTGATATTGATCTCAAGGTCCTTAGCCCAATCAAGCCTGTCGTCAGCAGAATACTGCCACGGGGCACCATTGTTCTCAATATTATTGAAGACCGTTTTAAGCTCTCCCGGAGCCGATGCCTCTTCCATGACCAGGTACCTGCGCATATCAACTATCAGGGTCGGATGGTTGATGTTTATTGGACACTCCTTCGCACAGGCATTACAGGTAGTACATGCCCAGAGTTCTTCTTCAGATACATAATCCCTTACTAATGACTTGTTATCACTGAAATCCCTTCCGTTTTTTACCATCAGCGGACCTTTCTCCTTCATCCTGGCCCTGAGATCCATCATTACCTTCCGGGGCGAAAGCTTCTTTCCAGTAACATTTGCCGGGCAGACCGAGGTACATCGCCCGCATTGCGTGCATGACAGGGAATCAAAATAATTCTTCCATGAAGCATCCTCAGCATCTTTAACCCCGAATCTTTCATAAGGAGCATCACCTTCAGCAGCTGCAAAAGCTGTTTCAGGATTAAGCATCAGCCTGACCTCCCTGGTAATGCTGTCCATGTTTGGAAGTTTACCCAGCGGGTCAAGCCTGGAAAGAAATACATTGGGAACCGACAGGAAGACATGAAAATGTTTTGAATATGGAAGTATGTTTGCAAAAAGAAATATCAGCAGAATATGAGACCACCAGGATACTTCAAATACCGTCCTGTAGGTCTCCGGTTGACCTCCTCCAAACCATTTTGCCAGCACATTGCTGACGGGGTACAGACCGATAAGCTTTTCTCCCGTTAGCGTTTTGAGTTCTACATAACCAGTGTTCATTGCCAGCAGCGAAACCATAAGCAACAGGATGATGGTGAGTGCGATGTTAGCATCAATATGAGAGATCTTCTTCATCTCTATTCCCTCGAACCTCTTTACATGAAAAAAGATCCTCCTGCTGAGAAAAACAATGATCGATACTGCCACAAGCAGGGCAAAAACATCGCCGGAAGCCATTATAAAATTATAAACCGGACCCAGAAACTGTAAAATCTTGTCTGTTCCTGTAAGTCCGTCAATTACCATCTCAATGCTACCTATCAGGATAACACAAAATCCCCAGAAGACAAGGGCATGGAACATACCAATTACAGGCCTGCGGAAGATCTTGGTCTGCCCGAAAGCCACCGAAAGCATGGTATTTATCCTTTTGCCGAAATCCTTTACCGGGAATGCCGCACGTGTAAACCTGAAGTAACTGATAAGTCGTCTGATGGTATAAAAGAATATCCCCAGTGTGACCAATAGAGTGATTGCAAATACTATCTGTTTCGTCATAGCTGACCGGTTAATTCTGTTTTTTTAAAAGGCCGTTGCTTACAACGGCCCCTGCTATTTTTTTGATTTAACAGCTTCCACAAGTTTCGGAAGTACTTTCATCGCATCTCCTACTATGCCATATTGAGCTGATTCGAAGATCGGAGCGTCCTTGTCTGTATTGATAGCGACGATATATTTCGATGAGCTGATACCTGCAAGGTGCTGGGTTGCTCCGGATATACCCGCTGCTATATAGAGATTAGGTGCGATGATCTTACCTGTCTGTCCTGTGTGTTCTTCGTGCGGTCTCCAGCCCTCATCTGAAACGGGCCGGGAGCAGGCTGTTGCTCCGCCGAGCAATGATGCCAGTTCAACAAGGGGCCCCCAGTTGTCGGGTGATTTCATGCCCCGACCACCTGATACAACAATATCAGCATCCATGAGCAAAATCTTTCCTGCCTGCTTCTGGACATCCTTTATTGCAGTTTTAAGCAGGGAACCATCAACTGCCATTTCCCGGTTCTCAATAACTGCTTTATTTTCCGTTTCTGCCAGGTCGAATGAATTCTGAGCCAGGGTAATTATCTTAACCGCGGTATCAATAATAAGATGCGCATAGGCATTCCCGGAAAACGTTCTTTTGTATACTGTAAATGGCTCAAGGCTCAGTGGAAGTTTACTTACTCCGGTACCAATGCCTGCCCTCAGCTTTACTGAAAGCCTTGGTGCAACAGCTTTGCCTGTGTTGTTGTTGGCAAAAACGATAACAGAAGCGTTTTCCTGTTGTGCTACATCGGCAAGAACGCTGGTGTAAACCTGGTTATCAAGAATATCAAACTGGCTTCCGGTTACATTGATTATTTTACCGGCACCATAGGTCCCAAGTTTTTTAAGTTCTTCCTCTTCAACTTTTCCAACAGAAACAGCTGTTACAGATGTACCGGCCATTTTTGCAAGTCCGGTGGCATAAGATACAAGTTCAAAGGAAAGCTTTTTGAATTTTCCGTCCCAGTTCTCGGTATATACTAATACTGACATATCTTTTCAATTTACTGTTTTTTTACTATTTTTCAGATTACCTTGGCCTCATTCCGGAGGATTTCGATCAAATCTCCTGCATTCTCTGCATCTATATACCTGCATGCTGCACGCGGAGCAGGCTTTTCAAATTCAACAATCCTTGTAAGCGGTTCTCCTCCAACAGGCTCATACAATTTTACAGGTTTTGTCCTTGCCATCATTATACCTCTCATTGCAGCAATCCTGGGCTCTTTGGCAATACCCTTCTGTACAACCGCCGTAAAAGGAACAGGTACACTTACAACCTCTTTACCTCCGTCTATCTCACGTGTCAGAACAGGCTGCCCGTTATCGAAATTAATGCCGGAAACAGCTGATACTGATGGAATACCAAGAAATTCTGCCACCATACCCCCCACCATGGAACCGTTATAATCACTCGACTCAATGCCGCTCATTATTATGTCAAACTGCTCTTTCTTAACAACCTCTGCTATCTGCGAAGCAACAAACCATGCATCCGAAGTCTCTGCATTGACCCTGATAGCATCGTCGGCACCTATTGCAAGGGCCTTTCGTATTGTTGGCTCAGAAGAAGCAGGACCAACGTGAACTACAGTCACTGATTTAACTCCTGTGCTGGCGTCATCCCTGAGCTCCAGGGCACGCGTAAGCGATAATTCGTCCCAGGGGTTGATAACCCATTGAATGCCGGTGGTGTCTATTGAGGTATTTCCTTCGGCAAACTTTATCTTTGTCGTTGTGTCGGGAACATTGCTGATACAAACCAGAATTTTCATCTAATCTACGATATTAGTTAATTTTGTTTTTATACCGGGCATCATGAAAAAATTTCTTCATTTTAACCCTCGCGGCGGCAAATATAATAATTTATGAATCACAATCAAATCTGAAAAATATCAATAATATCATGTATTCGAAATTGTTATTTTAGTCAAATGACTGATAGTATGGTGTTTGGTTTAATGTTCATGACCACATTATTATACTGGTCGAAACGTATGCCAATCATCCGCCTATACAGGTGAGATTTTCTTCCACAATATTAAAAAATAGAAATAATAAAATTAAATTCGCACCCCGTAATTCATTTTTTAATCAACCGGCAGGATAGTGAAAAATAGTTTAAAATCATATGGAGCAATAATGGCAGCTGTGATCTTCTGGTCAGTGTCATTCATATGGTTCAAAATGGCCAACAGGACTTTTTACCCGCTTACGATCATCCTGATGAGGCTTGCCTTTTCATCAATACTGCTAACTATATTCCTGGTTTTTACCGGCAAATTCGTAAAGATACAGAAGTCTGACAGGAAGCTTTTTATATTGTTGGCGTTGTTTGAGCCCTTTTTATATTTCATTGGTGAGAGTTTCAGCCTTACATATGTTTCGGCCACATTATGTTCCGTTTTCATATCAACAATACCTGTTTTTACAGCCATAGGTGCATGGATAATCTTCCGCGAAAAGCTAAGGTTCATCAACTATGCGGGAATCATCCTTTCTTTTATAGGTGTGGTGGTGTTCATCCTTAACAGGGACGGCACAATATCATTTGACATCCGGGGCCTGGGATTTTTAATGCTTGCAGTGCTGTCTACCGTAGGATACAGTCTGGTACTCAACAAGCTGGCAGGCAGCTACAATCCCATTTTTATTGTTAATATTCAGAATATTATAGGTTCAATCCTGTTCCTGCCTCTTTTTATTATACTCGACCTGAGAAACTTCATTACCATTCAATTTACCTTCAGTATGTTTATACCGGTAATTGAACTTTCTGTATTTGCATCGGGAGTTGCATTTGTAACCTTTACATATGCTTTAAGACATATGGGCGTGTCAAAGGCAAGTGCATTCGCAAATATCATTCCTGTTCTGACTGCTATTTTCTCTTTCTTCCTCCTGGGTGAAAAGCTGACTTTCCAGAATATGGCCGGTATGTCAATTGTCATTGCAGGTCTGTTTATGTCGCAGATCAACAAGAGAAACAGGATATCAAAAAAAGCAATTGCCCTTGCAGGCAGGACTGCATGAGAAATTTCATTTACATAATTACTTCAGTTTAATACAGGCAGCAACCAGTTATACGATTAAATAAATCATGCTATCTTTGGCATGTATTGAAAGCTATGAGAAAAAAGACCATTATCTTTCTTCTGTTCATCTGTATTATCCCTCCGTCCTTTGCGCAGACTGGAGGAGATAATGTTTATGAATTTCTGAACCTTACCCATTCAGGACTGGTTGCATCACTGGGTGGAACCAATGTCTCTCTCCCGGTAAACGATCTTAATATGGCATATCATAATCCTGCACTGCTAAAATCAGAAATGGATAACAGTCTTGCGCTCAATTATGTCAACTATTTCGCAGGTATCAACTACGGTCTTGCCATGTATTCCAGGTCATACCCCGGTACCGGCAATTTTGCTCTTGGAATGACATACCTTAACTACGGATCTTTCACCGAAGCCGATGCCTCGGGGACAATAACCGGGAATTTCACGGCAGCAGAATATGCCCTCTCGGTAATTTATTCCAGAACGATAGACTCCCTATTTAACATAGGTGTTAATCTCAAGCCTGTTCTGTCACACCTCGAACGATACACTTCGGCAGGTTTTGCAATAGACATAGGAGCAGAA
>Ga0315535_1001227_pt1 | contig 17218 bp, 12 predicted proteins | sample SalMarSW160220MG_2_FD_203092 | JGI IMG/M metagenome (GOLD analysis project Ga0315535, IMG submission 203092) | Salt marsh sediment microbial communities from the Plum Island Ecosystem LTER, Massachusetts, United States - Salt Marsh Sediment SW1602-20 ... | reverse complement strand
AAAGATGTTAAGATTTTTAACTTTGTAAATCTATATGGATGTTCAGTAGATGATTTTACAAAAATAGGTTCTTTTGTTGAAATCCAGAAAAATGTAACAATTGGGAAAAGTTGTAAAATTTCTTCGCATACCTTCATTTGTGAAGGTGTTCACATCGAAGATAATGTTTTCGTGGGTCATAATGTAACTTTTATTAATGATAAATATCCTCATTCCGTCAACAATCAAGGTAATTTGCAAACAGAGGAAGACTGGGCCGTTGTTGAGACCCATATAAAAAAGGGTGCATCAATAGGCTCTTCTGCTACCATTTTGTGCGGCGTTACAATAGGAGAAAATGCAATTGTAGGCGCTGGTGCAGTTGTAACTAAGGATGTTTTACCCAATACAATAGTTGCTGGAGTACCGGCACATACTATTAAAGAAATGCCTGTTATATAATCAAAAATGATATTATCTTATATCTCAAAGTTTTACATCAATTCGGAATTTGACATCCATTGAGTTTATTATGAAGAAATTGTTATTAGGGATATTCTCTTTAGTCGCTTTGCTTTGTTATTCAGGCAATTCACAAACTCTCCGTCCAGGAGATGGATTAAGATTAATGTTTTATAATATTTCAGATACTCTTTCCGGTCAGTATTATATACAGGAAAATGGAAATATTTCTCTTCCGTATTTAGGTACAATAAGAGCTTCGGGTCGGAATATCGACAGCCTGAAGCAGGAAATTAATAATAAGTATAACAATCTTTATAGAAATCCAGAATTAACGATCTTGCCTGTATATAAGGTAAACATTTTTGGTGAAGTAAATAAGCCTGGTTATTATTACGTTACGCAAACAGATAAATTGAGTGATTTGGTTGCGATGGCAGGTGGTCCTACCACTTATGCTGATTTAGGGGGCATTACATTAACAAGAAATGGCAGGGAACTAGATATCGATGGTGAAAAAATAATTGAGGGCGGGAATAAAGAGGGTGATATTGCCTTGCAATCGGGTGATCAAGTTTATGTGCCTAGGAAATGGTTTAGTGGGCCAACTCAATCAATTGTTATTGCAACGCTGAGTACACTCACGGCTGTATTTATCGCATTAATAATTAAGAAAAAATAAGAGCGAGATGGGAAATTTATAAATGAATAAAGTGAATAACAAAAAATTGGGTAATTCCAAAGCTGATAGTACTTCTCAAACAAACATTGATGCATTGATTCTTGCTTTTAATAAAAGAAAGTGGGTCATAGTTATTGCATTTCTTTTCATTTTTCTATGTGGTGGTGTTTATTATTCTGTTACAAGCCCAACTTATGAATCTACAGTATTATTAAAGAAAGAAGATCAACCTAAAAACCAAAGTGCGCAGGATCAATATATAAAATTGGTAGCAAATCAATCTATGGATGACATTGAAACAGATTTGCAATTAATTAATACTAAATCGGTTTTGTCGAAGGTTGTCAATCAATTAAAGTTAAATTTTATAGTTAAACAAATTCAATTTCCAGATGGGAAAAATATTGATTTTAATGAGACTCTAACAGCCTTTGATCGGTGGCTCAATATTCAAGGATCAAATAGAGTTAATTACCCCCAAATTCTGGAAGCACAGGTAGATTCAAATTATGATGGCAACCAAGCAAGTTACTATGTTGCATATAATTCTGGCTACATTGAATTATATGATGCTCATACAAATAATTTAATAAATTCCAGAAGATCAGGGAATCCTGTAGAAATAAAATCAGATGATTTTTATATGAAAATTGATTGGCACAAGTCACCTCCTGGTACAAAAGTATTTTTTACGGTTTATGGTAAAGTTTCTTCCACGGGTATGCTTAATAAAAAAATTAAAATTCAGCAAGTTGGTAAGACTAATGTAATTCAAATTCAGGTGGATGATAAATCTCCTGAAATGGCTCAGCTGATTGCCGCAACATTGACCAATAAATTCCTTGAAACAAGAACTGAACTTGCAAGAAGAAATATACAGGATTCGTTTAAGTCTGTTGATAAGCAGCTTACTGATATGGCGAAACAATTGAAGGATGCGGAAGATAAGGTTAGTGCATATAAAACAAGAACTGGAATTACCGACCTGGATAAAGGCTCACAAGATCTTGTTAACTTTTTATCGGGATTGCAAGCTCAAAAGATAAGTAATGATCTTGAACTTAACCAGTATGAATCAAAAGTAGCACAAATTCAAAATGATTATAAAAGCAAGGGCTATTTTGATCAGACATATTTGGCTCCGAATAATTCGAGCCAATCTAATTCTCCTTTCTCACAAATTTTGAATCGATTATCTGATTTGGAAGTAAAAAAAATTGTTGAACTTCAAAAGAAAAGCGAGAACCATCCCGATATTATTAATATAAATAATCAGATAGCTCAATTAAAAGAGAAATTAAAGTCTTATAACCAGAATACTTTAACTTCTTATAATATTATAATCAATTCGCTTAAAGATAAAAAAGCAAATCTAGAAAACTTAATTGCAAAATATCAGGCAAAGATACATAGCGTACCGACACAGGAAAAGGAGTTAGCAGACCTGGAGAGAAATGCCCAAACTGCTGCAAATACTTATAACGTGTTGCTTGATAAAAAATCAGAAATGAGCGTGAAAGAGATTTCCCAGCTGCAAGATATTATTGTAGTAGATAAGGCCGATTTACCAATTTTCCCTGTTTCTCCTAATCTGAAAATAATACTTTTATTTTGTATGTTTTTCGGAGGGGCTTTCTCAATTGGGTATGTTTTTATTAGTGAATTTAAAGAACGAAGTTTGCTTAAGCTTAATGAAATAGAAGAAGATCTTGATTTGCCCATTCTTTCAATAATTCCTAAATTTCCCAAAGATTTGATAAAGAAAATAGACCAATCTCAAAATATTGAGGATAAATTTGCAGTTTTGCAAAAAGAGAATTTTGGAATTATTGAATCATATAAAGTCCTTCAAACTAAACTTGTTTTTTCTCTTAAAAGAGATAGCAAAATAATATTATTCACCAGCCCCGAGGAAAATAGTGGAAAAACTACTATCGTTGCTAATCTGGCGCTAACCCTTGCTGCAGCGGATAAAAAGGTGTTAATAGTTGACGCTGACTTAAAAAGATGTGGTTTGACAGACTTGTTTGAGGTGTCAAGAGAAAATCCTGGCCTAAGTACGTTTTTAGAACAAGATTTGAGGAAAATACCAATTTTCAAACTTAATGGATTTACTAATAATTTATCGACATCAGGCGAGATAAGTTTTCTACCATCTGGTGATATTAGTGATAAATCAAGCAGCTTGTTGCAATCACAAAAAGCAATAGATTTGATTAATGATTTAAAATCCAGTTTTTATGACTATATTTTAATTGATACTCCCCCGGTAACCAGAGTTGTTGATACATTAATTTTGAGCAGATTAATTGAAAATATAATAATGATTACAAGGTATAATCATACAATGAGAGATTCAGTAATGGCCGGATTACAAGATTTAAGGAATGAAAATATAGATATTGCTGGTGCAATTGTTAATGCTTGCGAGATTGAAAAATCAACGCATAAATATAAATATGGTTATGGTTATGGATATGAATATTCATACAGTAATAAGAACGGCAAAAGCTCTGATTTAAAGCAGACTGTTTACAAAAGATTTAAAACTAGCAAAATCCTAAACCGCTTAAAAGCTAAATAGTATATTTCGTAAACTGTAAGCTGCAATATAGGTTATTTCAGAATATTTATAATTAAAGATAATTTTTTAGAATATACACTCCATGCCTAAAGTGATATGGAGTGTTTTTTTTAGCTGAAATTAAGTTCAAAGTTTGAAAACAAAAATCAAAAGGTTAAAATTAATAAAATATTAGAGGCACAATTCAAAGGTGATTGAAGTAATAAATCCTTTAAATCTAAAAGACTGGGATGAAAAAATAGTTAAACAAAAATATTATACTTTTTTTCATACTTCCCATTGGAGCAGATTGATATCAAAGACTTATGGTTATACTCCGGTGTTTCATATTCTTAAGGAAAATAATGAAATTAAGGGGATTCTTCCTTTAATGGAAGTTAATAGTTTAATTACGGGGAAGCGTGGAATTGGTTTGCCTTTCAGCGATTTTTCAAATCCTTTAGTAAAGGATTCTGTACAATTTCACAAATTGCTTGAATATGCTAAAGAATATGGTAAGAAATCAAAATGGAAATATCTTGAAATAAAAGGCGCGCAGGACTATTTACCCTCAAATACTGATAGTTATATGGAGTATGAGCATTTAATAGATTTTAATGGAAATGAAGAAAAATTGTTTTACGAATTTGACAGTACTACAAAGAGAAATATTCGTAAGGCAATTAATGAAAAGGTTAAGGTTTATCAGAGTCAAACACTAGAGTCAATCCGTCATTTTTATAGATTGAATTCTTTAACACGTCAAAGGCATGGCCTTCCACCACAGCCTTATTCCTTTTTTAAAAATTTATATAAGGTAATATTAAAAAATAACTACGGAACTGTTTTTCTTGCAGAATATAATAAAGAGATAATTGCTGGTGCGATTTATTTGCATTTTGGCGAAAAAGCCATATACAAATTTGGGGCTTCAAATATGAAATATCAAAACCTGCGTGCAAACAATCTTGTAATGTGGGAAGCAATAAAGTTCTATAATTCGATTGGATACAAGGAATTTTCATTCGGAAAAACAGAGCCTGACAATGAAGGCTTGAGACGATTTAAAAAAGGCTGGGGGGTACGTGAAAATAAATCATACACATATAGATTCGATTTAAAGGGAAATAAATTCTTGAAGTTTTCGACACAAACTTCCGGCTTCCATAATAAAATTTTTAATAATCTGCCTCTATCAGTTTTGGAACTATTTGGATCACTAGCTTACCGACATTTCGCCTGAAATTCCTCAAAACTATGAAATAATAAATATAGACAAATACGGTTTATGGAAATTATTTAAGATGAAAATTAAAGATAAAGAATTACCTTATGCTGTATATGTAGGATTGGACAGTTTTCCTGCTCTTGCGACCATTAGGCATCTTTCATCTAAGGGAATACCAGTAATTGGTATAGCCCAAGATAGAAAAGATCACAATTGTAAAACCAATTCTGTACAGGAAATAATATATACAGAAAAATCAAGTGAAGAATTAATTTTTTCACTTGAAAAGCTTGGCAAAAAATTCACTCAGAAAGCAGTTCTTATTACTGGTGAAGAGCCTAATGTATTAGTAGTATCAAGATACCGGGAGAGAATTGAAAAATACTATCATATTATTATGCCAGAAAAAAATGTGGTTGAAACGCTTGTCGATAAGATATTATTTATTGAGTATGCTCAAAGAACTGGCCTTCCAATTCCACGTTCATTTATTATAAAAGAGGATAAAGACATTTACTGTGCAGGTGATGAAATCACATATCCTGCAATTTTAAAACCTACAATTAGATCTCCTAAATGGGTAGAACACACAAAGAAAAAAGCATTTAAAGTTGAATCAAAAACAGAATTAGTCAACTATTATGAGGATTATAAAAAGTTTGGTTCCGGCTTCTTAGTCCAGGAGTGGATTGAAGGACCTGACACAAATCATTATACCTGTAACTTATATTTCAGCAGGAATTCGGAACTACTGGTAACTTTTATTTCAAAAAAAATCCGCCAATGGCCACCCGAGACAGGACAGGGATCCATAGGAATAGAGGCAAGAAATGATTTTGTGCTAAATAAAGCAATCAGTCTTTTTAGCAAACTTAATTGGAAAGGTCTTGCTTATTTAGATATGAAATTTGATAATAGACTGGGTAAATATTTAATTGTTGAGCCCAATATTCTTAGACCAACAGGTAGATCAACTACTGCTGAGGCAGGAGGGGTTGAGCTTATTTATACTATGTATTGCGACGCAGCAAACTTGACTCTTCCTATAAATAGAATCCAAAATTATGGAAATGCCAAATGGGTCCATTTAAGAAGAGATTTCCAAGCATTTTTATTTCTAAGAAAAAAAGGGAAACTTTCATTTAAAGAATGGACAGATTCACTCAAGGGGAAAAAAAGTCATTCACTATTTTCGTTAAAAGATCCACTCCCATTTATATTTGATATTATTAGGGTTGTTAAGTTATATATAAAAGATAGAAATTATGTATAAAAATCGATAAATAATTTTTAAAGAAATTCTAAAGGTCAAATAATTTGGAGTACAGTTTAATACAAGAGAATAAGGTTGAAATAGATATTTATGGTGTAGTTGGAATTAGGTTTGAAAATATTTCAAAGAATGAAGTCAATTCTGTTGTTAACAACTTTCCGATTTCAAAATCAGAACTAGGTCGTGAACCTGATATCATTGTTCGTTTTGTTGATAGGCTAAAATCATCTGGTCTGATTTTCCTTGGCTTAGATTTTGCAGCTTTTGATAAGGATAATTTTTATTTGATAAGCGATTCTCAAGAAAGGAAGAAGGTAAGTATTCCTTTTGATAAAATAGGTCAAAAAATGGAAATAATATGTGAAAAAGGAATAAAGTCAGTTCCTCTTTTGAATCATATAATTAACTTTTATCTAATTAAAAACAATTTTATTCCTATTCATTCTTCAGGGTTTTATTTTGATCGGAAAGGAATATTGGTAATGGGCTGGACCAAAGGAGGCAAGACTGAAACTTTACTATCATTTGCAAACCATGGTGCAGAATATGTAGGAGATGAATGGGTGGTTTTATCAAAGGATGGCTCTGAAATGTACGGTCTTCCTGTACCAGTAACAATTTGGAAATGGCAGCTAGCTTATATTAAAAACCTAATAAATAATGTTGGATTAAGTAATAAAGCTGTTTTTGCAAGCATTTCAATGCTTGAAAGTGTTTATAAAGTAATTGGTAAATTAAGATTGGACAAAATATCCCCTTTCAAATTTTTGGGGCAGGGATTACCATATGCAAAAAAGTTGCTAAAACTCAGGAAATCTCCCGAGGAATTATTTAAAGGTAAGATCCGTAATGGGAAAACGAATCTGGATGTAATAGTTTTAGCTTTAAGTCATGAAAGTAATGAAATAACAGTTAGGAAATGTGAGGCGGAGGAAATTGTTAATAGAATGATACATTCAAATGATTACGAACAACTACCCTTTTTCGAATTTTATAAAGCATTTCAATATGCATTCCCTGAAAAGGATAATGAATTCTTAAATAATATAAGAAATACACATGCTACTTTGTTGCGGAAAGCGCTGGAAGGGAAGAATTCCTTTAAAATGAGCCATCCCTATCCGGTTTCTTTTGAGGTTCTTTTTTCAGAATTAAATTCGGCTTTATCTCATTAAAAAGGATTATTAATGTCCTCTATTGCTATCATAGGTCAGGATGGTGCCGGCAAAACAACAATATCAAATATGGTGTTGGAAAAACTGCCACTTAAAATGAAATATATTTATATGGGAAGAAATGTCGAATCTGGAAATATAATGCTTCCTACTTCCTGGTTGATTCATTATTATAAAATATATAAGTATAAAAAATCTCACAGGGGATTAAATTATAATAATGCGAAAAAATTATCGTTACATGAGATAGATAAAAACAGAAAAGTTGATACAAGAGGGAAATTTTCTGCAACCCTGAGGCTGTTAAATAGGCTCATTGAAGAATGGTTCAGGCTTTTAGTTTCTTTGTACTATCAATTACTGGGTTATATAGTCGTGTATGATAGACATTTTATTTTTGACTATGCTCCCGATCCCAATGACACGTATTCCCATAACAGGTTAACAACTAAAATTCATAATTGGACGTTGAACAATTTGTATGAGAAGCCGAGTTTAGTGATTTTTCTTAATGCACCTGCTGAGGTGTTGTTTTCTAGAAAGGGAGAAGCCACTTTAGAGTACTTGAAAGCTAAAAATAGAGTATTTCTTAATGTGGGGAAAAAAATGCCAAATTTTAGAATAGTTGACGCTTCTGAACCATTAGAGAATGTATTTGGAAATGTTAAGGAATATATTTTCGAGTATTATAATTCACGAAAGTAGTTTAAATTTTCCAATTTTTAAGCATATTGAATTTAAATTTGTTTCACAAAATGATCTATGAAAAAATTAGATTTTATAATTAATCTGGAACTTGGAAATGATGCTAATTAAAGAAGTTATTGAAATAGCAGTTGAGGCTGGAGATGCAATTATGGAAATTTATAATTCTGAGGAGTTTGATGTTGAGATGAAATCAGATAATTCTCCCCTTACAATTGCTGACAAGATCTCTCATAAAATAATAAAAGAAAAACTCTCGGCTTTATATCCAGATATTCCCATATTATCTGAAGAAGGAAGAGAAATATCTTACGAAGAAAGAAAAGATTGGAAACTATTTTGGTTAGTAGATCCGTTAGATGGAACAAAAGAATTTATAAAAAAGAACGGCGAGTTTACAGTAAATATAGCTTTAGTGAAAGATAATGATCCAATAATGGGCATTATTTACGCGCCAGCTTTTAATCCAAGCATAAACATTTCTTCATCTGTAACTGGGACTCTTTATTATGCCGATAAAAAGATGGGATCATTCAAGAATATTGGTGGTGTTATTAAGAAATTACCTTGTTTTGGAATTAATGGGAAAGTTAAAGCAGTTAGAAGCCGCTCACATGCTTCAAAGGAAGAAGAAAGAGTATTTAAACAGCATAATGTATGTGAGACAATTTCAATTGGTAGTTCATTAAAGTTTTGCATGGTCGCTGAAGGGATGGCTCATATTTATTACCGTTTTGGTCCAACTAGCGAATGGGACGTAGCTGCCGGTTATGCTATTGCAAAATATGCAGGAGCCAATATCCAAGGGCTTTCATTTAATAAACAGAGTTTAATTAATACATCATTTATCATAACAAACAAAGTAAATAGCCCCCATTAAAAAGTTTATATATATAAATAAAAGGATGTTCTGAATGCAAAATATATTCAAAATTATAGCCACTGTTGGACCAAGCTCATTAAAAGAAAATATTATTAAAGAAATGGATCGATGGGGGACAGAACTTTTTAGAATTAATTTATCTCATACTGATATTAAAGATTTGAAAAACGTAATTAAAAATTTAAGAAACTGGACGAATAAACCTGTGTGTATTGACAGCGAAGGGGCACAGATAAGAACAGGTAAGTATTTGAACGGACAAATTAGGCTTGAAACAAATTCACAAGTAGAAATCGTGGGGTTCAAAGAAAAAGAAACAGGATCAAGATTGCCTATTTATCCAGGAAATCCCATAGAAATATTTAAGATAGGCGATCTTTTAAGAATAGACTTTAATGCGGTTATTGTGCAGGTGATGAAAATTGAGAGTAATTTGGTAGTTGGACGCGTTATTGAAGGAGGTGTAGTAGGAAGTAATAAGGGTATAGGCATTGATCGCATGCCTTTTTTACCTGCATTTACAGAAAAGGATTATGCTGCTCTGAAAATAGGTAAGGAAATGGGAATAAACCATTATGCTCTTTCATTTGCATATAAAAAAGAAGATATAATCTGGATCAGAGAGCAATTTGATTATCCTATTTTTGTAATCAGTAAGATTGAAAGCTACAATGCTTTGTCAAATATAAAGGATATTGTGAGAGCAACAGATGCTGTATTAATAGATAGAGGGGATCTGTCGAAAGAAGTTCCGCTTCAGAAGCTTGGCCTGGTACAGCGATATATAATGAACTTTGCAAATAACTTTGATAAACCAGCTTATGTTGCAACAAATCTTTTGGATAGTATGATTAGTGGAATGCAACCCAACCGGGCTGAAATAAATGACATTACCAGTAATTTATTTAGCGGTGCTTCGGGCATAGTTTTAGCGGCTGAAACTGCAATTGGGAAACATCCGGTTCAGGTAATAAGAATGGCAGCGGGTATAATTGAAGAAACCAAGAATTATTTAAATCATAATACCGGGCTTAACATTCACGAATTTATAGATCATGTTTACGAAAATAGTCTAATACTTCCTCACGGTGGTACACTAGTACAAAATTTTATTAATGAAGATGCGAAAGAAATTATAAAATTAGACCTACCCAAAATTTATCTGGATGAACAAGCGGCTCTGGATGTTGAACAATTAGCCACCGGGACATATTCACCCGTATCTGGATTTATGGATATTTCAGAAATGAATTCAGTATTGGAATCAAATAAATTAATAAACGGCGCCATATGGACACTACCTATATTGCTGCAGATGAATGAGAATGAAATTAAATTTAAGATTAATGATAAAGTATTATTGTTTGCAAAGCAGGAGAATGAGGTAATTGGATTGATTACAATTAAGAACATAGAAAAAATTGCTGATATGGATTATATCGCTGATAGGTGGTTTGGGACAAATGATAATTCACATCCTGGTGTTAAATATTTTAAGAGTAAAGGTAAATATATTATTAGCGGTGATGTATATAAATTTAGGCATGATAGTTTTCAAAAGCCTTATGTTTTAACCCCCCAACAAATCAGATCGATTTTAAGAGATCTGGGTATGGCAACTGTCGTTGGCTTCCATACGCGCAATGTTGTTCATCGTGGTCACGAATTTATACAGAAAGAGGCATTAGAAATGATCAAAGCAGATGGCTTATTAATTAGTCCTGTAATCGGTCCTAAGAAAAAAGGTGATTTTGTTTCGCGAGCGATTCTTGAAAGCTATCATAAAATTATTTCAAAAGGGTATTATAATCCTTATAGGGTTATATTAGGTGCATTTTGCACATATTCTAGATATAGTGGGCCGCGTGAAGCAGTGTTCACTGCTTTATGCAGGAAAAATTTTGGGTGCAGTCACTTTATTATTGGGCGAGATCATACGGGTGTTGGTGAATTTTATGCACCGGATGCTTCGCAAAGAATATTTGATGAAATCGGTGATATTGGAATAAAACCTGTTTTCTTCGAAACTGCCTATTACTGTAGCGTGTGTGAAACCGTAACCGCTGAATGTCGGCATCAGGATAAATTCAAGATTACTATAAGCGCTTCTGAGGTTAGAAATTGTCTGATTAATAACAAGCGGCCCCCACAATATCTATTAAGAGAGGAGATCTCGGATTTATTAGAAAATATGATAAAAGAAAAAGAGGATATATTTGTTAATTAACTTTAAAAGGAATTGAGGATGATAATTTGGCTTACTGGCCTCTCCGGATCGGGAAAAACAACATTGTGTAGGTTAATTGAAAAGAAATTGAAATCTGACGGCTATACTGTGGAATGGTTTGACGGCGATAGAGTAAGAGAAGAACTGAATATTGAATCCGATTTTTCCAAAGAAGGCATACTAAAAAATAATTTTGAGGTGATTAAAAAAATTAATCTTGTTCAAGATAGTGTAGATTATATAGTGATTTCGTTAATAACCCCATATGAAGAAGTTCGAAAACACGCAAGAGAAATTTTTGGGAAACAATATTTTGAGATTTATGTAAAGTGTGACAAAGATACTTTGATAAAAAGAGATACAAAAGGACTATATGAAAAAGCCATTAATGGTGAATTAGATAATTTAATTGGCTTTAGTGATGAATTCCCATATGAAGAACCCTCAAATCCTGATCTTATTATTGAAACGAACCTCATAACTTCTGACGAGGCAGTCAAGAAAGTATTTGAATCGTTGCAAATTCATTTTTAATATTATGAAGCTGGATATACAGTAATTATGATAGGATTTATGAATTACTTTTCCTGTTTGATATACAATTAATTTTTCTATAAAAAACTCGGAACAATATCATATTATGGGAAGAATCAAAATAGTATACCTGACCGGTTTCTGGTATAGTGGGGCTACAATTCTCGGCAGAAGTTTGAAAACTTCAGACCAGGTAATTTATGTTGGCGAAATAAGAGACTTTTGGGTTAAAGGATTAAGAAATAATGTAAAATGCAGCTGCGGTGAAAGATTCAGTGATTGTACTTTCTGGCAAAATGTAAAAGATGATTATATAAATTCTTTTCCCTCAGATAGTATAGAAAAAATCACGCAAGAACTTAAAAAATTTGATAAATGGACCAATTTTTTTAAGTTGAGAAAATACCTTAAAAAAGGAAATGATAAATCCTATCAGCAATTTATCGATAATTATTTAGTTCATACTGAAAAACTGTATGAATGTATTTCCAAATACAGTGGGAAGAATATTATAGTCGATTCCTCCAGGTTGGCTGTAAGGCTGCTGGCTCTTTCATTATCAAAAAAAATGGAACTTTTTCCTATATATGTAATTAGAGATCCCAGGGGTGTGGTCAATTCGCTTTTTAAGAAAGATATAAGAAATTTTGGAAGAATAAAAGTTAGCTCGATTAAGCATACAATTAAATGGAATGTAAAAAATCTTCTGACTCTTAATGCAATGAAAGTAATAAATACCAATAATAAGTTGTATTTGGGATACAAGTATTTTACAAAGAATCCGGCATCAGTATTGGAATTCCTAGAGAAACAACTTAATTGTAGACTACATTTTACTTTAGAAAATGAAAATGTTTCATTGAACCTGAAACCTGGGCACGTATTTACAGGTAATAGAAGCAGGAATGATTCAGGCAAAATTTCTATTAGAGAAGACATAAAGTGGAAAAATGAATTAAATATGGTCTCCAAAATTTTAGTCTCAATATTTTCTTTGCCTATGTATAAATATATACACGCAAAGTATCACTTAAAATATTTGCATATTTGATTATTTTTTTGATAATGGATTGCATTGATAAATGGGGTTCATTAAAGTATGTTTTTATATATTTATTGTTTAATTATTTTTGCCGCTTTGTAAAATGTTTAGACACATAAAAAAATATAATACTTATTTAATATTTGTATTGTTAATATTTTTTATTAAGGATAATTACATTTTTGCCCAGTCTGAACAAATAAGGATAATGGCGTATAATTTGTTGGAGTATTATAACGGTGCTACGGATGGGGGTTATGCATTTAGGGATACTTATTTTAGGACCGTGTTATCGACAGTAAATCCTGACATTTTAGCTGCTTGTGAATTTAATGATAACACCTCAGCTGCTCCCGATACTTTCTTAACGGATGTATTAAACTATTCAACCGCCAATCTGTATCAAATGGGACCATTTGTAGGTGATACAGATTATGTTAGCACTAGTACCGTTCATACTGACGCTAATGTAATTTATTATAAGCCCTCTAAATTTACTTTTTTAAGCACCAAAATAATAATAAGGGATAACCAGCCGTCTGGTACCAATCATCCATCATATGAATATCAACTATATAACAATCTAACCGGAGATAAAATAATTATTTATGGAGTTCATTTAACTTCTGGAAGTAGCCATACATCTTTGAGAAATGATAATGCAGATACCATTAGGTCGTATAGTGATGCACTTCCCCCCGGTTCTTATTTTATTTCGGCTGGTGATTATAATTTTTATGCTGGGGGAAATGAACCAGCTTATGCCACGCTGCTTGATCAAACTAATCCCGGTTATTTTATAGATCCGTTAACTCTTTCAGGAGATTGGTCCACTAATTCAAGTAATTATCAGTATCAAACACTGGCCACAAGAACAACGGCTTTTGCCCAAGGTGAATCTGTTGGTTTAGAATACAGGCTTGATATAATATTAAACTCACAATCAATTGTGAATCCTGGAGGTGTAACATATAATCCTTCCACTTTTACAACTTATGGCAACGATGGGAAGCACCACCAAAAATCAATAAATTCATCTCCAACTATTCCGGAAGGTGCAACGATTGCAGATGCGCTTTATTACGCTTCAGATCATCTTCCTGTTTATGCTGATTATACTTTTGCAGTTCCTAGCTCTGTAAATCCTCCATACCAGGGAAGTATTGCATTTACACAGGTGGGGGTTGGTGATGGAACGTCTGGACATGATGACGAAATTGAATTTGTAACTTTATACAGGATGGATTTAACAAAGCTTAAGATAACTAATAATCCTGTGCAAAATAATGATGCTCTTGGAACTGTAGTAGGAGGAGGAACATATGATTTAGGTAACACTGATTGGACGGATGTTCCAGCAGGTACACATGTAAGGTTAGGTCCAAATTTGAGTAATGAAAATTTATCGACTGGATTGAGTGATGGTATTTTAACTTATAATGGCTCGGGTAGTAGCGCATTGCCGGCATTTAGTTCGTCGGGAGATAATCAGGTTATAGCTTACACAGGCTCATCATCGTCCCCTACATACATAGCAGGTTTACATTGGGGCGGTACATCCAGTGTATGGCCTGACCCGTCATATGCACCAGGTACTTCTTCTGATTTGGCTTTAGGAACTTACAATAATTACTATTTTAATGGCTCTCTTACTGGAACACTTTATACTGACAGAAATAATCTTGTAGATTTAAACAACTGGACAGGATCTTCTTCCTGGATAGATTATAATTTTCAGCCCCTTCCAGTTGAACTATCATCTTTTTCTGCAAAGGTCAATAAAGATGGAATTGATTTATCCTGGCGGACAGAAACTGAGGTAAATAATTATGGATTTGAGATTCAAAGATCGACAGATAAAGTCCTCTGGAATAAAATTGGTTTTGTGCCCGGAAATGGAAATAGTAATTCGCCTAAGGATTATTCATTTACTGACAAGTCCATTCCCAACGGAATAATTTATTATAGGCTAAAGCAGATTGATAACAATGGCAAATTACAGTACTTAGCTATAATAGAAATAAATAACAACTCTCCATCTAAAGCGACTCTATCTCAAAATTATCCAAATCCATTTAATCCGGTTTCTACCATAGAGTATAGTATACCGAAGGAAGGTTTTGTAACGCTAAAGGTTTACGATATTCTGGGTAGGGAAGTCTCTACTTTAGTAAATAAAAATCAAAGTGTAGGTAAGTACACCGTTAATTTTGATGGCTCCGGACTCGCTAGTGGTATTTATTTTTATGTTTTAAAAACAAACAACTTTGTTTTATCAAGAAAAATGGACCTTCTAAAATAAAATCCCACATTAAATATTTTTGAGATCTATGATCCTACTAATTGTCAAGTTGATTTTACATTAGAACAATATGAATAAGTGGTTGAAATTAAATAGAGTATATCCCTCCTAATATTTTGCATTTCAGACCTGATAATTGTAATATCATATCTAAATTATTTAAAATTAAGGTTTTTTAATTTTTAACTAGCTGGAGATTTATTCTAACTGTAACTTATGAAAATTAATTCTTTCAATAATTATAAAATTTCAGAAGAGACATCTGAAATTGATCAGGATTTGATTAGATTTATTCAGGGAAAAACAGAGTGTTCCATATATTATCACCCGGCATGGTTGAGAGTTCTGGAGGAAGAAACTAATCAAAAAATTATTAAATTAGTTTGTAGAGATAATACAGGAAAATTAGTTGGTTTTTTACCGCTTCAATATACTCAAGGTATGCCTTTTAATATTGGAGGTATTCCTGTTGTAAAACGCATCTCGTCTTTACCAAGAACTCCCGTCGGTGGTCTAATTGCTTCAAATGATAAAGTTGCAGATATGTTGGTTAGTAAGGCAATTGAAATAAGTAGCAAGAATTTAAAATATAGATTGCAAATTAAATCTTTTAAGGACAATCTGAATGAAAGAATATCGGCGTTATCTAAGCACTACTGGCGTGAATTCTATTTTACTGATATACCAAAATATCCGGAAGAATTAAGGTTTGGTAATTCTAAGAATCATACAAAAATAAAATGGGGAGTTAACAAAGCTATTAAAAATGGAGTTAGAGTAAGATATTCTGATTCTGAAAAAGATCTGCTGGAATGGTACAATTTATATCTTAATACAATGAAATTTCATATAACACCGCCGAGATCATTGCATTTTTTTAAAAGTCTCTGGACAAATTTAAAACCAGAGGGGCTAATACAGTTAGCTCTTGCAGAATTAGAAGATAGCGGGAAACGCAGAATTATAGCCGGATGCATTTTCTTAACTTTTAATAAAGTTGTAGTTTATGCTTTTAACGGGAGTGCCAGAAGTGATTTTGAATTGAGACCGAATGACTTAATTCATTGGACTGTAATTCATGATGTGCAAAAAAAAGGATTTGAAACTTATGATTGGGGAGAAGTTACTAAAGGTCAGGAAGGACTAGCTGCTTATAAAGAAAAATGGTCGTCAAAAAAAGTCAGTATGTATCATTACTACTTTCCTGGCTTTGAGAGTATTGGTGACTATGTTATTGATTCAGGTATAAGGGAAAAATTACTTAGAAAACTATGGAGCATTTTACCATTAAAAATTACTTCTTTGATAGGTCCTCTAATTTTTAAGTTCTTATAATGATAAGAAAACTGTTTTATTTTTTTAAACCGCTTATTCCACGGTCCTGTCAAATACTTCTGCGGAGATTGATTGTGAAAAATCAACAGAAGAAGTATAAAGATATTTGGCCGATTTTAGAATCATCTGAAAAACCTCCGGAAAATTGGCCAGGTTGGCCAAACAATAAAAAGTTTGCATTTGTTCTCACCCACGATGTAGAGCTACAAAGAGGTCATGATCAAAGTTTAAAATTAGCTTTGATGGAAAAAGATTTGGGGTTTGTTTCCTCTTTTAACTTTGTACCTGAAAGATATAACGTTTCCTCCGAAATGCGGAATGAACTTGTAAAACTTGGCTTTGAAGTAGGTGTCCATGGATTAAATCACGACGGTAAACTTTTTTCAAGTAAAAAAATATTTGATGAAAGGGCAAAAAAAATAAACGAATATATTAAAGAATGGAATTCAACAGGTTTTAGGGCTCCTGCCATGCACCATAACCTGGAGTGGATTCACGGTCTCAACATAAAATATGATCTTTCTACGTTCGATACAGATCCTTTTGAACCACAAGCCGACGGCGTAGGTACTATTTTCCCGTTCTTAGTTGAAGATAATAATGGGAACAAATATATAGAAATGCCTTATACTTTGGTACAGGACTTTACACTATTCATACTAATGCAAAAGAAGGATATCCAGGTTTGGAAAAATAAAGTTGATTGGATTGCTGAAAAGGGCGGAATGGTTTTGGTAAATGTTCATCCCGATTATATTAACTTTGGACCTGGCAAATCAAAAAGGGAAGAATTTCCTTTACAATTATACATTGACTTGCTTGAATACA
>Ga0315535_1001226_pt1 | contig 17235 bp, 17 predicted proteins | sample SalMarSW160220MG_2_FD_203092 | JGI IMG/M metagenome (GOLD analysis project Ga0315535, IMG submission 203092) | Salt marsh sediment microbial communities from the Plum Island Ecosystem LTER, Massachusetts, United States - Salt Marsh Sediment SW1602-20 ... | reverse complement strand
TTTTCGTAAGCTCCAAGATGGTCACAGGCGATGCGCCAAAGGGAAAAGAGAACTGGTTCGTCATGATTAATGTGCCGGAAAATCTGGGGCAGGACTGGGATGTCCTGGTGGAAAAAGCCCGCAGGAATATACTCAACAAGCTTTACAGGATGCTTGGAACCAGGATCGAACCCCTGATCCTGAAAGAGTTTGTGGCCGATCCCCGTACCATCGAAGCCAATACCTGGTCCCACCGGGGTTCACTTTATGGCAACAGTTCAAACAGCCGGGTGGCCGCATTCAGCAGGCATCCCAATTTTCTCAGGAAATACAAGGGGCTCTATTTCGTAGGAGGAAGTGTGCATCCGGGCGGGGGAATCCCCCTCTGCCTGGCTTCAGCCAGGATCGTTGATATGCACATCAAATAGGAGGGAGCCATGACAGACAAGCTGCTTGATAAACTTCAGTCAAAAAACCCGGTCCCTATCCTGGCGTTTTACTTTGCCGTAGGGGCAGCAGGATTGATCATCCCGGCCTCCCGGGGGTGGTTTATCAGGGCGGTTCCCTTTACCTTGCTGGTGAGTCTGGCATTGCTGTTCCTTTATCATGGAAAAATATCATCCCGTACCTGGTGGACCGGACTGCTGATTTTTGTCCTGGGCCTGCTCATTGAGATGACAGGTGTGGCCACCGGACTTATTTTCGGGGATTACCAGTATGGGGATACCCTTGGGCTGAAGCTCTTTCATACACCGCTGATGATTGGTGTGAACTGGCTCATACTGGTTTACTGCAGCACGGTGATTGCAGGCAGGTTTGTGGAGCCCCTCTATTTCAGGTCCATCGTGGCAGGTTCCATGATGGTTGTGTATGATTTTGCCCTCGAACCGGCAGCCATCCGCCTGGACATGTGGAGATGGACAGGGAACGCCGTGCCACTCCAGAATTATCTGGCCTGGTTTGTGATTGCTACGGTTCTCAGCTATCTGGCAGCCAGGTTTCGCTTGCCCAATCCAAACAACAAAATGTCAGGCCCAATCTATTTCATTCAGCTGACTTTCTTCATCACACTGGACATATGGATAGTTGCTGAAAGGATATGGGGATCCTTATAGCCATAACGATCATGTTGCTGTGGGGAGGCCACCTGGTCTTTTCCATCGCACTGGTGGAGGTCTCCTGGACCAATCCATGGATGTATCTTCATGTACTGATCCAGGCCTATCTGTATACGGGGCTTTTCATCACCGGCCATGATGCCATGCACCATTCCGTTTCAAAAACCAGGTGGATCAACAATCTGCTGGGAACCCTGGCAGTGTACCTTTTTGCAAGCCTCTCGTATAAGCGGCTGATCAAAAACCATTGGGATCACCACAGGTATCCCGGTACAGAAAAAGACCCTGATTTTTATACCCTGTCACAGAACTTTTTTACCTGGTGGTTTATGTTCCTGGTGCGGTATGTGACCATCTGGCAATTTCTTTCCATGGCTGTCATCTTTAATATCCTGAAGCACCTGGCAGGCGTGCCGGGTCCCCCACTGGTGGTATTCTGGATCATCCCCGCCATCCTGGGTACCTTTCAGCTCTTCTATTTTGGCACTTTTGTCCCCCATCGCGAGCCGCATACAGAGGAAATGGGAAAACACAGGGCCAGAACCCTGAGCCGCAACCATCTCCTGGCCATGCTCACCTGCTATTTTTTCGGATACCACCGGGAACATCATGAGGCACCGGGCATCCCCTGGTGGAAATTATACAAAACCAAAATTCCCCGGAAACCATTTTCTATATTTGTGTAAACGGATTGATAGAATGAGTCAAAACATCAGGGTCAGATTTGCACCCAGTCCCACCGGCCCCCTGCATATTGGCGGTTTACGTACCGCCCTGTTTAACTACCTGTTTGCCAGAAAAAACGGTGGAATATTTATCCTTCGCATCGAGGATACAGACCAGACCCGGTTTGTTCCGGGAGCCGAGGATTATATCATTGAATCGCTGGAGTGGTGCGGCCTGATCCCGGATGAGGGTCCCCGCCAGGGTGGAGGTTTTGGTCCCTACCGCCAATCCGAACGAAAAAGCCGTTACGAGAAGTATGCCCAGGACCTGGTAGAGAATGGAAACGCTTACTATGCATTTGATACTCCGGAAGAGCTTGACCGGCTTCGCAGTGACCGTGAGTCAAAGGGAGAAACATTTGTCTACGATGCACAGGTAAGGGACAGCCTTCGGAATTCACTGGTTATGGAAAAGTCGCAGGTAGAGGAGATGATAGGTAACGGTACTCCCTACGTGATCCGGTTCAGGTTCGAACCCGGAAGGGATATCCCCATGCACGATCTGGTGCGGGGTGAACTGCTGGTGAATTCTTCTGCCCTTGATGACAAAATCCTTTTCAAATCGGATGGCATGCCAACCTATCATCTTGCCAATGTGGTGGATGACAACCTGATGGCCATCTCGCATGTGATCCGTGGTGAGGAGTGGCTCCCCTCCCTGCCGCTTCACTGGTCCCTTTACAAAGCCTTCGGATGGGAACACCTAAGGCCAGCATATGCCCACCTGCCACTTATTTTGAAACCCACGGGGAAAGGAAAACTGAGCAAGCGGGATGGTGAAAAAGGAGGGTTCCCGATTTTCCCGCTGGAGTGGAAAGACCCGGTTTCGGGAGTCATCTCCCCGGGCTACAGGGAAGAGGGCTATCTCCCTGAAGCATGTATCAATATGCTGGCATTGCTTGGATGGAATCCCGGAACCGAACAGGAGTTGTTTTCCCTGGCAGAGCTGATTCAGGAATTCCAGATCGAAAAGGTAGGACGGTCCGGATCCAGGTTCGATCCGGAAAAAACAAAGTGGTTCAACCACCAGTACATGCAGCTGATCCCGGATACGGACCTGCAATTGGCTTTTAAGGAGGTTTTGGCCAAAAACGATGTAAGCTGTTCAGATACACAACTGGCCACGCTGATTCCCATCATCAAACCCAGGATCACTTTCGTCGAAGAAGTGTGGGAACAGGCGTGGTTCTTTTTCAGGGCGCCTGATTCCTACGACCCGGCAGTGGTAAAAAAATGGTGGAAGGAAGATACACCCGGAAAGATGAATCAACTGGCCGCGGCACTGGAGTCCTGTGAACCATTTACAGCGGAATCTGTTGAAAATGTGGTAAAGAGCCTCATCACTGAAAAGGAGTGGGGCATGGGGACCATCATGAATGCCTGGCGGCTGATCATTGTGGGAGCTTCCAAAGGTCCGGGCCTATTTGAACTTGCAGAATTCCTCGGAAAGGAGGAGGTCATTGCCAGGATCAGCAAAGGAGTCGATACAATACAATTTTAAATCCTGAACCAATGCAAAAGGAAAGCAAACTTTACGTAAACATCCATGGGCACAGGCAGGCCAACAACATCCAGGAGTGGGTGATGATGAACCTGATGGCCAGTGAGTATCCGCCCGATGATATTGAAAACGGATACTATTCGGTTGGTTTTCACCCCTACAACGTGGGGAAGGTGGATGAAGAGGAAACCCTGAAAAAGGTACGCCTGGCTACGGAAAACCCCAATGTGTTTGCACTGGGGGAGATCGGTCTGGACAAATCCATTGAAGCTCCTTTGGATGTCCAGATGCGTATTTTTGAACGGCAGATGGACATCGCCGAATTCGCCGATCTTCCCGTGATCCTGCATGTGGTCAGAGCTTTCAATGAGATACTTGGGTTCATGAAAGCCCATCAGCCATCGGTCCCCATGATTATCCATGGTTACAACGGCAGCCGGAAGATGGCCGATGATCTTGTAAAAGCCGGATTCCTTATCTCTTTCGGTGAGGCCATTGCCGGAGAGCACTCCAAGATCGTAGAATCTTTACTTTTGGTACCGGTGGAAAAACTATTCCTGGAAACGGACCAAGGTATTCTTGATATCAGGGAGATTTATCAAACAGCGGCAGACGTAAAAGGCGTCTCCCTGGATCACCTGCGGATCCAGATCGTTGAAAATGCGAAAACACACCTGCCCAGGTTTGCAGCACTTTTCTGATCCCCTTCATGAATGACACAAAGCAGTCCTCATCCAGGCTGGCAGGAGCGAACCATCCAACTTTTCGGGCTGGAGCGGTATGCCAGGCTCGAAAAAGCCAATGTACTTGTGGCCGGTATGGGCGGAGTAGGTTCCATGGCTGCAGAGATGATCTGCAGGAGCGGGGTGGGAAAAATGACCATTGTGGACGCCGACATCATCCATCCCGGCAACCTGAACAGGCAGATTCCTGCCACCCACAGCAATCTGAACAGGGCGAAGGCTGTGGTAATGGGAGAACGCCTGCTTGACATCAACCCGGGACTTCAGCTTACCGTACTCAATGAGTTTATCAAAGAGGACCGGTTGCCGGAGCTTCTGGAAGAACCCTTCGACTATGTTGTGGATGCCATCGACACCCTTTCCCCAAAGATTCACCTCATCTACCATACCATGAACAGGGGGATCGGGCTGGCCAGTTCCATGGGGTCGGGCGGCAGGGTAGACCCCGCACAGGTTCATGTGGCGGATTTTGGTGAGACCTATAACTGCCGGCTGGCATTCATCCTGCGTAAAAAGCTGAGAAAGATGGATGTACATGGAGGATTCAGGGTGGTTTTCTCAACAGAGCAGGTCCCCAAAGAGATGATCATCCCCGTGGAGGGGGAGCGCAACAAAAAATCCACCGTGGGCACCACCTCTTTCATCCCTGCCATTTTCGGGTGTACCCTGGCATCCATTGTGATCCGGGACCTTACCGGAGAGGGTTGAAAAAAACCATGTTTTTTTCCTGGATCGTGCAACCATAAGCCGTATTTTGCCGTACAAACATTGTTTTATAAACACAAACCAAAACCGAATGATCATGAGAAAACTGATTATAATTGTTGCAGTAGCTTTTCTGGTTGTGCCGTTTGTAGATGCACAGATGTTCAAAATCGGCCTCAAAGCAGGGCTCGGATTATCAAACCTGAAATTCGATGATCTGACAGGGGTAGGTAGCGGAAGTGATGTATACCAACTGGCCACGGGAGACAGGGTAGCGGCTTACCATGTGGGGCTTCAGACCCGGATCACGATTGCCACTTTCTTTGTGCAGCCCGAGTTGTATTTCAATGATGGCGGAGGAACCATTGACATGGTCGATGCCAATGGGGTCAGTGAACTGCTGAATGTGGATTTGAAAACAGTGGACCTTCCCATTTTGTTTGGCGTGAAACTGGGGCCGGCAAGGATCAATGTGGGCCCGGTTGGATCCTATGTGCTGAGAGAAGAGTCCATCCCAATTGAAATCGGCAATATCACAGAGGATTATACCCTGTTTACCAGCGGCATGAGCTGGGGATTTCAGGCCGGAGTGGGAGTGGATCTGTCCAAAATTTCCCTGGATGTGCGCTATGAGGGATCCCTGAGTGCACTGGGGGATTCATTCACTGTGGGCACTCGGGCATTCAACCTGGATGCACGTCCCAGCCAGTGGGTCTTCTCCCTGGGGTTCTGGTTCAGGTAGTTGAACCTCGAAAACAGAACGACCACAGACTGTCTCAAAAGGGGCGGTCTTTTTTTATGTTTTTGTTAGGTATACCCCTCAGTCGCTGAAAACCGAGCTTGCGAGCTCAGCGAAGCTAATCTTTACTTCGTAAACATTTATAGGCTCCTTCCAGGGCATACCTGACAAAACATACATTTTAAGCATCTCTTAGAATAAAAAGAGACTTTTGAGATAGGGAACTATTTGAAGATATCGGACTTGTATATCCCTTTGATGGTCCGTTTCCGGAGGACAAGGAAGAGGATGAAGTGGAGGACCAGGAAGCCGCTCCAGATCAGCAGGGTGATGTGCACCACGCGGATTGATTCTTGCCTGGCACCCAATCCCAGAAGGAACCAGGCTTCGGAAACACCCCCCCAAACAAGAAAGGTGGTCAGACTCCACCGGAGGCCGGCATCAAACAGGAAATTCTCCATGCCGTCCCTCCGCCCGGTCATCCATGCAGTGGCGAAGATAGCAGCCCCGTAAAGAAAGGCGATCACCCAAAGCCAGATGTATTTCTCAGCGGTCAGCAGGCTGCTTAATCCGAACCGGAAAAGCACCGTATACACAAACAGCAGGGCGGCGAACAGCAGCAGGTTTTTTGATATGATTTTCATGGTATTTTGTTTTGCAGGTTAAATGATCCTTGTCAGGACAACAACAAAGCTTTCAGCGGTTCTTCAAAGAAGAGAAGGATGTTTCTTTCCACGAAAGATTTAAGGAGCGCCTCTCCCAGCGGGGTCAGCTGGTAATATTTCCTGTCAGGTCCCTTGTACCCTTTTCCCGTGCTGAAATCGACCATCTTCAGGTGATAGAACTTGCGCAGGGTGCGGTAGAGGCTTTGCTCCTCCGCCCTGATGGTTCCTTTTGAGAAAAGGTGGATGGATTCCTGCAGCTCGGTCACATACTTGGGACCTTCCTTCAGCGAGAGAAAGATCCAGAGGGTCAGCTGTCCTTTTTTATAGGTCTCTTCCCAGGCTGCCAGCAGATCTTCCTTCAATTGTTCATTCTCTTTCATAATATACAACAAGTATTAAACAAGATGAATAATACAAATGTAATAATCATATTGACAATATCAAGTATTTTAAGATTTTTTAGTGCCCCGTCTGTAGCTTCCGGTGTTCCCGGAGCATTTTAAACCGCTTAAAACCAAGACCGTAGAGGTGGTCCAGGTCAAAGTCGACCATCCCCTTCAACTTTCGGGGATGCAGCCTGTTGGAACACCAATCGGAGGTAAGACCCAGTTGAAACATGAAGGTCAGGTATCGCCGGAGAGGTTGATGAAGGGCCAGTTTCTTGTTGGTTTCGGAGATCCTCCTGTAACAGATCCGCTCGGGACAGGTCAGTGCGCAGCCTGCATTTCCGAAAAGGGTGATCCGCTCTTTTTGAGCAATGGAAACGAGGAACCCGGTTTTATGGTTCAGGTTCATGGGCAGGATCACCGTGTCATACAGGTCAAGGGCCCTGTCGATCTTTTCATGGGTATCGATCTCTTTGAGAATGCTGGCTTCGATCTGGAAAGCGGGAAAGTCCTGCCTGATCCACCGGGCCAGGTTGTCATCGGTACAGATGACAGAGTTCCTTTTTCGCTCATATTTTTCAAAAAAGGGGATGTGCTGCCTGTATTCCTCCCGGGTTACCAGGTGATTGGTACAGGGAATGCGTACCCCGATGCGGTTTTCATACATCCAGGCGGTATCAGCCCCGGACAGCTGTCTGGCCAGAAAAGGCCTTCCGCTGTAGAGGGTCGATGGTTCCAGGAATCCGAACACACTGTCTACCTGCCTTAAAGGGATGGTGGAGAAATGGGTTTCCAGGAATTCCGGGATGGGTGTATGCTCCTTTTTCCCCCGGGCAGATATGGTAAAACTGATTTTCCTGTTGAACATGCGGAGCCGGTTTACAGGATCCAGTGTTTGTCATGGGTGGTATAATCCAGGACCCTGACCTCCAGCTCCCGGCCAAGCTTGAGCGCTTCCTCCCTCATTTTTTCCAGAGACCCCCGGCAAATGGGGATATACCGCATGTCGCCCTCCACGACCAGGTTGACCTTAAAGACTTTGACTCTCTTCCCTGCCTCGGGCAAAATCATGGGGTTGAACTGGTTCCTCTCGCTTGAAAGGTTGATCCGCACAAGGGTCACATAGCTGGGTTTGGGAAGCTTCTCCCACCGGCCGATGCGGAATTTTACAAAGCGGTCGTACTTGATGAAACGCTGTTTGACCCTGTCAACACGGATGCCTGTGTAGGACCAGGTAAGCAGTACTCCCAATGTCAGGGAGATAATGGCACCGATGTATTCTTTGTAAGCCAGAAAAACGATGACCATGATTCCGAGTAGAAGGGTGACGATCCTGAAATTGTATCGCTCGTAGGTATACATGTTTTGTCCGGTGTATGCCAAACAAGTTAAGAAACTTTGGGTTATCTTTAAAATGAGACATTCCTGCGCTAATGGGTAGAAAGCTGATCCGTATCCTTGAGTTTGTAATCCTCTTTTTCGGGATCCCGCTGCTCATATACCTGGACAAGGGCTTCATCCATCCCAGCATGATCATCCTGCCGGTACTGGTCTTCATTTTCATTGTGCTGCGGCGCACCACCGATTTCCAGTGGAAAGAGCTCACCCGTTGGGGTATCTCACGCCGAATGATGGTAAAAAACGGGATCATCGCACTCATCACGCTTTTGCTGATGCTGGGCTATGTCCTCTTTTTTGATAGGGAGCATCTCTTCGACCTGCCCCGGTCCCATCCCTGGATCTACCTGGCCATGTGTCTCTTTTACCCGGTCTTCTCGGCATACGGACAGGAGGTGATCTACCGCACCTTCCTTTTCAGGCGGTATGGGAATCTGTTTGGATCCGGCTGGCTGACCATCCTGGCATCGGGGATCACCTTCTCATTCCTGCACATTGTATACTATGACCCGGTCTCCATTATCCTTACCTTTGTAGGCGGCATCTATTTTGCACAGGTGTACAGGCAAACCCGCAGTGTCCTTTTTACAGCCCTTGTGCACGGGGTCATGGGGATCATCCTGTTCGGGGTGGGACTGGGAAGGTATTTTTGGCTGGACATGCCGGTGTAGTTGCCAGCGAAACGCTGGCAGATGGTAAGTTTGCTGCGCAAACGTTATTGGAATAGTATATTGGCTTCGCCAACGATAGTAAGGAAAAAGGACAACCGTACCGAAGGATTTGAAGCGAAGCTGAAGAACGAACTGAGCCTAAGGCGAAGAAAAGATAAAAGGTAAAAGGTAAAAGGGATGATCCGGAAAGTGCTTCATGATGCCTTTGAGATCAGCTTCCCGGGACCGCGCCTTCTTTTCAGACCATTTGCCTGTGCTGATCACCCTTGAATTTTAATACAGCCACCGGCTCCGTTCGTCAATCGATTCATTCCCTCCGTGTAATAAGATCAACCCCGGACCGTACTTCTCGTAAATCCTATAGGTTTCAAACCTGAAAGATGATCCTAAAAAAGTCTAAAATGAATCCGGTCCGCGTACTCAGTCCGTTTATCTTCCTTCTCCTCCTCTGTTCATGCGAAGCTTTCCAGGAAGAGGAGGCCATCGTATGTCTTCCGCAGAATATGTCTGCCACGATTGTACAGGGCTCCAATACAAGCAAAATCATTGCGGACTATTATTATGTACCGGGGACCGATCTGCTGGACCACATTACCTGGAGCAACCACCAGACCCATTACTTTGAATACAACGACGCGAAACAGCTGCTTGTGGTGAGGCAGATGAAGGTGAAGGAGAAGGTGCAGGATGAGATGTGGTTTGAATACGACGGAGCCCTCGTCTCAAAAGTGATCCTGGTGAAGAAAAACCTGGATTATACCTACCTGGAACCCATCGATTCGGCCTATACTGGACACATTGATCTGGAATATGAGGGCAAACAGATTATCCGGGAGATCTTTTACGGAATGGCTGTTGAAGGAGGCAGTGAACGGGTGGTCTCCTCGACTGAATACGGGTATGACGACCAGGGGAACATCCTGAGCAGTATCATCTCCTATGAAGAGGACGGGAAGACAGAGACCGTGGAGATGACCTACGATTCGGGCAAGCATCCCTTCTCAGGGCTTCGGACTTATTTTAACGGGGAATCCTTTGTGAACAACCAACTGACCAGGTCTTCCGGTTTCGGTGATATGGATTACCAGTACGACATCAGGTACAATGCCCAGGCATATCCGGAAACCATTTACGAAAAGCTGGGAAGTACCCATACGAGGATTATCAAATATACCTACCTGTACCAATAGCACACCCGGTTTTCTTTACTCGCGGGCTGTATACAGTTTCATACATTCGGGACAAATGCAGTCGGTATATCGATCCATGATCTCCAGCATCTGCACTTTGTGGATCTGTACCTTTTCGCACCAGCAGTCCCTGTCTCCCTCGCACCTGAATTTGGCCCCGCACTTTGGGCATATCTTTTCACTCATGATTTCTGCTCATCGTTACGCCAACAGACCGGATGGAGCCGCCCATGGGAGGGTGCATCTTACGGACCCTGACCGTGGCTTTTTCGATCCCTTCCATCTCGGAAAACAGTGCATCGAGGATCCGTTTGCCTATATTTTCCAGAAGGTATGATTTCTTCCGCTGCATCTCATTTCGGATCAGCTGGTATGCCTTCTGGTAGTTCACAGCGTCTTCCAGCTGGTCAGATTCAGCCGCGGCCGCCATGTTGGTTTCCAGCTCCAGATCCACCAGGAACCTGTTGCCCACGATCTGTTCTTCCTGGTAGTGACCGTGAAATGCGTAGAATTCCATCTCCTCGATAATGATTTTGCCCATATGCGCTTGCCTCGGATGATTGTGTAATTGCCTTTACAAATTTACTAATTTTGTGACGCCGTTTAAAATATGACAATGACCGAGAAAAACGAAGTGCCCAGCGAAAAGAAAAGTCTCAATTTTATCGAGGCCATCGTGGAAGAAGATCTGCGTACCGGAAGGGACCATGGAAGGATTCATACACGTTTCCCGCCCGAGCCCAACGGTTACCTGCACATAGGGCACGGGAAAGCCATTTGCATGGACTTCGGGATTGCAGAAAAATACAGCGGAAAGTGCAACCTCCGCTTCGACGATACCAACCCCATCAAAGAGGATGTGGAGTATGTGGACTCTATCAAGGAGGACATCCACTGGCTGGGATTTGACTGGGAAGACAGGGAGTATTATGCATCCGACTATTTTGGAAAGCTCTATGAATTTGCCAGGGCGTTGATCCGCAAAGGGCTGGCCTATGTGGATGACCAGTCCTCGGAACAGATCGCCAGTCAGAAAGGAACCCCCACCATTCCCGGAACCCACAGTCCGTTCAGAAACCGCCCGGTGGGGGAGAACCTGGACCTGTTTGAGCGCATGAATGCCGGGGAGTTCCCCGAAGGGTCCCGGGTGCTCAGGGCCAAGATCGATATGGCTTCCTCCAACATGCACATGCGCGACCCTGTGATCTACCGGATCATCTTTCACCCGCACCACCGCACAGGTGATACATGGAAAGTCTATCCCATGTACGATTTCGCCCACGGGCAGTGCGACTATTTCGAAGGGGTCACCCATTCGCTTTGCACCCTGGAGTTCGAGGTACACCGGCCGCTTTATGACTGGCTGGTGGAGCACCTGAAGGAGAACGATTACAGACCCCGGCAAACCGAATTCAACCGCCTGAACCTGACCTATACCGTACTCAGCAAAAGGGTATTGCTCAACCTGGTTAAAGAAGGGCATGTGAAGGGCTGGGACGATCCGCGGATGCCCACCCTCAGCGGGATGCGAAGAAGGGGTTATACCCCCGAATCGATCCGGAACTTCAACGACAGCATCGGCTACACCAAGGTAATGGCCCAGAACGATGTGGGACTGCTGGAGTTTGCAGTCAGGGAGGACCTGAACATAAAAGCCCCCAGGGTGATGGCTGTTCTGAACCCCCTGAAGGTGATCATCACCAACTACCCGGAGGACCTTACAGAGGAGATGGAGACCATCAACAACCCGGAGGATGCTGCCATGGGCAGCCGCACCATCCCATTCTCCAGGGAGATTTTTATCGAGCGGGAGGACTTCATGGAAGATCCCCCCAGGAAATTCTTCCGCCTGGGCCCGGGTCGCGAAGTAAGGCTCAAGTCGGCTTACATCATCCAGTGCCAGGATTTCAGGAAGGATGAAAACGGAGAGATCACGGAGATTCATTGCATCTATGATGAAGCCACCCGCAGCGGCGGACCCGAGGCCGGCCGCAGGGTGAAGGGAACCCTCCACTGGGTATCTGCCAAACATGCCCTGGAGGCCGAGGTAAGGCTGTATGACCGGCTCTTCACCGATCCCGACCCGGCGGGCCACAAAGACAAAAACCCGGTAGATTTCCTCAATCCCGGTTCACTGAAGGTGATCACGGGCTTTGTGGAACCCTCCGTGAAAGATGCCAAACCCCTGGACCAGTTCCAGTTCCAGCGGCTGGGCTACTTCAACGTGGATCCCGACTCAACTCCCGGAAAGCTGGTATTCAACCGCACGGTGACCCTGAGGGACAACTGGGAGAATAAAGGATAGCAGCAGGCGAACCCTAAGCCTTGTGGTCATATAGGTGAACGTCCTGCTGGGGGAAGGGTATGGAAATCCCGGCAGCGTCGAAATTCTTCTTGACGCCTTCGGTGATATCAAAAAACAGTCCCCAGTAATCTTCCGACTTCACCCAGGTCCTCAGCTTCAGGTTGACGGAACTGTCCCCCAGTGCTTCTACCATTACCTCGGGGGGATTCTCCTCTTTCAGTACCCGCCCGTCTTTCTGCGCCATTTCCAGCAGGATCTTCTTCGCCTTGTCTATATTATCGGAATAGCCTATTCCGAATGAGAAGTCAATTCGCCTGACGGGCATGGCTGAGAAATTGGTGATCGATCCGGTGGCCAGGGGAGAATTGGGGATAATTACCTTGCGGTTGTCGGGTGTGGTCAGAACCGTGGTAAAGATCTGAATCTCCTTTACGGTTCCCATAAACCCCTGCGCTTCGATGAAATGGCCAACCTCGTAGGGTTTGAACAACAGGATCATCACGCCCCCGGCAAAGTTCTGAAGGGTGCCCTGCAGGGCCAGGCCTACGGCCAGACCGGCAGCACCGAGAACTGCAATAAAGGAGGTCATCTGGATCCCCACCATGCCCATCACACTGATCACCAGCATCACCTTCAGCAGGATGTTTGTCAGTGTCTTGAGGAAAGGGATCAATGAAGCATTCACATTCGATCTTTTCATCATTCTTACCATGGCCCTGGTGATCCATCTGATCACGATCAGCCCGGCGATCAGAACAACAAGGGCAAGGACGAATTTCATGCCATAGCGGATAAACAGGGCATACATTCTTTCGAGAATTTCCTGGAAGTTTTCCATTGTGCAGATGGTTTAATGGTTTGTAAATGATGCTATTCCTTAAAAATACAATAAAAAGAGGGTCACACGAAAGTAATTATTCAACTATTTCTAAGGGATGCTTACTTGTAACGTGCTTATTTACTGCGTAAAAAATGCCAGGTTACTTCATAAGCATCCCTTCAAATACAAAAGCAAGAGGCTGTCCCTTTTGAAGACAGCCTCCTTTAACTATGGTTGGAAACTCAGAGATCCTTTATTCCCTGATGAATTTTGAACTCACTGTTTCTCCTGCGCTTTTAACCGTTATGAAATAGAGTCCGGGTTCCAGGTCAGCAAGATCGATATGCTCCAGAGAGGATTGCTGAAAAGTGAGCGATTTGACGGTTTGTCCAAGTACATTGGAGATCAGGGCACCTTCCATATCCGGATAGCGGATGGTCATCCGTTCTGCTGCCGGGTTCGGATAGATTCGGATCCCAGCCAGTCGCTGGTCTTCCACCGAAACAGGGAATGCAAAATGAATGTTGTCGATCAGGCAGGTTGAGCCCGTTTCACGGGTATCCGGGAAATCGGGGAAAATCACCAGCCTTGGATAGGTATAGCCCATGGCCGCACTCATGTCGAAGGTAAGTAATTCCCACTCGTCGACCACCGTATTGGGTATCTTCAATTCGGTGTTGGGTCCGTCCCCGGCCTCCAGTTTCATCCCGCAGTTGGAGATCACGTCCTTGAGGACCATCATCTCCAGCATGTACCGGTCGGCGGAGATCGAGATTTCGCCGTATGCTTCGGCCCAGGCCCCGACCCAGGGATCGGCTGTCTCGAGCACATTCAGTTGCAGGCAGGTCTCAGAAGGGTTGATCCCGTCAATGACCGGGTTTTCAACCAGGAACATGTTCTCAGGATCATCCCCCGAATTGGCAAACTGGTGCCAGGCAGTATCAGAATCCGGCGTTTCAAAACCTTCCGGCAGTGTTTGGGCGTTCACCCCGAGGGCGAAAACCGCTAAGAGCAATAGTGTAAAAGCTGTTTTCATTGTTTCGATTTTTTTTGTTTAATGTATAATCAATTTGGTATATCCGGCTTCCTTCTGATTGTTCAGAAGCCTGATGAAGTAGAGACCGGGGCTCAGAGTTTCCCCGTTCAGGGAGAGTTGATGTTCCCCGGGAGGCAGAGCCTCGTCGCTGAGAAGGGTCCGGATCTTGTCACCGGTAGAAGAATAGAGCTCCACCAGCACTTCCGCCCTGTTGCTGGTAGAAAAGGATAAGATAAACGCACCCGAAGACGGGTTGGGAAACAGACGGATGGCCTGACTCTCCCCGGCCTTTTCCACGGAGTTGGGCGCGGTATAAAACCCGATGGCATCCATCATGGGCTGAATCTCGGGATTGGCCATGAACAGGTCCCACAACAGGGCCGTCCGGTGGTTTTCGATCATCAGGATGATGGGTCCCTGGTCGATGGCCAGGTAAGAGCGCGCCCACCAGTCGCGTTTCTGATTGAAAGCATCGTAGAAGCCCATCCATCCCCAGGTCTTTGCACCCAGCTCGCGGTAGAAGTGTTTCAGGGCAAGCATGGATTCATCGGGGGTATAGGGGAAGGAAGAAAGGGCCGCGGTGGGGGTGATGGTCCCGTTATCCCGGTCGGTATTGGGCTCGTGTGCCAGGTAGCCGTCGGGGTCGTCACTGGCGGTGATCCCCCAGCAAAGTTCGCTGTAGCCAGTTTGGTTTTTGGGATTGCTTTTGCAATAGGCCTGCTGGATCAGCGAGTGGTTGCGGTTCTGGTCAAAGTAGTTGGTATACTGATCGGCCTTGTCCCTGGGATCGAAGCCCACAAAAGAGTAATGAGCGAAGAAAAGGGGTCCGCCATAACTTGATCCGTTGCCCAGGTAGAGGGTGTACCCATAATATTTATACCCGTTGGTGTAGTTGGGACTTTGAGCCCAACCCGTGTTCCACAGGCTGGCCGGAACCCCGTGGGTGGGCGAAGCGATGGCACAGAGATACACAATGGCGGCCTCGTTCCAGCCCGATACCGTCATGTTCATGTCCCAGTTGTACTCGGGCGACCAGTGCCAGTAGATGGATGGGGAGTCATTCTTCCGGTACCAGTCCCACTCGATCCCCTCCCACAGTGCGGTGGCCTTTTGAACGATCATTTGTTCATCGGGCGTAGCCAGGGTGAAATACTGCCGGATGGTGAGCAGTCCCGCCGCCATATAGGAGGTCTCCACAATATCACCCCCGTTGTCCTTGGTGCTGAAAGGAATTCGTTCGCCGGTATTCCCGTTGATCCAGTGCGACCAGGCACCGTGGAACCGGTCGGCCGTCTCCAGGAAGGTCAGAACTTTCAGCATTCTTTCCACCCCCTCGGCGCGGGTGATATATCCCCGCTCGATTCCCACCGGGATGGCCATCAGCCCGAAGCCGCTTCCTCCCGAAGTGACGATGTTTCCGGAGCTGGCGCGTTCCCGGGTGGCCCCCGATGCCTCATGGGCATGATCCCAGAAGTAGCGGAAGGTGTATTTCTCCACCATATCCAGCAACTCCTCATCACTCATGGTCCGGGTAGAGGCATCGGCGGTGACCGATGGATCGGATGGATCGCCGGCTGCATTCAGTGCCCTGACCCTGTAGGTGAGGTCCGTGAAAGTTCCCGGCGACTGAACCCAGTCCACGTAATAGGACAGGTCACCATCCACAAGGGCAACAGTGGTGTAGCTCGATCCGCCGTTGGTGGAACGTTCCACCTGGTACCCGGTAACATCCGGTTCGGGACTGGCCTCCCAGCCAAGTTCCACATGGTATTCATAGCCCTCAGCGCTCAGGTTGGCGGGGGGAGAAACCGGTGCAGCCACCCCGCTGCCCTTGGTTACCCTCATGTTATCAATCAGCAGGGTATGCTCTGCTCCGTCGCTTGCCCCCTGTGCAAAACCGATGGTCTTGATCTGGCTGTAATCCACCCCATCGCCCGCGTTCAGGAAGTTCGTCATGGGGACCTTCACCCGTGTCCAGACCCCTGCTGCCAGGTCTTCCTGGTGGCCGGACAGGGGGATGAAAATGCTTTTGGTGTTGCTTACATCCTCCATGAACACCTGGGGAAAGTTGGCCGAAGTGATGCCTTCGATGCTTTGCAGCCAGAATGTGAGGGTATCTGTATCGCTGATATCATGGGCTGTCCAGGAGGTACCTGCGGCAATGGCAACCCAGCTGCCTCCTGCCATGGAGCGCCATTTCAGCCGGAGCGAGTTGACTCCCTGCTGCGCGGCGATGACCGATTCCACCGGGAACTTCCGGAGTTCATTCCCCGTCCGCTCCAGCTCGCTGGGAGCAGTCAGTTCCATCCAACTGAAGTCATAAAACGCGTTGTCGGGACTGTCCTGGAAATAGAGGGTTGACTGGCCGTTCAGGCTCAAAGTCGCGGTAGCCAGTATCAGGATCAGGGTATATTTCATATGTCTCATTCTTTCAGAGTAAATGTTTTTTCCTCCAGGTGCGCTGAATCGGGACCCACCATCACCCGGAACTCACCTGGTTCGGCCATCCGTTCCAGCTTCCCGTTTACAAAGGCCAGGTCGCCCGCCGTGAGCCTGAACTGCAGGAGTTTCGACGCACCGGGTTCCAGGTATATTTTTTGAAAGCCCTTAAGCTCTTTCAGGGGACGGGTCAGGCTGCCCACCACATCGCGTGTGTAGAGCTGAACCACCTCTTCGCCTGCAGTGGCACCGGTATTGCTTACGGTCACACTCACCACCAGGGTGTCGCTCCGCCCGATGCTTTCGCTGCTCAACCCGGTTTCGCCGTATTCGAAGGTCGTGTAGGAGCGTCCGTATCCAAAGGGGTAAAGAGGTGTGTTGGGTACATCCAGGTACTTGCTGGTAAATTTGTTGCCGGGGTCCATGGGCCGGCCGGTCGGTTTGGCGCTGTAGTATATGGGGATCTGGCCCACGTTCCTGGGAATCGAGATCACGAGCTTTCCGGAAGGATTATAGTTGCCCGACAGGATGTCGGCCAGGGCATCCCCGCCCCGGGTACCCGGGTGCCATGCATAGAGAATGGCCGATGCCTTTTCATTCAGAAGAGGAAATACCAGGGGACGTTCGGCCATGATCAGAACCACCACCGGGGTTCCCGTTTTGATCAGCTCCAGGGCCAGTTCTTCCTGGACCCCGGGGATTCCCAACTCGGAGCGGCTGGCAGCCTCTCCGCTCCGGGCCTGGCTCTCGCCAATGGCCAGCACCACCACATCGGAGCTGCGGGCCAGGCGCAGAGCTTCGCCGAAACCCGAAAC